>LNFM01000127.1_pt1 | contig 182891 bp, 182 predicted proteins | sample 596031 | NCBI WGS metagenome assembly LNFM01 (sample SAMN04254537, study PRJNA301005) | activated carbon metagenome | isolation source: dual media filters at the Ann Arbor, Michigan drinking water treatment plant | place: USA: Ann Arbor | reverse complement strand
GCAAGGATCGAGAGGATCTGCCGGTCGATGAAGTTGAGGATATAGACCACAACCAGCACGCCAAGCACATACCAGCTATAGGCAGACGCTGGCGCATCCTCGCGGGCCTGCGCCACAGTTGCTTCCTCGCTCAAGAGTGCTCCCCCATCCGGATGGTCTGGTTATCGGTCAGCCGTGTGGCGACCTATGCGTTGTAGGGAGTGCTATCGGTAATACCGGCTTCGGCAAAACCCTTTTTCCGCAGACGGCACGAATCGCACAATCCGCAGGCCATCCCGTCAGGGGTCGGATCATAGCACGACCAGCTCCATGCAGGGTCAAGACCAAGCCGCGCGCATTCGCGGGCGATGTCGGCCTTGGTCATGTTCTGAAGCGGCGCGTGGATTGTGAAGGGCGCGCCTTCGACGCCGGCCTTGGTACCCAACCGCGCTGTTTCAGCAAAGCTCGCGATGAACTCGGGGCGACAATCGGGATATCCCGAATAGTCGAGCGCATTGACCCCGATGAACACATCACGTGCGCCTGCCGCTTCGGCACAGGCCGTGGTCAGCGCCAGGAATACCAGATTGCGGGCCGGAACATAGGTGACCGGGATATCATCCCCCACCCCTCCCTTCGGCACATCGATCGTGTCGGTCAGTGCCGATCCGCCGAATGCCCTGAGATCGAGCGCGATCCGGGTATGGCGCTCGAGCCCCAACCGCTCGGCGATGCGCGCTGCCGATTCCAGCTCCAACCGATGCCGCTGACCATAGTCCACTGTCAAAGCGTGCACAGCAAAGCCGGACTCCTGCGCCAGCGCAGAAGTGACCATTGAATCCAGCCCGCCGGAGAGCAAAACTACGGCGATCGGCTGCGCAGAAATATTATCAGAACCAATCATTCGGCGGCCCTAACACGGGCATACGCAAACGCAATCCGGCCCGATCAGCAGGTGCCGGTACGGCGCGCTTCAGCGATGAATTGGAACGGTGTGCCGTCGTGGATGCCCTGGCTTTCCAACTGCACCAGCGATCCCGTCTCGCGGCGGATGCTTGTGCGGCCATAACCATTGCCTGGGCAAGTGTACTGTACCGTCACGCGGGCGGCGCCATCTTCAACCACGAACTGATTGCACCCGGCTTCGCGATGCTTGAGCTGAATCAGCTCCGCCCCCGTCCGCACACAGATCTTGCGATCAGGCACACCGCCGCGTTGCTTGATCGTCCATTCGCCCTTGGTCAACGTGCTCAGCATGGCAAGGCCATTGCCCTGCGCCAGCCCGGGCGCGGCAAACCAGAGAGCCGCCCCTGCCAGAAAGCCGCCGAGCGCAACGGCGCGTGGAGTGCTGATCAATACCTGCTTCATGATGTCCTTCATGCCAGCTTTTGGTTAGTCCGAATTGCACAATTTCGCCGTTCGGCCTCGCGCTGGCGGATTTTTCGACGAACCGTCAAATAGCAAGTGCGAATGTACGGGAGCAGAACGCGCAGTCGACAGCGATGATGCCGTCGGGGCCTCGCATCTCCTGCTGCTCATCGGGTGGGAAGCGGGAGATTATCGAAGCGTAGTGATCATGGCTGCACCGGCACCCACGCGACAGGGCTGCGCCGGGCTGGACCCGCACCTCCTCTTCCTCATGGAATAGCCGCCAGACGATCGCTTCGAGCGACAGCGCCGGGTCGAGCAATTCGTCATGGCTGATCGTCCCTGCCAGCACCGCGACATGCTCCCAATCGGGATGGTCGAGCCGCACGTGCAGTCGCTCACGGCCTTCCTCGCCATCAGCGAGGTGCTGCACCAGCATCCCGGCGGCCGCACGGCCTTTGGCTCCGGCCCGGCTGGCCACGCGGATCAGCGTAGGGATTTGTTCGGACTGGCTGAAATAGCTTTGGCAGGCCTCAGCCAAGCTCGCCCCTTCGAGCGGCACGATCCCTTGATAACGTTGTTTGCCCTCAGTCTCGAATGTGATCGCGAGATAGCCTTCGCCGAACAGCGCTTGAAGCGTCGGATTTGCCCCCAATGCGCTCAGCCGCTCCCCATCGAAATCGACATAGCCACGCACCGCGCCTGCACGATAGTCACACACCAGCAGTTTGACGATCCCGCCAGTGGTCTGCGCCTGGATCGTCATCTGCGCGGTCTCGCCCTTGAGCAGGCCACCCGTTAGCGCGCCAAGCACCAAAGCTTCGCCCAGCAGATGCGTGATCGGCGGCGGGTAATCATGCGCCGACAGTACTTCGTCGAGCACCCTGTCCATCCGCACTACTCGCCCACGCGCACTGCGGCCGGGCAGGGTAAAGCCCATCAACTTGTCGGAATAGGTCTCGGTCATTTCAGTCATGGCCGCGCATATGGGGATGCATGACGCCGGGGCCAAGCCCCCTGCATTCGGCTCAATAGCCGCCGATCCGCCCGAAACTCCACAGCAGCACCGATTTTTGCGCGTGAATGCGGTTCTCCGCCTCGTCAAACACCACGGATTGCGGGCCCTCGAACACCTCTTCGCTGACCTCGTCGCCCACGTGTGCGGGTAGGCAGTGGAGGAACACCGCGTCTGGCTTTGCCTCCGCCATCAGCGCTGCATCGACCTGATAGGGGGCCATTGCGGCCTTCTTTTCCGCCGCATCGGCTTGCCCCATCGAAATCCACGTATCAGTAACCAGCACATCGGCACCGCGCGCCGCTGCGTGCGCATCCTGCGTCAGCGTGACAATAGCCCCGCCAGCGCGCGCCATGTCAACGAAGGCTGAATCGGGTTCGTAACCCGCAGGCGTTGCGACTCGGACGTTGAATTTGAACAGTCCGGCCGCTTCAAGGATCGAGTGCAGCACGTTGTTGCCATCCCCGAACCATGCCAGCTCCAGCCCCGGCAGAGCCTTGCCATGCTCGATCACAGTCAGCAGGTCGGCGACGATCTGACACGGGTGAGACTTATCAGTCAGCCCGTTGATCACCGGCACAGTGGCGTGGCGCGCCATTTCTTCGATCTTGGCGTGATCATCAGTGCGCAACATGATTCCGTCGACCATCCGGCTCAGCACGCGTGCAGTATCGGCGATGCTCTCTCCGCGCCCAAGCTGGCTTGAGGCAGCATCGAGGATCAGCACGCTGCCGCCCAACTGCCGCATCGCCATGTCGAAGCTGACGCGGGTGCGAGTTGAGTTTTTCTCGAATACTAACCCCAGCACATAGCCCGCCAGCGGCGCATCGGCATCGACTGCGCCCTTGGCCAGCCCTTTGCGCGCTGCCTTGCGATCAATCGCATCATTGATCATCGCCGCGACATCATCGCCCCCAGCATCACACAGGTCGAGGAAGTGACGCCAAGTCACATGGCTTCCCCCCGGTGCCGCGGTCATGCCGCCTCAGGCACCTTGAAGCTTGCGGCGCCTGCCGACAGCTTGTCGAAGAATTCGTCGATCTCGGCATCGCCGATCACCAGCGGCGGGATGACGCGGATCGTGTTGTCGCCCGCCGCCACCGTAAGCAGCTGGTGATGATCGCGCAGGTGGACGTAGAACGGGCGGCTCTCCATCTTCATCTTGAGACCGAGCATCAGCCCCTTGCCGCGCACCAGTTCGAACAGCTCGGGATAGTTGCCGATAAACTGTTCGAGTCGTGAGCGCAGGCGCTCGCCCTTCTCGCGAACCGATGCGAGGAATTCCTCGTTCGCAACCGCTTCCATCACCGCCATGCCCGCCGCCATTGCCAACGGGTTCCCGCCGTAGGTCGATCCATGCGTGCCGAAAGTCATGCCGCGCGCGGCCTTTTCGGTGGCGATGCAGGCGCCGAGCGGGAAGCCGCCGCCGATGCCCTTGGCTGTCGCCATGATGTCCGGCTCAATCCCGTAATGTTCATAGGCGTAAAGCTTGCCCGTGCGGGCAACGCCGCACTGCACTTCGTCGAGGATCAGCATCAGGTCGTGCTCGTCACACAGAGCGCGCAGGCCGGACATGAATTCCTGCGAGGCCGGACGAATTCCCCCCTCACCCTGAATTGGTTCAACCATGATGCCCGCCGTGTGCGGCCCAATCAGTGCTTTAGCCGCTTCGAGATCGTCGAACGGTGCGTATTTGAACCCCTCGAGCAGCGGCGCAAAGCCGTGGTGCATCTTGGTCTGGTTCGATGCGCTGATGGTCGCCATCGTGCGGCCGTGGAAGGCGTTGTGAAAGGTGATGATTTCGAACCGGCTGGCATCGCCTGCCTCACCTGCGTTCTGGTGATAGGCGCGCGCGGTCTTGATCGCTGCCTCGCAGGCTTCCGCGCCCGAATTGGTGAAGAACACCGTATCGCCAAAGGTCTTGTCGACCAGCAACTGGGCCAACTTTTCACCCTGCGGGCTGCCATACAGGTTCGACACATGCATCAGCGTTGCCGCCTGATGCTGGATCGCCCCGATCAGCCCTTCGTGCGAGTGGCCGAGCAGATTGACTGCAATCCCGCTGGCAAAATCGAGGTAGCGCGTGCCGTCTTCGTCGATCAGGTGGCAATGCTCGCCTCGCACGGGCCGTACGCCGCTGCGCGGATAGACGGGCATGAGCGGAGTGATCGACATGAGACAGTTCCTGAATTGAGCGAGAAAACAAGCGGTGAAACGCAAATGGCGGCCCTGAAAGAGCCGCCATCTACAATCAATTAGTCCTGTGCAAACCCCGCGTCAAACCGAGAGGGGTGCAAGGTGGTTTTAGTCAGCCTTCGTGCGGCGAAAGGTTGACGGCCGAGTGCTTGCCCCGTCGGTCAACTTCCAGATCGAACTGATAGCGTTCGCCTTCGTTCAGGGCCGAAAGCCCCGACCGTTCGACTGCACTGATATGCACAAAGGCATCGGGTTCGCCATCATCGCGGACGAGGAAGCCGAAACCTTTCATCGCGTTGAAGAACTTGACCGTGCCGGTTACCCGCTCACCGGTCAGCTCGCGCGCCGGAGCGGCAGGTTTGGCCGCCACTGCGATCACATCGCCGACAACCTGCAGATCCTGCGCCGACACCTTGCCGCCGCGATCCACGAGGTTGTACTGAAGCTCCTGCCCTTCGGCGAGACCTTCAAGCCCGGCGCGCTCCACAGCACTGATGTGAACGAAGACATCTTCGCCGCCACCTTCTTGCTGAATGAAGCCGAAGCCTTTTTGCACGTTGAAGAATTTCACCATGCCCTTGCCGGTGCCGACAATCTGCGCAGGCATACGAGCGAAACCGCCGCCGCCTGCACCGCCGCCTGGCCCGCCAGGGCCGCGGGGTCCGCCGCTGCCGCCACCAGGGCCACGCGCGCCGCCGCCGCCGAAGCGATCACCACCGCCACCGCCGCCACCGAAACGATCGCCGCCACCGCCGAAACGGTCACCACCACCGCCGAATTCGCGCGGTGGCGAAAAGCCATCGTTCCCGCCGCCAAACGGATCAAAACCTTCTTCGCCAAAGCCGTCGCGCTTGTCGCGGCCGCGCCGGCGTCCCCTATCGTAACCCATAGATCAGTACGTACCTTGCCACACTGCCCATCCTCAAATGCGCCGATGGCGGGGACAGCGAGCCGCACCGGACACAGACGCGCCGAACTTGCAAACCGGTGCGCACGTGGGCGCTGATATAGCGCACAAAGAGTTGCTTTGCGAACGATTTTACCAATGCCCAACAGGCGCGCGAGGCTACGATATCTAAGGTCACACACGAAACCTTGAATGCGGCCGTACGGTTGGGCATGACTGCTGACATTGGTCCACCGGAGCGCTGACACTGTCATGAGCGATTTTCGCACCCTATCAGAAAATATTCTTGTGAGTGAGCAACTTACGCTTGACGATGTGAGCGCCGCTGCGGCTGCCGGAGTGGCAATGATCGTCAATAATCGCCCCGATGGTGAGGAGCCTTCGGCGCCGCAGGGCGAGGATATCGCCGCCGCTGCCGCCGCTGCGGGCCTCAATTACGTCGCCATTCCGATCGGCCATTCGGGCTTCAGCGAACCGCAGGTCGACGCGATGATCGCCGCGCTGGAGCAGGCCGAAGGCCCGATTCTCGCCTATTGCCGATCGGGCACGCGCTCGACTCTGCTGTGGGCATTGGCGACGGCGAAACAGGGCGGCGATCCCGACACCATAGCGCGCGCTGCGGCGCGAGCGGGTTACGATATCAGCCCCGTTCGCCCGATGGTGGACATGCTCGCCGCGCGCTGAGACGTTCCGCATGGCGCTCCCGCCCTTGCTGTTGCAAACCGCCGGATCGCTGGCGGCGATTCTCGCGCTGGCGGGGCTGGCGTGGTGGCTACGACTGGGCGGCGCGCCATTGCTGACTGATGATGAGGCGGTGCGCCGCGCGGCAGGCGAGGTTGAGGACGGGTTCAACCCTGTCGTCATTGCCCGCGACGCCGAGGGGCGGGCCGCGCTCGCCGAGGATTCGCAGGGCCGGATCATGGTGATCAGGCGCCACGGCAATCGCTTTGCGGGACGCTTGCTCGGCCCCGGCGCTCGCGCCGTCATCTGGCGCGATCCGGGCGTGGCCGACGGGCTTGAAGTCCAATGCGGCGAGGCGCGGTTCGGCAAGGTCTATCTCGACGTGCCCGATCCTGACGCTTGGGCAGCGGCTATCAATGCGCTAAACGAACCGCATCATGCCTGATTTCAACCCCACCCAATATGCCGTACCGCTGTTCGTGGTTGCCGTGCTGGCCGAGATGATCTGGGCCAAATTCCGCGCGCCTGAAGCCTATGAGCCAAAAGACACGCTGGTCAGCCTGTCGTTTGGCCTGGGTTCGACCATCGCAGGTGCGCTGTTGGGCGGCTTTGCCCTGGCCTTGATGCTGCTTGCCTATGAGTATCGGGTCATCGATTTCGGTCCGGAATGGTGGGCGGTGTGGTGGGCGTGGCCGCTGTGCTTCGTGCTCGACGATCTCGCCTATTACTGGGTTCACCGCGCCGGGCACCGCATCCGCTGGATGTGGGCAGCGCATGTGAACCACCATTCCAGCCAGCATTACAACCTGTCGACCGCGCTGCGGCAAAGCTGGACCGGCAACCTCACCATCGGCATCCTGTTCAGCCTGCCCTTGGCGCTGCTGGGCTTTCATCCGGTGATGATAGCGATCTGCGGCGGGTTCAATCTGATCTATCAGTTCTGGATCCATACCGAGGCGATCAAGCGGATGCCGCGCTGGTTCGAGGCGGTGATGAACACGCCATCCCACCACCGCGTCCACCACGCCACCAATCCGCGCTATCTCGACCGGAATTACGCTGGCGTCTTCATCATCTGGGACCGGATGTTCGGCACCTTTGAGCCTGAGGTGGATGACGAGCCGATCCGCTACGGCATCGTCAAACAACTCGGCAGTTTCAACCTGTTGTGGTCAGTATTCCACGAATGGGTGGGGATGATCTCGGACATCTGGCACGCGCCGTGGAAGCACAAGCTTAGCTATCTGCTGCGCGAGCCCGGTTGGAGCCACGATGGCAGCCGCGAAACCAGCGACATGATCCGCGCCAAATGGCAGGCGCGCGTCGGCGCCGAGGTTGCACCCGCCGCAACTTCAGTGGCTGATCGAAACCCGATTGCAGGAGCGCACGAAGCTGCCTAATCTCCCTGCCAAAGGGAGAGATCATGGAGAGTTTCGATTACATCGTCATCGGCGGTGGCAGCGCCGGCAGCGCAGTGGCTGGACGGCTCGCGGTTGATGGCACGCGCCGGGTGTGCCTGCTCGAAGCGGGCGGCACCAACGACAACATCCTCGTCAAGACGCCAGGATTCATGCCCTTCCTGCTCAAGAACGCCAATTACCGCTATGAGACGGTGCCGCAAAAGGGCTTGAACGGTCGCACCGGCTATCAGCCGCGCGGCAAAGGTTTGGGCGGATCATCGGCGATCAACGCGATGGTCTATATCCGCGGAAACCGCTGGGATTACGACAATTGGGCCGCGATGGGCTGCACCGGTTGGGCCTATGACGATGTTCTGCCGTACTTCAAACGCGCCGAGGCCAACGAGCGTGGCGGCGATGATTTCCACGGCGCGGGCGGCCCGCTGTTCGTATCCGATCAGCATTATGCCAACCCCACCTCTCATGCCTTCGTTGAGGCAGCAGCCGCGCTGCAATTGCGCGCCAACGCCGATTTCAACGGTGCGCAGCAGGATGGGTTCGGCATCTATCAGGTGACGCAGCGCAAGGGCGAACGCTGGACCTCGGCGCGCGCATACGTCGAGCCGATTCGCGGACAGGGCAATTTCGCCATTCGCACCGATACGCTGGTCGAAAAGCTGGTGGTTGAAGCAGGGCGCGTTACCGGGGTGCAGATCCGGCGCGGCGGCCAGAGCGAGACCCTGATGGCCCGGCGCGGTGTGGTGCTGTCGGCAGGCGCGTTCAATTCGCCGCAAATCCTGATGCTGTCGGGCATCGGCCCAGCGGCGCATCTGAAGGCGCAGGGGATCGACGTGGTGCTGGATCGCCCGGAGGTGGGCGGCAATCTTCAGGATCACATCGACTATGTCTCAGGCTGGGAGACGGAAAGCGACGTGCCGATTGGCAGTACGCTGAAAGGCACATTGCGTATGGCGGCGGCGATTGTCGAACACCGGCGCAAGCGCACCGGGGTAATGACCACCCCCTATGCCGAGGCAGGCGGTTTCTGGACAGTGATGGCCGATTCGCCCGCGCCCGATGTGCAGTGGCATTTCGTGCCCGCAGTGTTGGAGGATCATGGGCGCGAGAAGGTAAAGGCGCATGGCTTCTCGCTCCACGCCTGCGTGCTGCGGCCCGAAAGCCGCGGCACGGTGCGGCTCGGCTCGCCCGATGCCGCCGCCGCTCCGGTGATCGATCCCAACTTCCTTGATGACGAACGCGACATGGCGGTTCTGCGAGCAGGCGTGCGGCTGTCCCACCGGATTGCCGAGGCCCCGCCCTTGCAGGCGTTCGGCCCAACCGATCGCCACCCGGTCGATCTGCATGATGACGCCGCGCTCGACGCCATGATCCGCAACCGCGCCGACACCGTCTACCACCCGGTCGGCACCTGCCGCATGGGCGCGGACGCGGATGCGGTGGTTGACCTGACGTTGAAGCTCAACGGCCTTGAGGGACTGTGGGTGGCCGATGCCAGCGTGATGCCAAAGATCGTCAGCGGCAACACCAACGCGCCGAGCATCATGATTGGCGAGCGGTGCGCGGACTTCGTTATGGCAGCGGAAAAGTCCTAATCCCCACCCTCACTGAATAACCCAAACGGCCCAAAGGGCCGCAAGCGCGACCGCGCGCCCGGAGGGGTTGCCCGCAGGGCCGGGCCCCTGGAGGAAAGCCAAGCGCGCGGACGCGCGCGCCGGCGCTTGAGGCTCAAACAAAAAAAGGCCGGAGCGCTTGTCGCGGCTTCGGCCATATTAGTTTGTTCGTTCGCAGGAGGAACGTGGTGAGGCGGGGGGAGAGGAGAGGGAGAGAGAGATCTCCCCCCGCCAAGCTTGATGGAAGGACGCCTAGTTGTAAGCGCGCTCCCCATGTTCGGAGATGTCGAGGCCGTTGACTTCGCTTTCTTCATCAACCCGCAGTCCGGTGATGGCCTTGGCGATGTACATGGCGATGGCGGTGCCAACAGCGGCGATCGCGATAGTGGCGGCAACCGCAGTGACCTGAGTCACCAACTGCGCGCCCATGTCGAAATCTTCGCCGCCCGGCCCACCCAGTGCGGGTGAGAACACGATGCCGGTGCCGATCGCGCCGACGATGCCGCCCACGCCGTGGATGCCGAAAGCATCCAGCGCGTCGTCATAGCCGAACTTGGCCTTCACCTTCGAAACGAAGAAGTAGCAGATGACCGAGGCGACTGCGCCGAGCAGGATCGCGCCGAACGGACCGGAATTGCCAGCCGCAGGGGTGACCGCGACAAGCCCAGCGATCACACCCGAGCAGAAGCCGAGTGCCGAAGCCTTGTGGCCCATCGCCCGTTCAGTCAGCATCCAGAACAGCCCGCCCGCAGCCGTGGCAACGAAGGTGTTGATCATGGCGAGCGCGGCCGAACCATTGGCTTCAAGCGCCGATCCGGCGTTGAACCCAAACCAGCCCACCCACAGCAGGCCAGTGCCGACCATTGTCAGCGTCAAGCTATGCGGCATCATCGGTTCGGTCGGGTAACCCTTGCGCTTGCCAAGGATGTAGGCCGCGACCAGCGCCGAAACACCGGCGTTGATGTGCACCACCGTGCCGCCGGCAAAGTCGAGCGCGCCCATCACGAAGAACACGCCGCGCGCTTCCCACACCATGTGGGCGATCGGGAAATAGACGATCGTCAGCCAGACGAGGGTGAACACCATCGTCGCAGCAAACTTCATGCGTTCAACCACCGATCCCAGCACCAGCGCCACGGTGATCGCAGCAAAGGTCATCTGGAAGCTGATGAAGATGTATTCGCTGATCACCTCGTCGGTGAAGGTCGCGGCGGTTGAATCCGGCGTGACCCCGGCCAGGAAGAACTTGCCCCAGCTGATATACTCGTTGCCTTCCGGGCCGAATGCGAGGCCGTAACCCCACATCACCCACACCAGCATCGCAAGCGAGGCGGCAGCCCCGATCTGCGTCATGGTCGACAGCATGTTCTTTGAACGGGTCAGGCCGCCGTAAAACAGCGCGAGGCCCGGCAGGATCATCAACAGCACCAGCACGGTCGCCGTCATCATAAAGCCGTTGTTGCCCGGATTGGGCACGGCAGGCGCGGCTTCAGCGGCAACAACAGCCGCTTCGGCAGCTTCAGCCACGGGCGCGGCGAGCGCCGGTGCGGCCAGCATAACCGCCCCGGTCGCCAGCATCGCAGCATTGCAAAGGATACGCTTCATTGCTTGGTTCCCCCTAAAGCGCGGTTTCGCCGGACTCGCCGGTACGGATGCGAGTGGCTGACGCCAGATCGAACACGAAGATCTTGCCGTCGCCGATCGCGCCAGTGTTCGCGGTGGTTTGGATGGTTTCGACCACCTGCGCGGCGATTTCGTCGCTCGCAGCGATCTCAAGCTTCACTTTGGGAAGCATGTTGGTGGAATATTCCGCGCCGCGGTAGATTTCGGTCTGGCCCTTCTGGCGACCAAATCCCTTTACCTCGGTCACGGTCATTCCGGCGATGCCGATACCGCTCAACGCTTCGCGCACGGTGTCGAGCTTGAACGGCTTGATGATGGCGATGATGAACTTCATCTGTGGCCCCTGTTGCACCGGATCGTTCCGGCCATCGGGAACACAGCAACAAGCGTGCCATATTTGTGTAATCCGCCTGACGCAGCGGAATCAGGGCGTTTCTTCGCACCTGCAGAAAAATACCTGCCTATTTTTTAGGCGAGTGATTAATGATTGAGCAATTTTTGCGGCAGGATGTGCGCCAACCATCGGCTGACGCTAGTTCTCGTCCCCGGCAATAAAGCGGTCGGTCGCGCGGGTCGGCAGGCCATCAATGCTGCGGGTGCGCTTCGCCACCTTGGCAGCCCATTGCGCGGGATCGGACTGACGGTGCGCCTTCTTGAGGGTATCGCGCTCCCCCGCCAGCGTCATGAACGGCACGCCCCAGCCGCACGAGCCTTGCACGCTTTCCACCGCAATATCGAAAATCTGGCGCGTCCCCGGCAGCATGGTGAAGTGCGCGGCGAGCGCGTCCCATTCGGCATCCTGCGGCAATACCGCACGCCCACGCCCGTAAATCCGCAAGATCAACGCGGGTCGGTCAAAATTGCAGAACATCACCGTAATGCGGGCATCTGCCGCCAGATGCGCATGGGTCTCGTTCCCCGAACCGCCCAGATCGAGATAGGCCACTCTTGTGGGCGACAACACCCGGAATGCGTCGTAACCCTTGGGGCTGAGGTTGATCCGCCCGTCCGCCGCCGCCGTCGCCACGAAAAATACCGGCTGCGCGGCGATCATCGCGATCTGCTTTTCGGTCAGCGCATCGGTGAAATCAGCCATCAGCGGGCTCCCAGTGGGTCAGAGAAAATCGCGCAAAGTGGCAATGAAGCGATCAAACTGATCGTGGTGCAGCCAGTGGCCCGCTTTCTCGAACTCGATCACGCTGGCGGTGCTGAAATGCGCAATCCGCCCGTCCTTCTCCGGGTTCGAGGCCCAGCTATCCGCGCCGTACAACAATAGCGTCGGGCAGGTGATCGCGGCCCAAAGCGACTCAACAAATTCATCGCCGATATCCTCGACCGGCCAGACGTTGAGGTGGGGGTCGAACTTCCAGCTATAGGTGCCGTCCTCGTTGCGGTTGACCCCGTGGACGGTCAGATGCCGCGCCTGTTCCTCGGTAAGGTAGGCGTTTTCCTCGATCATCCGCGCAAAGGCGGCTTCGATGCTGTCGTATTTGCGCGGGGAGCGTCCGGCGGCTTTCCGCTTTTTCTCGATAAATTCGGCGAGGCGTTCGGGGTAAGGCACGGCGCGCTGCTTAGCGCGCATTTCGGGTGACGGGCCGAGGCCCTCGATCGCCACCAGCTTGCTCACCATATCGGGGAAGGCTCCAGCGTATCGCAGCGCGACATTGCCGCCCATCGAATGCGCCACCATCCGCACCGGGCCAACGCCGAGCTGATGGATCAGCTGCGCCAGATCATAGACCATGTCGGCAGCGGAATAGACGCCGTCCGACACCCAGTCGCTATCGCCATGCCCGCGGTGATCCATCGCGATGACATGATAATCCGCGCTCAGCGCCTGCGCCGTCCAGTCCCATGACCGCGCATGATCGCGCCCACCGTGCACCAGCACGAGCGGCGGTTTCCCGCGCCCGCCCCAATCGAGATAGTGGAGCCGAAGGCGCTGCGAAATGAAAGTCTGCGATGTGGGGCCAGTGTCGTGCATGGGTTCTGCCATGCCGCGATCCCCGGCCGCTCGCAAGCCTAACGCTCCTTCGTGGCCGAGAAGGTCAGCTCCGGGTTCTTCTCGACCTGATAGTTCACGTCCCACGGGCTCTTGGCCATGAACACGAAATCGCCATCGCGGTCGCGGGCGAGGTTGGCACGGTTGAAGCCGACGAAGGCTTCGATCAACGCAGGATCGCCCTTGATCCAGCGCGCGGTCGCGAATGGCGAAGGTTCGAGCACGGCTTCAACCTTGTATTCCGCCTCCAGCCGCGAAATGAGCACTTCGAGCTGCAATTGCCCCACCACGCCGACAATGTGCTGCGAGCCGATTTCAGGGTAGAATACCTGAATCACGCCCTCTTCGCTGAGATCATCCAAGGCTTTGCGCAATTGTTTGGTCTTGGTCGGATCACGCAATTGCACGCGGCGCAGGATTTCCGGTGCAAAGTTCGGCAGGCCGGTGAAGCGCACCTGGTTGCGTTCGGACAGGGTATCGCCCACGCGCAGGGTGCCGTGGTTGGGGATACCGATGATGTCACCCGCCTCAGCCGTGTCGGCAATTTCGCGGTCTTGGGCAAAGAACAGGATCGGTGAATGCACCGCAATCGGCTTGCCCAGCCCTGAAGGTGTCAGCTTCATGCCGCGTTTGAAGGTGCCCGAAACCTGCCGCATAAACGCGATCCGGTCACGGTGGTTGGGGTCCATATTGGCCTGCACCTTGAAGATGAAGCCAGTCACCTCGTCGCGGTCAGGGCTGATCTGTTCCTCGCCCGCAGGTTGCGGCCGCGGCGGCGGAGCATAGCGGGCGATGGCGTCAATCAGCTCTGTGACGCCGAAGTTCTTGAGCGCGGAACCGAAATAAACCGGGGTGAGGTCGCCGTGGCGGAACGCCTCAAGGTCAAACTCAGGGTATCCGCCGCGTGCCAATTCGATCTCGTCGGCGAACCGTTCGGGGATCGCGGCGTTGGCATCACGCTTGCCGAGGAATTCCTTCGACGGGCCTTCGGGGCGGCTGACGGTGCCGGTGGCAAAATCCAGAATGCCTTCGAACTCGCCGCCCATGCCAATCGGCCACATCTGCGGGCTGACATCGAGCGCTAGCATGTCGGCGACCTCGTCGAGCGTCTCGAACGGGTCGCGGCCTTCGCGGTCAACCTTGTTGACGAAGGTGATGATCGGCACGCTCCGCAAGCGGCACACTTCGAACAGCTTGCGGGTCTGCGGCTCGATGCCCTTCGCGGCGTCGATCACCATCACCGCCGAATCCACCGCAGTCAGCGTGCGATAGGTATCTTCCGAGAAATCCTCGTGCCCCGGCGTGTCGAGCAGGTTGAAGACGATCCCGTCCTTGGCGAAGGTCATCACCGAGGACGTGACCGAAATCCCGCGCTGCTGTTCGATCTTCATCCAGTCCGACCGCGCCCGCCGCGCCTGCCCGCGCGCCTTGACCTCACCCGCCAAGTGGATCGCGCCGCCTTGCAGCAGCAGCTTTTCGGTGAGCGTGGTTTTCCCGGCGTCAGGGTGCGAAATAATCGCGAAGGTGCGCCTATTGCTCGTCATTACGTATCGCGCGCGACGCGGAAGCCCGCGAAGTCCTGGTTCACCGGCATCAGCTCGATCCGGTTGATATTGAGATGCGGCGGCAGGGTGGCGATCCACAGGATCGTGTCGGCAATGTCCTGCCCGGTCATCGGATTGACCCCGCGATACAGGTCATCGGAAGCCTGCTGGCTGCCGGTGCGCACCACGGTGAACTCAGTCTCGACCATACCGGGCTCAATGCTGGTGACGCGCACGCCGGTGCCGTGGAGGTCAGCGCGAAGGGCAAGCGTGAAGTGGTTCACGAAGGCCTTAGACCCGGCATAAACGTTGCCGCCCGGATAAAGATAACTGCCCGCCACCGAACCGATGGCGATGATCGCACCCTTGCGCTCGATCAGCTGCGGCAACAGCTTGCGGGTCAGCACCACCATCGCGGTGATGTTGGTGTCGATCATGGTCTGCCAATCGTCGAGATTGGCATTCTGCGCCGCTGACAGCCCCTGCGCGAGGCCCGCATTGTTGACCAGCAGATCAATGTCGCGGAACCCCTCGGGCAAGCTTGCCAGCGCGGCGTCAAGCGCGTCGGTATCGCGCACGTCAAAGCAGACGGCGTGAACCTTATCTGCGCCCAGTTCTGCCACGAGTGCGTCGAGCCGATCCTGCCGCCGCCCTGTGGCAACACAGCGCCAGCCCGCGCCGACCAGCGTGCGGACCGTGGCTAGGCCGATCCCTGCTGTGGCGCCGGTGACAAAAGCAGTCTTGGTCATCCGCGCAACTCCCCACCCAGCTTGGCCGCAGCGGCCACGATTTTCTCGGCCATCGCCTTCAGATCGGCGTCTTTGAAGCTGGCCTCGCCTGGTTGCAGTGTGACTTCAATCGCCAGCGATTTTCGCCCCTCAGGCACACCTGCGCCCTGGAACACATCAAACACCCGCACGCCAGTGATCGCTGCCTTGTCCGCGCCCTGCACCGCGCGGACGAGATCGCCCGCCGCGAGCGTTTCGGGCACAAGGAAGGCGAAATCGCGCGTCACCGCTTGCAGAGCGGGCGGGGTAAAGCCGGGGCGGGCGAACGCCGCGCCCTTCTTGGCCGGGATCGCGTCGAGAAACAGCTCAACCGCCGCAATCGGGCCATCGACGTCGAAGGCTTTGAGTGTGGCGGGGTGCACCATCCCGAACCGCGCCAGCACCGTCTTGGGGCCGAGCCGGAGCGTGGCCGATTGGCCGGGGTGGAACTGCGCGCCCGCTTCCCCCATCACCATCAGATTGGCAACCGGCGCGCCTGCGGCTTCCAGCAGTTCCAACGCCAGCGCCTTGGCATCATAGGCGTCGAACGGTTTGGCCTTGCCCGCCTGCCACCCGCGCGGCGTTTTCTCACCTGCCAGCACAATGCCGAGCGTCGGTTTTTCATCACTGAGGCCATCGGCGCTGCGGAAATAGCGCCGCCCGATTTCGAACAGGCGCGACGATGCAGCGCCGCGATCAGCATTGCGTTTGGCCGCCATCAGCAGGCCGGGCAGCAGCGCGGGGCGCATCGCCTTCAGGTCTTCGCTGATCGGGTTGGCAAGGACCCACAGGGCCTGATCAGACGCGAAATGCTCCGCCGCCCATTCTGGCAGGAAGCTCCAGGTCACCGCCTCGTTCAGCCCGCTCGCAGCGGCCGCACGGCGCAGGCCGCGTTCCAGCTTTTGCTGAGGGGTTGCCGTTGGGCGCGCGACGCCTTCGATGCGGGGAAGCGCAACGCTGGCGACCTTGTCGAGCCCGTGGATGCGGACGATTTCCTCGACCAGATCGGCCGGGCCTTCGATGTCATTGCGGCGGAGCGGGCAGGTGACCTGCCAGTCGCCCGAGACCGCGAAGCCAAGGCTTTCGAGGATGCGCTTCTGTTCGTCCTCGGCCACCGCAATCCCGCCGAGGCGCAATGTCAGGCCGGGGTCGAACGCGATCACCTTGGCGGCGAGCGGCGGTGAACCGGCGCGCACCACATCGCTTGGGCTTCCGCCAGCGAGTTCCACGATTAGCCCTGTCAGCAGATCGAGGCCATCATCCAGAAATTCAGGATCAACCCCGCGTTCAAACCGCGTGCGCGCGTCGGACGAGAGCCCAAGCTTGCGCCCGGTCGCGCCGATGCGGGCCGGATCGAAGTAAGCAATTTCGAGCAGCACGTCGGTGGTCGTCTCGCTGACGCCCGAATGCTCGCCGCCCATGATCCCGGCGATGTCGTGCACTTGGCTCTCGTCAGCGATCACCGTCATTGCGGCATCGAGCGTGTAGGTCTTCTCGTTCAGCGCCAGCACCTGCTCGCCGTCCTTCGCCCGCCGCGCCACCACTGCGCCAGAAAGCTTGGCGAGGTCATAAACGTGCGCCGGACGGCCAAAGCCCAGCATCAGGTAGTTGGTCAGATCGACCAGCAGCGAGATCGGCCGCTGGCCCGCGCTTTTCAGCCGCGCTTGTAGCCAGTCGGGCGAGGGGCCGTTGCGCACGCCGGTGATGACGCGGCCATAAAATGCCGGGCAGCCTTCAGGATCATCGGTGCGGATTGCGACCGGGCACGCACCTGCCGCGCTGAACGCAGGCATGGCAATCGGCTTCAGCGTCCCCAGGCCCTTGGCCGCCAGATCGCGGGCGATGCCGTAAACACCCATGCAATCGGGGCGGTTGGGCGTCACCGCGACCTCGATCATCGGGTCGGCGCCGTGGTAATCGGCAAAGCTTGTTCCCACCGGCGCATCATCGGGCAGTTCGATGATCCCGTCGTGATCCTCGCCCATTTCCAACTCGCGCACCGAACACATCATGCCATTGGATTCGACGCCGCGGATCGCGCTTTTGCGCAGCACCATGCCGTTCGCCGGAACGACCGCACCGGGCAGGCCGAGCACACCCTTCATCCCGGCCCGCGCATTGGGCGCGCCGCACACGACCTGCAACGGGTCGCCGTCACCCGTATCGACGGTCAGTACCTGCAACTTGTCGGCATCGGGGTGGCGCGCGGCGGTCAGGACGTGGGCGATGCGGAAACCCGCCAGCTTGTCCGCCGGGTCTTCGACGCCTTCAACCTCAAGCCCGATGGCGTTCAGCGCATCGCAGATTTCGGCCACGGTCGCGGTCGTCTCAAGGTGATCCTTGAGCCAGGTGAGCGAAAACTTCATGCCTTCGCTCCCACGCCAACGGACAGCGTCGGCTGATCGAAGGGCGAGAAGCCGTAATGCGCCAGCCAGCGGCCATCGCCATCAAAGAACGCGCGCAAATCATTCATCCCGTATTTCAGCATCGCAATCCGGTCGATCCCGAGACCGAAGGCAAAGCCCTGATATTCGGCTGGATCGAGCCCGACGAATTCGAGCACGCGGGCGTTGACCATCCCACTGCCACCAATTTCCATCCACGCATGGCCCGGCGCATCGCCGTGCCCGCCGACGACGCGGCGGCCACCTTCGTTGGAATAGCCCACGTCAACCTCGACGCTCGGCTCAGTGAACGGGAAGTACGACGGGCGCAGCCGCAGCACGATGTCCTCACGCTCAAAGAACGCCTTGAAGAAGGTCTCCAGCGTCCATTTGAGGTGGCCAAGGTGAATATCCTTGTCGATCACCAGACCTTCGACCTGATGGAACATCGGCGTGTGGGTCGCATCGCTGTCGCTGCGATACACCCGCCCCGGCGCAATAATGCGGATCGGCGCGCCTTGGGCGAGCATCGACCGGATTTGCACAGGCGAAGTGTGCGTGCGCAGCAATACTTCTCGCCCCTCGGAGGTCTTGTCCGGGAAATAAAACGTATCGTGCATCGCCCGCGCCGGGTGGGTTTCATCCATGTTGAGCGCGGTGAAATTGTGCCAGTCGTCCTCGATCTCCGGCCCGGTCGCCACGGCAAAGCCGAGGTCGGCGAAGATTTCCGCCAGCTCGTCCATCACCTGACTGACGGGATGCACCGAACCCTTGGGCGCAGCCTGCGCAGGCAGGGTAAGGTCAACCGTCTCACGCGCCAGCCGCGCATCGAGCTCCGCCGTTTCCAGCGCCGCCTTCTTGGCATCCAAGGCCTCTGCAATCGCGGCGCGTGCGGATTGGATCGCGGGGGCAGCAGCGGTGCGCTCATCCGGGCTCATCCCGCCGAGCGTCTTGAGAGCGAGGCTAACCCACCCTTTCTTGCCAAGCGTGTCGAGCCGCAGCGCCTCAAGCGCATCAAGGCTGTCAGCGGCGGCAATCGCGGCCAAAGCGGCCTGTGTTTGGATTGTGATGTCGGTCATGGCCTGTGGTGGTTTCGCAAGCGAGGTTTCGCCCCGGCCCGCTAGCGGCAAATCGCGCGTTTTGCAAAGCACCTGTGGCAGGGGCAGCCCCGTCAGCGCGGCGGCGGCGGCGCATCCAGCGTTTGTGCCGCGCTACCCCACACCCGCGCGCGGGCTTCCATGAACGATGTCAGGATCGGATGATCGAGCGCGGCATACTCGCTCGGGTTCATGGTCATGAATTCATGGAACTCACGCGTGAATTGCGCCTGATCGTGATAATGCGCGTCCATCGCCTCGGTCCAGCGGCTGCCGCGATGGAGCATAAAGGTCGTCAGGCTGCGCATGAACCGCTGGCGGCGCATCAACAGCTTGGGCGAAAAGCCAAAATACCGCATGCAGGTGCGCTCCAGCGTGCGGATGCTCATCGCGCAGGCGTCGGCCAGATCATGCACCGAAGCGTGCTCACCGTTCACCAGCTCGGCGTGAATGCGGCTGATCCGCGCATCGTCGCGCGTCGGGCGCATCACCCGCTCCATCAGCGTGACGATTGCCTCATACTGTTCGTCAAGATCGGCTTGCGGGTTGCACAGCGTATTGGTGAGCCCGGCGAAATGCTGGAACGCAGGGTGGCCCGCGCCGTCGCAGATGATATTCGTGCAACTGCTGGCATCGGCTGGCATGAACCGCGCCCAGCCCAATGGCAGGAACCCCACTCCCCACATCCGCACTTGGCCGAGGGTAAAGCGACACGGCAGCGAGCTCGCCCCGCTCGCCACAAACGGCGCGCCGCTGATATGGGTTGCACCGATTGAGGCATCGGGCGCACCGCCGCAGAAGAAGCGGATATTGCCCCATTCGGGCTGAAGGTAGTCGGTCAGGCGTTGGCCCGGTTCGTCCATCTCAAGCGTGACGTGATAAAAGGTCGTGAAGCACCCTTCGAACTGCGCGGGCGGTTCGCGGAATTCGGATTTCATCCGGTAGCCTGCGGGCGGCACAAGCCCACCCCCGGCGCTATTGTTCGTCGAATCCCCCATGCGTTGTGATTTACGCAACTGGCGCGATTTTACAAGATTGCTGACGGTTTCATACAAAATGGGCGAAAAGGCGAGCACAACGAAAAAGGCGAGCCCCGCGGGACTCGCCTTTGATCGTTTGGCGGGGATGAACCCGGCAGTGGCTTAAGCAGGCAAAGCAGCCTTCGCCTGAGCGATCACGGCCTTGAAGGCGCCGCCTTCGTTCATCGCCAGATCGGCCATCGCCTTGCGGTCGAGCTCGATCCCGGCCAGCTTGATCCCGTGCATGAACTGCGAATAGGTCAGGCCTTCCATGCGGACAGCCGCATTGATGCGCTGGATCCAAAGCCCGCGGAACGTGCGCTTTTTGATCTTGCGGTCACGGTAGGCATATTGCCCGGCCTTTTCGACCGCCTGACGGGCGACGCGGATGGTGTTCTTGCGACGACCGCGAAAGCCCTTGGCTTGTTCGAGTAAGCGCTTGTGTTTGGTGCGGGTGGTAACACCGCGTTTGATGCGTGGCATGCTAGTATATCCTTATTGTGAGATGGCGCGGCGCAAGGCCGGCTGCATCAATCGAGCCCGTACGGCGCCCACTTCTTGATCGTCGGCGTATCATGCGACGACAGGACGGAAGTGCCGCGGTTGGTGCGGATATACTTCGCATTATGGCTCATCAGGCGGTGACGCTTGCCAGCGACGCCGTGCTTGACCTTGCCGGTGGCGGTGAGTTTGAAGCGTTTCTTCACACCGCTCTTGGTCTTCAGCTTGGGCATTTTCATCTCCTAATTGAGACACGTCGGAACCGGCCCTGGCAGCCCTTGTCGCCAGGCAGGCTGATTGATTCGTGTCAGTGAAGTGCGCGCGGATAAGCGCGGGGGGCGCGAAAGGCAAGGGGTTTGGGGTGTGGCGCCCCGGTCCCGCCAAGGGAGCGGCGGCTTTCGGGAAGTCTGCGAATTCGGCGAGATAGCCGCAAGTGGGTGGAAACTGGACTTTACTCGCCGTCGTCGGTCCAGATGCTGAACTTACCGAACCCCACCGTTTCCGAACTCGCTAAGTGCATTATGGAGCGAGGGTTCAATCCGAACATCGTTACCAAAAATAAGTGCTGCATCGGCATACCTGTGCAATCCGATTGGATGTTGAGCGTAGAATCGGCTTCTGAGCACGCTACGAACACGCCAGAATCCGTGTTTACAATCAGCCGCAGCGTGTTGAGCTTTTTTTCATCGGTGAAAAACCGGTCATAGATGGCAAACGTCTCCGCAGGGATTGGGTCGGCTGCGAACAGCTCGCTCGCAAGCTCAGGTTCCATCCGGCTGCCATCCGCCATCAACGTGTCTGTGAAGTGAGCGCGGAATTGATCAGCATCGCGTTGCCACCATGCCGTAAAAAGCGATCGAACTTGATTGTTCTCCAGCCCAGACGAACGAGGCGACTTCAACGCAGGGCTACACGCCGTCGCCGGTGCCGCAGCAAAGGAAGCTACAAGGGCAATCAGGGTTCGTCTATCCATGGTGCAAACATTACTGGTCTGGCTAATGACCGCAATGGGGTCGTTTGCAGAAGGTCTGCTTTTGGCAAAAAACGCCCGATAACAAACGCTATCCCCTACCCCATCGCCTCCAGCACATCCTCCAGCCGCGCCGGATCGCCCAGCGCGATCACGGTGCCGTCGCTCCCGGCATCCAGCGGATTGCCTTGCCAGTCGGCCATGATCCCGCCGGCGCCTTCGACCACCGGCACCAGCGCGGCGTAGTCATATAGCTTCAGCCCGGCCTCGATTACCACGTCGATGTGGCCGCTGGCGACGAGGCCGTAATTGTAGCAGTCCCCGCCGTAGATGATCTTCTTTTCCGCCACCTGTTTCGCCACCGCCATGAAGGCGTCGGCTTCCTCGTTGGAAAACAGGTGCGGGCTGGTGGTGGCGAGCACCGCCTCGCCCAATTCCTTGAGCGGGCGCGCCGCCGCAGGCTTGCCGTTTAAGAGCGTCGGCTGACCGATCCGGCCCACCCAGCGTTCACCCGCAATCGGCTGGTCGATGATGCCCAGCACCGGCCAGCCATCCTGAAGCAATGCGATCAGCGTGCCGAAAATCGGGCGCCCGGCGATAAAGCTGGTCGTGCCATCGATCGGATCGAGCACCCATTGGCGGCCCGCACCTTCGTTACGGGTGCCATATTCCTCGCCAATGATGCCGTCGGCTGAGAACTCCGCCTCGATCAAGCGGCGCATCGCGGCTTCGGCAGCGCGGTCGGCTTCGGTGACGAAGCTGCGGTCGGCCTTGCGCTCCTCGCTCCACTGCCCCCGGAACAGCGGACGGATCGCGGCTCCCGCCACGTCGGCAAGGCGCAGGGCGAGAGCGAGATCTTTATCTGTCATGGATCATCCGTTCCCCCAAGCCGCGCGTGGGCGCAAGCCCCTATTGCCGAATGGAGCCCACGTATCGCATTCCGCGCCAACTTGCTCTAGAGCGACTGGCAGAAGCAAAAGTGTTGCGGGGGCGCATCTTCGATGGGGTTTGAAAAGAGCGGGACGGAATTCGCAGCAGCGAGCCCGGAATTGCGCTCGGCCCTCGGCCACACGCGCGGCGGTGAGCCGCTGTCCAACAACCGCGCGCCTGCCGATGATCTCGCCCCGTGGGTGGCGCGAGTTTACGCCACGCAAGTCGAAATGGACCTCGGCGCGACGATGCATTGCGGGCTAATTTCGGACACGCCAGTCATGCGCGTCCTGTTTACCGGCGATTGGACCGCGCGCACCCGCGATGGTTTCGGTCGCTATCATCAGGCCGCTCTGCTGTTCGGCGCTCATACGAAACGTATGCCGGTGAGCGTCAGCGGCAGCTTTGCGACCATCGGCGTGGCGCTGAAGCCCGGGGCGATGCTCGCGCTCAAGGGACCAAGCGCCGAAGACACGCTCGACCGGATCATCCTCTATGATCACATCTATGGTCATCAGGAGTGGGGCACCAGCCGCCAGATGATCGAATGGTTCGACCCGGCAGCTCCGGTTGAGCGCTGGCTCAAGGTCGCCGAAATCCTGGTGCGACAGTTGATCGAACACACCGGCGCCAAGGCTCCCGATCCTGTGATCGCGGCATTTGATAAAGCGGTGTTTGCCGATCCCAATCTCAACCTGGGCGATTTTGCCGAGGAACACGCAATTGAACGGCGACGGCTCGAACGGCAGATCAAGCGCGCCTATGGCCAGTCCGCCACGCACGTGCTGCGCCGCGCGCGCGCGCTCGAGATTGCCTCACACTTGCTCGGTGTGGCGCATGATAGCGAGGCGGAGGAGGCGGCGCTGCGGTTCTTTGACCAGAGCCATATGATCCGCGAATTCCGCCACTTTTTCGGCACCACTCCGCGCCAATTCGCGCGTACGCCGCAACCGTTCATGACCCTGACGCTGGAGGCACGACAATCGCGGCGGCTGGAAGTGCTGGGCCGGGCATTGCCAGACGAAAACTATCCGTGGCGGGCGTGACCGGCTTCGGTCAGGCGGATTGCCAGTAGTCGAAGGCCTCGGCCTGCCGGGCCTGCGTGTAGCGCCGCGCCTCCGGCCCTTCCCATTCGCGCGGCAGATCACTGTAAACGCCTGAGCGGGCGACGAACCACTCCTGCCCCGGCAGCCCGTCCGATTGCCGCACCACCAGCACCGCCAAGCCCGGTTCGCCCGCTGCGCGCCCATCATCGTCGATGCGATCAAGCACCTTGCATAGCTGCCGCATCAGCGGGCGGGTAAAAGAGTGGCCGAGGACGCCGGGCAGAGCGGAGTAAGTCAGCGACCCGCGGTGCCGAGCGGCGCTGATGAGAATGTCCCGAACCTCCCCGGGATCAAACATCAATCAAACAGCGAGCTGACCGAGCTTTCATCCGCAATCCGCCGGATTGCTTCGCCCACCAGCGGAGCGATGGGCAGCACCCGGATGCGGTCTGATGCTTCGGCGGCCTCGGTGGGCCGGATCGAATCGGTGATCACCAGTTCCTTCAGGCTCGACCCGTTGATCCGTGCCACTGCCCCGCCCGACAGCACGCCGTGGGTGATATAGGCCGCGACCGATTTGGCGCCGCCTTCCAGCAGCGCTTCAGCCGCGTTGCACAGCGTGCCGCCCGAATCGATGATGTCGTCGATCAGGATGCAATGCCGCCCTTCGACTTCGCCGATGATGTTCATCACTTCGCTTTCGCCCGGACGATCACGGCGCTTGTCGACGATCGCGAGCGGCGCGTTATCGAGCCGCTTGGCCAGCGCACGCGCGCGCACCACACCGCCAACATCGGGGCTGACCACCATCAGCGCCTGATCGCCGTACCGGGCCTGAATATCCGCCGCCATCACCGGCGCGGCATAGAGGTTATCGGTCGGGATATCGAAGAACCCCTGAATCTGCCCGGCGTGCAGATCCACCGCCAGCATCCGGTCTGCGCCAGCCTCAGTAATCAGGTTCGCCACCAGCTTGGCCGAAATTGGCGTGCGCGGGCCGGGTTTGCGATCCTGCCGAGCATAGCCGAAATAGGGCACCACCGCCGTGATCCGCTTGGCCGAGGCGCGGCGCAGCGCATCAATGCAGATCAGCAGTTCCATCAGGTTATCGTTCGCCGGGAAGTTGGTCGGCTGCACCACGAACACGTCTTCGCCGCGCACATTCTCGTGGATTTCGACGAACACTTCCTCGTCAGCAAAGCGCCGCACGCTGGCATCGGTCAGCGGGATTTCGAGATAGGCGGCAATCGCCCGGGCGAGCGGCAGGTTCGAATTGCCGGACATGATCTTCATGATGTGCGAATCCCCGAGCGCAGATGGTGCACACCGCCTAACGCGGCGTCATGGAATTGCAACGGAGAGCGGCGCGGTTGTCGTCAGCTCTTGCCAAAACGGACGCTGCCCAGCGGCGGCGGAGCCAATGTCACGCGGCGATGGCGCGTTCGATCCAGTCGCGGGTGTCAGGAATCGCCGCTTCGACCTGCGGCAGATCGTTGACGCACAGAAACTTGAACTGCGGCTGGAGCGCGCGGGCGAGATATTCCCGCACGTGCGGCAACGGATAATCAAGCACTGCGCCGGTGCGCAGGTGGAGATGATCTTCCGTGGTTTGCAGCACCGCGCCGCCCGCCGCAATGCAGGCGTGATTGTGCAGGCTTTGGGGCAGGAATTGCGAAGTGCAGCGGAACCGATGATGGATATTCGCCGCGAACGCATCGCGGTGCTGGTCGTATAGCTGGGCCAACACGGACCGGCGCAACGGATGGACGACATGCGCTGCGCGAAACAGTCGCTCAGCGCCAAATCCGGCCAAGTCAGCTGCATTGATCTGGGTCAGGGCGTTCAGCAGCGTCGGATCGTCGCGGCTAGCAGGATCGGCGGCGATAGCACGCTGATCAACCCAGCCGCCGCGCAAAACCGGGGCGCCATCGCGAAACACATCACCGGGGGCGAGCGGGCCGGTCAAAAACACATCATCGTTGAAATAGACGAAATGTTCGGCCAGCCCCGGGATGCACCACAGCAGCGTTTCGATGGCCAGCGAGTTGAATGTCGGCAGCGCGCTTTCGTGCCCGGCGAACAGTGTGCGATGATCAATGATCGCAATCCGCTGGGCCAGTGCGGCGGGCAGCCCGGTCAGATCGGGCGTTTGCGCATCGGTGATGATCCAGATCCGCCCGATCCACGGCGCGTGATTGGCAATCGAGCGCAGGCAATAGCTCAGTTCGTCATTGCACGCCCAGCGGTGGGGGTTCACGGCATTGGCGTTGCGCGGGGCTTGTGGCTGATAATGGAGCCGCTTGGCCCGGTGCTGCGGGTCATCCCCGTCAACCCAAGTGATGACCGCGTCGATGCGCGCGGTGCCGCTGTGATTTTGCATTGATCCCGTCCGGGCGAGTGTTTGGTCTGCCACGATAGAACAGGACGGAAGCGCCCGTGGCGCGCGGCGGCGCACAAGTCAATATTTTGTCAGTTTTCCAACATGAATTTGTAATGTGTGCGGCAGTGCGGTGCGCCCTGTGCTTCACCACGCCGCATAGATCAGCCCTGCTCCGCCCAACAGCGACAGCGGGGCAATGGCGCGCACCGCCACTGGCGGAATACGCTTGGCCCACCAGATGGCGTAACCGCTGTGCCACGATAGCGGGATCACCAGCAGTACGGCCGAAGATGCAGCGATGAACAAGCCTGCAACCTCAAACAGCTGCGGTAGTTTTGAAACATCGGCGCGCACGAACATGGCAGCGCCAGCGATCAACCGAGGCGCCTGTTCAGACACGTTAACGCGATGCGACGATGCGGTAAGACTGAGGACGTGGAGCGCATAGAGCGGTCTGAACGCCATCATCACGCCGACCGCGACAAGCCAGCCGCCTGCCGCAATAAGGACGATCAGCGCCAGCGTTTGCATTAGCGGTTACGCGATCCGGTGCTCGCCTCTGATCCACCGCACCGTGCCCGAAGACGCGCGCATCACCACGCTTTCGGTGGTCATATAGACCTCACCCGTGGGGCGGCGGCGGCGCTTTACGCCGTCGAGCAGCGAGCCTGAGGTGACCCCGGTCGCCGCAAAAATGCAGTCGCCCTTGGCCAGGTCTTCCAGTTTGTAGATACGATTGAGGTCGGTGATCCCCCACTTGCGGGCGCGGGCTTTCTCGTCCTCGTTGCGGAACACGAGGCGTCCGTTGAACTGCCCGCCGACACAGCGCAGCGCCGCTGCGGCCAGCACGCCTTCAGGCGCGCCGCCTTGGCCCATGTACATATCGATCGTGGTATCTTCGTCCGTCACCGCGATCACGCCCGCGACGTCGCCATCGCCGATCAGCACCACCCCGCAGCCAATCCCGCGTAATTCGGCGATCAGTTCGGCATGGCGCGGCCGGTCGAGCACGCAAACATTAATGTCGCGCGGCTTGACGCCCTTGGCCGCCGCCACCGCCATCACGTTTTCAGTCGCGGTTTTGGCCAGATCGATGATGCCTTCGGGATAACCGGGGCCGACCGCCAGCTTATCCATATAAACGTCGGGCGCGTTGAGCAGGCAGCCCTTTTCCGCCGCCGCCAGCACCGCGAGTGCGTTTGGCCCGGCCTTGGCAGTGATGGTGGTGCCTTCCAACGGATCGAGCGCGATGTCGATCTGCGGGCCTTTGCCGATGCCGACCTTTTCGCCGATGAACAGCATGGGCGCTTCGTCGCGCTCGCCTTCGCCGATCACCACGGTGCCATCCATATACAGCGTGTCGAACGCCTTGCGCATGGCTGCAACCGCCGCGGCATCGGCGGCCTTTTCATCGCCGCGCCCGATCAGTTCGGCCGCCGCAATCGCCGCTGCTTCGGTGACGCGCACCATTTCCAGCACCAGCACGCGCTGGATGGCATTATCGCTGGCGGCTTGTTCAGCGGGAGTAAGGGCGGTATCGGTCGGAGAGTTCATGCGCAATTCAGCCTCATATCGCTCTGGTAGAAACCAGATTTCAGATCGCACCGGCGCATAGGCTGATGGAGACGGGTTTGTCGAGCAATGCCACGCCCGCCGTGTCGGGTTTCAGCTTCATCTTATCCGCTTTGGCGTTGGTAACGGTCGTGCCTGTGGCCGCGCAGGATGACACGGCTGCGACAACAGGCGCGGCGCCGCCGCCCGCCGAGGAGCCAGCCGCCACCCCGCCGGCACCTGCTGCACCGCAGGAACGGATCAATATCCTCGTCACCGTGCCGCGCGGTGAGGTCAATCAGGCGCAGGCGCTGCAATGCGAAGAGCGCGCCGATGCGGGTACGATCAGCGGCGAGATCGTCGTCTGCCGTCAGGTCGCCGACGATGGCTCCAATTCGCTGAGCAGCAGCCGCAAGGAAGCGCAAAAACGCTACGCCGAAGAAACCGCGTTCAAGAATGCGCCGCGCACGCCCGAAGCTTTCGGGATTCCCAATCACGGCAATTCCATCGGCTTTGGCAAGGTGCCGGCCCCCGCCTTGATCATCGATGTTGCCGCCCTGCCCAAAGCCCCGGCCGGTTCCGACGCCGACCGCATCGCGCGCGGATTGCCGCCGCTGAACGAAGAAGTCGAACTGACCGAGGAACAGGAAAAGGCCCGGCGTGAGGCGGCAGGGATCAAGACGTCCGTTCCGGCAAGGCCCAAGAAAAAGGGCGGATAGGGGGCACGACCGTGCTTGGCCCCTTCCTTGCCGCTTTCGCCCTGCTGGCCGCCAGCACGCAATCCGCACCGCAAGCCACCCGTCTGCCGCCTCGGCCTGACCCGTCGGCCACCCCTGAGCCGGTGCGCGTCCCGATCGACCTTGGCCCCGAAGCGCCCACCGCCACCCCGACCGAACCAATCGACATCCTCGCCCCGCTCCCGACGTCGGAAGCCGCAACTGAAGCGGTTTACCGCGAATGTGAGGAGCAGCGTGAGCGCGGCGTGGTTGCAGGCGAAATCGTGGTGTGCCGCGCGCTCGAAACCGATACCTCGCAGCTTTATAGCGGCAGCCGCGAGGCGTGGCTGAAAGACTATGCCGAGCGGACGCAGAATGTCGGCACGATTGCGCCGCCCGATGTCGCCGGGCCGGGCATTTTTCGCGGGCCTGCGACGGTCAGCGGCCTGTGCTTCATCGGCCCATGCCCGGATGAGCCAGCGCTGATCATCGACGTCGAAGCGATCCCGCCCCCGCCCGAAGGCTCGGACGCCGAACGGGTGGCGCAAGGTCTGGTGCCGCTTGAAGGCGATGATGCGCCTCTGTCAGACGAAGATCGCAGCCGGGTTGAGGCGGAGCTGGGGTTGCCTGAGGCGGTGGAACCCGCACCCGAACCCTAAAGCGGCAGGATCGGCAGCACCAGCGGTTCGCCGGTCAGGCTCTCGGAACCTTCGAGCAGTGCCAGCGCGGCGGACACGTTGGCTTCCTGCCCCTCGTGCGTCACCATCGCCACCATCACCTCGCCTTCCGCCTGCCCGCGCCCTTGCTGGATCAGGCTTTCGATTGAGACATTGCCATCCCTCATCGCGGCGGTGATTTCGGCGAGCACGCCCGGGCGGTCTTTGACCATAAATCGCAGATAGGTGCGCTCTGTGCGGTGACCCGGTTCAGCCGGGGGCAGCGCGGCGAGCTGCGCCACGGGGATCGAGAACGGTGCGCCCACTTCGTCGCGGGCAATGTCGATCAGGTCAGCCGCCACCGCGCTCGCCGTCGGGCCGTCGCCTGCGCCGGGGCCCTGAAACAATAGGCGGCCCGAGAAATTGCCCTCGGCCACCACCGCATTGGTCGCGCCGTCGACCGCGCTCAAAGGATGCCCCTTGGCGACAAGGCACGGGCGCACGCGTTGCAGCAGGCGCGCGCCTTCGGGCGTGTCCTCGACGTCAGCCTCTCCGATCAGGCGGATGACGAAGCCGAGTGCATCAGCCTGCGCAATATCGGCGGCGCGCACCTGCGTGATGCCGCACACGCGTACGCCCGCAAAATCGATCCGCGTGCCAAAGCCGATGGCCGCCAGGATCGCCAGCTTGTGCGCCGCGTCCACCCCTTCGATATCGAACGCGGGGTCAGCCTCGGCAAAGCCGCGCGTTTGCGCTTCGGCCAGCACCGCGCCGAAATCCGCGCCGGTCGCTTCCATCGTCGACAGGATGTAATTGCAGGTGCCGTTGAGAATGCCGTAAACCTTGGTCAGCGCATTTGCGCTGGTGCCTTCGCGCAGGCCTTTGATCACCGGGATGCCGCCGCCCACCGCCGCTTCGAATTTCAGCGCGGCGTTGTTCGCTTCGGCCAACTCAGCCAGTTCCAGCCCGTGATGCGCAACCATCGCCTTGTTGGCGGTGACGAGGCCCTTGCCCGCGACGAGTGCCGCGCGCGACAGGGCGAGCGCCGGGCCATCCGATCCGCCGACCAGTTCCACCACCACATCGACGTCGTCGCGCCGGGCGAGCGCGGTCATATCGTCTTCCCACGCAAAGCGGGCGATATCGACGCCGCGATCCTTGCCCCGGTCGCGCGCGCTGACCGCGACGACCTCAATCGCCCGCCCGGCCCGCGCCGCAATCAGCGTGGCGTTGGTATCAAGCAACCGGATCACGCCCGCGCCCACTGTGCCGAGCCCGGCGATGGCGATGCGCAGCGGTTTGGCGGGGGCGGAATCGGACAAGCGGCTCTCCTAGATTCATCAGGCCATCAATAGTCGGGAAAGCCGCTTACCCGCCCCGCCCCCTCGGTCAAGCGGGCACGCGAATCAGTGCGCCTATGAAACCCGCCGCTCGCATGGGCCCAGCTGGCTGATGACATGGGCGTAATCGCTCGCCGCCAGCCGCCTTTCGGTCGCTTCGCGGGCGAGGTTGGCGCTGCTCGGCAGTTGCGCGGGCAGCGAACAGGCTAGCCGATACCAGCGCAAAGTCTCTGGCGCGGGCGGGCGCGCCGCCGAATCGATGATCTCTCCCCACGACACGCCCCATTGCGGCGCTTGCCCCGGACGGCGCAGGATCGTGAGCGACACCGGCGCGCGGTTTTCGGTTGCCAGAAAAACCTGCGTCTCCGATTCGCCCGTCAAGGTGCCCGCCACTGCCAGCGCATCGCTGATCCCTGTGATGCGCGGCGGAACAGTCTCCGGGGCAGCATAAAGCTCGGTCAGGATCGGCCGCAGCCGCGCTTCCAAAGCAGGGGTGTAGGCAAGCTGCGCCCCCGGCGCGACCAGTCGCACTTCACCCGCACGGCCCGGCACAGCGTCGGCAAACAACACAAATTCGCGCTTTTTCAACTTGGGAACCTTGCCCTTGGCGTCCAGCGGCACGTCAACCAGATAAGCCAGTGTCGGCCCCACACCGGTGCGTCCAGCGATCACCGCCAGCGTATTCGCCTCGATATAAAGCCGCGCGAATCCCGCTGCCAAACCGGGCGCGCGATCGGGCTTCAGCACGGTCTGGCGGCGAATCTGTGCGCGGATCACCATGTCAGCCGCGTCAGAAAATGTCGCCAGATCGGCATAGGTCGGTAGATTTGTTGCGAGCGTCGCATCCTGAGACACAGCTTGCGCATGGGCCAATTGCGGTGCCATCGCCAGCCCGGCGACCGCCAACATCACAACCTTCAGAGGTTTGAAAACAAGTGTTAATTCATCTTTAATGGTTGGCTTCATCACTGTGTCCATCTGCCAGTTGCGGTGCACCTTTTAGCAATACCTATTGCACATGGCGCGCAGTGAATCGGCGCTGAACCGCAAAAGCGTTTGATCGGCTAGGGGATGCCCGTTAAAGCCCCGATGGCTGATCGCGTGGGACTGGGGACATTGCCGCGCGAACAGCTCAGGTTGCGCATTGGGCGAATTGGCTCACGGCGTACCAGTCGGGATAGGTCCGGGATGTGTAGATATTGCACACGCCCTGACCGGCATTCCTGGCGTGGGAGGACCGAAATTACCGGGATCCGCTCACTGGCCTCATCGGCCAGCGGGTGGGGAGTGTGCCGATCCCCTGATCGGCGAGTAACTGGAGAGAAAGCGCTGGATGTCCTACGCTAGCCAACAACAAGGATTGACCGGCCCAAAGCTTGTCTCATTGATCGTCGCGCTCGCGATTGTCGGTGGCATAGGGCTGGGGATGATCGTCTATCTTGCCGTCGACGGCGTGAAAGAAGCGATCGAACGGGTCACCACCATCAACGTCGAGGAAGAGCCACCGCCACCGCCGGATGAGCCCCCCCCGCCCCCTGAAGACATTCCGCAGCCAACGTCGCCGCCGCCGCCCGTAGCGCCGCCGCCGCCGTTCAACGTGTCGCCCAACCCGCCGCAGATTCAGACGGTGCAGACACCGCCGCCGCCGCAACCGACACAGGTTCGTCCCAGCACGCCGGCCGTAACACCCGGCCCGCCGACCCCGCCCAAGCCGCCATCCAAGGCGCGCGGAGCGAAGACCAAGGGTGAACGCGGCTGGGCTGCGCGCATTCAGGAAAACTACCCGGCCCGCGCCTTGCGTGAAGAAATCGAAGGCACCGTGGGTGTACGGGTTACCGTGACTGCCGATGGCCGTGCCACGGGTTGTTCGGTCACCGCGTCGAGCGGTTCGGACATCCTTGATGCGGCCGCGTGTTCGGGGATGGAGCGGTATTCGCGCTTCGATCCAGCGCTGGATGATGCCGGCAACCCGACCACGGGCAGCTACACCACCCGCATTACCTACAAGCTGAACTAACAGACGATCCGGCTGGCGGCCCTGTATCAATCAGGCCGCCAGCCACTGGGACAATCTTTTCAAGAGGACTTTTCGCAATGAACCTTACCCTTCTCGCCGCGGCCGCCGCGGAAGCAGCCCCCGAAAACAAGTTCGGCTTCGTCGAAGCAATGCGCGAAGGCGGCCCGGTCGCCTGGACCATTCTCGCCGTTCTGGTCATCATGTCGGTCGGTTCGTTCTACGTTCTGTTCACCAAGCTGTTTGAACAGAACAAGATCTTCAAGCAGTACAAGACCGTGCAATCCAGCTTCTGGCGCGCGGCGACCCTGCGTGAAGGCGCAGCCAAGCTCGAAAAAGACGGCGCATGGCGCCAGCTCGCCGATGACGCCGTCAAGGCGCAGGAAGACCACGGCAAGATGACTGATGCACTCGAATCGCACGACTACATGCACGGTACGCTTCAGCGTTCGGAAGATTCGATCAATTCGGTGCTCGCCAGCGGCCTGCCGTTCCTCGCCACCGTGGGTGCAACGTCGCCGTTCGTTGGTCTGCTCGGCACCGTGATCGGGATCTACCGCGCGCTGATCAACATCGGTATCGCTGGCTCGGCCTCGATCGACAAGGTAGCCGGCCCAGTGGGTGAAGCGCTGATCATGACCGCCATCGGTCTGATCGTCGCAGTGCCTGCGGTGCTTTCGTTCAACTGGCTGCAGTCGCGCAACCGTCGCATCTCCGAGATGCTGAACGGCTTCTCGACCGACATTCTCGCCTACATCAACTCGAACGGCGCCGTGAAGCCGGCGGTGGTGGCTGCTCCGGCCGCCAAGCCCGCTGCCAAGCCCGCCGCTCCGGCTGCCAAGGCCTGATCGCCATTGCCGAAACGGCGGGAGCGGCCCAGAGGGGCGTTCCCGCCGCTTCGCTGGACCGCCACGGTTAACGCAGGCGCGTCTAGACACTGTTTTCAAGTCAATGTTTTGACAGGCTAGGAATTCACAATGGCAATTTCTACGGGAGGCGGGCCTGATACCCCGATGTCCGACATCAACACCACGCCGTTGGTGGACGTGATGCTGGTGCTCCTGATCATCTTCCTCATCGCGGTTCCGGTCGCGATTCAGACGATTGAAAAGCTGGAAATTCCGGTGTTCGAATCGGTTGAATCGAAGGACAAGGTGGAAAACCTGCTGCTTACTGTCAGCACCACCGATTCCGCTGGCCGTAGCGCCGGGGAACCGGGCTTTGCCGGTGCATCGCGTGACGGCGAATGCCGGGTCTACTTCAACAACGTCACCCCGGTCACCTCGGATGAATTGCAGAAGCAGGCGTTCGACCGCCTCGATGCAATCGTCCAGCGCGCAGGCGGCCCGGAAGCCTTGATGGAAAACCCGGATGAAATCCCGCAGGTGCACATCCGCGGGGACGTGAACGCGCCGTGGAAGTGCGTGGCAGGGGCGATCTACAACATTCAGCTGGCTGGTTATCCGATCGTCGGGTTCATTTCGAACCCGGTCGAACCGGGTATCTGATCCGCATCTGATTTGCGCCCTTGGGCGATTTAAGGAGTAACTGACATGGGTATGGCCGGAGGAAAACTCGACGGCGAACCGATGATGGACATGAACATGACGCCGCTGATCGACGTCTTGCTCGTGTTGCTGATCATGTTCATCATCACCATCCCGGTGGCGACCCACTCGGTCGACATCGATCTGCCGCAGCCGACCGACGCCCCGCCGCCACTGATCGATCCGATCAAGAACAAGCTGGTGCTGACCCCGCAGGATCAAATCCTGTGGAACGGCACGCCGATCAGCGAAGGTCAGCTGGTGGCGACGTTGCAAGAGACCACCACCATGGCGGTTGAGCCCGAACTGCAGTTTGAGCCTGAAGCGCTGGCCAGCTACTCGCTGTCGGCCCGCGTGTTGCAGGACATCAAGGCATCGGGCGTGACCAAATTCGGCTTCGTCGGCAACGACAAGTATCGCGAATTCGGCAAGTAAGCCCAGCTCTGCCTTAGAGGTGCCCTAGGCCCCTCCAGGTCTGGCCTAGGTCACTTAAAAAAAGGGCGCCGCGAGGACTTCGCGGCGCCCTTTTTTGCGTCTGCCCCATCCCTTGACCCGCCAATGTTTGTGTCTGCGGCACAGCTTCGCTCCCACGTGTAACATTGGTGAAACATCGCGGATCGGTTGCGCAGCGAATACCGGTACGCGTTAGGCAACTTGCTGCTTTTGCGATAAAAGCCACAGGGTCAGGGCGGGTGCCATCCTGCACCGCCCCCTGCCAAGGAGAGCGCCGATGCCCGTCACCGTGACCCGCCCCAACCACTATGCCCGCCGCCCCCGTGCGATCGCCGAAATGAACGTCACCCCCTTCATCGACGTGCTGTTGGTGCTTCTGATCATGCTGATCCTCGCCATGCCAGTGCAGGTAAACGTCACCCCGGTCGACCTGCCGAGCGACACGACCAAGGCCACGCTCCCGGTGCTCGACCAGAACACCATTACCATTGACGCCGCCGACCGCCTGTCGTGGAACGGCACCCCGCTTTCAGAAACCGCCCTGCGCGCCCAAGTCGCCGCTGCCAGCGCGCTCGATCAGCAGCCCTTGCTGCGATTCGAACCCGACGCGCTCGCCAGTTACGACACCGCCGCGCAGACCATCGCCTTGATCAAGGAAGAGGGCGCAGACAGCTTCGCCTTCATCGGGAATGAGCGGCACCGGGATTTCTGATAGTGTGACCGTCCGGGAGAGCGGATTAGCGCCGCCAAAATGTTTCACGTGAAACATTCGCGGAACATTCGTATCCGCTAATCCCCCTCCAGCGGCGGATCAGGGCGCATCGCTGCGGCGATCAGCCCCTCGGCCTCCAGCAGCAGTTCGTCATCCACCGCCCCCTGCGGCACAGCCTCGCGCCCGATCATGGTCATCACTGGCACCGCCAAAGGCGATACTCGGTCGAGGGTGACATGCACCAACTCGCGTTCCGACCGTTCGAGCAAATCCGCCAAGCGCCCAACGTCCGTCATCCGCGCCCGCGCATCGGCCCAAGCGGCCTCAAGCAGCACATGATCGGGTTCATATTTCTTGAGCACATCGTAAATCAGATCGGTCGAGAAAGTGACCTGCTTGCCGGTTTTGCGCTGCCCTGGATGCTGGCGCTCGACCAGCCCGCTGATCACCGCAACCTCGCGGAAAGCACGGCGCAGGAGGTGGCTTTCGGTGACCCATTCGACAAACTCATCGGTCAGAATATCGGGCGATAATAGCGGCGCAGGGTTCTCGACCGGCTTCAGCCCCCACACCGCGAGGCAATAATCATTAGCCACGAACCCGGCCGGCAACAGCCCGCGGTCTTCCATCCTCCGGGTGATCAGCATCCCCAACGATTGGTTCGCGTTCCAGCCTTCGAATGTGTAATAGGTGGTGTAGTGCTTGCCCCCATGCGGGAAGCTTTCGACCAGCAACTCGCCGGGGGCAGGCATCCGGCTGCGGTAATCCTGCATCTCCAGCCATTCGCGCACATCATCGGGAAACCGCCCCCAGCCCGCGCGGTCAGCCAGCATCGCCTGCACCCGCGTCGCCAGATGCGTGGTGAGCGGCAGGCGTAACCCGCCATAGGAGGGGATGGTGGCGCTTTTCTTGGCCGCGCGCACCACCACGTCCATGTCTTTGACGCCTTCGACTTCAAGGCTCATGCCCGCAAAGAAGAAGGTATCGCCGGGAGAAAGCTGCGCGGCGAACCGCTCCTCCACCTTGCCCAGATTGCGGCCATTCTTGAAGCGCACGTTGAGCATTTCGGAGTCGACGATGATCCCCGCATTCATCCGGTGGCGCTGCGCCTGATTGGGATGGGCGAGCCGCCAGACGCCTGATTTGTCGCGCACAATCCGCTGGAAGCGATCATAGGCTTTGAGCGCATAGCCGCCGTTCGAAACGAAGCTGAGCACACGGCTGAACGTCGCTTCATCCAGCCAGCTATAGGTCAGCGCGCTGCGCACCTCGGCCAGCAATGCGCCTTCTTGAAACGGCGCAGCGCAGGCACAGGCCATCACATGCTGGGCCAGCACGTCGAGCCCGCCGGGGCGGAATGCCTCGCCATCGCGCTGGCCCTGATCGACCGCGTCCTTGGCCGCCATCGCTTCGAGGAATTCGAACCGGTTGCCCGGCACCAACACCGCGCGGCTGGGCGTATCGAGCCTATGGCACGCCCGCCCGATCCGTTGCAGCAGGCGCGAAGATCCCTTGGGCGCGCCCATCTGCACCACCAAATCAATGTCGCCCCAGTCGATCCCGAGATCGAGGCTGGCGGTGCACACCAGCGCGCGCAATTCTCCGCGCGCCATCGCCTCTTCGACCTTGCGGCGGGCTTCGACTGACAGGCTGCCGTGGTGGATGCCGATCGGCAGGTGATCCTCGTTCACTTCCCACAGACACTGGAAGATGAACTCGGCCAGAAACCGCGTATTGGTGAAGACCAGCGTGGTGCGGTTGGCTTTGATTGCCTCGTACAACTGCGGCACCGCCCAGCGCCCAGCGTGGCCGCCCCACGGCACGCGCTCCTCAATCGGCAGCAAGATTTCAACCTCGGGGTCAGCCCCCTTCTCCCCCAGGACCAGATCGGCTGCCGCAATTTCACCAGCGTCACCGGTGCCTTGCGGAGCGAGCCATTCCTGAAAATCGCGCGGATTGGCGAGCGTTGCCGACAGCGCCACCCGCTGCGCCTGCGGGGCGAGCGCATGCAGACGGGCAAGGCTCAGCGCCAGCAAATCGCCGCGCTTGTCGGTGGCAAAGGCGTGGACTTCGTCGATCACGATCCGCTTGAGGCCCGCAAACAGCTCGGCGCTTTCAGGATAGGACAGCAACAGCGACAGCGATTCCGGCGTGGTCAGCAGCACGTGCGGCGGGCGTTCGCGCTGGCGTTTCTTGCGGTTCGACGGGGTATCGCCGCTGCGGGTTTCGACCCGGATCGGCAGGCCAATATCTTCAATAGGGGTGAGCAGGTTGCGCTTCACATCCTGCGCCAGCGCCTTCAAGGGCGAGACGTAGAGTGTGTGCAGACCGCCAGTATCTTTGGCCAGAGGAACCGCGCCAGCCGACGGCGCAAAGTCGCAAAGGGTCGGCAGAAACCCTGCCAGCGTCTTGCCCGCCCCGGTATCGGCGACGAGCAGCGCATCGCGGCCCGCGCGGGCTTTCGCCAGCATGTCCAACTGATGCCGCCGCACCCGCCACCCCTTCGCAGCGAACCACGCGGCGATTTCTGGCGGGAGGGTCGCGGCGGGGTCGGACCCAGCTTCCGGCCCAAGATCAGGCGGGGTCACATCACTCCGCAACGGCGGCGGCGGCGGCGGCGTCGGCTTCAGCCTGTGCCGCGATTTCTTCGTCGGTCGCCGTGGCTTCCTCGACCTCGTAATTGAACGCCAACGCTGCGAGATTGGCTTCGATCTCCTCAACCGCAAGCCCAGTCATCTCCGCCACTTTTGAGCGTTCTGCGGGTGAGAGGTCGGCAAAGCTGCGCACCGCTGGCAGGTCTGCGACGCTTTCCGCCATGCGCTTTTCGATATCGCCGACCATGCCCATCAAAGCGGGCATGGCCTCCATGCTCGACGCCATAATGCGCGGATCGCTCGCCATCAGGAAACTTTCGCGGGCATATTTCCCGCCGGTGCCGGTCGAGAAGAAGGCATCAATTTCAGCCAGTTCGCCGGACGAAAAGCGGATCGCGTAAAGTTCGGACATGGCTGTGCGCATCCCCGGCTCCATCAAGACCATGACCTCCTTCATCAGTTCGGGGAACATGGCTGCTTCGCGCTGCTGGCGTTCGGCCCAGGCGGGATCGAACAGGCTGGCAAGTTCGCCCGCCTGTTCCTCGTTAAGGTCGAGCGCATAGGTCTCGGTGCCGATCTGCTTGGCCAGCGTGGTGACCGCAGCATCGGGTGCAGCCGCCATCATCGGGCCGAGCACACCGCCCAGCAGCTTGTCCATCATTTCCGCCATGGTGCCCGCCGGAATGATCTTGGCGACCAACTGTTCAGCAGCGGGCACGCGCGCTTCCTGTTCGGGGGTGAGCGGTTCTTTGGTGAACAGGCCGGCGAACATGTCGCTCATCGCCGCCAACCCGTCCTCTTCGGTGCGCGGGGGAAGATCATCGACCATCACAACGTCGTCCGCAGCCGCAGCATCCTGCGCGGCGAGGGTGGCGGGAGCGGTCAGCAGCGCGATCCATGCACACGAGGCCAGCAAAGCACGCATTGTCATCATCGATTCTCTCCGCTTCCTATTCATCCTAGTGGCCCATGCAGTACCGCCGCACCAGCCCCGACGCGGTGATCAGATCCCCCGGAGCAGTTCCTTCGATACCTGCCCGGGATTGGCGAGCACTACCTCTACCAGCGCAATTTCGGCCTTGCAGCGATCCGGGCTGGCGGTGTCGCCCATCGCTTTGCGTAACGCATCTTCGTTTAGCCCGCTGCGCGTGATCACATCGCTCACCACCCAGCCTGGAATGGCATATTGCGTCTGCCCGCCCTTGGCCTGATGGCGCAGCACCTGCGCATTCAGCAACTGCCGCAGCAACGCTCTTTCGCTGACGCTTTCTTCGGCTGTCAGTTCGAGTGGAAGGCTGAAGAAATCGCCCACCAGCACGTTTTGGCATACGCCCGACGGTTGCCGTGCTGCGGCCGAGAGCCATAGGCGGCGCAGCTCGGCACGGGCAACCAGCGTGTCAAAATCGGCCACTTCGCCCGCCTCCAACGCCTTGCGCCGCGCAAAAACCAGCGGGGAATTGTCCGAAAACGGAGCCGCGTTGAAGGCATTGCGCAACTGATCGGCAAACACTGGATCGGCGGCGCGCACGCCGTTCATGTCGACGCCTTCGCCAAAGATATTGGCGACTTCGGCGTCGATTTCGGCGGCACTCGGCCCGAAATCGAGCAAGGGCGCCGCCGGATCATCGGGGCGCGGATCGGTGAAGCTCGAAATCAGACGCGGCACCAACAGCACCAGCAGCACGATGACAATCCCGCGAACCATATTGGGCACGGTATCGCTGACGCCCCGCGCATTGGGGGTGCCCTCCCACGAGGCGACGCGTTCGGGCGCGAGGTGGCTTTCCAGCTCAGGATAGTGCTGCCGCAACCCGGTCAACAGTTTATCAATTTCGAGCCGTTTGACCCGCAGCCGGTCGATGAACCCGGCCTGCCCCGGACGCGACAATTCGGCCCATGCCTTGTGCAACGGGTGATCAGGCAGCTGCACCTTATCGTGGAACCGCATCCCCTTCAGCCGCGCGTTGAGGAACATGAGCGCCGGGCGTTCTTCAAGGTGGCCCGCCTCGTCCAACCAATGCAGCGCCGCGTTGGCAGGCTCCACAAACGGTGCCGAACGCGGCCAGGTGCGGGCGAACACATCGGCGAGCGCCCCGTCGAGCGCATCATGCTCGGCCAGATCGGCACGCTCGGCATGATCGAGCAGCACGCCGAGATGCGCCAGCCCGTCCTCCATTTCGGCGTAAGTGACGCTCTCCTCGCTGACCTCTCCGCCAGGGTAGAGGATATCGAGCAGCGCCTGCCACGCGTCCTGCGCGCGGCGTTGGGTTTCGGTCAGTTCGGGAGCGGCAGCATCGTGCAGCGGTTCGTGGTGGAAGGGCTCGGGCGCGGTGTCCCAATCATCGGCATAATCGGAATCCACTTCACCGAGGACGCCATCATCAAACCCGCCGAGGCCGTAGTCACCTTCGTCCTCCGGTTCGCCTTGTGCCGCCAGCCACAGCGCCTCATCGCGCGCCCGGCGCAGGTTGGCGTAACCGGCGATGTCCTCATCGACATTGAGACCGCGCAAGCCATCGGCATAAGCCTTGCGGATCGCCGCTGTATCCTGCGTCGCGTCGATCCCGAGGGTGTTCCAGGGGAAGTGGCGGCTCATACCGGCGGGTTGGCCTCAATCTCGTCAAGCAACCTTGCCAAACTATCCCGCGCATCAGCGATCAGGCGGGGGTCCTGTTTTTCGAGCGCGCCCTGAAACTCGGTCAGCATCCCGCCGATGATATCGCGGACATGGCCGGTGAAGCCCTCGTAAGCGCGCTCGGCCCGGGCCAGCAGCGCGACATTTTCCGCCTCGTCGCGCGGGTGAACCTTCAGCTTTTCGAGCAGCTTGCGGCGACCTTCGATGTCCTTCTGGTTGCGCTTGTCGTCCTCATCCACAATCACCAGATTGCGCTTGAGGCCCGAAGAAGCGACTTCCAGATCTACCTCCAGCAGGCCGCTGGTGTCATAGGTGAAGCGTACCTCGACCATCACCTCGCCCGCGGGGCGCGGGGGCACCGGGGCCTTGATCTCCCCCAGTTGAACGTTGTTTTTCACATCGCGCGCTTCGCCCTGATAGATGCCGAACGCGATCTCGCGCTGATTATCAGCAAGGGTGTGGAACCGCTCAACCCGGCTGACCGGCACCGGGGTGTTACGCTCGATGATCGGCGCGAAAATGCCATCATGGAACCGCCCGTGGGAATCGCGGGTGGCGGTATCGACGCCCAGCGTGAAGGGCGCCACATCAGTAATGCGGATTTCCTCCAACCCTTCCCCACCCGACAATAGCCCAGCCTGAATCGCCGCGCCCAACGCGACCGCGTGATCGGGGTGAACAGTGGCATTGGGGAAGCGCCCGAACATCCGGGTCAGCGCCTTGCGCACCACCGGCATCCGCGTCGCTCCGCCGACCAGCACGATATCCGACAGCGTGCGCACGTCGATATGGCAATCACGCAGCGCGCGGATCACCGGATCGCGCAAGCGTTTCACGAGCGGCGCGGCGACTTCTTCGAAGGCTTCGGTGGTGATACGGGCGGTGAGAGGGGTGTTGTCGGCCACCACGGTGAACTCCGCTGCCTCGGCGTTGCTCAACGCGCGGCGAGTGCGCTCGGCAGCCAGCGTCAGCAGCGCGCGGCGGCGGTCGGCGGGCAGCAGGTCGAGAGCCTCACGGCCCTCTACGTTTTTGGCCAGCATAGGCTCGACCAACCGCACCAGCACCTCGTCAAAATCATCGCCGCCGAGGCGGTTGTCCCCAGCAGAGGCGCGCACTTCGACAATGCCTTCGAACATCTCGACAATCGACACGTCAAACGTGCCGCCGCCCAGATCAAACACCAGAAATGGTTCGCGGTCGCCTCGGTCAGTGAGGCCAAAAGCGAGCGCGGCGGCCGTCGGCTCGTTGATCAGCCGCTTGACCTCAAGGCCCGCAATCTCACCCGCACGCCGGGTGGCGCGGCGTTGACGTTCGTTGAAATAGGCGGGCACTGTGATGACAGCCGCGGTCGGGCGTTCCCCAGTCGCCGCCTCGACATCATCGGCAAGGCTGCGCAGCACCATCGCCGACAAGTCCTCCGGGGTCAGCGTGGTGCCCGCCAGCGTAACGTTGGCCGCAGTGCCCATCATCCGCTTGAAACTGGTGACCGTGTCCGCGGGATGCGTCGCCATCCGGTCAAGCGCAGCCTCCCCCACCCACGCCTGCCCGCCTTTCGCCAACGACACGGCCGAAGGGGTAAGTTCCTTGCCCAGTGCATTGGGCACAAGCTGCGGTGCGCCGTCCCGCCAGATCGCGACCGCGCTATTGGTGGTGCCAAGATCGATCCCGACGAGCATTGCCATTGTCATAGCGCGGCGCGCTTCGCAGGCAATTGGAATTGCGGTGGGTTTGGCGTTTAGTGGCCGACGGTTTCGCCGCGTTCCAGGCCCGACAGTCGCAGCTGCTCGTCGATTTGCGCGAGCAGCCGCTCCAGCCCCGCTTCGCTATCGCTTTCCGCGCGGGCCACCAGCACGTCCTGCGTGTTCGAAGCGCGCAGCAGCCACCAACCGTCGGCGGTATTCACGCGTACGCCGTCGGTGCCGTTGACGCTTTCCACTCCCGGCCCAGGTGTGGTGGTCAGCCGCTCGGAAATCTCCTCCATCGCGGCAAATTTGCGGCTCTCATCAACCTGGAACCGCATTTCCGGAGTGTTGAGCATCGCCGGGATCGCGCTGCGAAGTTCTGTCACTGATTTGCCCAACCGCGCCGATGCCGCCAGCAACCGCACGCCGGCATACAGCGCATCGTCAAACCCATAGTAATCATCGGCAAAAAACACGTGGCCGCTCATTTCGCCCGCCAGCGGCGCGCCAGTTTCCTTCATTTTGGACTTAATCAGCGAGTGGCCGGTCTTCCACATCAGCGGCTGGCCGCCCAGCTCTGCCACCCGGTCAAACAAAGCGCGGCTGGCCTTCACATCGGCGATCACCGTCGCGCCGGGGCGGGTTTTGAGCACATCTTCGGCGTAGATCATCAGCAGCTGATCGCCCCAGATCACCCGGCCGGTGCCATCGATCGCACCGATCCGGTCGCCGTCGCCATCAAAAGCCACTCCAAAATCGAGGTTCTTCTCCGCGACGAGCGTGCGCAGATCGGCAAGGTTGGCCTCCACAGTGGGATCAGGATGGTGATTGGGAAAATGTCCGTCAACTTCGGTAAACAAAAGATGGTGTTCTCCCGGCAACCGGGCAGCCAAGGCTTCGAGCGCGGGGCCCGCCGACCCGTTCCCGGCATCCCAACCCACCTTGAGGGATTCGAGCGACTTGAGATCGCACCCGGCCAGACCCTGGAGCAGGCGCTCGATGTACTCGCCCATGATGTCGCGCGTGCTGACGCTACCCATGCCGCTGGCGAACGCCCCGACTGCTGCCAGTTCCCCGAGCTGCTGGATATCGGCGCCGAAGAACGGCCGGCCAAGAAATACCATCTTGAAGCCATTGTAATTGGGGGGATTGTGGCTGCCAGTTATCTGAATGCCGCCATCCACCTCTGGGGCTGAAGCCTCGGCGTAATACAGCATCGGGGTCGCGCTAAGGCCGATCCGGACCACATCGCATCCGCTCGCGTTCAACCCCTCGATCAGCGCATGTTCGAGGATGGGTGAGCTGACCCGCCCGTCATAGCCAACGGCTACAGTCTTACCGCCCGCTTCGCGCAGCAGCGTGCCGAATGCGCTGCCAATCGCGCGCGCATCATCCGCGCCCAGCGTTTCACCGATGATCCCACGGATGTCGTATTCGCGCAGAACGGTGGGGTGAAATTGATGTTGCATATGCCAAGCTTCCTATTTGGGACATGCCGTTCGCCCACATCAGTTCAGATGGTTGAACAGCGATTTGCCACGGTAACAAAGGGCGAAGCCGCCTGATCATTGCCGCTCACTTATCTATTTCAGGCAAAAGGACTGCCGCACGAATGTGTCAATCCTGCGATGGCGCTGGCGGATCGTGGTCATCGGGCGGAATCGCCGCGCCGGGCAGTTCGGCGAGCAGCATATCGCGCGCGGCATTCGCCTCCTGCATGGCGGCAGTCGTACCGCCGCGATCGGGGTGAACCAGTGCAGTCAGCCGTCGGTGCGCAGCAATAACGTCCTCGCGCCCCGCGCCAGCCTCAACCCCCAGCAGCTTGCGCGCCCGGAACAAAGCTTGGCTCCGGGTGGGGGCTGGCCGCAGGTAATCCCACGGCCACTTGCCCAACGCCCAGCGGCACAGCACGCAGACAACTGCGATCAGGATCAGTGCGCGCATCATCGGTCAGGCCAGTTCCAACGCGCTCTGGCTGCGTTCAAAATCGGGCAGCGCCAGTGCCTTGACCAGTGATCGCAACTCCTGCCGCGCGACCAGATGGCTGGTGCCAAGCTCGCCCAAATGCCCCTTGTCGAGCAAGGTCAGGCCCGAAGGGAACAGTTCGCGGTAAATCACGCGTTCCGACAGGCCCTGCGTGACCCGAAACCCGACCCGCTTGGCCATTTCACCCAGTGCTTTTTGCAAGCGCGCCATATTGCGCGCTTCGACGTGGCCGGTGCGGTTGCGCACCACGATCCAGTCCATTTCCGGGCGCTGCTGTTCGATCGTCATCCGGCTGCGCTTCATCCGCGCTTCCCAGATCAGTTCGGCGAAGAACGAAAGCTTCTTCACCTTAAACGTCTCGGCATCGACCTGCCCGATGAGGTCAAAATCGACGAAGCTGTCGTTCATCGGCGTGACCAGCGTATCGGCATTTTCCACCGCGATCCGCGCGAAGGGGTCATCGCGACCGGGATTGTCGATGATGAGGAAATCGCAGCTCGCTTCCAACCGCCGGATCATCGCGACCAAATCACCCGTGCTATCGCCGCGAAACACCTCGCAATCGGGGGTCGGCAGCGTCAGCCCGCGCTTTTCCAGCGTGGACAGGCGGTTTTCGATATAGCGATGCATGGTGCGCTGGCGCGGATCGAGGTCGATCGACGCCACCCGCGCGCCCAAATAAGACAGCGCCACCGCGATATGCACCGCCGTGGTCGATTTGCCGGTGCCGCCCTTCTCGTTCGCGAACACGATCCGGTGCGCCTGCCCGGCCCGCAACTTGCGCGCTGCAATCGGTTGGTCGGAAGGCTGGGCGGATAACATGGCGGGGTACTCGCTCGGCAGCCGCAGAGCAGCCGCTTGAAATGGGACAGGAACCGCCGCTAGGGCGTGACCAGCGGTTTATCCTTGGAGGCGAAGCGGTGCAAACGGTCAAGACGCTCGATATGTTGAGAACCGCGGTGGGACAGTTGCGCGCAGGTGGCAAGCGCATTGCGCTGGTGCCGACGATGGGCGCGCTGCACGAAGGCCATATGACACTGGTGCGCCGCGCGCGGGAGGTGGCCGATCACGTGGTCGCCTCGATCTTCGTCAATCCCAAGCAGTTCGGGCCGAACGAGGATCTCGACGCCTACCCGCGCCAGCTCGCTGCCGATGCCGCGCTGCTTGAAAGCGAACGCTGCGCGCTGTTGTGGGCGCCAACGGCCGAGGCGATGTATCCAGCCGGCTTTGCCACCAATATCAGCGTGACGGGCGTCAGCGAAGGCCTGTGCGGCGCGGCCCGTCCCGGCCATTTTGACGGGGTGGCGACCGTGGTGTGCAAGCTGTTCAATCAGGTGCAGCCCGATGTTGCACTGTTCGGCGAGAAAGATTTTCAACAGCTCGCCGTGATCCGGGCGATGGCGCGCGACCTCGATCTTACGCACCCGCATGTGGACGCGATCATTGGCGTGCCGACCGTGCGTGAGGCGGACGGGTTGGCGATGAGCAGCCGCAACCGCTATCTGACGGCGGAGCAGCGGGCGGCGGCGGGGGCGTTGCCGCGCGCAATGAAGGAAGCGATTGCGGCGCTTGAGAACGGCGGAGCAGTGCCCGATACGCTCGCCGCGCTCGAATCCAAGATAATCGCAGCGGGGTTTTCCAGCGTCGATTATGCCGCCTTCGCCGACGCAGCATCACTTCAGCCGCTGTCCGCATTGGGCAAAGCCCCAGCCCGCCTGCTGATCGCCGCCCGGATCGGCGGGACACGGCTGATCGACAATATGGCGGTCGGCACGGGTCGTTAGAACTGTTGACGCAAGCCCCCGCCTGATGGCATTGGGCGCGGCAGGAGCCATGCGGGTATAGCTTAGTGGTAAAGCTCCAGCCTTCCAAGCTGGCTATGCGGGTTCGATTCCCGCTACCCGCTCCACAATTCCCGAAAAGCCGCAGAAAACCGCCAATCTGGAGGCGGCATGCGCACCTATTCCCCCATAGCTTCTCACATAGCATCTCACACGGCCGGACCTGACCGTCTGGCGTCTTCGCGTATTTGTTCGGCGAACGCGTTCGCCGGAAAGGGGCGCTGAAACCATGCGCCAGCAAAGCTATCTCGTCCGTAAAGGCGCAAGGTATCATTTTCGGAGGCGCATTAGGCATCAAGCAACCTCCCGACCTATAAGCATTTCATTGGGAACAGCCGATCCTGAAAAGGCGCGATGCCTTGCTCGGCGGATGGCCGTCAAATGGGATGAAGTGGAGATGACGATCGAGACTGTCACGCAGCGTCACAACCTGACGGTCGACGAGCAGCGTGCCATATATCGCGCAGCTCTTGAAAAAGTAATCGGCCTGGCGCTCGGAGACCTTGTTGCGCCCAAAAGGTATCGCGGCGATGAGCCTGGGATGGAGCGGATCATGGCGGGATACTACGCCGCTCTGCTTCAGGTGCGGGCCGATGCGGAAGACGTGCCGGACGAGGTCATCGAAGCTGCGATGCGCGATGAATGGAGTGAGGAGGAGCGCGACCTGGTCAGAAAAATGCTGGCGGCCTTCGGCATTCCGGACGAGGCACGTGCATCCGCAGGCGAGGCGGCACTCAAGGAAATTGGGGCCCCGATTAGCGAAAGCACAATCCATGAGGCGCGGGCGAATGTCCTTCGCGGCATGATGGAGGCGCATAAGCGTGCCGAGCTGTTCAATCACCCGCTGATCGCGGCCGTCGGTGATCCATTTGCTGCCCTGCTTGATGACAGCTTGGTGCTGGAGGCGCGAAGGACGCAATTAGCGCAAGCTGGCCAGCAGGTCACGCCAACTGCACCGGCTGCCGGACTGGTTGCCGAATCCAGCATCTTCCTGAACCCGTCCGAGAAGCGGTTCAGCGAAATTATCGGCCCGACGCTTCAGGCATTGAAAGCCAAACACAAATGGAAGGGCGATCTACGCCAGCGGACGGCTATCGCGGAACGGTTCGCTTGGGTGACAGGGGACAAACCGCTGTGCGAATACACGGACGCGGACATTCAAGCTTATCTCGGCGCGCTGCGGCTCATCCCGAATGACATTCGTTACGGGCGTTTGGGAAAGAGCGGGCGGTTGGCCAAGCCCTACGATCCGGCTGCGTTGCCGGAGGTCACGAACGAGAATCGGCGAGACGATCGTTCGATCAATCGCGATTTGAGCGCGCTGCAATCAATTTCCAAGCAGCTCGCCCGCAATGAATGGCGGTCCCGATATGGCAAGGACACTCTCGAGATGGATTTTCTGGACCACTGGATCCCGGTCGAGGATGATCCAAGCGACCCCAAGCGGATGCCATGGACGCCTGAGCATTTGCGGGTGCTGTTCAGCTTGCCCCTTTGGCATGGCAGCGGTGGACCCATAAATCGCCTGAAGGTCGTCGAGTGTCCTCAGATTTATCAGGATGCGGCTTATTGGGCGCCTTTGATCGCGATCTACACAGGGATGTCGCGTGAGGAGGTTTGCGGGCTTGAAGTTATCGACCTCGATTTCGATTGCGAGGTGCCATACCTACTCGTCCAGGCGAACATGACCCGCAGCGATGATGGTGTGACCCCCGGCGGTCTGAAGCGCAAATCCCGCCATCGCGTGATGCCGATCCACCCCGAGCTGCTCAGGCTTGGCCTCAAGGAATATGTCGCGTGCATCGCGGAACAGGAAGGCTACCTCGACCCAGAGCAGGTGATCCCAATCTTTCCTGAGCTCTATCGAGAGGACGCCAAGCGCCCAACATCGATCCCTAAGGATGAGCTCGTGGCACCCGAAGTCGGCGGTGGCCGTTTCTACTCGCGGGCGTGGATGGCCATCGTTGACGCAACCAATGCCATCATGCCGCTCCCCAAAACCCGGAAAGGCAAAAAGTCGGATTTCCACTCGACGCGGACCTACACGCAAAGCATGTTGGCGTCGCCTGAGGTCAGTCAGACCCTTATCGACCGCATCATGGGGCATGCCGCGAAGGGCACGGGTCCGCGCAAATACAATCGCCGCGCGCTTGCGATTGGCGAAGTGCGGGCTCTGCAGGAACTCCTCGACCTCCTCGTTAAGGAGATGCCGGTGGTTACTGAGCACGTGCCGCAGGCAGCGTCTGTGAATATCCTCCCCCTCAAGCACCGCTCGCGCGTCGGATCGGCGCCCGGCCGCGATGTCAGCCGGTATTTCCTCTGGGATCAGGACGCGATCGCAGAAGATAAGCTAAAGCTGACAGAGAAAAGGAAGCTTGCCCGGTCCGGCGGTTGAGTTAAACATTTGTTCGCGGCCCGCAATCTACCACAGAGCAGCGCCATGAGCTGGCTGCGATAGCCGTAACGATCCGGAGCCCCTTCTTGCAGGTCATTGATACAACAGGTCGACATCGAGCGATTGACTGGATCACGGGAACGGACGGCGAACTTGACGGCATGGTCACCGACCTTTCCGTATTCGGCGCGACTGAGGTGTTCGGGAAGCGCGCCGGAGGGAAGCTGGGGCGCTTACTGCTCGGAGCCGGACACGATGGGCTAGGCCTTTTCGGCACTGGCAACGACCGGAATCGTCGCAATCGCCTTGAGACCCGGGCGCTCTGTCGAAGTCTTGCTGACGTGATCGCACAGGCGCAAGTGCGGCAAACCAAGCTGCCACTGGCTCAATCTTTTCTCGCTAGCGGCGATTTCGCCCTGATCGGAAATTGCCCGGTGACGACTGGCGGCCTTGGTATCGCGCCGCAAGATGCTCTTGGCTTGATACAGGTCGCGCAGAACCCTGCGGAAATCGAGCAGCTCCAGCAATGGTTCCGAGAGCTGTGGCGGCAGGCCAATCCCGATGGTGATGCGGTCGCCCGGCTGCGGATTGCCCTTGCCGACGGGCAAGCGCAGCATCCCGCCGATGCCGTTTACCTCCAGTCCCTGTTTCAGCTTTTCGCCGAGATGGAGGAAGCCACCAACGAAGATCGGATCGTTGATCCGGCGACGGGGATACGCGAGACGACCATCTGGTCGAAGCTCTACCGCTTCCAGCGCGATGGGGTGATCGGCGCGATCGACAAGCTTCAGCGCTTCGGCGGCTGCATCCTGGCTGACAGCGTTGGCTTGGGCAAAACCTTTGAGGCGCTCGCCGTCATCAAGTATTTCGAGCTCAGGAATGCGCGCGTGCTGGTGCTGGCTCCCAAGCGGCTGCGCGAAAATTGGACGCTCTGGACGCAGAACGACGTGCGCAACATGCTCGTTGGCGACCGGTTTTCGTTCGATGTGCTGAACCACACCGACCTCTCCCGCGAACAGGGCCAGTCGGGCGAAATGGACCTAACCCACATCAACTGGGGCAATTACGATCTGGTGGTGATCGACGAGAGCCATAATTTTCGGAACCGTCCAGCCGGCAAGGGCGAGCGGGAGAGCCGCTACGATAAGCTGCTTAACGCTGTCGTGAAGGCCGGGGTCAAGACAAAGGTGCTGATGCTGTCGGCGACGCCGGTCAACAACCGGCTCAATGATTTGAAGAACCAGATCGCGTTTGCGACGGAGGGCAACGATAGCGCACTGTCCGGGCATGGCGTGCCGAGTATCGCTGGCACCGTGCGAATAGCTCAGGGCCAATTCAACCGATGGCAGGAATTACCGGACGCGCACAGAACGCCCGCAAAGCTTCTCGAGATGCTGGGCTTCGACTACTTCCGCCTGCTTGACCTGCTCACCATCGCGCGCAGCCGAAAGCACATCGAAAAATACTACGGGACGGAAGAGACCGGAACCTTCCCCACGCGGCTGCAGCCGAAGAATATCTACTCGGACGTCGACATCACCGGCCTATTTCCCGCCATCGGCGAGGTGAATAACGAAATACGGCGCCTCAAGCTCGCCGCCTTCGCGCCGCTGCGATATGTGATGGAGGACCGGCGCGAGGCGTATGATCGGCGCTACAGCCAGCAGACGGGCTCGGGCGCCAGCGTATTCCGCCAGCTTGACCGCGAAGAGAGCCTCGTTGCGCTCATGCGCGTCAACCTGCTCAAGCGCATGGAGAGCTCCGTTCATGCCTTTGCGCTGACCATCGAACGGCAATTGGCGGCGGTCGACGACCTGATCGGCCGCATCGATTCCCACGATGAAAGCATCGACGCACCGTCGATTGACGATCTCGAGGATGATGATCCGACCTTCGAACAGCTAGGCGTCGGCAAGAACATCCGCGTCCTTCTTACCGATGCCGACCTCGTGAGGTGGCGGCAGGATCTGGCGGAGGACAGGGAGCGCTTGCTGCGCCTGCTCCGCCAAGCGCAGAATGTTGGGCCAGCGCAAGATGCGAAGCTGGCTGACCTCAAGCGGCTCATCGCAGACAAGCTGTCTGCCCCCTACAACGGCGGCAACGTGAAGCTGCTGGTGTTCACCGCGTTCGCCGACACCGCCGAATACCTGTATGCGCAGCTGGCGGAAACATACCCGCGGCCGATGGCCTTGGTGACCGGCTCCGGCCGGAACAAAACGACCCATATGAAGCTCCGCGCCGACCTGGCCTCTATACTGACGGCCTTCTCACCGCAATCGCGCGCCCGTCCGGAAGCGCTGGCGCAGGAGCTGGAGGTCGACCTGATCATCGCCACTGACTGTATATCCGAAGGCCAGAACCTTCAGGACTGCGACTGCGTGGTAAATTACGACATCCATTGGAACCCGGTCCGTATCGTCCAGCGATTCGGACGCGTCGACCGGCTCGGTTCGCCGAACGACGTGATCCAGCTGGTCAATTTCTGGCCCAACATGGACCTCGACAGCTACATCGGCCTGCAGCGCAGCGTATCCGGCAAGATGATGCTGCTCGATGTATCCGCCACCGGCGAAGAAAACTTGATCGAGACGCAGGCAGGGGATGCCATGAACGATCTCGAGTATCGCCGCCGCCAGCTCGAATCGCTGCAGGAGCGGGTGATCGATCTGGAGGATCTGTCCTCCGGCGTATCGATCACCGATCTGACATTGAACGACCTGCGGCTCGATCTGGCCCGCCTTTCGCCCGAAGACCGCGAGGCGGTGGCGCAGCGGATGATCGGCACCTATTCGCCCATCGCGGCGTCGGACGATTTCCCTGCCGGCGCCCTGTTCCTGCTCCGCGCCGCCACGCCGAATGCCGAGCGCGCTCTGGCCAAGGGCGACCCGCTATACCCGCACGCGCTCGTATATATAGGCGAGGACGAGCGCGTGATTCTGCCGCCCAGCCAGCCCAAACGGATGCTGGACCTGCTGCGGCTCGCCGCCAATACGCCAGAGGATGTGCAGGCTAAGGCCTGGGAGCAGTTCGATGCCGAGACCCGCGAGGGCAGTCGGATGGACAAATACCAGAGCCTGCTTGCCGCCGCGATCCGGGGCGTTACCGGTAAGGCTGAGGAACGCGCCGTCGAAAGCCTGTTCACCACCGGCGGGGTTGAAGGCGCGGGCGGGGAAAGCGGGCTCGATGATTGGGAAGTCATCACCTGGCTCGCAATTCTGCCGCCCCGCTAGCGCCTCGATGACTGTCACGCCGCACACCATCCGCGAGGCTCTTGCCCTGCCCTCCGGCGGCGATCCGGCCCGGCGTTTGCCGAAGGACATTTTGGCGGAGCACGGGGCGGCGCACGCGGCAGACCGCAAGCTAATCGACAAGGTGATCGAGCGGCTCGACTGGTGGGCGACGCTGTCACCCGCGACCATCGGCGTTGCCGCCGCAATCGATGATGAACGGCCGGTGCCAGCGACCCAACTGCTTGCCCTCACCGCGCGGGCCGAGCCGACCCAGCGGCTGCTTACCATAATCCATCGCGCCATTCCGGTGCCGATCATCCTGCTGACCGCCTTGCCGGGCGGAGCGGGCACGCGGGTATCGTTTGCGCCCCTTCGCCGGGCTGAGCGGATCGAGGACAAGATGGTGGTCGAGCGGCTGGTCGTCGCCCCGGACTGCATCGATACGGCAGAACCGGCGACAGCTACCTTCGTTGCCAGCCTTGCTGTGCCAGCGCTCCCCCGGCTCAATCTGCGGCTGCTCTATGACGGACTGATCGAGCGGGCCGAGGCGCTGGAGATTGCGCGCCTGACCGGCAAGCCCTTTCGCCTCGCCGATGATCCCGCATCCCGCCGGACAGCGCTGGCGCTGTATCGCGATGCCGAAGCCGAGTGGCTGACGGCGCGGGCGGCCGCGAAGCGGGAGAAGGTGCTCGCACGGCAGGTTGCATTGGGCGATCAGGTGCGTCATCTTCGCCTGAAAGTTGATGAATTGATTGCGCAATTGGGGGCTTGATGGGCAAAGGGGGCTATATTGGCGGTGGCACGATCATTGGCCCGCACACGCCTGACTGGTTCGGCAATGGCGGCGATGAGGAGCCCGAACCTGAACCGCAGCCGCCAAAAGCGGCTTCTGCGCCGCCATCCTTCCCCCTGCCGGGCAGCGGCAAGACCAATCGTCACCAACGCCGGAAGCGGGCTAAGGCCAAGCAGGACGCAAGGCAGCGCCCGCCACCGCCACCGATGATCGCCAAGCCGAAGCGCGAGCTGTCCGCGTCCGCCGAACAACGCATCGCCAAGCTGCGGCTGCATATCAGCGGGTTGGAACGCGAGATTGCGTCATGCCAGCAGGCGTTGGATCGCAGCCGGGACGAGTTGAACGGCGTGTTGAAAGAATATGGCCTGCCGTTACAGCGGCCGGGCAAACCATGACGGGACCGAGCATGACCGATACCACCGCAGACGGCGAAAGCCTCATTCCCAAGATCACCCGCGAAGACGAGGCGGCCGGAAGCGGGGATCTGGTGCGGGAGAATGTCGAGCGGCTGAAGGCGCTGTTCCCGCAGATCGTGACCGATGGGAAGGTCGATTTCGATGTGCTGCGCCAGCTGCTCGGCGACGAGGTGGAAGAGGGCGAGGAGCGTTACGGGCTGAACTGGAAGGGCAAGCGCCGGGCGCGCGCCTTTGCCATGACACCGAGCCTCGGCACCCTTCGCCCCGCGCCCGAGGACAGCGTGGACTGGGACACAACCCAGAACCTGATGATCGAGGGCGACAACCTCGAGGTGCTCAAGCTGCTGCGCCGATCCTATGCGGGCAAAGTGAAGCTGATTTACATCGACCCGCCGTATAATACTGGAAATGACTTTGTATATCCCGATGATTTCGGAAATAGCATACAGAATTACTTAAGTCTTACTGGTCAAAAGAACGATTTAGGTGCGGCAGCCACGTCAAAGAGAGAGGCGCGAGGGCGCCTTCATACCGAGTGGCTGAACATGATTGCGCCGCGCATGAGTCTGGCCCGTGAGTTACTCGCGGAAGATGGCGTCATCTGCGTCAGTATTGACGACCGAGAAATATACAGCCTCAAGGACGTGCTTGACCAAGAATTTGGAGAAGAGAATTACGTTGGAACAATCGTAAGAGCGACTGGAACAACAACGGGACAAGATAGTGGCGGCCTCGGTAGTTCTTTCGACTACGTTCTTTGTTACAGCCGGACTGACGATTATGTTATTCACGGCCTTCCGCTCGATGAAGGGGATCAAGCTCGATTCACCGGGACAGATAGCCGAGGGAATTTCTCGATCTTGCAGCTTCGAAAGACCGGCAATGCGGATCGGAGGGAAGATCGCCCCTCGATGTATTATGAAGTCAAGGCCCCCGATGGTTCTCCAGTATTCCCCGTGGGCCCGACTGGGTATGACAGTCGGTGGAGGTTCGGTCGCGAAAAATACGAAGACGCCATGAAAAACGACCTTATCGTCTGGAAGGAGTCAGACGATGGGTGGAAGCCCTATGTAAAATACTATCTTGAAGGCAGGACGAAGAAGCCTTCACCACTTTTCGACGATATTTCAGGAAATAAGAAAGCAAGCATTGAGGTAAAGGAGCTCATCGGCGAAGGTGGCTTCTCTAACCCCAAGCCTACCGAACTTATTTCTAGATTGGCCACAATTTTCGCGGACCGAGAGTCCGTGATTATGGACTTCTTTGCTGGTTCAGGCACTACCGGTCACGCGGTGATGGCAAGGAATGCCGAGGATGGAGGGAGTCGACGTTACCTCCTTGTGCAGCTGCCAGAGCCCCTCGACCCCGAAAAACGCGAACAAGCGATACCCGCAAGTATTTGCGCTAAGCTGGGCAAACCGCTCAATATCGCCGAGCTGACCAAGGAGCGCCTCCGCCGCGCCGGGCAGAAAATCCGTGCAGAGCATCCAGATGCGAAGATCGACACCGGCTTCCGCGTCTACAAGCTCGCCACCTCCAACCTGAAGCCGTGGCAACCCGATCCGGACAATCTCGAAGCCAGCATCCTCGATGCGGTCGACAATGTCCTGCCCGATCGCACCGAGCACGACCTGCTGGTCGAGCTGCTGCTCAAGACGGGGATCGATCTCACCATGCCCGAAGACAGGCGCACGATCGCCGGGCAAACGGTCCACGCGCTCGGCGGCGGGGCGCTGATGGTGTGCCTCGGCGATGTCGGCCCCGACGACGCTGAGACGCTAGGGCAGGGCATGGCCGATTGGCTGGACGAGCTCGATCCGACCCAGACCACCACCTACTTCAAGGATGTGGGCCTCGGCACGGACAACAACCGTTCGGCCACGAAGGCCAATCTCGCCGCGATCCTGCGCCAGCGTCACGGCGACCGCATCGCCAAGATCGCGAGCATCTAGGGCGTGGCCAGCACCATGAAGTTCGTCTTCGAACCCGACCTCACTCACCAGAAGGCCGCGATTGACGCGGTGGTGGACCTGTTCGCCGGGCAGCAAGAACGCCAGTCGCTGTTCACCATCGCCCCCGGCCAGATCGCGGGCGAGCTCGAATACAATGAGCGGCTGCTCGGCTACGCCAAGGCGAGCTTGCAGGGTGACGTCGACACGCTTCGCGCTAAAAAGGAGAGCCTTAATCTCGAGAAGCAGTTGTTCGAAAATGAACGTGCCGAGTTTGATGAAGTCAGAAACACGCACACGATATCGGTCGAAATGCTGGCAAGTGTTTTTGGATCGAACAAGCACGCCCGGATGAACGAAAATACCCTTGAGGTTTTCGCTCCAGGACAGTTCGACGGTGTTCCTCAAGTGACCATGGACGCGACTCGGTTTGCTCCGTGGCTACCCGCGCTGGTGGACACATACGCAGGATACAATGAGCAATGGTTCTCGCTTGGCAAAATCGAGAAACAGTTGGCGGACCATTTTCGGACCTTGGCAGAGCAATATCCGGAGAAGCGGACAGAACTGCGGGCGCAGGCAGAGCAAATTAAGGCGTTGGCAGCACCGCACCAGAAGCCAATGTGGCAAATACCTGATCAGCAGGGAGGGGTCGGTGGCTGACGTGCACATTGCGTCGTCCGCTTTCGGGAGGGCGATCCGGCCTGGTCTATGACTGGAACTGGGTGGGGAGCTGACCGTCCGGTTTCGGGTCACAGTACGCGTTAGCTGCCGTTTATCACAGCCGACTAATGCGCCGCCTATCGACCTAGGAATGGTCGTTCAATTCGGTGACTGAAACGTCCGCTCCTGACATTACCTGCCGGTAGGCGAATGAAAGCGGGGATTTTGGTGAATTGGTACCCGGTTATTCCTTGGCCTTAACCAATCAAACCGAGAAGAATCCGCAACCGTGCTCACTCCGGTAGATCGGTGATGTAGTTCGCATACCAGTCCATGATCTGAGTTAGATGATGATGGTCGCTTGTCGTCGCTACCTCGGCAACGAGGTCGGTGAGCCTGATCGCCTGTAATGCTTGACGATAGCTTGTCTCTGCCTGACCAAAGGCTGCTGCGATCGGACAAGCTTGCTTGCATTGGTCGCGAGAGAGCGCACACGGCCCCTTCTGACGAATCTCGGTACAGCGAAATGCCGGTAATGTACCATCGATCGCAGCCTTAATGTCCCACAGCGAAATCGCCGAAGCGGGACGAGCCAGGCTGTATCCGCCGGTCTTGCCACGGCTCGTCCTCACAATGCCCGCTTTGCTCAAAGCCTGCATCTGCTTGGCCATGTAGGCCGCAGGCACGCCATGATAATCGGCAAGATGAGCAAGGCTCAGCCCTTTACCCGGGCCCAGTGGAGCAAGCAGCGTGCAGGCATGCACGCCCCATTCGACACCCTTGTTAATCCGCATCGAACCCTCCGCCGCGGTGAACTTGTATCACGACATTAAATCGGATATCAAATATCCGGATTTAATGTCGGGGGCGAGGGCGGGGGATTGCAATGTGGACGCGCGTACACAGGATAACAGGATTGCTGATCCTGATCTTCGTCGCATTGCACCTTGCGGTGCATTTGACCGCCTTGGCCGGTATCTCCTCCCACAACAAATACCTTTCATTCGTTCAGGTCCTATATCGTAGCCCGGCCATCGAGCCGCTATTGCTGGCAGCCTTTTTGCTGCAGATCGGCATCGGCTTGCGTTTCGCCATGTCGCGTTGGCTTTCAACAAGGGGTGATCGGTGGGGCCGGTTGCAGCTCGTCAGTGGCTTATATCTGGCCTTTTTTGTCATCAACCACACCGGCGCCGCGCTATATGCGCGCTATGCCGCGGAGCTTGAGACTGATTTCTTCTGGGCTTCCGGCGTGTTGATGCACCCGCTGTTACGCTGGTACTTCTACCCCTATTACGCGCTGGCGATCCTTGCCGTCTTCACCCATGCCTCTGTCGCCGTATGGTACAGAACGCAAAGCGCCACTGGCGTTCGGCTTGTGATGCTTTCTGGCGTGGCCATCGCCGCTCTCATCCTGCTCGCGTTTGGTGGTTGGCTATATCCCATTGCGACACCGAGTGCCTACCAGCGCTACTACGACAGCCTGATCGCCTGGTAGATCACTGGTCATCACCAATGCGGCTTGTTGCTTGCGATCAAAAAAGCTCCTCAAGATCGGCTTTCACAATTTTTTGACACGACATGTCACTACATGCAGGACTGCCAATCCGGAGATCACAAGGCTACTTCTGCCTGAGGCTGCCGGTTTCAAACAGGCTCGCATTCTGTCTTTCGCCGTGATGGCAGGATAAGGACATTCGATGAAGGCTGGCCTCGACATACTGCTTATAGAAGACAATGATGCATTGGCTGCGAACATTGCGGACTATCTCGAGGCGCGCGGGCACCGGATGGATTTTGCGATCGATGGCGCCACCGGGCTTGCCACCGCAACGGTATCGCATCCTGATATTATCCTGCTCGACATTGCGCTTCCCAAATTGAACGGATTATTGCTGTGTGAACAACTGCGAAGCGCCGCTTCACATTACATTCCCGTGTTGATGCTGACCGCGCGCGACACCCTTGATGACAAGCTGGCCGGCTTTGCTGCCGGCGCCGATGATTATCTGGTCAAGCCCTTTGCTCTGGCAGAACTTGCCGCCCGGATCGACGCATTGTCGATGCGACACCGGGTCGGCACACGTCATTGTATTCAGATTGGAACGTTGGCGCTCGATCGGCAAGAGCAACGCGCATCCCGATGCGGAACAGAACTGCGGCTCTCGCCGATTTTGTGGAGCATCCTGTTGCTTCTCGCAGAATCATACCCCCGGCCTATCTCCCGTTCCGAATTGACCAAAAGGCTGTGGGGTGATGATCCGCCGCCCTCCGATGCCTTGCGCAGCCATATCCATCTGCTGCGTCAGGCTCTGGACAAGCCGTATGCGGGGCCAATGCTGGAAACTGTTCATGGAGTGGGCTTCCGGTTGGTTGCCGACCAATGAGGCTTGCCCCCTCTTCGTTGCGGGTCAGGATTGTCATCGGCGCAGTCCTTACTGCCATCATCACCAGCGCGCTGTTCGGGCTGGTTACTTTCATTTTCGCTTACACCGTAGAAGACCGGATCTTTGGCGGAGCGCTTGAAAGCGAAGTCATTATCCAGCAGGCTCACTGGAAGAAGCACAACCGCCTTGCCGAACCGTCGCGCGAGTACATGCGAATTTATCGCCAGACATCCGAGTTACCCCTGGACTTGAGAGCGCAGTTTGATCCCGACGGCGACAAGACCGAGTTTTTCGGAAAAGCCGATAGATACTATCATGTGAATAAGTTTGCCCTGCCCAATGACGGCGGGACCGCCATCGCGGTCGCCGAAGTGGGACCATATCTGGTGGTGCGGCCCCGGCGCGACAAAATGATCAAAGCGCTGCTGGTTGTGGCGACTTTCATTGCGCTCGTGTCCGGGGGTATCGGATACTTCATTGCCAGTCAGGCCGTGTCACCCCTGTCGAAGCTCGCTGCCGATCTTTCCGCTCAAGGTAACGAAGCGGTTCCTGTTATCGACAGCAGCGCTTACCGAACCAAGGAAGTCGCGATTTTGGCATCGGGGCTTGAACATGCGTTTGACAGGGTGCGCGCTTTTGTCGGCCGCGAGCGTGCCTTTACCCGCGATGCCAGCCATGAACTGCGAACGCCGCTCGCTGTCATTCGCAGTGGCGCGGAGCTGCTGTCGTCCCGAATTGCGCAGGACGACGTCGACGCCGGACCGATCAAACGCATCGAGGCTGCAGCTGATGACATGGTTTTGATTCTGGATCTGCTGCTCACGCTTGCGCGCGAGGATGGCGCACCGCAGGCCGTGATGCCGCTATTGCCGCTCGTCGAAAAAGCCGTTTTCTACGCCAGCGAGCGGTTTTCACACAGCAAGGTCCGTGTTGTGGTCGACCTGTCGCCAGATCAGACGGCGACCATCAACCCGGTCGTCACGCAGCTGATCCTCAACAACATCATCGGCAACGCGTTCCAGCACGCAGATCACAGCACCTTGACTGTGTCAGGCAGCGGCAGCGTTCTATCCGTTACGGACACCGGGCCAGGGCTGGGCGACAAGCCGATGCTGGAGCCCTTCCACAAAGGCACTTCGAGCACCGGGGACGGTCTCGGGCTGTCGATCGTGCGCCGGCTGTGTGCCCAGTCGTCGATCGGGCTGTCGATCAATTCCGGCGACGACACGGGAACGTGCTTCACACTGGACTTCGCCCACACCGACGAGGCTCTCCTCGGAAAGGAACAACCATGAAGCTTGAGCGATATTTTTGGCGCTTCTGGTTAGGCGGGCTTGCGATCATGGCCATCATGATCGCCCTGAATCCGATGTTCGTCAGCGATGTTTCGCCATGGGGCATACGCAACCATCAATCAGCAGGCAGCGCCGCGCAGGTCGATGCGATCCAGTCTGCCTGGCAGGCTGCGGGTGTAATGGAATATGCACCGGCCATGCTGGCTTTGGATTTCGCGTATATCGCGATGTATTCATTTGGCGCCTTTTGTGGTGGCCGAATGTTCTTCGCTACAAATCTGGCACCTTTGAAATGGCTGGGCGTGATTGTTCTGGCGGCAGCCGTGCTGATCGCAGTTGCGGACAGCATCGAGACCGTCTGCCAGTTAATACAGGTCTTGCAGGTGAAAGGCGACGATAGGCTCGCCGGCATTGCGGCAGCCGCCCAGCCAATCAAATCCACCGGGTTCTTCACCAGCCTCGTTGCAATTCCTCTGGCGTTGGCTGTGAGAAGGCGGTTGGCCAAGCGGGCATAGACGGTTAACTGATTTCGCGGCAGCCAGCTGATCCGGGCCACATCACCTTTCCGTCATGCCAAACGGAGGAGCCCCTGCCTGGCACGCCGTTCGTATCAATCAGCGCCTTGAGGATTTTCTCGGCAACCAGCGAGGCATACTGTGTCGCGTCATCCGCGTCAGGTTCAGCGGCCAACGCCTATGACGCCAAGATAGCAGTAAGGACGCCACTTGCTGCGCTCCGTGCCCACCGCACGCGGCTTTGCATTCCAAACATCGGGTTCCCTCGAGAGTGTTGAATCTAGACAGGATCAAATCCGGCCAGCGCCCACCATGATCGCGCGCTAACCGAAAAGCGGGCAGCCTGATCCTTGACGAATGCCATCATTTGTACCCGCTCGTCAGGGCCGTAAAGGATGCCGTTCGCGATGACGGTATGGATCGCCTGAGTTGCTGTAATATCGAACAGCGGATTACGATTCAGCAGCACAAGATCAGCGCGATTGCCAACACCGATCGTCGCCTTCTCATCACCATCTCCGAAAAGCAACGCGGGCGACATTGTCGCAGCGCGCAGCACCTCGGCAGGCGAAAGTCCGGCACGCGCCAGGTAGGATAGCTCCTGATGAAGTGCCGGCCCGTGAAGCACAAAAGGGTCAAGCGCATCGGTGCCGGCCAGAATCGGCACCCCTGCGCGCTGGGCCTTCAACGTGAGGCGAAGCGCATCACGGTGGGTCTGTTCGAATGCGGCAAGATCCTGCGCGTCGGTGCTGCTGCTGTGTAGCCAGCGATAGGCTTGCCAGATGGTGGCGAGCGCGGAACTGCTGAATGGCAAGAGCCGGTTCTGCTCGGGCCGATAACGGGCGAGTGCAACATCCTGTCCGGTCGATGCAATATGTGTGGGCACATAAGCCGTGCGCCGCTGAGCCAGCGCGGCCAACACCGCCTCGCATGGCGCGGGTGCATCGGCGCGGCAGAGCGGCAGCAGCTGGCTGTCGTGCTCAATGCTGCTCAGCGCCTGGTACACCTTGTCAGTCAGACGGGCAGTCGAGGGAACATGACCAGTGACCGGTATGCCAAGGCGGCTTGATGCGCCGACAAGCGCGGCGAACTTGGAAGCATCGGGATCGCTTTCATCATCAAGCTGGATCTTGATGAGGTCGTCGCCTCTGGCTTTAATAGCCTTCACCAGGCGTTCTGCATTCTCGGCGCTATCGAGCTGTTCGATATGATAACTTGCCGAAGCGATGATGCGAGGACCTTGCGCTGAGGGCTGCCATTGATCGCGGTCCGCAACGCAATCGAGAGTGCTGCGCCACGAACACCCGTCGCCCATGTTGCGGATCGTGGTGACGCCATGCGCCAGCATCAGCGGGAAATGCAGCCGGTCCGATAGGGCCAGCGTGTGAACATGCGCGTCCCACAGTCCCGGGATGAGGAATTTGGCCTTGCCGTCGATCACCATCGCTCCGGCGGGCCGATCGGCATCGTTGACGGCTCTGGCCACGCTGACGATCTTGCCGCCCTCGATGGTGACGGTTTGGTCGGGTCTGGCCGTCCCATCGGCCACGTCGATAATGGTGACATTGGCGATCACCAGGCGGTCTGGGTGCGTGCCGAATTGCGGGATTGGATCGAGCGGCTGCGACAAGCCAGCTCCGAGGGCCAGACCCGCCAAAACGCTGACCGTTCCGATGGACACTGCTGTCCATTTTAGCATGCGGCGCACGGTGATCATGTCTGATGCGTGCCAGACATCGGCGCTTTTGCGTCGCGGTCGGCTGCGATGACGACGATCAGTGCCGCCATCAATGCGACGCTGTATTCGCTGCCACCGTTGCCGTGTTCGCCTACGAACCAGCCGAAGTGCCGATGGATCAGGATGATGCCGGTCGCGGCGATTATGAACAGGACCGCCGCCGCCTGCGTCACATACCTGTTGACGATTATTGCTGCCCCGGCGGCAAGCTCTGCCAGCGTGATTGCCCACACCAGCGCCTCGCCTTGCGGAAATCCGACTGATCCCATGAAGGCACCGAACTGCGGGACAGTCCCGTGAACGATCCGAACGGCGGCGTGGGCCATAAAAAGCAGAGCCGTAACGATGCGGAGCATCATTAAGGCATGGCGCAGCGATAGAAGCGGAAATCGCTCCATGACGAACTCCTCAGAGGGTGAAATGCGCGAAAAGGCCCGCGCAGATGACGACCGATCAGCTTCGGATCGCGCGAAAATTCCTGATGTAGGCGGTCGTGCCATCGCCGACCCAGATCCCGACACCGCCCTGCTGCGCGGCGTATTTGAGATCATCGATTTCGAGAACCGACTGCTTGTCCACGAATACAGTAAGGCTGCCGTCGTCGATCTCGAGCCGAAGTCTGTGCCATCGCCCCAGCTTAACCGCCGCTGGCTTTTCGTACCGGCCCGGCGCTGCCTTGCGTGAATCTTCGAAATGAAAACCGGGATGCGCCACATACTGCACCGCGCGGGCATCGCGGGGCGCAGGCGGCAGGGGATCGTTCAGCGTCCCGTTCGCCATGCGCAGGTACACGGCTTCGAAACTCTCTCGCCGATTATCGATATGGAAAGCGATCCCGACAAAGCCGCGCGCATCCTTACCGCCCATCCCGTTGATGACCGCGGCCACATCGACCTCGATCACGCCATTGGTGAAGTCTTCGCCAAGCACCACAAAGGTCGGTCGATTACCGCCTGCGCCTTGTAATTGACGCGTCTGTTCTTCGGCGGTCAGTTCCAGCCGGGTGGCTGTTTCTCCCAGCCAGGAACTGTCCGCCAGACTGACGTGCTGCGCCATGATCGGGGCTAATCGTCGCTCCGGTCCCGCATCGGATGGAATGACACAACCCACAAGCGCACTTACCGCAGCAAGGCACAATATCGCCGCCCTAAGCATTGCTCAGCATCCTATGCTGAAGTCGAAGACACGGTAGGCTTTCTCGCCGACCCCGCCCTCTTCCAGATGTAACGTGCGCGAACATTGCCGGGAACTGGAGGTGACGCCGAGCTCGTAAGTTTGCCCCACCTGTCCGCCTGCTCCGACGATATCGACGCGGTTATTGGCGACGCCATATTGGGTGTCGCTGAAATAATAGGTCAGTGTCCGTACGCCGCCACTGTCGATCGAACTGGCGGGCGCGCCCCAGCGGGCGATAACTTCGGCTTCGGTCATGCCGCCGACACCCGCCATGTCGGAGGCGAACTTGTCTCCCATCCGTTCGGCCTTGTCCGCCAGCTTGATGGCGATTTCGGCCCATTTGCTGCCTTCGTTGAGCACGCCGCGCGTCTGTTCTCGCAGCGCGGTCAGTTTGGCGGCGACTGCGGCCTTTTCCTCGGCTGTGCCCTCGTAATAGGCAGGCTGGACGGCATCGCCCCATCGGGTGTTCCAGACCAGATCGACGATCGCTTTCGTGTCGAAAAAGTTCGCCTTGCCGAGATATTCCATGCCGAGCGAGGCAAAGGTGGGCGCGGCTTTACTCGCCTTCTTGCCCTTGGCGGTGGGAGCGCTGGCCCCCTTCCACGCCTGCTGTGCTTCTTGCCAGTCCGACCACCGGCACGCGATCATCTCGGCCCTGCCGATCCAGTTGTCGGTCACTTTCATCCAGCCGGGTGCGCCGCCTTTCTCCGTCTTACCGGCGCGGTCATAGCTTACCGCCTCGGGTATGCTGACCAGCCCTTGCTGGCATTTGAAGTCCAGGCTGTAGCTGATGAAGTTGGTGCCGCCGGCATCTTCGAACACCTGATACACGATGACGCTGTTGATGGTGTTGTCTCGAACCTGAGCGATCACATCGTCATTGCGGTTGACCTTGGTTTGGCCAAATCCATCGGCGAGGCGCTCGAAAACCCACGCATCATCGGCTGCCATGACATAGATGCTGCGATGCGGAGCAGGGTCGGGTTCCGTGCCGATCACCATCCACTCGGCTGCAGCCAAGGGCGATGAGCACGCTGTTGCCAGCAACAACGCAGATCCACGGAATGCTCGCGCATGACGATCGGCCTTCATGGCTTTGTGTTCGCTTCCTGCGGCGCCCCGCGCAGACATTCTTGCATCGCCGCGCGCGCCTTGTGCCCGCCTTGCCAAGCAATGGAGAATACCTTGGCGTTATCGAGACCGACGTCGATATCCTCGGCATCGCTGATCTCGGCCATGGCGGCTTCGATATCGGTGAGCCGGAAGAAAATGATCCCACCGCCTTTCTCGGCGGTATTGGGCGCGTGGAAGGCCTCCACCGCCTGCGTCGCCCCGTTGGACGAGGTGTAGAGCGTCATTTTCTTGTTTTTGCCCGCCTTTGTCGGCGGGATGGCGGGTCCGCTGAAGACGATGAATGCGGCGTCGCTGCCGCTCGTGGGCGCGACATAACCTGCCTTGCTCGCTCCAGCCTCATAGGTGACCGAGCATGACCCTCCGGCCGCGCGGTTATCGTCGACGCGCCAGTAGCCATCTGGGCCTTCAAACACCTTCTTGACGCTGGCGCTGTCTGACGTCGTCGCAGCATCGCCTTGCGTGCTTCTTTTCAGATACTTGTCGAGCGTGGATTGCGCATGCGCTGCCGGGGCGGCGAACGCTACGCAAAGAAGCGTCATCCATGCATTCTTGGAGTTCATTGGCGGGCGGCCTTCGTTAATTGAAGCGATCTCAGACCACTATCAGATGCAAATCTGGCACCCTTCGTCGCGCATCCGTCGTCAAAAGGATGTGAAAGAGGGCAGGTCTCGCTGGGTGGAAGCGCATGACGAGAAATTTCGCCGAGCCACGTACTGGAGGTGGCATGCCACGCCGCACGATGAGGCGGCTACGGTTGGTGCCCGATTGGTTTACTAAGAAATATCGCCGCAGAGGATAGCTGCACAGGTGGTAGCCCAATGGTTGAGTTTGCCGTGACCAATGACCGCTTTCAAGACGCCGTCACCTTTGTTGTCTATGTCTGACATGGGGTCGATTGCTGAAAGGCGGCTTTCGGCGAAATTCTCGCAAAAGCTGCCGAAGGTGACCGGCGAACGCGTTCGGCATCTCCCAACGGGTCCGGCCCTCGTCAAACGCGCTGTCAGGCGCAGAAAATGGGAATCGAACCGGCGCCAAAAGCTGGTCCTTGACCTTCTCACACAGCAGGATACAACCACTCTCACCAACCCAAGAACCCACGGTTTTCTGCGGTTTTCGAGATCATGGAAATGTGGAGCGGATTCCCGCTACCCGCTCCAGCCCTCCTCAAACCCGAGCCAATTTCGCAGGCGGCAAGACCGGGAACCAGCCTTAGCCCGGCGCTATTTGTAGACTTCGCGGCGGTCTGAAAATTGCCGCACGCGCTTGCGCCATGCGCGGTAGCTGCCCGGCTTGAGTGCTTGGCGCATCAACGCCTTCACCGCATCGGGCTTCAGGCCGTGAACAGCCTCGATGGTTGCAAAACTGACTGAATCGCTGAGCGCCATCTCGATGACTTCGCTGATGGCCGCATCGTCGCGCTGGCTTTGTGGCATTTTAGCTCCAGATTGCTGGAATGGCGGGGTGTTTCATAGGCAAGTTACGTTGCCGCCTGAAACTTTGCCTCAATCTCCCACCAAATCGCCCGGTGTGCCTTCGTGTGGGGCTTCGTGGGTGGCCCAATCGATGCCAGACGAAGGCGGCGCGGGTGTGCCAGCCGGGCCAACGGGTTCAGCCGCCTCACCATGCCTCAACCGGTGCAGGTGCACCTTGGCGATCAGATTGGCGGAAATGGGCGCTGTCACGAACAGGAACACCGAAATCAGCATTTCGTGGGTGGTCCACTGGCCGTCGACCAAATGGAACCAGGCGACCGATGCCACCAGCATCGCGCCCAGCCCCAGCGTTGTCGCCTTGGTCGGCCCGTGCAACCGCTCCATCAGCGATGGCAGGCGCACCAGCCCCCAGCTGCCGATCAACGCAAAGGAACCGCCCAGCACGATCAGCGCGCTGACCAGCCACTCAGCCAAAGACCCGCCGCCGCTCATTCGATGATGTCCCCGCGCAGCAGGAACTTGGCGTAAGCGACTGTGCCGACAAACCCGACCATGGCGAGCAACAGTGCGGCTTCGAACGAGGTGCCCTCGCCGCCCGCGATCCCGGCGAGCACGATGATGCCGATCACGTTGATGACCATAGTGTCCAGCGCAAGGATGCGGTCGGCAACGCCCGGCCCCTTGAACAGGCGCCACAGGTTCATCGCCAACGCCAGGCCAAGCGCGGCAAAGCCGAAGCCGAGTGCGGTTTCGATCATACGAAAATCCTCAACAGCCGGGCCTCATAGCGCGCTGTGACCTTGGCAATCTCGGCCTGCGGATCGGGCGCATGGAGCGCGTGCACCAGCAGATAATTCCCGCAGGCTGAGATATCCGCCGAGACGGTGCCGGGGGTCAGGCTGATCGTGCCGGCGAACACCGTGATCGCTTCGGGTGTGGTGAGTTCGAGCGGGATCGTCAGCCATGCCGGGCGCAGGTCACGGTTGGGCTTGAACAGGATGATCGCAGCGACCTGAAAATTGGCGATGATGATGTCCCACAGCACCATGCCTACATAGGCGGTCGCGGGGAGGAACCGCACATGGGGCCGCCCCGGCCACCACGGCGCAGTGAACAGCGGCACGCCGATGCCAACCACCAGCCCCAGAAACAGCGTGCCAAAGGTGAGGTCGTTGACCATCACCATCCACATGGCGACCAGCAGGGCGCTGAGACCCGGATGGGGGAGCAGGCGGGTCATCGCACGCCCTCTTCCAGCACTGCGCTGGCTGAAGCAGTGGGATTGAGCACCTGTTGGGCGGCGGCGTTGGCATAGGCGCTCGCCCAGCCCGCCCCGGCAGACAGTGCCGCCAGCAGTGCCAGCGCAATGATTGGCGCGGCGATATCGGCGCGCGAGGCAGCGGAAGCGGTGGCCTCGACCGCATCGGCACGCTTCCAGAACACGGCGCTGCCGACCCGCGCGAACCCGATCACCCCGATGAAAGTGGTCGTCAGGATCACGCCCCAGGCCCAGCCCCAATCGGGCAAAGCGGCGACCGATTTCAGGATGAGAAGCTTGCCAATAAAACCCGACAGCGGCGGCAATCCCGTTGCGGCGATGGCGGCGAGCATAAACAGCAGCCCCACGGCGCTACGCTGCGCAAAGCCCGGGCCAGGGCTCGCCTTGTCGCCAAAACCGCCGCGCCGCCGTGCCGCCACATCGGCCACCAGAAACAGTGCGGCTGCCGCCAGCGTCGAATGGGCGAGGTAATAAAGGCCAGCGCCAAGGCTGTCAGGCGTCCAGCCTGCGACTGCAATCAGCAGCGTGCCGGTCGATCCGATCACGGCATAGGCGGCCTGTTCGCTCATCGAACGGGCGACGAACACGCCGGCAAAGCCGATCACGGCGCTCACCATCGCGGCCGGCAGCAGGTAAGGCGCAGGCACCCACGCCGCCGCGCCTGCGCCATCGCCGAACACCTGCGGCACCACCCGGATCAGCGAATAGACGCCCACTTTGGTCATGATCGCAAACAACGCCGCTACCGCCGGGGTGGATACGGCATAGGTCCGCATCAACCACAGGTGCAAAGGCGCGACTGCGGCCTTCAATGCGAATACGCTCACCAGCAGCAGCGCGGCGATCCGCAGCAGGCCCTGCTCGGCTGGCGCGATTTGCGCTACCCTTAGCCCCATGTCGGCCATGTTGAGCGTGCCGGTCAGCGCGTAGAGCAGCCCCAGCGCGATCAGGAACACCGATGATCCCACAAGGTTCACGACGACATACTGCACCCCGGCCTTGAGCCGAGCGGGCCCCTGGCCGTGAAGCATCAAGCCATATGAGGCGATCAACAACACCTCGAAAAACACGAACAGGTTGAACAGATCGCCGGTCAGGAATGCGCCGTTCAGCCCCATCAGCTGAAACTGGAACAGCGGGTGAAAATGCCAACCCTTGCGATCAGCGCCGGTCACCACCGCGTGCAGCAGCGCAATCAGCGCCAATGTCGCCGCCAGCACCAGCATCATCGCGGCTAGCCGGTCAGCCACCAGCACAATGCCGAAGGGCGCGGGCCATTCGCCCACTGCATAAGCGAGGATCGTGCCGTCTTGCACCCGCGCCATCAACGCCAGCGCAGCGGCGAGCATCGCCAGGCACGACACTAGCGAAATCGCGATACCCAGCCCGCGCCGCCGCCGCATCACCAGCAGCGCGCACGGCGCGGCGAGCGCGGGGATTACTATCGGCAGGATCGGGAGGTGGTCAGCAAAGGTCACGGCTGTGCGTCCCCATCCGCCATACCGTCTTGGCTGTCGCACGGCACCGTGTCGCCATCGACATGGTCGCTGCCGGTTTCCAGAAAGCTGCGCAGCGCCAGGATCACCACAAACGCAGTCATGCCGAAGGTGATGACAATCGCGGTCAACACCAGCGCCTGCGGTAGCGGGTCGGTGTACTCCGCCAGCGCCCCACCCTGAACAGCATCCCAGATCGGCGGGCGGTCCAGCACCAACCGACCGCTAGCAAACAGGAACAGGTGCACCGCGTAGGATATCAGCGTGAGACCCAGCACCACCTGAAACGTGCGGGCACGCAGGGCGAGGTAGACGCCGCCTGCCACCAACACGCCGATCGCGCTCGCCATCAGGAATTCGTAGGTCATAGCGCAGTATCCTCTTGCGAGGTCGCCGCACGGGCAGCGCGCTGTGCAATATGGCTGAGTTGCGCCAGCGCCAGCATCACCGCACCAAACACGGTCAGGAACACGCCGGTATCGAACGCCATCGCGCTCGCCAGTTCAAACTTGCCGATCAGCGGGAGCGAGAAATACTCGAAGGTCGAGGTGAGGAAATTCGCACCGAACGCCAGCGATCCCAGTCCGGTCGCCATAGCCACCAGCACGCCCCATGCGATCAGGCGATGCTCGCCAAATCTGCGCCGCTTGTCCGACCAGTCGAACCCGGCGGCGAGATATTGGACAAGGAACGCGACCGCCACCACCAGCGCGGCGATGAACCCGCCTCCCGGCTGGTTGTGCCCGCGCAGGAACAGGTAAATCCCGACCGTCAGGGTCAGTGGCAGGATGATCCGGCTGGCCATCACCAACATGATCGGGTGGCGTTCAGGTGAATGCGACATGTCACTGCGCCAACCGCGCAGCCGCCGTCCCGCCTCACCCACTGCGGTCGTCTCCAGCAGTGCAAAGATGCCAAGGCCCGCGATGCCGAGCACGATGATCTCCCCCAAGGTATCAAACGCGCGGAAATCGACGAGGATGACGTTGACGACATTGGTGCCGCCCCCGCCGGACTTGGCATTGGCAAGGTGATAGGCGGCAATGCTCGGCCCCGGGTCGCGGGTGAGCATCGCCCATGCCAGCCCGCCCACTAGCACGCCGCCGCTGATCGCCAGCGCGCCGTCACGCCACTTGCGCGGCGCGGACGACAGCAGCGGCGGGGATTTGGGCAGCAGGTTGAGCGCCAGCAGCAGCAGTAGGATCGTGACCACTTCGACCGAAATCTGCGTCAGCGCGAGATCGGGCGCGGAAAGCTGCGCGAAGGCGAGGCTCACCACCAGACCGATGACGCTGATGTAAATCAGCACCCGGAAGCGGTTGCGCGAATCGTTCACCACCGCCGCGGTCGCCGCGATCAGTAGCGTCCACGCAACAATCGCGGGGATCGAGGCAGGCAATCCGGGCCGCGAGCCGGTCAGCACACCGCCGCCGGTCATCGCGCCTTCGATCACCAGCGCAGCGATCACCGCAAAGCTCGCCAGCAGCATATTTTGCAGCGACGGTGTGTGGGTCGCGACCAGCGCCTTGCGCACCCACTTGTCGGCAAAGCCCATCGTGCGCGTGAATATGCGCTTGGCATCGGGCAGCGGCGCACGCTCCCACAGCGCCAGCAGGCCCGCGTGGCGCCAAAGCAGCAGCACGCCGCCAGCGACAGCGATGGCGCTCAGGATCAGGGCGAGGTTGACCCCGTGCCACAGGGCGAGGTCGAATTCGGGCGCGGGCGCTCCGATCACCGCCCCGGTCACCGCGCCAACCATTGGCGCGGCAAGGGTCATCGGGATCAACCCCAGCAGTACTGCCAACACCGTCAGCAGCGCAGGTGCGGCCCACATCCCGAACCCCGGATCGTGCGCGCGCTTGAATGGTTCGACCTCGCGCGGGCGCCCGAAGAACAGGTGCCATGCCAGCCGCAGCGAATAGCCGACCGAAAATGTCGCGCCCACGGTCGCCAGCACCGGCACCAGCCACGGCAGGCCGAACAGCACCACTTCGGGTGTTTCGTAAAGCATCATCTCCTTCGAGATGAACCCACCAAGCGGCGGCAGCCCCGCCATCGATGCCGCAGCCAATGTCGCCACCAGCGCGGTGATCGGCATCGCCTTGGCCAGCCCGCCCAGCCGCCGGATATCGCGCGTGCCGGTTTCATGCTCGACGATCCCGGCGCTCATGAACAGCGCCGCTTTGAACGCTGCGTGGTTCAAGATGTGGAAGACCGCAGCCAGCGCCGCCGCCTCCAGCGAAAAGCCGAGCAGCATCACAAGCAGGCCCAATTGGCTGATGGTGGAATAGGCGAGAATGCTTTTCAGATCGTGCCGGAATAGTGCGACACCTGCGCCAAACACCATCGTCACCAGCCCCACACTGCTGACGATCCCGGTATACAGCTCCGTCCCCGCCAGCACCGGCCACAACCGTGCGAGCAGGAACACGCCCGCCTTCACCATAGTGGCTGAATGGAGATAAGCGCTAACCGGGGTCGGCGCGGCCATCGCGTGGGGAAGCCAGAAATGGAACGGGAACTGCGCCGATTTAGTGAAGCACCCCAGCAAGATGAGCCCGAGCGCTGCCGGATAAAGGGGCGAGGCGCGCACAATATCGCCGCGCTCCAGAATGGTCGCCAGATCAAACGATCCCGCCACCACGCCCAGCAGCACCATGCCGCCGATCAGCGCCAGACCTCCGCCGCCCGTCACCGCCAGCGCCATGCGCGCACCCTGCCGTGCTTCGGCCTTGTGCTGCCAGAATCCGATCAGCAGGAACGACGACAGGCTCGTCAGCTCCCAGAACACCAGCAGCAGCAACACATTGCCAGCGATCACAATCCCCAGCATTGCGCCTTGAAACAGCATCAGGCTGGCAAAAAACCGCCCCGTCGCCTCACCCGTGTAGAGGTAGAAATGGCCGAAGATCACCACCAGCAGGCCGATGCCGAGGATCAATCCAGCAAACATCAACCCCAACGGATCGACCATCAGCGTGAGATCAAGGCCGAGCGCGGGCACCCAGCTCCACGAAGCGGAGGGCACGGCGCCGCCCAGCACTGGCCCCGCAAGCAGCGCAAGCAGAACGAGCCCAAGCGCGCTCGCCCCAGCTGCGATGCCCGAATGCACCGCACGCGCTGCATTGTGCAGCAGCGCAATTGCCAGCGCTGCGACAAACGGCAGCGCCACCAGCATCAAAAGCGTCAATGGGTATGCCATTGGCGGCCCCGGTGGTCCTTCCAATTGAAAATTGCTTTGGCAATTACGCCGTTTGCGCGTGCCTTCCGCTTTAGACGAGGCATTTGCGCCACGGCAACCTCTCCTTGGCCACCTTGCCCGGCTAAGCTTCCGCTTGGCGCACCCCAACCAAAACTGCTCTTGTCTTGCACCTTGCAGCGTGTAGCTGCGAACGATGCGCAGCCTGACTCATCTCGAACGGCTCGAAGCCGAAAGCATCCACATCATCCGCGAAGTCGCGGCCGAGGCCGAAAAGCCAGTGATGCTCTATTCGATCGGCAAGGATTCAGCGGTAATGCTGCACCTCGCCAAAAAGGCGTTCTACCCCGCGCCGCCGCCGTTCCCGCTGCTGCATGTTGATACCACGTGGAAGTTCAAGGACATGTACGGGTTGCGCGAGAAGGCCGCGCGCGATGCCGGGATGGAACTGCTGGTCTACCAAAACCCTGAGGCGCTCGCGCGCGGGATCAACCCTTTCGAACACGGCCCGTTGCACACTGATATGTGGAAGACCGAGGGGCTGAAACAGGCGCTCGACCTCCACGGCTTTGATGTCGCCTTTGGCGGCGCGCGGCGTGATGAGGAGAAAAGCCGGGCGAAAGAACGCGTGTTCAGCTTTCGCACGGGGAGCCACGGCTGGGATCCCAAAAACCAGCGCCCGGAACTGTGGAACCTCTACAACACCCGCAAGCGCAAGGGCGAAAGCATCCGCGTCTTCCCGATCTCGAACTGGACCGAGCTCGATATCTGGCAATATATTATGGCCGAGAATATCGAGATCGTGCCGCTCTATTTCGCCGCCCCGCGCCCGACTTACGAATACGAAGGCGGACTGTTCATGGCTGATGACCTGCCCCGATTGGAAGCGGCAATGGGCAAGGCGCCTGAGATTACCATGCGGTCGATCCGGTTCCGCACGCTGGGCTGTTTTCCGTTGACCGGTGCGGTTGAAAGCACGGCGGCGACCTTGTCAGACGTGGTGCAGGAAATGCTGCTCACCACTACCAGTGAACGCCAGGGCCGCGTGATCGACAAGGACGGCGGTGACGCCAGCATGGAGAAGAAGAAGCAGGAGGGGTATTTCTGATGGACACCCCCTCATCCTTCCAGACCGATGCGCTGATTGCCGAGGATATCGACGCCTATCTCGCCGCGCATCAGCACAAGAGCCTGCTGCGCTTCATCACCTGCGGCAGCGTGGATGATGGCAAATCGACCCTGATCGGGCGGCTGCTTTACGATTCCAAGATGATCTTCGAAGATCAGCTCGCCGCGCTCGAAAGCGATAGCAAGCGGCACGGGACGCAAGGGCAGGAAATCGACTTCGCACTGCTGGTCGATGGCCTTGCGGCGGAACGCGAGCAGGGCATCACCATCGATGTCGCCTATCGGTTCTTCACCACCGAAAAGCGCAAATTCATCGTCGCCGATACGCCGGGGCACGAACAATATACCCGCAACATGGTGACCGGCGCGTCCACCGCCGATCTTGCGGTGATCCTGATCGATGCGCGCAAGGGCGTGCTGCAACAGACCCGGCGGCATTCTTATCTCGTCCACCTGCTGGGCATTCGCCACGTGGTGCTGGCGGTGAACAAGATGGATCTGGTTGGCTATGACCAAGCGGTATTCGACGGGATCGTGGCGGATTACCGCGCCTTTGCCGACAGCATCGGGATCGAAGCCTTCACCGCGATCCCGATTTCAGGGTTCAAGGGCGACAACATCACCACTGCGCCCTCGGCCAACACGCCGTGGTATGGCGGCCCGGCGCTGATCGAACATCTCGAAAGCGTCGAGGTAGACGCCGCCGCTGCGCAGGCCGCGCCGCTGCGGATGCCGGTGCAGTGGGTCAACCGCCCCAATCTCGATTTCCGCGGGTTCGCCGGGCAGATCGCCAGCGGCGTTGTGCGGGCCGGTGATGCGGTGCGGATTGTGCCTTCGGGCAAGACCAGCACGGTGGCGCGGATTGTCAGTATGTCCGGAGACCTTGATGAAGCCGTCGCAGGCCAATCGGTCACGCTGACGCTTACAGACGAGGTCGATTGCAGCCGGGGCGACACCATCGCCGCCGCGGGCGATCCGCCGCAGGCCTCCGACCAGTTCTGCGCCACCTTTGTGTGGATGGACGAAGAGGCGCTGAAACCGGGGCGCGGGTACTGGCTCAAGCTTGGCACGCAGATGGTCACCGCATCGGTGCAGCCCCCCAAATACGAAATCGACGTCAACAGCCTTGAGCATCTTGCGGCCAAGACGCTGGGCCTCAACGCGATTGGGGTCGCCGAATTCGCCACCGACAGGCCGATCGTGTTTGAACCTTACGCCGCGAGCCGCCCGCTTGGCGGGTTCATCCTGATCGACAAGTTCACCAACGCCACGGTCGCTGCTGGGATGATCGAATTCAGCCTGCGCCGCGCGGACAATGTCCATTGGCAGCCGACCGCGATCACGCGGGATGATCACGCCGGGATGAAGAACCAAAAGGCCCGCGTGCTGTGGTTCACCGGGCTTTCGGGCAGCGGCAAATCGACCATCGCCAACGAGGTGGAAAAGCAGCTGTTCGTGATGAACCGTCACACCTTCCTGCTCGATGGCGATAATGTCCGTCACGGCCTCAACCGCGATCTCGGCTTTACCGAGACCGACCGGATCGAGAATATCCGCCGGGTGGGTGAGGTCGCCAAGCTGATGGCGGATGCCGGGCTGATCGTCCTCACCGCCTTCATCTCGCCGTTCCGGGCCGAACGGCGGATGGTGCGCGAGATGCTGGAGCCGGGCGAGTTCATCGAGATTTTCGTCGATACGCCGCTGGAAGTCGCCGAAGGCCGCGACGTGAAGGGCCTGTATAAAAAGGCGCGCAGCGGCCAGCTCAAGAACTTCACCGGGATCGACAGCCCCTATGAAGCGCCCGAGAACCCCGAAATCCGGGTGAACACCGTGGACATGACACCTGAGGAAGCCGCGCGCTTCATCATCCAGCAGATCCTGCCGCTCAAATGAGTGCAGCGGCGCTGAGCGATGGCGAATTGGCGGCACGCTTGGCGGCGGCGGCGGGGCGGTTGCTGCTGGAGGTGCGAGCGAGCGGGCTGGTGGATGGCAAAGCCCTCGGCAATGCGGGCGATGCGACCGCCAACCAGTTCCTATGCCACGCGATCCGCGCGGCGCGGCCAGATGACGGGTTGCTGTCCGAAGAGGAAAAGGACGATCCGGCCCGCCTGAGGCAATCGCGGGTGTGGATTGTCGATCCCGTCGATGGCACCCGCGAATATGGCGAGGCACGGTCTGATTGGGCGGTGCATGTCGCCTTGGCAGTGGATGGTGTCGCCAGCGTTGGCGCTGTGGCGCTTCCAGGACTGGATAGCGGCGTGGTGCTGTGCTCCGACATGCCGCAACCGCTTGCCCCAATCGCCGCCCGGCCACGCTTCGTCGTCAGCCGCACTCGCCCTCCGCGTGAGGCGGAAGTTGTTGCACTGGCGCTTGGCGGTGAGCTGGTGCCGATGGGCAGCGCCGGAGCCAAGGCAATGGCGGTCGTGCGCGGCGAGGCCGAGGTCTATCTCCATTCCGGCGGGCAGCATGAATGGGATAGCTGCGCGCCGGTCGCCGTAGCGCTTGCGCATGGGCTGCATTGTTCGCGGATCGATGGGTCGCCTCTGATCTATAATCAGGCCGATACCTTCATGCCGGATTTGCTCATTTGCCGTCCTGAATGGGCGAACCGGGTGCTGGCGGAAGTCGCCAAGCTCGGATGAGTTTTGGCTAGTCAGTCGCCTTCGAATTCCATCAATGCGCTAACCTTGATCCCAGCCTCACGCAGGCGAGCCGCGCCGCCAAGGTCGGGCAGATCGATCACGAATAGCGCGTGGCTGATCACCGCCCCTGCCTTGCGCAGCAACTCTGCGGATGCGAGCGCGGTGCCGCCGGTGGCGATCAGATCGTCGACGATCACGACCTTTTGCCCAGGCTCAATCGCGGTGGGATCCATCTCAAGCCGGTCGGTGCCATATTCGAGTGCGTAGTCGATCCCGATCGTGGCAATCGGCAGCTTGCCGGGCTTGCGCACAGGCACGAAGCCGACACCCAGCTGCACCGCCACGGCGGCGCCAAAGATGAACCCGCGCGCCTCCATCCCGGCAATTTTGTGCGCCCCAGCGCTATCCGCCAGCGCGGCAAGGTGGTGAACGCTCGCCGCCATGCCCTGATGGTGGCCGATCAGCGTGGTAATATCGCGGAATTGAATACCCGGTTGCGGGAAATCGGGCACGGTTCGCACCAGCGCTTTGAGCTCTTCGGCAGAGAGATGCGGCGGTGTCATGTCGAAAAGCCCCTTCGAACCCCTAAAAGCAGAGCGTCCCGCCATCCGCAAGAGGATGACGGGGCGCCGTTAGCGTTTGCCGTGCCGGAGAAGCTTACGCCTTCTTCGGCTTCATCCCGGCCCAGATCTGCTTGTAGCTGAGGAACGCCAGCGCGGTGGCGAACAGCAGGAAGCCGATGACGAACCAACCGGTCTGCTTGCGCTCGACCAGCGAAGGTTCGGCCGTCCAGGTCAGGAAGGCGGCGACGTCTTCGGCCATCTGCGGGATGGTCGATTCGGTACCGTCGGCGTAGGTCACCTGCCCATCAATCGCGAGCGGCGGGGCCATCGCAATATTCACGTTGGGGAAGTGCTTGTTGAAATACAGCCCAGCAGGCGTTTCAAACCCGACCTTGGCGGCCTTTTCGGGGTCAGCTTCGCCGTAACCGGTCAGCAACGAATAGACGTAGTTCGAACCGTCATGCCGCGCCTTCGTCATCAGCGAAAGATCGGGCGGAATGGCGTTGTTGTTCGCCGCCGCTGCCGCGATGGCGTTCGGGAACGGCATCGGGAAGTAATCGGTCGGATCACCCGGACGGGTCGACGTCTCACCAGTGGCGGGATCGATGCCCGGAACAGTCCAGGTCGCCGCTTCCGCGTCAACTTCAGCTTCGGTGTAACCGAGCTGCTGGAGGTTGCGGAACGCCACGAACTTCAGGCTGTGGCAGGCCGAGCAGACTTCCTTGTAGACCTGATAACCGCGTTGCAGCTGGGCCACGTCCCACTTGCCCATCGCGCCATCAAACGAGAAGCCGCCTTCCGGGCCTTTGCCGTGTTCGTAAAACGCATAGGACGCCGGCTTTTCAGCAGGAGGGCCAAAGGCAAAGTTGTAAACGCCGGGCACCAGCGACCACAGCACCAGTATGGCGGTGATGGCGAGGCCTGCAATGATGCCTCCGAGACGAATAGACATGACCGAACTCTTTCTGGTTATCGGATCAAATAGCTTGGAAACTGCCCCGGCCGATTACTCGGCCGGTTGCAGCGAACCATCGGGTGCGGCGCCAGCGTCATCGCCATCCACCGTGCCAGTGCGCGGTGCATCAGCCGTTGCAGCCTTGCCCAGCACACCTTCAGTGATGGAAAAGGGCAGCGGCTTTGGCACTTCGATCTGGCTGATGATCGGCAGGATCACCAGGAAGTGCATGAAGTAATAGGCCGTGAAAATCTGGCTGAGCATGATGTACGGCTCTTCCGCGTGCGCACCGCCGAGGTAGAACAGCGCCGCCATGGTCGGGATCAGACCGAACCAGAAGAACTTGCGGAACAGCGGGCGATAGTGGCCCGAACGCACCGGGCTCTTGTCCAGCCACGGCAGGATGAACCAGATCAGGATCGAACCGAACATCCCGATCACGCCCAGCAGCTTGGCCGGGATCAACACGATGCCGGTAAACGGAATGGTCAGATCGCCGGTGAAGGCGCGCAGGATCGCGTAGAACGGATAGAAATACCATTCCGGAACGATCAGCGCCGGCGTCGAAAGCGGGTTGGCTTCGATGTAGTTATCCGGGTGACCCAGCGCGTTTGGCAAGAAGAACACCATCGCGGTGAAGGCGATCAGGAACACGCCCAGCCCGAATCCGTCCTTCGACGTGTAATAGGGGTGGAACGGCACCGTGTCGCTCTGGCTCTTCACTTCCACGCCAGTCGGGTTCGACGAGCCGGGGATGTGCAGCGCCCAGATGTGCAGGATAACGACACCGGCAATCACGAACGGCAGCAAGAAGTGCAGCGAGAAGAAGCGGTTCAATGCGGCGTTATCCGGCGCAAAGCCGCCCAACAGCCACACCTGCAATGGCTCACCCACAAACGGAATGGCGCCAAACAACCCAGTGATCACCTGCGCGCCCCAGAAGCTCATCTGGCCCCACGGCAGCACGTAACCCATGAAAGCGGTCGCCATCATCAACAGGAAGATCACCACGCCCAGCAGCCAGATCATCTCGCGCGGGGCCTTGTAGGACGAATAGAAGAACCCGCGGAAGATGTGCAGGTAGATCACAATGAAGAAGAAGCTCGCCCCGTTGGCGTGCGCATAACGCATCATCCAGCCGGAGTTGACGTTGCGCATGATGTGCTCAGTCGTTGCGAACGCAACCTGCGCATTGGCGGCATAATGCATCGCCAGGACAACGCCCGTCACAATCTGCAACATCAGGCAGAAGCCGGCGAGAACGCCGAAATTCCACATGTAGTTCAGATTGCGCGGCACCGGATACCCGGCCCCGACCGCGCTGTACACAAGCCGCGGAAGCGGCAATTTTTCGTCAAGCCACTTGGTGAAAGCGGATTGCGGTTCGTACTGCTTTGCCCAGGCGAAACTCATAGCGTTCTCTCGAAATGATCGATGTTACGGGTCGGGTCGATTATTGTTATGGTGTAGATACGCAAGCTCAGCCGACGCGGACGACGGTGTCAGATTTAAATGCGTATTCCGGCACCATCAGATTGAGCGGCGCCGGGCCTTTGCGGATGCGGCCAGCAACGTCGTAGTGCGAGCCATGGCAAGGGCAGAAATACCCGCCGAACTCACCCTTGACCTCACCCTCAGCCGCGCCAAGCGGCACGCAACCCAGGTGGGTGCACACGCCCATAGTGATAAGGATGTCTTCGTGGCCTTCCTTGGTGCGCTCGGCCAGCGTCGCGGGGTCGCGCATGCTGGCACCGTCATCCTTCTTGGCGGCGGCGATTTCTTCTGGCGTCAGACGCTTGACGAACAAGGGCTGCTTGCGGAAGGTTGTCTTGATGCTCTGCCCAGCGGCAATCGCGCCAATATCGACTTCGGTCGAGCTCGCGGCGAGTACGTCTTGCGATGGCGCCATCTGGCTAACCAGCGGGAACAGCAGCGATGCACCGCCGACACCCGCCGTGCTCAGTGCAGCGATATGAATCCAGTCACGGCGGCGCACGCCTTCTGCGCCGTCCGTCATTTCCGAGGCACCTGCGGGAGTGGTGGCACCGCTCATCTCAGCCATCGTCAAATACCCTGCTCGTATTGCCGCGCTGGTGTAACGCCCTGCGCGGCGTGGTGTTCCAAATCCGGTGGCGGGAGCCTCCGGCCTGATCCGTCTGATTGATCCCTGCTTCGAACAGAATGCGCCAATCTTGCGCAGGCTGCCCGGAACGTGCGGGGGGCAATTAACGGCATTCAATCCAGAATCCAACCGTGTTTTGATCAAGCGCCGTTCGGCAACGTGCAAGTGCGGATCATGGCAAAGCGATCATGCTGATTTGCCTGCCATAATTCACCTCGCCCGCTTGCGTAGAGCGCCTGTAAGAGTGGTAACGCCCGATGTGAGAAAAAGTATCCCGGCCAATATCCGCAATTTTGCTAAGGCCTGCATCGGCCAGCCGCGCGGTGATGTAAGCGGGCAGGTCGAACTTCCAGCGTGCAATCCCGTCGCGCGCCGGGGCTACGGCGAAAAAGCGGTTCGCGCTGGGATCAAACTTGTCGCGGAAAGCGGCGTCGACTTCGTAACTTGGCTGCGCAATCGTTGGCCCGAGCACCGCAGCAATCCGTGCCCGCCGCGCGCCGAGGGCTTCCATCGCGGCGATGGTGTTTTCAAGCACACCGTCCACCGCCCCGCGCCATCCGGCATGGGCCGCGCCAATCACGCCTGCTTCGGCGTCGGCGAACAGAATTGGCCCGCAATCGGCAGTCACGATCCCGAGCACAATGCCGGGGGTCGCGGTGACGAGCGCATCGGCGACCGGTCGGCCCTCGGCGGCATCATCCCATACAGCGTCCACCACCACGACATCGGGTGAATGCACCTGATGCGGTGCGGCGAGCCTGCCGCCGGGCCTGATCACATTGGCCGCCGCTGCTCTCAGCGACCGCACGTCCGCCGAATCGCCCGGCCCGCCAAAGCCGAACTGATGCGCGCCGCCCGCGCTGCCGAAAAAGCCGTGCGGGACGCCGTCCAGCAGCGGGCTTGTCTCGATCTGGAAAGCGGTCACCTCACCCCTCAAGACTGCGGCTGACCTGTTCAAACGTATCGCGCGACAGGTTGCCCGCCGCCATGATCCGTTCAAGCTCGCCCTTCATCAGCCCAGCGCGCACTGGCTCAATCCGCCGCCACCGCCCGAGTGAGGGCACAAACCGGGCGGCGGTCTGCGGGTTGATCGGATCGAGCGCGAGGATCACATCAGCCACCATCCGATAGCCTTCGCCGCTCGCCGCGTGAAACCCCTTGGGATTGCCCGCAAACGCCATGTGGAGCGATCGGACGCGGTTGGGGTTCTTCATCGTGAAATCGGGATGCTCGGCCAGCGCGCGTACCTGCGCGATCACTTGTGGGTGGAGCGAGAGGGCCTGCAAGGTGAACCACTTGTCGATTACCAGATCATTGCCGGTGTAACGTTGATAGAACGATGCCAGTCGCTCAGCCCGCTGCGGACAATCGAGCCCGCACAGCACCATCAGAGCGCCCTGCCGGTCGGTCATGTTGTCGGCAGCATCATATTGCGCAGCGGCGAGCGTGGCGGCGAGCGCCGGATCGGCAGCGGCAATCAGCGCGAGCGCGGTGGTTTTGACCTTGCGCGCACCCCTGCCTGCCGGATCGTCCAGCGTGACCGCCGAAGCGCGGGCGTGCAGCGCCAGCAGTTCCTCGGCCAGCGCGGTGCCGATGGCTGCCTTCAATCCTTCGCGTGCGGCGTGGATCGCGCCGGGATCGGCCAGCCGCGCGCCCGTGGCCATCACTTCAAACAGATAGGTTTCGGAAGGCAGCAGCAGCAGTTCGCCGCGCATTGCATCGTCGAGCGCGCCATCTGCGATGCTCGAGCGGAAAGCGCCGATGATCGCGGCTTCGCCTGCGGCCCGATCGTCTGCCGACAATTCGCCACTTGCCGTGCCGACGAGGTGGCTGACCGCCAGTTCCTGCAAGGCTTCGGAGCGGGCGAAGGGGTCGTTATCGAAAGCGGCGAGGAACACGAGGTCTTCGCGCGCCAGGCTGCGATCAATCACCACCGGGGCGGTGAAGCCGCGGTTGATCGATACCACCGGATCGGGGCCCGTGAGCGGCAGGGAGACACTCTGATCCACCTCGGTCAGCACGATCAACTGCTCTGCACCGAGAGCGCCTGAACGCGAATGCACCGCAACCCGCAGCGGGATCGGCATTGGCAGCTTGTCGAGTTGGCCGGGGGTGGCAGGCACGTGCTGTTTGAAGGTAAGCGTGAGCGCATCGCCATCCACCGCTTGGCGCACGGTGACGCGCGGCGTTCCGGCCTGCGAATACCAGCGCCGGAACTGGGTGAGGTCGAGGCCCGCGCCATCCTCAATCGCCTTGACGAAATCCTCGCACGTCGCAGCTTGGCCGTCGTGGCGGTCGAAATAGAGGTCGGTGCCAGCGCGGAACCGCTCGACGCAGCACATCGTCCGCATCATGCGGATGACTTCGGCGCCCTTGTTATAGATCGTCGCGGTGTAGAAATTGCTGATCTCGCGGTAGCTGTCGGGCCGGATCGGGTGGGCGAGCGGCCCGCCATCCTCAGGGAACTGCGCCGCGCGCAGGATCCGCACATCCTCAATCCGCTTGACCGCCTCGCCCCGCATATCCTGCGAGAAAAGCTGATCGCGCAGCACGGTGAAACCTTCCTTGAGGCTCAGCTGGAACCAGTCGCGGCAGGTCACGCGGTTGCCTGACCAGTTGTGAAAATATTCGTGGGCGATCACGCCTTCGACCGCGTCAAAATCGGCATCTGTGGCGGTGTCGGGGTCGGCCAGTACATATTTGGTGTTGAAGACGTTGAGGCCCTTGTTCTCCATCGCCCCCATGTTGAAATCGCTGACCGCGACGATGTTGTAGAGATCAAGATCATATTCGCGCCCGAACACCTGCTCGTCCCACGCCATCGAACGGTGGAGCGATTCGACCGCGTGATCGGTGCGGGCGATGTCTTCGGCGCGCACCCAGACGTTGCATTCGACTTCGCGGCCCGAAACCGTGGTGAAAGGCTTGGAGTTGGCGACCAGATCGCCCGCGACCAGCGCGAAGAGATAGGACGGCTTGGGCCAAGGGTCGTGCCATTCGGCCCAGTGGGTGCCATCGGAATTATCGCCCGCCGCCGTGCGGTTGCCATTGCACAGCAGCACCGGGAAAGCGGCCTTATCGCCCGTCATCCGCACCGAATATGTCGACAGTACATCGGGACGATCAGGGAAGAAGGTGATGCGGCGGAAGCCTTCGGCCTCGCATTGGGTGCAGAGCATCCCGCCCGAGGCATAAAGCCCCATCAGCTGGGTGTTGGCCGCGGGGTCGATTTCGGTTTCTACCACGATCAGGTGGCTGTCCTCCCGCAACGGCACGATCAGGTCGGCCCCGTCCATGCGCCAATCGGCAGGCACGCCATCGACCATTACCGAAAGCGGCGTGAGGCTGTCGCCATTGAGGCGGATCGTATCGGCATGATCAGCCCGCGCATTGCGCTGCACCGTCAGTTCGGCGCGAACGCGGGTAGCATTGATGCCAAGCGCGAAATCGAGTTTCACATCGGGCACCAACCAGCCGAACGGGCGATAATCCTCGCGCAGAATGACAGGCGGTGCGTGCGGGGTCGGCGCGGCATCCGCGAGTTCGGGGTTGGCTTCGGGGCTGATGGGGGTGGTTGCGATGTCCATGACGCGCTCTCTACCCGTTCGTGTCGAGCGTAGTCGAGACACATTCGCCCGACCTCTCGACTTTGCTCGGGGCGAACGGCAAGGTGAGAGGCATGAACAATCTCCTGATCTTTGGCCTCGGCTACACCGCTGCGCGCATTGCCGCTGCGATGCGGGAGCGCGGGTGGCATGTCAGCGCGACCGGCAGTGCTGGCGATATCGCCTTTGCTGATTTTGATGCGGTGCTGGGCGCGCTGGGCAAGGCGACGCACATCCTTTCGTCTGTCCCGCCCGACCGAACCACCGGCAGTGATCCCGTGCTCGATGACTATGGCGATGCGCTGACGGGCAAGCCGCTGTTCTACCTATCCTCGACCGGAGTTTACGGCGACAAGCAAGGCGCGTGGGTTGACGAGGCGACCCCGACCATCGCCCAATCGGGCGAAGGCCGCCGCAACGCCCGCGCCGAAGCTGAACTGGCGTGGCTTGGCATGGGAGCTAGGGTGTTCCGCCTGCCCGGCATCTACGGGCCGGGCCGCAGCGCGCTCGACCGGGTGCGGGAGGGCAAGGCGCGGCGCATCGACTTACCGGACCAGGTCTTCAGCCGCGTCCATGTCGATGACATTGTCAGCGGCGTGGTGGCAGCGATGGTGCACGATGCGCCGCCGGGTGCCTATAACCTTGGCGATGATTTGCCTGCGAGCGGCAATGAAGTCACCGAACACGCCTGCCGCCTGCTGGGGCTGGAGCCGCCCCCGCTGGAGACTTTGGAAGAAGCCAACCTCTCCGAAATGGCGCGCGGGTTCTATGCCGAAAACCGCCGGGTCGCCAATGGCAAGGCCAAGCGCGTGCTGGGCTGGCGGCCGCGTTTCCCGACCTATGTCGAAGGCTTAGCGGCGCTGCTTTGACCGCAACGCCAGCCCCATCCCCAGCAGTGCCAGCGCCGCGCCTATCGCAGTGAGCCACGTCCAGCGATAGCCTTCGAACAGCGTCGATAGCAGCATCGCCACGCATACGGTGACGATCCCGTTATAGGCCGTGCGCCCCGCGCCAATCTCGCGCACGAGATTGTAGTGCAGCGGAAAGGTCACCACCGATCCGATGATGGCGAGATAGGCGGTCCCCGCCCAGAACTGCCACGCCTGCGGCACGACCGGCGGGCCGACCGTGATCAACGCAAAAGCCAGATCGAACAGCGTGCCGTAAACCATTGCCCACGCCAGAAAGCTCACCATCGGCACCCCGCGCCCGGTCGGGTTGGCCTGCACCACATTGGCGATCGAAGCCGCCAGCATTCCGCCAATCGCCAGCACGATCCCGAGGCCCACGTTGCCATCCAGCGGGGCAACGCGCCATTCGTGCACCAGCAGCAGCGCCACGCCCACAATCGCCACAAGGCTCCCGCCGATAAATCCGGGCTGCACTTTCTCGCCAATGAATATGTTCGCGAACACCGCATTGGGCACCATCAACAGCGCAAACATCACCGCGACGATGCCCGACGTAATGTGTGCCTCAGCGTGATAGACGAACAGGAAATTGCCGCTGAACTGCGCAATCCCAACGCCGAACGCCAACAGGTGTTCGGGCCGGTTCAGCCGTAGCCGGTTGCCCATCACCACTGCGAGTACGAACAAGGCCGGGGTCGCCAGCATGAAGCGGTAGAACACCCCCCACGCGGCGGGCACATCGGAAATCTGGCCGGTGATCACGAACCAGGTTGAACCCCAGATCGTGCCGGTCAGCATGAAGGGGATCAGCACGCGGGGGCTGAGCATGGAAGGGCCAGACAACTCCGGCGCGGCGGCTTGGGTCATAACGCGGCGATGGCCTTGCCCAATGCCTGCGCGTCTTCAGCGCGGGTGTTCCATGCAGTGACGAAGCGGGCCGATTCCGGCCCCCAATCATAGAACGCGAAATCCTGCGCCCTGAGCGCGGCACGCTCGGACTCGTTCAAGCGCACGAACAGCTCATTCGCTTCGACCGGGTGGAGCAGGCGATCGGCGCACCCTGCCGCGACTTCGCGCGCGGCGGCATTGGCGTGGGCCGCATTGGCGAGCCACAGCCCATCGTCGAGCATCGCGATGATCTGTGCGGCGAGATAGCGGCCCTTGCATTGCAGATGCCCGGCGCGCTTGCGGCGATAGCGGACTTGCATCGCGGCTTCGGGATCGAACAGCACCACGGCCTCCGCACCCATCCCGCCGTTCTTGATGAAGCCGAAGGCGAGGCTATCGACCGGGCCGGCGGCCGCGCGCGCCGCATCCTCGGGCGAACCGCCAAGGTGCGCCGCCGCATTGGCGAACCGCGCCCCGTCCATGTGCAAGCCCAGCCGCCGCTCCTTGGCAAATGCACCCAGCGCCGCGAGTTCTTGCGGCGTGTAGGCGCGGCCATATTCGCTTGCCTGCGTGATCGCGATGGCATGCGGCTGCACCTGATGCACATCGTTGCGAATCGGATCGATCACCGCGGCGAGATCGGCAGGCGTCAACTTGGCGCCATCGCCGTCGGCATGCATCAGTTTCGCGCCGTGGAGGTAGAACCCCGGCGCACCGCCTTCATCAACCTCGATATGCGCCTCACGGTGGCACACCACCCCGCCGTGCGGCGCGCACATCGTGGCGAGCGCCAGACAATTCGCCGCTGTTCCGGTCGCCACCCACAGCGCGGCACATTCGCGCCCGAACAACGCGGTAAAGCGCGCGTCCAATCCCCCCGATAGTGCATCGCCATCATAGGGATTGTCGGGCGCGTCGGCCGCGCGCATCGCCTCCCACAGCTTGGGGTGGACGGCAGCGGCATTGTCGGACAGGAAGGGTTTGGCAAGGGTCATGGCCAAACGCCTCTAACCGCCAGCGCGGGCATGACAAGTGGGAGCAGACCGGCATGAACGATCAAAGCTTAAAGCTGACAATCACCCACCACGTCACCGGCCAGGGCGGTCGCTATGTCGCGGTGCTCGAAGGCGCGGCTGAAGAAGGCTATCTCGAATGGGAACCGGGCGGGGAGCGCGATGGCACTGAAGTGCGGGTCGCCGCGCACACCATCGTGCCGCGCGCGATTGGTGGGCGCGGGGTGGCGGCGGCCTTGGTTGATCGCTTGATTGACGATGCCCAGCGGCAGGATTTCCTGATCCGCCCCGACTGTTCCTACGTCGCCAAGAAATTCACCGACAACCCCGACTGGGCGCCGCTCAAGGCCTGATCCTGCGGCTGGTCAAGCGGGGCATCGAGCCGCGAGTAGTCCGTCGCCGCAATGGTTTCGATCACGCTGGCGCGCAGCTTTCGGGCATCTTCAAGCGGCACGCCCGGAATCGCAAACGTCCCCCCCGCTAGCCCCAAATTCACCGTCGCATAGCCGCGCCACCGGGCGAGCGGCCCCTGCGCAATCTCGACCGAATGCAATTTGAGGCGGGTGGCGATCCGGCTGGTGGGCGACATCATCCCGGTGGTCGCGAAAATCTGCGTCGCGTCGAGCGCATGGCGGCGGAACTCCCACGCATACAGGTTCGCGCCGGCGATCAGCACCGCCGCGCCCAAGGGGATGAAAGCAACCCCGAACGGCGCAAACAAAGCCGCCGCAACCGCCCCGACGACGCAGGCCAATAGGGCGGTGAAGGTGGTATCGGTCAGATGACGCTTGCTGGCGCGCTGCCAGTGCAAACCACCGTCCGGCAGGTGGAACCCCGCCGCACGCACGATCGGCGCGATTTCTTCCATCGTGGCGAATGGCGCGACCACGTGGCTCTCGTTCTTGTCGTCTTGCGCTAGGCTGACAAAGCTCAAGCCATGCCAGCCGAAGCGGTAGCGCACAAAGCCGGTGCCGATCACCACCGCCTGCACCCGGTGCGCGGGCATCACCACATCGGTGCGGGTGAACAGCCCACGCTGCCGCCGGAACCCGCGCGCCGAACGGGTGAGCGTGAAGCCCCAATCGCGCAAAAAGGTGCGGATGATCCCGCTCGCCATGCCGATGATCACCAGCCCGAACAGGCCTGCAACCACCCCGGCCGCCTGCGCATAGGGGCCAAGGCTGGCGACAAAGCTGCCCTGTTCTTCCAGCCAGCCGCGCCACAGATCGACGTTCCAGATGTCGACATCCGAAACATTGTCGACATATTGCAGCAGACCGCCGAGCACCGCGAAAATCGCCAGCGAAAATTCGAACAGCCCGAAATTGATCAGCCGCGCCGGGCCCATCTCGAACAGCACATCGCCCTCATCGGTGGTGGCGGTTTGCGGCACAGCGGGATCGGCTGCCGCGACCACGGCGGCTTCATCATCGCGGCGTTCGCGCACCAATTGGCGCAGGCGTTCACCCTCGGCTTTGGTCAGGTAGTTGAGGCTGAGATCCTCGCCCCCGCCTGCGCCCGTTTCAAATTTGACCGACACCAACCCGAACAGGCGCGGCAGGGGCTTGGCCTCCAAGCTGACGTCCTGAATCCGTTCGTACGGCACCGACCGGGCCGAACGGCTGAGGATGCCACTTTCGACCCGGATATCCGTCTCACCGATGGTATAGGTCAGCCGCCTCCAGCCGATGTAGCTGATCACGGTGCCGATCACCGCTGCCGCGATCCCGACGCCGATTGCCAGCAGTCCGCGACCCATTCCTTCGCCAATGCCCGAAAATCCGATCGCCAGCGCCGGAATGATCGCCTGACGCAAGCTGCCGATCGCGCCGAGCACGACGCTGACCGGGGCAGTGCGAAGGTGTTCGCTCACAGGCTGTCCCGGCGGATATGGGCACGGATCGTCTCGCGCATCTCGCGCGCCAGCGGCTCACCTAGGCCGGGCAAGGCGACGCTGGAATTGTGATTGCCCGCCGTGTGCAACGTCAAGGTCGCGATGCCGAAAAACCGTTCGAGCGGACCCTGGTTCACATCAATATGCTGCACCCGGCTGAACGGCACCACGGTATCGTACCGAAACAAAAGCCCGCGCACCACGCGCAGCCGATCCGCGCTGATCTGGTATCCGCGCGCACTGTAACGGCGGCTGGGGATGCGGATGATAAGCGCAATCGCAATCAACAGCACCGGCCCGGCGATCACGCCGGGAGGCAACAGCGCATTTTCACGCATGATCGCTTCAAGCACCAGCGACCCGATCAGCACCGGGATCGCCATCAACGCGGTCTGCACCCGCAGGGCATGGGCATAGTTGGGGTTCAGCTTGGTCAGCTCGCCATCATCAAGCGATTGATCGGGCGCGGCGGGTTCGGGGGCTAATGCAATAGTTTGATCCATAGTGCCTTACTTGCGCAACACAGTGCGCGCGCGCAAGCGATTTTGCTCTGTGCGGGTCATGCACCCGTGCCCTAGCGCATTTATGAGGGCGACGGGCAGGCCTCGCGCCCTTAGAACCACCGCCAAACCCATCGGGAGAGACGATCATGACCACCTTGCATTCCAGCCTTGGCCCCAATCCCCGCCTCGTGCGGATGTTCATGATCGAAAAGGGGTTGGAGGAAGGTCGCGATTTCACGCGCGTGCACTACGACATCATCACCGGCGCGAACCGGCAGGATGCGGGCTATGTCGCCAAAAACCCGCTCGGCACCACGCCGACGCTGGAGTTGGATGACGGCACATGCCTCACGGAAAGCTGGCCGATCTGCGAATATGTCGAGGAACTGCACCCCACCCCCAATCTGTTCGGCGAAACCCCATTGGAGCGTGCCACGGTGCGCAAATGGACGCGGTTGTTCGATCAAGAGGTGGTCGTTCCAATGACCATGGGTTTCCGTGCCACCACAGGCCGCCCGATGTTCGAACCGCGCATGAGCGTCGTCTCACCGGAGGCAGGCGCGGAACTGTTCGCGATGGCGGACGAAAAATGGCGGATGTTCGACGGCTTTCTGGGGGAGAGCAATCACATCGCGCTGGGCCAGTTTACCTTTGCCGACCTGATCATGTTCGCTTTCGCCAATTTCGGCTTCACCGTCGGCTGGAAACTGCCTGAGGGGACGGATAACCTCGCGCGGTTTGTGGAAACGCACAATCAGCGGCCATGTGCGGCAATCTGGACGCAAGCGGAGTAATGCCCGACCTGTCCGGTAAGGTCGCCATCGTAACCGGCTGCGCCAGCGGGATCGGCGCGGCAACGGTGCGGCGGTTGGTGGCGGACGGGGCGCAGGTGCTCGGCACGGATATCAGTGTAGAACGCGGCGCGGCCTTGTGTGCCGAGGTTGGCGCGCTGTTTGCGGTGCAGGACGTGTCTGACCGCGCGTTATGGCCGCAGATCGTCGCCCGCGCGGTGGAGGCGTTCGGGCGGCTCGATATTCTCGTCAACAACGCCGGGATGGTGTCGGGCGCGGGGATCGGCGACCTTGATGATGACGCGATGTTCGCCGCGTGGGATCAGGTGCTCGCCGTCAACCTCTCCGGAACGATGGCGGGCTGCCGAGCAGCGATTGCGGCGATGCGCGCCAATCCGGGTGGCTCCAAAGGTGCGATCGTAAACATCGCCTCCACCACCGCGATTGCTCCGTTGCCCACCGATGTCGGCTATTCGGCCAGCAAGGGCGCGGTGCGGGTGCTGTCGAAATCGGTGGCCACATGGTGCGCGCAACATGGCCTCAACATTCGCTGCAACACCGTGATCCCCGGCGCGACGATGACGGGGATTTTACAGGCGGCGGAACTGCAGACGCCGGGGTTGATTGCAGCGGTGGCGAAAACCTCGCCGCTGAACCGCCTTGCCGATCCGGCGGAAACAGCCGCTGCGATAGCGTTTCTCGCCAGTGACGAATGCCCGTTCATGACCGGCGCGGAAATGCTGGTCGATGGCGCAGCGATGGCGATCCATCCGGGGTTTTGATCACTCGCCGCGCATTTTATCCAGATAGCCGGTCGGTCCCATCTGCGCCGCCGTCCATGCGAAGATCGCCAGCGACAACACACCGGACACCAGACACACGCCAAATACCGCCACCGCCAGCGAACTCGCGCCTTGCGTCGGCACCAGCGCATCGCTGATCCCGCCGATCAGCCCCAGCCCCAGCGTCTGGCCGATCAGGTTGTTGAAAAACAGCGCGATGGCGACGGCAAAACCCCGGCTCGCCGGTTCGACCGCCGCCTGTATGCCCGACATGATCCCCGCCTGACTGGCGACATAAATCCCGTAAGCAACGCCGAACCATCCGAGGAACCCGGCAAAGCTGCCCGATGACAGGCTCAACCCCAGCGGCACCACGCAGCCGAGGCTCACCAACCCCGGCAGCCATGCGCGCCAGCGTTCATCACGCAAAGTCAGCCAATGGGTCAGATATCCGCCGATGATCGGCCCCGGTATCCCGCCCAGAAAGAACGTGAAGCCCAGATACAGGCCGACATCGCCGGTCGAAATCGGGAACTGCCGCAGCATGACCGCCGCCATCCAGAAGGCGAGGCCATAGCCGATCATGATCTGCACCGCCCAACCAATCGCCAGCCCCATGAACACCCGGTTTCCCAGCAGGCTCATGATCGTGCGCCCGAGCGGCAATTGCGCCATGTCGGTGCCCGCCGGAGCATAGCGCCCGCGCACAGGTTCGCGCACGGTGAGGTAGATGATCCCGCCCAGTAGCAGCCCCGGCAGGCCCATCAGCACAAACGCCCAGCGCCAATCGAAGATCTCGGCCAGTTGCCCGCCGATAATCAGGCCGCCTGCCGTGCCCATCGTCGCCCCGATGGTGAGGAACCCCATCGCTTTGGCGAGTTCACCCCGCGTGAAATAATCGGCGACCAGGCTTTGCGATGATGGGCCGGAACAGCCTTCGCCCACGCCGACCCCGGTGCGTGCGGCAAACAGCGTCCAGAACCCGGTGGCGAGCCCGCAGGCTGCGGTCATCAGGCTCCAGAACCCGATTGCGGCGGCCACAATGTTCTTGCGCGCCGACCGGTCCGCCAGCCGCGCCGCAGGAAAGCCTGCGAGGACATAGACCAACGAGAACGCCAGCCCGCCCAGCAGCCCCATCTGAAGATCGGATAGCTGGAACTCGGCCTTGATATCCTCAACCAGGATGCCGAACACCAGCCGATCCGCGACACTGAACGCGCTCGTCAGCGTCAACAGGCCGAGCACGTACCAGCGGTACGTTCCGGTGAGCTCCTTAGTGATGGGGGCGGGCGTAGAGGCCATTGTCCACCGGGATCGTCAGGCCATTCAGAAACCGCGCCTCGTCGGACGCGAGGAACAGCACGCAGGCTGCCACATCCTTGGGATGGCCCAGCGCATCAGCGGCCAGCGGCCCTTCAGGGATATCCATCGGCTTCTCGCCGCCGCGGCCCGAAATGCCCATCACCATCGGCGTTTCAATCCCTCCGGGCGCCAACGCGTTGACCCGGATGCCGTAACCCTTGTCCTGAAAATCCACCGCGAGACTGCGGGTCATGCCGGCAATGCCGGCCTTGGACGCGGCATAGGCGGGGATGTTGCCATAGCCCATCAGCGCCGCAGTCGATGCCATATTGATGATCGAGGAACCGCCGCCGCCGACCGTCTCGTGCCGGTTCTTCATCAACGGCAGCGCATATTTGCAGCCCAGAAACGTGCCGACCACGTGGATCTCAAGATGCAGGCGGAAATGCGCGAGGCTGCATTCTTCGATGCTTTCGAAGATCACATTGCCCGCATTGTTGACGAGGATATCGAGCCCGCCGTGGCGTTCGTGAACCGCGCGCATGACCTCGGCCCATTGCTCTTCGTTGGTGACGTCGAGCGCCATCGCATTGCCACCGATGCTGTCGGCGACCTTGTGCGCCAGTTCGGCATCGCGGTCGGTGACGATTACGGTCGCCCCCTCGCGCGCCAGCACTTCGCAATCGGCCTTGCCCAGCCCCATCGCCCCGCCTGTTACGAGCGCTACCTTGCCCGCGACCCTGCCCACCATATGCTCTCTCCCAAAAGCGTTGTTATGTCGCCAGCCTATCGGGCGTCACCATCGCCGCCACTGTCGAAAGCGCGCATATCCCGGCAGCAACCTCGCATAAGTCGCAGTCGCCGTGCCGTGCCGCTTGGGCGTATTGTCCTGTCCCGAGGGAGAGGCGCTGATGATGGACGCAGGCGAGATCGCACAGCTGAAAGCGCTGATGGAATGGGAGGGCACACGCACCGCGCCGCCCACAGGCTTTCCCGCGCTTCCCGACATGCCCGCCGGACGCTACACCAGCGCCGAATACTTCGCTCTCGAACAGCAACACGTGTTCCGCAAAAGCTGGCTGTTTGCCGGCCACATGGACGAAATCCCCGAACCCGGGTGCTACATGCGCTGGCACAATGCCGGCGATCCGATCGTCATCGTGCATGGCATGGACGGCGTGGTGCGCGCGTTCCACAACACCTGCCGCCATCGCGGTGCGCCGGTGGTGACGCAGGATCGCGGCAAATCATCGCGCCTGATGTGCGGCTATCACAACTGGACATACAAGACCGACGGCAGCCTGATCGGCGTGCCTGAAAAGCGCGATTTCCCCGCCGATTTCGACATGAGCTGCCGCGGCCTGCTGCCGGTGCGGTGCGAGCTGTTTGGCAAGATCATCTACGTCAATTTCGACATGGAGGCGATGTCGCTGCTCGACTGGCTCGGCCCGGTGGCGCGCGAGTGGGAGGAGTTTGCGTTCGACCGGATCCGCCTTGGCGCGCGCTATTCCTTCGATCTCAAATGCAACTGGAAGGTGGCGATGGAGGCCAACATGGAGGTCTACCACGTGCCCTTCATCCATCCCAATACGGTCGCGCCGCTGGTGGATAGCCAGCGCAATCTCAACACCATTTATCCCAATGGCCATGCCCGGATGCTGGCCCCGCCGCCGCGCACCACCGACCGTGAACACGTGCGCGCCATCGATTCGCCGCCGGGCTGGCAACAGATCGAAAGCGTGGGCGAGTTGGGGCGCACCTGCACCCAGAGCTATACCCTATTCCCCAACTGGGTCTCGCCGCTATCGAATTACTTCGTCCCGCCGCTGGTGTTCTGGCCGACCTCGCTGAACACCACCCGGCTCGAACTGGTGACGATGGCGATCGATTGGGGCGATGCACCCGCGCCTGACCTGTGGACGGTCCCCGACGCGACGCAGCCCAATGGCCGCCAGATGAGCCCGATCATCCTGGAAGACACCCAGTTCGGCGAAGCGATCCAGCTGTCAATGCAGGGCTCGGCGTTCCGGTCGGTTCCGCTGTCCTATCAGGAAGCACGAATCTATTCGTTCCACCAAAGCCTCGACCGGATGATCGGGATCGATAACGTGCCTGCACCGCTCAGGGTCGAACAGGTGATCGGATCGGAGTGGGTGTGGCCCAATGATCCGCGTGTCGAGCAGATGGCCAAAGAGCTAAAGCGTGAGGGCGCCGACACCTGCGAGGCGGCGGAATGACGCTACGGCACACATTCGTTTTGGCGGCTTTGGCGTGCGGCTGTGACCAAAATGTCGCATTTTGTCCGGATCACTATCGCTTTTGCTGATGGTGCGCACGGCGCGCCGTCATACATCTGCAAGGCATACCGGAAGGCGTGAGGAGACACGCTGGCGGGATGGGAAATCTGGGTATGCGGGATAGCCGCAGCCTACTGGGGAGAGACGATCATGAATAGACTTCGTGCCCGTATTGCATCTGGCGCCCGCTCAGGCGGCCCAAGCCAAGGCCTGCGACGCGCCTTGCTTTGCGGCGCCGCGCTGAGCGGTCTGACCGCAATGCCAAGCATCGCCTATGCGCAAGACGCCGAAACCGCTGAGGATGCTCCCGAAGAACGCGTGATCGTGGTGCAAGCCCGCCGCCAGAACGAAACCTTGCAGGAAGTGCCTGTGTCGGTGACCGCGATCGGCGGCGAGACGCTGGAGCGCTACAGCATCGATCAGGTCGCCGATTTCACCAGCCGGGTACCGACGCTGAACGTGCAGGTCGGCGGTTCGGGTTCGGGCGGCCAGCTTAGCCTTCGCGGCGTGGGTTCATCCAACATTTCGGCCGCGTTCGATTCCGCTGTGGCGTTCGAATATGACGGCGTCGTCGTCTCGTCGATGCGACTGGTGCAGGCGGGCTTCTTCGATGTCGAACAGGTTGACGTGCTGCGCGGCCCGCAATCGCTGTTCTTCGGCAAATCAGCCACCGCTGGCGTGCTGTCACTCCGCTCGGCCAACCCTACTTCCGATTGGGAAGTGGGCGTGCGCGGATCATATGAATTCGAGGAAAAGGGCTACCTGATCGGTGGCTATATCTCCGGCCCGTTGACCGATACCCTCGGCATCCGCATCGCCGGCCAGTTCAATGACATCGAAGAATTCCAAATCCTGCAGGACAACACGCCTGCGGTGAATCAGGAACGCGGGCTGACCGACCTGATCCTGCGCGGCACGCTCGATTGGCAACCATCCGACCGGTTCCGGGCCAACTTCAAGGTGCAATACACCAAGAACGAAAACGACGGCGCGATCGGCACGGCGGAAATCGGCTGCGGCGCCAATGGCGTGGCGGATTCGGTGTTCCTGCTGGGCGGCGGACTGCAAATCCCCGCCGGCTATGACTGCAACGTCACTGACCAACGCTACTTCCTGCCCGATGCCGCCCCGCAGCTCGCCCCCGGCGTTCCGGGCGATTCCCCGGCGGCAGGCCGCAACGGCGTGCCGTTTGGCGAAACCGAAGTGTGGTTCAGCCGCTTGCAGTTCGAACTCGATCTGTCCGACGCGCTGACGCTGACCTCGGTAACGGGCCTGCTTAACCTCGATGCGATCGACTTCGATTGCTATTCCTACGGCGGCGTGTTCCCGGGGCCGAACGGCACCATCATCCCGGGCGGCGCAGGCTGTTCGGACCCGATCAACCAGCTGGAACAATACAGCCAGGAACTCCGGCTCGCGTCGGACTTTGACGGGCCGTTCAACTTCATGCTCGGCGCGTTCTACGAAGATCGCACCTTCACCTTCGACACCGCGCAGCAGGGCGTGAACATCTCTTTCGTCAGCCCTGATCCGACCCTACCGATCTCACCCGATTTCGGCGGCGGTTTTGCAGTGGGCACCGGCTTCACTTACGACTGGGACAAGACCCACGTCACCAAGACCGAGGCCCTGTCGTTCTTCGGATCGGTGGTGATCGACATCACCGACCAGCTGGAACTGTCGGGCGGGGTCCGCTGGACTGACGAACGCAAGGTGCAGACGATCGATGTCCCTTACGTCCACAACCTGCTGGCCTATGTTCCGGATGCCAACAACCCCGGTACGTTCCGGCCCAGCCCGGCGTTCCTGCAAAGCGGGTTCTTCTCCGGCCCGATCAACTTTGCCGATGACAACTTCTCACCCGAAGCAACCCTGAAGTATCAGGCGACCGATGACATCAACATCTACGCCTCGTTCAAGACCGGGTTCAAATCGGGCGGGATCGACAACTCGGCGCTGCCGTCCAACAGCCTCAGCGCGGCCGCGCTGAGCGGCGACTTCAGCTCGCTGATCTTCCGTTCGGAAGAGGCGATCGGCGGTGAAATCGGGGTCAAATCGCAATGGGCTGATCGCACCTTCACGCTTAACGCCACGATCTACCAATATGTCTTCACCGATCTTCAGGTGCAGAACTTCAACGCCTCCACCGTGCAGTTCATCACCAGCAATGCCGGCGAACTGACCACCAAGGGTGTTGAACTGGAAAGCAGCTGGAGAACCCCGGTGGACGGGCTGCGGTTGTCGGCCAACCTGTCTTATCTTGATGCGCAATACACCGACACCTTCCTGCAACCGGGCGGGGCTGGCGGCACGGTTGACCTGAACGGTCGGCGCGGCAGCCAGGCACCCGAATGGGCGGGCAATTTCGCGGTCGATTGGACTGTGCCGCTCAGCGATAGCCTTGAGCTGTTTCTGTCGGGCAACGCTGCGTACAACGACGGTTACATCACCGACGAAGCCTCGCTGAACGACTTTGTCCAGCCGAGCTTCTGGACGCTCGATACCAACGTGTCGATCGGGCATCCTGATGGCAACTGGAAGCTGGCACTGGTGGCGACCAACCTCACCGATGAAATCTTCGTGATCACATCGGGCGGGCGTCCGTTCCTGCCGCCCGGCGGGGACGATATCGTGCTGACCCAGAACCGCGGCCGTCAGGTGTTTGCGGAAGTCAGCTTCAAGTTCTGATAGCGTCCAACGGGGGGACAAGTGAGGGGCGGGCCAGCAATGGCCCGCCACTTTCCTTTGGCCCCATGGCTTTGCGGAATTGAACTCTGCCAAAAGTGAGCATTGCCCTTCCGCTGGGTAAGGCGGATGCTTCGCGTCAAAGCTTGGGAGGAATACCATGTCACGCGAAACTCTGGTCGAAATGACCCGCAATCTGGTGGCGCACGGCGCGGCCGACACGATGGAATATGCCGACGATATCGTCCGCATTCCCGCCAGTGCCTACACTGACCCGGCCCTGTTCGAGCTTGAGAAACAACGCATCTTCCGCCGCCTGCCGTTGATGGTTGCGCCGTCGTGCGAATTGCCCAATCCCGGCGATTTCAAGGCGATGGACATCTGCGGCGTGCCGCTGCTGCTCAGCCGCCAGAAAGACGGCAGCATGGGTGCATTCCTCAACATGTGCACCCACCGCGGCAACCCGCTGGCGGCCGGATGCGGCAATGCCAGCCGCTTCACCTGCGGCTATCACGGCTGGACATTCAAGGCCGATGGCGACCTGATCGGCGTCGCCAGCCCGCAGGATTTCGGGCGAATCGACAAGAGCCAGCATTGCCTGACCAAGTTCGCTGTGTACGAGGCCGCCGGACTGATCTGGGTGACGCTCGACCCGGCGTCAAAGCTCGATATTGCCGACTATCTGTGTGGGTTTGACGATCTGCTGAAGGCGTTCGAATTCGATGGCTGGACGCTGTTTTCGCAGCGCACACTGGAAGGGCCGAACTGGAAAACGGCCTATGACGGTTACCTCGATTTCTACCACCTGCCGGTGCTGCACAAGGACACGTTTGGCGCGGATTTCTACAACCGCGCCAATTACTTCGCTTTTGGCCCGCACCAGCGCCTGTCGACCCCGTCACAGTTTGCGATCAAGGTGCAAAGCGATGACGATCAGCAGATAGATCTGGCCGGACTCTCCGATGATGATCTGCCGCAGGACGTGCTGGTGCAGGGCGTGTGGACGATCTTCCCGCACATCTCGATCGCCAGCTTTTATGGCGGCGGGCAACGCGGGGCGATGATCAGCCAGCTGTTCCCCGGCGCGACCGTAGGCGAGAGTTTCACCACGCAATATTTCGTCATGGAAAACCAGCCCGAGACGCCCGAGCAGGTGCAGGCGGCGCACGACCAGTTCAACTTCCTCGAAATCGTGGTCCGCGATGAAGATTACGCCACCGGCAAGCGCCAGCAACAGGCTCTGGCATCGGGGCTGATGAAAGAGGTATTGTTCGGTCGCAATGAAAAGGGCGGACAGGTGTTTCACGGCTGGGTGGAACGGCTGGTTGCGGCGAGCGATGAGGAATTGGTGGCGATCTTTGCGCAGGAGCACCGGCAAGCGGCGGAGTAGTTTGGGAAGGCGCCTTCCGCGCCTTCCTCCTCGGGGCTGTTCCTGCGCTACGCCATGGGCCCCTGCCGCGCCGAAGACCATGGTCTGGCGCTATTGGACCTTAAAACTCAAAGAGTCGGACGGGAACGCTCGGCCCTTTGGCGGTGGGATTGTCGTTGAGCGCCAGCTCGACCAGCGCCGTATCGAAAAACTCGTGCAGCTCCGCGATCAAGCCGTCGCGGATGGTGAGGATCTGGCAGTAGGTCTGCAGATATTCGTGCCCGTTGGCGCCCATCCCGCCGCCGCGCATGATGCCGACCACCCGTTCGTCATCGGCGCACATGATCCGCCATTGGCGCGAAAACCGGATCGTGTCTGCCACCAGCTTGCCGATCACGCCGTCAGCCACCACCGGGCCAAAGCATTCCGCCTTGCCCACCCAGCGCCCGGAAACCGGCGTGGTGCCGACCAGGTTGAACACCACATCATCAGAATGCAACGCGGCGAGCGCATCGAAATCGCCCGCCGCCAGTGCCTCGTAATAGCGCGTCACGAGCGCAACATTCGCCTCACGCAGCGCGCTCATGCTGTTACCCAAATGCGGGACGATAATTGCTCTCGCCCCATTCCTGCCGTTTGGTCCAGTCGCCCAGATTCTCCAGCTTGCCCTCCAACTCGGGGAAGCGTTCGTAGACGTGGTCCATGTCGACCGCGAAGGGCTTGGTCGGGGCGTCGTTGTTATACTCGTAAAACGCCTGAATTCCCTTGGCGAAGGTATCGCGCATTTCGGGTGCCATCGTATCGCCCGCAGCCTCGACCAGATAGCGGCCGAATTCTTCCGGGGTGCAGGGATCGTATTTGATGTCCTTGCCCAGCGCGTCCGACAGATATTGCGTCACCTGCTTGCCGACCAACCGCTCTGGCCCGCCGATGTTCAGCCACGCGCCTTCCATGTCAGGCCGCTCGAGGCTCGCCAGCATGAAGCGCGCGACATCATCAAGGCTGATCCAGTTGGCCTGAAGATTGGGGTTGTGCGGGTACACATAGCGCCCTTCATTGACGATGAACGGCCGCGCCCAGTTGGTCAGCAGATTGTCCATGAACAGCACCGATCCGAACACCGTACCCGGCGCGCCAGAACGCCACAGCGCGTTGATGCCCTTGGTATTCTCACCATAGGTGAAGGGATCGCCAGGCTTGTCGGGGATCCAGCTCGACGTGTTCCAGACCACGCGCTTCACGCCGATGTGGGCTGCCGCTTTGCCGACTTCGCCGATCAGGTACGCACGGTCGGCGCGGGCTTGCAGCGGGTGGGTGTAGAAGATGTAATCCGACCCTTCGAGCGCATCGTGAAAGGTCGATGTGTCATACAGATCCATCGGCCGCACATCGACCCGTTCAACGCCTTCAACCGGCGCGCCTTCCAGCGCATCCGGGCGGCGCGAAATCGCGCGCACATCATATCCTGCGGCGAGCGCTTGGCGCACCTGCGCCAGCCCCTGCCGACCGCTCGCGCCGATCACTGTGATGAGTGCCATTCGTCTCTCTCCCTCATTTCGTTGGGCCGAGACTAGGAAGCGCGCCCCCCGTGTGCACCGCGCCAAAGTGATAGCCGCGCGCGCTCTGCCCCTAGCGAAAAGGCGGGGTTGCCGTCGCGGCCTGCGCGCCGAAAAGTGGCCGCCATGACGAACCGTTATTGGCGCATCGCCCGCCGCCCCGAAGGGATCGATTTCGCCAGCGCGCTGGAGCTGGTCGATGCGCCGCTTACCCCCTTGGGTGAGGGCGAGATTCGCATCCACAACACGCACCTGTCGATGGATGCCGGCACCCGGCTGTGGCTGACCGCGCGCGAGGACGGATACCAGCCGCCGCTGCCCGTTGGCGCGCCGATGAGCGGGCTGGTGCTGGGCGAAGTGATCGAAAGCCGCGCGGCGGGTTTCGCGGTTGGCGATCTGGTGCGGGCGTTCGGGCAGTGGAGCGATGTTTCAACCGTGGATGCCGTCATGTCGGGCGCGCTAGTGCTCGATCCCACTGTGACCGACCGCCGTGCGTGGTTCGGCCCATTGGGCATGAACGGGTGGACGGCGCTGTGGGGCGTGGAGCAGACCGGTGCTGCCCAGCCGGGCGAACGCGTGCTGGTATCCGCCGCCGCGGGCGCGACCGGGATTCTCGCAGTGCAGATCGCCAAGCTGCTCGGCTGCGAGGCGTGGGGGATCGCGGGCGGCGCGGCCAAGTGCGCTTACCTGACCGATGAATTGGGGATTGCCGGCGCGGTCGATTACAAGGCCGCTGATGTGGGCGCACAGCTCGATTCTGCCGGCGGCTTCGACGTCTATTTCGACAATGTTGGCGGCGCGCTGCTGGATCAGGTGCTCACCCGCATGAACCACTATGGCCGGGTGGCCGTGTGCGGCTTATTGGCCGATTACACCTCCGGCGCCCGCACCGCTCCACGCGAATTCGACCAGGTGCTGATGCGCCGCTTGCGGATCGAAGGGTTCTTCTCGCCCGATTTCATGCACGAAGGCCCAGCCTTGACCCAGCGGCTGCGCGCCTGGCACGAAGCGGGCGATCTGATAATGCCCTATGATGTCACCACAGGCCTCGAAAACACCCTCACCGCCTATGCCAAGCTGTTCACCGGCGGCAATATCGGCAAGGTGATTGTGGAGCTGCCGCAATGACAGGAACGCTCGAAGACCGCGAAGCCATCCGCGACATTCTCGCCGCCTATGCCCACGCGATTGACCGGCGGCGGTGGCAGATGATGGAGCGCCTGTTCCACGCGGACGCGACCTTCAAGTTCGGCACAATCGAAGGCGATTGGCGCGGCTTTGTCGATCAGGCGCGCGCGGTGATCGACCCGTGCCTCGCCACCCAGCACCAGTTGGGGCAGGTGCAATTCGGTTTCGAGAGCGTCGACCTGTGCCACACCGAAACCTACATGACCGCGATGCACACCATCCCGCCGGGCTATCCGCTGGCGGCGGTGTTCCCGGACAAGGGCGTGATCTATTCCGCCATCGTTGCGGGGCGCTATGTTGACCGGTTCGAGAAGCGAGGCGGCGAATGGCGCATCGCCCAGCGCACCGGCCTATATGACTGGCGCGAGTTCCGGGTGGTCGAAGGCGTTGATCTCAGCGACACGCCCGAAGGCGCAGCCGGATTCCATGACGACCGTGACCCTTCGACCCCGGTGGTGGCGCGCTGGCTGGGCTAATTCCGCCGCACCGAAAACACGCCTGACATCGTCGCGATTTGCTCATCCCCGCGCCAGATCGCGCCCGAGGTGTAGGCGGTGCGCCCGCCCAGCCGATCAATCCGCACCCGCGCCTCCAGCCAATCGCCCAGCTTTGCGCCGGTGAGGTAGTTGACCGTCAGCGTCACGGTCGACGGCGCCAATCGGGGCCGCTCGGCATCGTAGACCGCGTGGGAAAGAGCGACATCGGCGAAGGTCGAGATCACCCCGCCGTGGGCGGCATCCTGATAATTGATGTGGTGCGGCATGATCCTGAGGCCGACCACGCGCACGCCGTCCACTGCCGCGCCCAGATAATACGGCCCGCCATGATCGAGGAAGCCGGGGGTGAAACCGGCGGGTTCAAACCCCGGTGGAACAGTGGCATCGTTCATCGGAGCAACCTAACGCGCCCAGCCGCGAACGCCGCTATGAATTGTGTCAATGACAAGCCCCCCGCGCAGGCGCTATCCCTGCCGCCATGGGAGAACAAACAGCACTGGCAGCGGAGTCCTTTTGTGACGTCGTGCGCGAACATGCACGCTTGCAGGGGGACATCATCGCCTTCACTTACGGCGATGAGGAAACCAGCTTCGCTGAACTGGACGCGGGCGCAAACAGGGTCGCGAACGGCCTCGTCGCGCTCGGCGTAAAGCCGGGGGAGCGGGTTGCGTTCCTCGGCAAAAACCACCCGCTGTATTTTGAGGCCCTGCTGGGTGCGGCGCGGATTGGCGCGGTGATGACCCCGGTCAACTGGCGGCTCGCCCCGCCCGAGGTTGCCTATATCCTCGATAATTGTCAGGCGCGCGTGGTGTTCGTTGGCGAAGGCTTCGCCGAGGTGCTGGCGAGCATCCGCGCGACATGTCCGCACGTCGAACAAATCATCGGCATCGATGCGCCCGATTATCCCGGCACCGATTTCCGTATCTGGCGCGATGGCTTTTCACCGGCACCCCCCGCCCACCGCGTGCGCGCCGAAGACGATGCCTTGCAGCTCTACACCTCAGGCACCACCGGCAAGCCCAAGGGCGCGGTGATGACCCACGGATCAATCCTTTCCAGCCGCGATGCGACAGCGGCGGCCGGCGAGATGCGCACCTGGCAGGAACCGATCCCCGGCGATGTCACCCTGCTGGCCATGCCATGCTTCCACATCAGCGGCACCGGCACCGGGATCGGCACGATGGTGGCGGGCAGCAATTCGATTGTCCTGCCAGAATATGATCCGGCCAAGGCGCTCGACCTGATCCAGAATTTCAACATCTCGAAAATCTTTCTGGTGCCTGCCGCGATCCAGATCCTTCTCAACCATCCCAAAGTGGGCGAGGTGGATTTCAGCCGCCTGAAATACGTCACCTACGGCGCGTCGCCGATCCCGCTTGAACTGATGCGCGAGGCGATGCGGGTACTCGGCTGCGGGTTCGTGCAGATGTACGGCATGACCGAAACCAGCGGCACGATCGTCGCATTGGATCCCGAAGATCACGTGCCCGAAGGCAGCCCGAGAATGAGGTCGGTCGGCAAGCCGCTGGCGGGCGTGGAATTGAAGATCATCGACGAGGCGGGGAATGACGTTCCCGCAGGCACGGTCGGCGAAATCGCCACGCGATCATCCAAGAACATGCGCGGCTACTGGAACAACGCGGATGCCACCGCTGCGACCATCGATGCCGAGGGCTGGCTGCGCACCGGCGACGCGGGCTATCTGGATGAAGACGGCTATCTCTATATCCACGACCGGGTGAAGGACATGATCATCTCCGGCGGCGAAAACGTCTATCCGGCCGAGGTCGAAAACGCGCTCTATTCGCATCCTAAGGTCGCCGATGTCGCGGTCATCGGGGTGCCGGACGCCAAGTGGGGCGAAGCGGTCAAGGCCTGCGTGGTGATGAAGCCGGGCGAGGAACTGACCGAGGCTGAACTGATCGCCCACGCGCGGCAACACATCGCGGGCTACAAATGCCCCAAGACGGTCGATTTCATCCCCGCCCTGCCGCGCAACCCCAGCGGCAAAATCCTGCGCCGCGAACTGCGCGCGCCCTATTGGGTGGGGAAAGACCGGGCGGTGAATTGATCACGCTTCCGGTCAAGCAGCTGGCCTACAAGGTTAATAATCTCGAAGCAGCGGCAGCGGCGCATCATCGGCAGTTCGGATCGGGGCCGTTCTTTGTGCTGCGGCACATCGCGCTCGCCTCCTCGCAGCATCGCGGGATCGAGCACCCGTTCGACCATTCCAGCGCCTATGGCCAATGGGGCGGCGTGATGGTGGAGCTGGTGGTGCAGCACAATCCTGATCCATCCGCGCTGCATGATATGTTCCCCTATGGCTCGGGCGCGGAAGGGCTGCATCACGCGGCGCTGTTCGTCGATGATCTGGAGGCGGCGATTGCCCGGTTCACTTCCGAGGGCGCACCGCTCGCCCAACTATCGGTCACCGCTGGCGGGACGGTCTTCGCCTTCGTCGATACCCGCGCGACCCTAGGGCATATGCTGGAACTGTATGAGCCGACGCCGCAGCTGACCGGGTTTTACGACTTCGTGGCCGAGGCGGCGCGAGGGTGGGACGGGCGCAACCTGCTGCGCGAGCTCGGCTAAACCCCCGCTAGTCCCTCCAAATCGACCAGGCCTGCGCGGCATTCGGCATCGGCCAACGCCGCCACCACCGAGAACGCCACGAACCCCGGCTCGCCCAAATGTGCGACCACGCTGGCGGCTTCGGGATCGGTGATCGCGGTGTGTTCAAAGGGAATGCGCCGCGCATAGGCGACGCACACGCGGGTGCGCTCATCGAGCGCGGCATCATCGATCGCCGCCGCTTCCATGCCGTGCACGGCGGCAATCGCCTGCCGGATCAACGCCACGAGGCGCGGGTTGAGCGCGCTTTCGGCCTTGGCCCGGAACGCAGCGTAGTGCTCGGCCAGAACCGGGTCACCCGCCAGAGCAGCGTGGACGGGGCCGCTCATTCTGCTGCCTCCAGCACGGCAGGCGTGGGCAGCACGGTGCGCTCCATCGCGTCCGGCTCCAGCCCCATCGTGATCAACGCCTTGGCGAGCGCGAGGAACAGCGTCACGCCGAGCCCCAATTCGGCGATCTGCGCCGGGGTCAGGTGGCGCTGCAACGCCGCACGCGCATCTCGGTTAAGCAATTCGGGATCATGGATCAGCGCATCGGTGAATTTCAGCACCGCCTTTTCAGCATCGGTGAGCCGCGCCGAGGCCTCATACCCATCGGTGATATCGTCCACCACCTCTTCGCCCAAGCCCTGCGCCACCGCTTTGTCAAAACGGACATTGCGGCAGAACCCGCATTCAGTGACGCGCGCATTGCGCATCCGCGCGACCTCTTTCAGCCGCGCGGCGAGCACGTCCGATCCCCAGAACCGGCCATAGAGCGCGAAGAAACTCGCCGAAATTTCTGGCTGATGCGCCAGCACCGAACCGAAATGCGCCGGTTCGCCAGCAATGGCCGAAGATACGCGCGGGATGGTGGACATGGGTTTCTCCTTGGCTGGAAGGATAACAGGCCCGCCCGCCCGCGCGCCCTCGCCATTTTCACAGGGGGGCGGCGCGCGGCGTCATGGCAGACTGTCGCCAGCACAGGGAGGCGAGACGATGGCAGGCCAAGCACAGCGCGTGATCGAGGAATTCTGGCGCATTCAGGACGATGGGGATTACACCAAACTCGCGCCGCTGTTTGCCGATGACGCCATTCTCGAAGACCCGATCTGGGGGCGTTACGAAGGGCGCGACGCGATCCTCGGCTTCATGACCACGATGGTCAAGGAGATGGGGGAGCGCAAAGTCCACTTCACCGTCGATGAAATCTGCGGCGATGATCATGCCGTGTGGGCGCGCTGGACGATGCACATGGACGGCGCAGCGCCGCGCGGCGGAGTCGGTATCTACAAGGTCGAGGGCGGCAAGATGACCTATTACCGCGATTACATGGACCCGCCCGCCGAGGCGTGATCACATCACCCGATAGGCCGGATGCCCGCTGGCGATGATCTGCAACACCGGCAGAGGGAAATCGGGGTTGGGTTCGTTGCCGGGCTGATCGTCGAGCGGGGTCTTCCAGTCCATGATGTATTGCCGCCGGCCAATCCGCCACTCGCTGTCCCTGCGCTCGAATTCGTCGAGATAACGCCCACCATACAACCCGCCCGACCAGCTGCCATCGTCCTGCTGCCGGATGCCGGTCGCCATGCCGTAGCATTCGGCGCTGGCCTGATCGGCGGAATGGAACCGGATCGCCGGAGCCGAAAGGAAATGCCACCGCCGCTGGCTGGCGCGTTCGATGGCCATCACCACCGGCACGAAATCGGCGGCGGTGCCGGTGAAGAACCCGTAGTCGATGTGCGCTTCGGGCCAGTAACACCCCGCCTGCCCCGCATCATCGAGCCAATCCAATGTGCGCGAATAGCGTTGCAGCACATCGGTGATCGCCTGCTTGTCGAGCAGTTCCTGAAGCTGCGTTTCCATGTTCATGCCCGCGCACCCCACCATGCCGGAATATCCAGCGGGAAGCGTTCTTGCGCGGTGCGCATCGCCGCGTTGGCATCATCGGGCAGCGCCGGGTCGAGCGTCGGCGGCAGCCCCCCGCCCGCGCCGTCCACGGGATCGATATACTCCAGCCTGATCCCCGCCAGCACATCGGCAAAGTCGTGGCCTTCATGATGGTCGGACATCTGGTGGTGATAGAAGGCCCACTTGTCCTTGAAACTGAGCAGACAATAATACGAGAGCGGCTCTTGCCCCTTCCAGTATTCGTAGCGGATCACGCCTTCTTCGGTGCCAAAGGTGTGGTGCACCATGTCGTGCATGATCGCCTCCCACTTGTCCTCCTTGCCGGGCTGGATCTGGATGTGGGCGAGCAGAGTGGCCATCGGGGCACCTTTCGTTCAGGCGGGGGTTAGGTTGAGCATCAAGCGGTGGATGCCGAGCATGATCCCGCCCTGATGGCGGAAGTCGTTGCCCGGCGCATATTCGAGGGCGGCGAAGGCATCGGCGAGGCGATCCCACGCGATCATCTGTTCGAGGCGTGAGATGTTCGATCCCGGGCACGACCGCGGCCCCTGGCTGAACGCGAGGTGGCGGGTCGCAGCCTTGCGGGTCAGCTGCAATTCGAGCGGATCGTCGAATTCCTCCGCGTCAATATTGGCCGCTGCCCAGCGCAGGTGGAGCATTGATCCGGCGGGGACGTGGACGCCTTGGAAAACCTCGTCCTGCGCACAGATGCGGGTGGAAAGCCCCTGCGTGGGGGAACGCAGCCGCATCCCTTCCTCGATAAAGGTGCGGATCGCCGCGCGGTCGCCCCTCAGGTTGGCAAACAGCCCCGGTCGCTCGCACAGCAATTGTGCCTGTTCGGCGATGGCATATTGGGTCGTCTCCAGCCCGCCGATCACCATCGCATAGACCACGCCATTGATCTCATCATCGGTGAGCTTGCGGCCCAGCGCGGCGTATTCGACCTGCGTCAGGAAGCTCACCATGTCGTCCTGCGGATTGGCGCGTTTGGCCCGCGTTTGCTCGGCCACATAGTCCTTCATCCCCGCCAACAGCGCGAACTTCTCCGCCGTTTGTTCAGGCGTCAGGATATTCTTGTGGGTCGTCCCGATCACATAGGACATCACCTGCGCATTGCCCCATTGCTCCAGCCGGGGGATGTCCTCCATCGGGAAGCCCAGCACGCTCGCCATCACGCGCTGCGGCAGGGGGCGAGCGAAATCAGCGACGAAATCTACCGGCTCTCCGGCCCGCGCTTTTGCCAGCAGCCCGGCGATCAGATCATCGACGTGGGCAGCGATCATCGCGGCGTGCCGCGTGCACCCCGGCCCCACCCACGGATCGGTCAGTTCTTTCCGGTGCGCGCGCCACAGCTCCGGATCGGGGCGCAAAGTCACGATCGAGGCAATCATCGCGTCGAGATCAGGAATATGCGTTGGCATTTCGCCCGATTGCTGGATCTGCGCCACCAGCAAAGACAATGTTGGCGGGAAACGGTCCCAATCCATCACCACGCGGCGGACATCTTCGTATTTGGTAAGGACGAAGGCATCGCTACCCGGCGTCAGCCCTTCGCCCGGCAGGATCTGCACCGGGGCCTGTTCGTGCAGGATCGCATAGGCCGCATACCAATGCTCCTGCGCGCCGGGGGCGAACAGATCGACCTGGCTCAAAGTGCGCGGTGCCTCAGATTGCAAAGCCGCCTCTCCCTTGCGGGGCGCCTCGCCTGCTTAGCGAATCCGCCAATTGCCGTGGCCACGGTTGTCCCCCAGCCATGACCTTACGGAAACGGGCTAATTTGCCAGTGCCCCCATCGGAGAAAACCATGAGCCGCATCAGCAAATTGCCGCCGGAACAATGGGATGAACGGCTGGTCAGCGCAATCCGCCCTGAGAACCTGACCGATCTTGAGCAAGGCCTCACCCGCTATTTCGCCCATTGTCCGGAACAGGCGCTGGGGCTGATGGCGTTTGGCGGGGCGTTGAAAATGAACCGCTCGCTGCCGTCGCGGCTGGTGGAGCTGGTGCGGCTGCGGGTCGCGTTCTTCAACCAGTGCCGTTCCTGCATGGCAATCCGCTATTCCGATGCGGTGGCGGACGGGGTGACCGAGGGGTTGGTGTGTTCGCTGGAGCGCCCGCAGGAGGCGGAGAACCTCTCGGCGGCGGAGAAGGCAGCGATCCGTTACGGTGAGCTGATGGCGACCGATCATCTGGCCATCGACGATGCGATCTACGCCGACCTGCGCCAGCATTTCAGCGAGGCGCAAATCGTCGAGCTCGGCATGACAGTGGCGTTCTTCGTCGGCTTCGGACGGCTCGCAGCGACGTATCACATGGTCGATGAGCTGCCCGAAGCCTTCCGCTCTGCCGAAGCGATTGCGCCTTGGGGCGCCGACAAGATTCAGGTGCGCTGATGAACACGCAGCCACGTAAGATGGGGCCCACCATCAACCTGTTCGATCCCGCGCTGCAACAGTGCCCCTATGATGCCTACAAAACCCTGCGCGACGAGGCTCCGGTTTACAACATCCCCGGCACGCAGATTTATGTCGTCAGCCGTTACGATCACGTGCGCGAGGTGTTGATGGACCCGGCGCGCTTCCCCTCCACCGCCAGCAACGAATTGCTGCGTGCCAGCCCAACCGATGCCGAGCGCGGGCGCAAGGTCGCCGAACGGTTCCGCGAGAAAGGCTGGTTGCCCGCGCCGACGCTGGCCGGCCGCGACGATCCGAACCACAAGCAGATGCGCGCAATGTTCAACGAGGCGTTCAAGCCCAGCCGCATCAAGGCCATCGACCCGCGCGTCGAAACCCTCGCTTTCGAGCTGATCGACGAATTCCTCGCCGATGGCCACTGCGACTGGGTGCGCCAGTTCTGCGTGCCACTGCCGCTGTTCATCATCGGCGAGCAGATGGGCGCGGCGCGCGAGGATATGTGGCGGATCAAGGGCTGGACTGATGCGTTCTTCCATCGCATTTCGTTGATGCTGCCCGAGGACAAGCACCTCGAAATGGTCGACCGCGAGATCGAGGCGCAGCATTATTTTCAGCCGATCTTTGAACGCCTGCGCGAACATCCCGATGGCTCGCTGATATCGGTGCTGGTCAACACCGTGATCGAAGGCTGGGGGCGGCCTTTGAACAACGAAGAACTCCACGCCGAGATGATGGCCGATACCTTCGTCGGCGGCTCGGAAACGACCACCAATGCGCTGGCGGCGGGGATGAAGCTGCTGATCGAGAACAAGGACGTGTGGCACCGGCTCAAGGCTGATCCCGACAAATATATGCGCCCCTTTGTCGAGGAGGTGCTGCGGCTGGAAAGCCCGGTGCAGAGCCTCATGCGCTTCACCCACGCCGACGTCGAACTCGACGGGGTGACGATCCCCGCCGGATCGGTCGTCAACATCCGCTACGGCGCAGCGAACCGCGATGAGCGGTTCTTCGAATGCCCCGAAAAGCTCGATTTGGATCGGCCCAAGGCAGGCGCGCATATGGCGTTTGGTTCGGGCACGCACCACTGCCTCGGCGCGCCGCTCGCCCGGCGCGAACTCACTTGGGGGTTCCAGGCGGTGGTCGACCGGTTTGAGGATATGCACTTTGCCGAAGGGGCGAATGATTTCGCCTACCACCCGCACTTCCTGCTGCGGAGCCTGAAGCAGCTCAACATCACCTTTGAAGCGAAGGCACGCTGATATGGCCACCTTGCTCAAACCCGCGCCGACGCGGATCGACAAAACCCCGCAGCCAGCGCCGGCGCTCTCGACCAAACCGATCGAAGGCAGCCGCTATTGGTCGCGCGATTTCATGGACCGCGAATGGGACGGCATCTGGACGCGCAGCTGGCTGATCGGCGGGCTGGCGCAGCAGGTGGCGAAGCCGGGCGATTTCTTCACCTACGACATCGGGCGCGAGTCCATCCTCGTCACCCACGGCGATGATGGCCGCATCCGGGCATTCTACAACGTCTGTCCGCATCGCGGCAAACGGCTGGTTCTGGAAGAACAGGGCCATTCCAAACGCATCGCCTGTTCCTACCACGGCTGGCGCTTCACCCCCGAAGGCGAACTCAATTTCGTCCCCTGCCCTGAGGATTTTGCGGGCGGCTCTCCGTGCGGCAAGGTGACGCTGGAGGAGGTCCGCTGCGAGGTGTTCGCCAGCTTCGTCTGGGTCAACCTCGACGCGCACGCCACCCCGCTCCGCGATCACCTTGGCCCCATCGCGCCGCAGCTGGAATGTTACCGCATGGAGCAGATGCACCGCACCCATTGGGTCACGCTGGAGGGCGACTGGAACTGGAAGTGCGTGCAGGACAATTTCAACGAAAGCTATCACCTGCCCTTCGTCCACCCGCAAACCCGGTTCGTGATGGAGCAGAGCTACAAGGACTGCCAGTTCGATATGTACGCGCCCCACGGCCATGCGCGGATGTTCATGCCGGGATCACGCCCAGCGCGCAGCCTTCGCGGGCATACCGACACGGTGCTCGACATGATGGCGAAGGAGCTGACCTATTGGGGCCTCAACCCCGAAGATTTCCGTGATGATCCGCTGCGCACGCGTGAGGCCCTGCAAGCGGCCAAGCGCGAGCACGGCGCGGCCAAGGGGTATGATTTCAGCCACTTCCACGATGAACAGCTGACCGATCATTTCCACTACACGGTCTTCCCCAACATCAGCTTCAGCCTGAAACCCGATGGCTGCATCTGGCTGCGCGCCGATCCGCATCCGACCGATCCCGAACGCTGCCTGTTCGACATGTGGTATTTCACGTGGTTCCCCGAAGGCGAGGATCGATATTACTCCTATTCCATGGGGCAGGAGGTCGATCGCACGGTTCCGGTGGAGCACCTGCGTGGGCGCGTGGGCGAACTCAGCTGCGGCCCCGGCATCGATCAGGATGTCAGCATCTGGAGCGAGCAGCAAATGGGCCTGCGATCACGCGGCTATCGCGGCGGGCATCTGGCCGGACAAGAAGCGCGGGTACGGTTCTTCCACGATACGATTGATCGCTGGTTGGGGGGTTAGGCGTTCGCCGCCGCCGCAGCCCTCCCCGCCAGATACCCAAACGTCAGCGCCGGGCCGAGTGTCCCGCCTGCCCCCGCGTAAATCCCGCCCGTCGGACAAGCGATGGCATTGCCTGCGCCGAACAATCCGGGGATCACCGCGCCATCATGCCCCAATATCCGGCCCGCGCCATCGGTGCGCGGGCCGCCATTGGTACCGAGCAGGCCGGATTGAATCTCCACCGCGTAAAACGGTGCTTCGCGGATCGCACCCAAAGTCACTGCTGTGCCGGTGCGGCTGCGGTCGCCGTAGAAATGATCATAGGCGCTGGTGCCGCGCCCGAAATCAGGGTCATGCCCTTCGTCGGCGTGGACGTTAAAGCGCGCCACAGTTTCGGTGAGCGTTGCTGCATCAAGCCCAAGCTGCTCCGCCAACCCTTCCAAAGTCTCCGCGCGCATCACCCAATCGGGAATCGGCTGCCCCGGCATCCGCGTGCCGAGCGGATAGCGCGCCGCATATTGCGCGTCGAAGATCAGATAGGCGGGCAGATTGAGGTAATCGTAATTGGCCGGATCAAACTGGTGGAACACGCCGCCCAATGCCGAATAATTCGCCGCTTCATTGCAGAACCGCTGAGCCTTGCGGTTGACCATGATCGAATGCGGCACGGTGCGTTCGATCAGGACGATCTGCCCGCGCTGCTCCCCGCTGGCCCATGGTTGATCGGGCGCGACAAGCGTGGGTGCCCACCACGCGCTGGTCATATTGCCGAGCTTTGCGCCCGCTGCCATCGCCAGCTTCAGCCCTTCGCCAGTGGCGGTCGGCGGGCTGGCGGGCGCGGTGACAGGGCCGCGCAGGAAAGTCTGGCGCTGTTCGGTGTCCCACTCAAATCCGCCGGTGGCGATAATCACCCCGCGCCGCGCTTTCAGCGTCAGCGGTGCGCCGTTCTGCTCAGCCTCGATCCCGGTGATCCGCCCGCCGTCGCGCAGCAGCGCCTTGGCGGTGACGCCCAGCAGCGGTTCGATCCCGCGCGCCAGACACGCCTTCAACAACCGCGCCACCATTGCTTGGCCGAACCCGCATTGCCGCGCCGCCATGCGTTCGCCCATCACCTGTGCCGAGACCATCTCGGTCGCGCCGCCAATCGGGGTTTCGCGCAGCATCAGCGGTTTGGGCTCTTCGATCGCGTAGATCCTCGCCGCCCATTCGCCCAAATGGTTGAGGTCGAACAGATCGTGATCCAGCGCCCGTGACCCCTGCGGCTTCGCGCCCGGACGGTCGGTGTAGTAATCGGGATAGCCCGGCAAGACCGAGACGCTGAGCGCATCGATGCTTTCCAAAAACGCCAGCGCCTCCGGCCCCGAGTCGACGAACGCCTCGATTGTCTCATCCACCAGATCGCCGTGATCCAGACTGCGAAAATAGGCGAGCGCATCAGCCCGGCTGTCGGCCATTCCGGCAGCGCGCATCCGCGGGTTGTCGGCGACCCAGATCACCCCGCCCGATATGGCGGACGTGCCGCCAACGCGGTCCCACTTTTCCACCAGCAGCACCTCCGCCCCGGTTTCGTGTGCCGCCAGCGCAGCGGCCATGCCGGCCGCGCCCGTTCCCAGAATGATGACGTCTGTTTCTCTCATGCGGGCATAGAGGCGCTGCGGGGGCAGTGCGGCAATTGCTCATTTTGGCAAGGTGCGCTTGGCCGCGCAGACCGCTACCCCTGCAGTCAAAGGAGAGCTGCACTATGAAACTGGCCAATAAACTGGAAGGCAAAATCGCCGCGATTACCGGCGGCACGGCAGGCATGGGGCGCGGGATTGCCGAGGCATTTCTGGCCGAGGGCGGCAAGGTGGCACTGTTTGCCCGCAATGCCGAAAAGGGCGCGAAGGTGCTCGAAGAACTCGGCGCGGGAGAGAACGCAATCTTCATCGCGGGCGACGTGATGGAGCAGGCCGATCTGGAAGGCTTCATCGACGCCGTGATCAAGCATTTCGGCACGCTCGACATTCTGGTGAACAACGCCGGCGGCGCAGGCGATTTGCAGCCGCTGGTCAACCTGTCCGATCACGCCTTTGACGAAGCGATGAAATGGAACGTCTATTCCACCTTCTGGGCCACGCGGCGCGCGCTCCCCACCATGATCGCCAAGGGTGATGGCCGGGTGATCAACATCTCGTCGATGGAAGGCAAGCATGGCAAGCCGGTGCTGACCGCCTATTCCGCCGCCAAACACGCAGTCAACGGCATGACCAAAAGCGTCGCGCGCGAAGTCGGCGTGTCAGGCGTGACCGTCAACGCGATCTGCCCGGGGATCGTCATCACCGACATCATCAAGAACAACGGCCCGGCGACCGCAAAAGCGATGGGGATGGAACTGGACGATATGATCGCGATGTTCGCCGCCGATTCGGCGATCAAGCGCCCCAACACGGTCGAGGAAGTGGCCGCCGTCGCGGTGCTGCTGGCTAGCAAGGCTGGGGCCGGCATCACCGGCCAGCAGATCAGCGTGGATGGCGGGACGGCGCAATATTGATGCGGGGCTAGGCTGGTCTTGGTGCCGTCTTGACCCCTGCTTGACCCCGGCTTGATCCACGCCCTGCCGATGTTTCACGTGAAACATCGGCAGGGCAGCGGCCTATTGCTGCAACTTCGCCATCGCCGCGCCAATCGCCGCTGCGACATCGCCCGCCTGCGGATTGCCGCGCATCGCCAGTCCCCCATTTGGCTGGATATTGGCCCCGGTGACATAGGCCTGATCGGTGCTCAGCCACAGACAGGCATGGGCGACATCGTCCACCGTATTGAGCCGCCCCATCGGGTAACGCGGCAGGAACGCATCGGTCAGGCCGGGCACCTGAAAGCTGTCATGCGTCATCGGGCTATCGGTGAAGGCGGGGGAAACGGTGTTGGCCTTGATCCCCAAGTGACCGTAATCATTGGCGACACACTCGATCAACGCCTCGCTGCCGCGCTTGGTGCCGATATAGGCAGCGTGGTTGGTGATGATCGCTTTGGTCGTCGCCGAAGACAGCGAAATCAGCGATCCGCCGGTGGGTTGCTGCGCGCTCATCACCCGCACAAACGCTTGCAAGAAATGGTGCACGCCCTTGAATTGCAGATCGACGATCTGGTCGAGCTGTTCTTCGGTGATCTCCTCCATGCTGGCGAGCAGCCCCCAGCCGGTGGTGTTGATCGCGATATCGACCCGGCCAAAGGTTTCTATTGCCTTGTCTGCCAGCGCATTGACTTGCGCGCGGTCGGCAATGTCGCACAGCGCATAGGCCCCGCCGATATCTTCAGCCAACGCGGCGAGCGGGGCTTCCTTGCGGCCCGCCACCATCACCTTCGCACCTTCCTTTGCGAACAGGCGGGCGATGGTCTGGCCCATGTTGCCTTCCGATGCCGCCCCCAGCACCACTGCGGTCTTGCCTTGCAATTGTCCCATCATGTCTCTCCTCTGCCCGCAGGCCTACCACGCATCGCTGCGCGCCCCCCTTCCCAAAAGTGTCCATTGTCCGCGCCCCGACGGCGCTCGATAGCAACGCCATAACCGAGGGAGAGCGCGCAATGTTTACAGGGCCACTGGAAGATCGCGTGGCGATCGTTGAATTGAACGGCACCTATGCCGACGGGGTGGTGCGGTTCGATGCCGACACCTGGGGGAGCGTCTGGGCCGATGATGCTGATTGGGATTTGATGGGCCACAAGACCAAGGGCAAGGACGCCATCGTTGCCTTCTGGAACGGGGCAATGGGCGGGCTTGAAGCGGTCAGCTTTCAATGCGTTCCCTGCATGATCGAGGTCACCGGAAACAAAGCGAAATCGCGGGTGCAGACGCAGGAAATCCTGAAACCCAAAGATGCGCCCGCGCGCCATGTCGGCGGGCTTTACGTAGACGAACTCGCCAAGGTGGATGGGCGCTGGGTGTTCACCAGCCGCACCTTTAAAATCATCGCCGAATTCGGCGCTCAGGGGTAATTCGACACATGGCTAAGATTCTGATTTCCGCGCAAATCGACCTCGATCCCGCCCAGCGTGAAGAAGCGCTGCGCAGCGCCCGCCCCCATATCGAAGCTGCGCTCGCCGAGGCAGGCTGCATCCACTATGATTGGAGCGCCTGTTCGATGAACCCGGCGCGGGTCAACGTGTTCGAGGAATGGGAAAGTGAAGAGGCGCTCGCTGCGCATTTCCGCGATCCGGCCTATACCGGGATGCGCGATCACATCGGCCAGTTCGGCATTACGGCTGCGGCCAGCGCGAAATACCGCGTTGACGCAGAAGGCCCGGTCTACAACGCCGAAGGGCAAGCGACGGAAGCGTTTGACTAAAATCCTCGGAGCGATCCTCGCAGGCGGGCAGGCCCGGCGGTTCGGCAGCGACAAGGCGCAGGCATTGTACGAAGGCGCGCGGCTGATTGACCGGGTCGCCGCCGCGCTTGCCGTGCAATCTGGCGCGGTGGTGGTGTGCGGGCGCGAGGAGCCGGGGTTCACGTGCATCCCTGATTGGCCCGATGCTGGGCTTGGCCCCTTGGGCGGGCTGGCGGCGGCCTTGCGCCATGCCGAGATGAGCAGGTTCGCCCACGTGCTCTCCGCCGGGGTCGATGTGCCCGATCTACCGCATGATCTGGCCGCAACGCTGGCTGGCGAAGGCGCAGCGATTGTCGAAAGCCAGCCGGTGGTCGGGCTATGGCCAGTCGCTGTTTTCCCCGCGCTCGAGGCGTTTCTGCACGGCGGGGGGCGGTCGCTTTACCGCTTCGCCGACGCAATCAACGCGCGCCGGATCGAACTTCCCACCCCCCTGATGAACGTGAACCGGCCCGAGGATTTGGCCTAGAGTTTCAAGAGCTGCTTCCCGCGGTTCTGGCCGCTGAACAACCGCTGTAAAGTCTGCGGCGCGTTTTCGAAGCCGTGCTGGATATCCTCCTGATATTTCAGGCTGCCATCCTTGACGAAGCCTTCCAATCGCTTGCGGAGCGTGGGAAACTCAGCTGCCCAGTCGAGCACGATGAAACCCGCCATCGTGCCGCGCCGGAACACCAGGTTGAAGTAGTTTTCCGGCCCGGCGGGCAGGCTGCCGGTTTCGTACCGGCTGATCCCGCCGCAGATTACCACGCGGGCATTGGTGGCAATGCAGGCGAGCATGTCGTTCAAAATCTTGCCGCCGACATTGTCGTAAATCACATCGACCCCGCGCGGGCAGAGTTCCTTGATCTGCGCCTTCACATTGTCGGCCTTGTAATCGATCGCAGCGTCATAACCGGCTTCGCGCACAAGCCAGTCGCACTTGTCCTGCCCGCCGGCGATGCCGACCACGCGGCACCCAGCCAGCTTGGCGAGTTGGCCGACGATGCTGCCGGTTGCGCCAGCCGCGCCGCTGACCAGCACGGTATCGCCTGCCACGGGCTTGCCAACCTTGAACAGCCCGCAATAGGCGGTCAGCCCGGTCGTCCCCAGCACGGACAGGACGGCGGTGGGCGACAGATCGGTTTCGACCTTCGTCAGCTCCTTGCCATCGGTGATGAGGTATTCGGTCCAGCCGGTGGTGCCAAACACCGTATCGCCGACCGCGAACCGACCGCCGTTCGACGCCACGACCTCGGCAATCCCGCTGCCTCGCATCACATCGCCAATCGCCATCGGCGCGACGTAATCGGCGATGTTCTCCATCCAGCCCTTTTGCGCCGGGTCAAAGCCGAGATAATGCAGCTTCAGCAGCATCTCACCCGGCGCGGGATCGCCCAGTTCAGTAGTGACCAGTTTGAAATCATTGTCGATTTCAATCCCGCGACCGCGCGGATGTCCGTTCAAGAGCCATTGGCGGGTGGTGGTGGGCATCAAAACTCTCCTTGTTTCACCTGCCCTATTGCGAGCGCGGCGCCTACGCCTCCACGGACAAAAGTGTCAGTCGAGCGGTTCGCCCCCTGTGGTAGTCTCCAATCCAAAGGGAGAGCACCATGGGTATCGAGACTCACAAGACCTTCTGCCGTTTCTGCCACGCCAATTGCGCGATGGAAGTGGATGTGGAGAATGGAAAGGTGATCGAGGTGCGCGGCGATCCCGATGACCCGGTCTATGGCGGCTACACCTGCATGAAGGGGCGCGAGCTGCCGGATTCGCACAATTCGGAAAACCGCCTGCACCACAGCCAGGTGCGCAATGCAGCGGGCGAGTTCGTCTCCACCCCGATGCCCGAAGCCCTGGCCCATGTGGCGAGCGAACTGCGCCGGATCATCGACACCCACGGCCCCAATTCGGTCGCAGTATTCATGGGATCGGGCGGCTTTCAAAACAGCGCCGCAATGGCCGCTTCGCTCAGCTTTGCGCAGGCCGTGGGCAGCCGCAATTTCTACACCTCGGTGACGCTCGATCAGCCGGCCAAGGTGTTCACCACCCAGCGTTACGGCAAGTGGATGGCGGGGCCGAATACCTTTAGCGAAAGCGATGTGGCGCTGTTCATCGGCAATAACCCGATCGTGTCGCATTACTCCCCCGTCGGCGGCGTGCCGCCGTTCAGCCCATCGCGCCGCATCCGCGACCAGAAGGCGAAGGGATTGAAGCTGATCGTCGCCGACCCGCGTGAAAGCGACGTCGCACGGCTCGCCGATATCTACCTGCCCGTCAAACCCGGCGAAGACCCCGCGATGCTGGCGGGGATGCTCAATGTGATCATTTCCGAAGGGCTCTATGATCGCAATTTCGTCGCCGCGCATGTCGATGGGTTCGATGAGCTGGCCGAAGCAGTGAAGGCCTTCCCGCCCGAAGTGGCGGCGGAACGTGCCGGGTTGGACAAGGATCAACTGGTCGCCGCCGCGCGGATGTTTGCGGGCGGCAGCAAGGGCTGCGCCACCACCGGCACCGGGCCGGAAATGGCAGGCAATGGCACGCTGACCGAATATCTCGTCACCTGCCTCAACACGATCTGCGCACGCTTCAAGCAAGAAGGCGAGAAGGCCGCGATCCCCGGCGTGTTCAGCCCTTATCAGGACGCGCGGCGCGCGCAGGTGGCACCGCCGGTGCCGATGTTCGGCGCCGAAGGGATGCCGAAATCGCGGTTCCGGGGCTTGGGCCATCTGGGCTGGGAAATGCCCTGCAATGTGCTGGCGGACGAAATCCTGACGCCGGGTGACGGGCAGGTGCGCGCGCTGATTTCGGTTGGCGGGAATCCGGTAGTCGGCTTCCCTGATCAGGCCAAGATGGTCCGCGCATTGGACGATCTGGAACTGTTCGTGCAGATCGATCCGTGGATGAGCGCGAGTGCCAAGCGCGCCACTGTGGTGCTCGCCCCGTCACAATGCCTTGAGCGCGAGGACATCACCAACCTGTCCGAATGGTGGCATGAAGAACCCTATGCCCGCTATGTCGAGCCGGTGGTTGCCGCGCCGGGTGACTGCATCGACGAATACGAGATGTTCTGGACGCTGGCCCATCACCTCGGGATCACGATGGTGCTGAACGGCGGCCCACTGCCGATGGATCGCAAGCCATCGAAGCAGGAATTCCTCGATCTGATGGTCACCGGCAGCCTGATGAAGCCCAGTGACGTGCGGGCAGATTGCCAGGCCAATGGCGGCGCGGCGATGATTTATCCCGAGGTTCACCCCAAGGTCGAACCGCTGGACGAAGGCGAATTCCACCGCTTTGATCTGGCGGTCGGCGCGATGCCATCCGAAATCCTGAAATACGCCGACAACCGGACGGCGCGCGAAGGCTTTGACTTCCGCCTGATCAGCCGCCGGTCAAAAACCCGGTTCAATTCGATCGGCCACCCGCTCAAGAAATTGCAGGCGAGAACCACCACCAACCCGGCCTATATCCACCCCGATGATATTGCGGCGCTGGGGCTGGAGGAAGGCGGGCTGGTGGCGATCACCTCGCCCCACGCCACCATCCACGGGGTGGTCAAGGCGAGCGACAAGGTGCGCCGCGGGCTGGTGTCGATGGCCCATGCTTACGGCGATGCCGATGCGACCAAGGCGGATGTGCGGGAACGCGGATCATCCACAAACCGGCTGGTGAGCGAGGTGGTCGATTACGATCCGATCACCGGGCAATCCTTGCAAAGCGCGATTCCGGTCAAGCTCGAACCGGCCTGATTTCTCGAACCCTTAAGGACAAACATGCCCACCAATCGCCGCTTTCTGTTGCAACGCCGCCCTGACGGCACACCCGTCAAAGACGACTTCGAACTGATCACCGAGCCCACCCCCGCGCTGGAGGAGGGGCAGTTCCTGATCCGCAACCACTACGCCTCGCTCGATCCGGCGATGCGCGGGTGGATGGATGCGGAGGGCAATTACATGCCGCCGATCCCCTTGGGCGATCCGGTGCGCGCCAGCACCATCGGCGTGGTTGAGGAAAGCCGCGCCGAAGGCTTCGCGCCCGGACAATGGGTGATGGGTTTGAATGCGCTGGAGGATTACTCGGTGAGTGCGATCGGCGGGTTCACCCAGCCGATTGATCCCTCGCTGGTGCCGAGCGTCACCAACTACCTGTCGATCTTTGGCGCCGTCGGCATGACCGCCTATTTCGGGTTCCTTGAGGTGTGCGAGCCCAAAGCAGGCGAAACGGTGTTGGTCAGCGGCGCGGCGGGGGCGGTAGGCTCTTTGGTGGGCCAGCTTGCCAAAATCCACGGCTGCCGCGCGGTCGGCATCGCCGGCGGCCCAGCCAAATGCGCGCGGTTGATCGAGAAATATGGGTTTGATGCCGCCATCGACTACCGCGGCAAGGATGAAGCCGCATTGACCGCCGCCATCGCCGAAGCCTGCCCGGATGGGGTGGATGTGATCTTCGAAAATGTCGGCGGGATCATCCTTGATGCGGGGCTGATGAACCTCAACCTGCACTCGCGCGTCGGGCTGTGCGGCCTGATCAGCGAATATAACACCGAACCGCGCGGCATCCGCAATCTGTGGCAGCTGATCGTCAAACGCGCACAGATCCGCGGGCTGCTGGTGGCTGATTACGTCCCGCGCTTTGGCGAAGGCGCAGCGCAGATGGGCGTGTGGGCAGCGCAAGGGCGGCTGACCATCGACGAGCATATCGACGAGGGGCTGGAGCGCGCCTTTGACAGCTTCATGCGGCTGTTTGCGGGTACCAATGATGGCAAGATGATCCTCAAGATCGCCTGATGCCCCAAGCCGGTCGGAGCCTGTTGGTCTTGTCAGGCGGCCATCCCTACGAGGAGGGGCCGTTTGCCGAATTGCTGGCGGCGCTTGGAGGGTGGGAGATCACTCACCTGATCCACCCCGAAGGCGGCGAGGCCGACGCGGCAGAGGCCATCACGTCGGCAGACGCGCTGCTGTTCTATGACATGGCGGGGTACACCTTCGCCGATGGCGCGGTGACGATGCGCCCGCCGTCAGAGGGCTTTCGCGCCGCCATCACCGCACGCTTCGCAGCAGGAAAGGGCGCGGTGGCGCTGCACCATGCGCTGGCCGGATGGGCGCTCTGGCCCGAATGGCACGCATGGCTCGGCGGCGGCTTTCTTTATCAGCCGGGCGAATGGCGGGGCCGCGCCATGCCGGATTCGGGCTATCGCCACGATGTCGCTTACGAAGCGCAGATCATCGCCGATCACCCGGTGACGCGCGGGCTTCCCGCAAGCTTCCCCGTCACCGACGAACTCTACCTCTGCCCGATTGACGAGGCCGCCGTCATCCCGCTCGCCCGCGCAGAGGGGTTCGCTTTCACGGTGGGCAATTTTTACTCCGCCGCAAATGCCGTGGCGGGCGACATGTTCAGCCGCGAAGGCTGGGATCACCCGCCGGGAAGCAATTGCATCGCGTGGGAAAGCCGCACCTGCCCCGCCCCGCTCGTCTACCTGCAATGCGGCGATGGCCCCGCCACCTACGCCAACCCCCACGTGCGCCGGATGCTGGGGAACGCGCTCGATTACACCTCAGGAGGAACCGCATGACACCACAGCAAACCGTCGAAGCTTTTATCGGCCATTGGAACAGCGGCGATATTGATGCGATGCTCGCCCTTTGTGCCGATGGGATCGTCTACCACAACATCCCGATGGAACCGGTCCATGGCACCGCCGCGATGCGCAGCATGGTCGAAGGCTTCATGGCCGACATTGCTAAGTGCGATTGGGAGACTCACGCCATCGCCGCAAATGGCAGCACCGTGCTGACCGAGCGCACCGATGGTTTCACCTTCAAAGACGGCCGCCACGCCGCTATCCGGGTGATGGGTGCATTCGAGCTGGGCGCAGACGGATTGATCACCGCGTGGCGCGACTATTTCGATATGGCCGAATTCGCCCGCGAATTTGCGCCTGCTTGACGCGCACAGCGCAACCCTAACACAAACGTGCATCGCATCAGGGGGGGCGACATGGCTAGGCTCACCTCATAATTCCAAGGGTCTGGAGCCACCTCACATGAACAAGCCCGAAGGCAATGTCTTTGCGCCTGAAACGCTGATCGATCCGTTCGATTATTACCGCGCCATGCATGACGCCGGGATCGCCATCGAACACCTCGAAGGCATGAACACCTGGGTCGTCTACAGCTACGATCTGTGCAGCGAGGCGACCACCAAGCCCGAAATCTTCTCGAACGATTTTACCTCGCTGATGGGGCGTGAGGCGGATGAGGATATTCAGGCGATCCTAGCCGAAGGCTGGCCCGACCTACCCACCCTGTTGACCGCCGATGCGCCCGTCCACACCCGCAATCGCAAGCTGGTGAACCTCGCCTTCTCTGCCCCGCGCGTGAATGCGATCGAAGCGGAAATGCGCGACAAATCGATCGAGCTGATCGAAGCCTTTGCTGACCGCGGGGAATGCGAATTTGTCGAGGAGTTCGGCGTGCCGTTGCCGGTGGCGATGATCGCCGGGCAAATCGGGCTCGATAATGATCCTAAGCGGGTCAAAAGATGGTCGGACGCAGCGGTGGATCGCTTCAGCCAGATGGTCGATCACGACCGTAAGCTGGAATGTGCGCGCAGCTTGGTCGAATTCCAGCATTACATGAAAGGCCTGATTGATGATCGCCGCGCCAATGGCGGCAATGATCTGCTGACCGATCTGGTCGAAGCGCGGATCGAAGGCGAAACCCCGCTGACCGATCCCGAAATCATGTCGCTGATGCAGCAGTTTATGGTGGCGGGGAATGAAACCACCACGTCCACGCTAGCAGGCGGGCTGCTCCAGCTGATCCGCAACCCCGATCAGATGGCGAAGGCCAAGGCGGCCGCCGGCGGGCGCGATCCCAAGGTGATCGGCAATCTGGTGGAAGAGGCGCTGCGGTACGAAACCCCCACCGCGGGCATGTGGCGCATCGTCAAGTCGGACACCGAACTGGGCGGGATGGCGATCCCCGAAGGCGCGGTGGTCCAGCTGCGCTATGCCGCCGCCAATCGCGATCCCAAACGTTTCCCCGATCCGGACAAGTTCGACATTGATCGCACCAATGCCCGCACGCACCTCGCCTTCGGCAAGGGGCCGCATATGTGCGTGGGCAACATGCTCAGCCGCAAGGAAATGCTGGTCGCGTTTGATGAACTGCTCGAACGGCTCGATAATTTCGCGGTGCCTGACGACAGCGCGATCCGGATCCTGCCCAACATCCTGCTGCGCGGCGTGACCCACCTGCCGATCACCTTCACCCGGAAAGCCTGACGCATGAATTTCGACCTGTCCGAAGAACAGGAAATGTTCGTATCATCGGTGGAGCGGTTCGCCGCGCCGATTGATGTCGAGGCGCGCCGCAAGTTGCGCCTGTCGCCCACCGGGTATGACCGCGCGCGCTGGCAGCAATTGGCCGAGCTGGGCCTGATTGCACTCGCCGCGAGCGAGGATGCGGGCGGCATGGGCGGGTCGGCGGTCGATCTGGCACTGGTGGCCGAAGCGATCGGCAAAGCCAATGCGCCCGATCCGCTGCTCGAACACGGCGTTTTGCCCACACTGCTGCTAGAACGCGGCGGAGCGGGCGAGGCGCTGGAAGGCGTGCTGGCGGGCACCTCCATCGCCACCCTCGCCTGGACCGAGCGCGGGCAGCGATACAGCCTCAAAGCCAAAGGCATGAAGGCCGAAAGCGCCGGCGACGGTTTCGTGCTGACCGGCGAAAAGACGATGGTGATGGGCGCGCTGATCGCTGACCTGTTCATCGTCACCGCCGATCTGGGCGGGGAAACCGCCTGCTTCCTCGTGCCGCGCGATGCCGCCGGGCTGGACGTGCGCGCTTATCGCTTGGCCGATGGCAGCATCGCGGGCGAGATCAAACTGACCCGCACGCCTGCCTCGGCTAAACTGGCGTTGGATGCCGCCGAGCTCGATGCCATCGCCGCTGAAATCCGCCTGCTCGCCGCCGCCGAAATGGTCGGGCTGGGGCAACGCTTGCTTGATGATACGCTGACCTATGTGAAGGAGCGCGAACAGTTCGGCGTTGCGATTGGCAGCTTTCAGGCGCTGCAACACCGGCTGGTCGATTGCTATGCGCGCGGCGAACAATCACGCTCGATGCTGTTCCGCGCCGCGCTGACTGACCGGGCCGACGCCGCCAAGTGGCAGCGCGCTGCTGCCGGGGCGAAGGCCTTCATCAGCGAAAATGTCGACGCGATCGCGCGTGAAGCGGTGCAGATGCACGGCGGCATGGGGATCACCGATGAACTCGCCATTGGCCATGCGTTAAAGCGCGTGCTGGTGCTGACCCGCCTGTTTGGCGACATCGACACCGTGCTCGCCGAATATGCGATAGCGGCCTGAGAGGGCCAAAGGGAAAACGCGCGATGGGACAGAAAATCGATCCGAACCTGTGGAGCGACGGGGCCGAGCCGCAGCTGATGGGCGGGCGCCTGCCATCAGGCCAGATCGTGTTCCCGATGCCGGTCGGCGATGCGGCGCAAGGGGTTGAACCCTACAAGCTGTCGCGTCGGGGCAAGCTGTGGTCGTGGACGTCGCAGGGCTTCCTGCCCAAGGAGCCCTATGAAGGCCCCGGTTCTGGCCCCGGTGAAGGCCCACCCGATTTTCAGCCGTTCCTGCTCGGCTATGTCGAGCTACCCGGCGAAGTGATCGTCGAAAGCCGCATCGTCGATGCGCGGCTCGAAGACCTGCATCTGGGCATGGATCTGGAGTTCTGCATCGTGCCGTTCAACGCGACGCACGACACCTTCGCGTTCCGACCTCTCACCGCAAGCGAAAGCAAAGCAGCATGAGCGAGAATGTCTATATCATCGGCGCAGGTATCCATCCCTTCGGGCGCACAGACGGTCGGTCAGGCCGCGAGCAGGGGGTCTATGCCGTACGTGAGGCTCTAAAGGATGCGGGGCTCGATTGGCCCGATATCGAATGCGCTTACGGCGGCTCCGCTGCGGCGGGCAATGCCGATATAATGGTCAACGAGTTGGGGTTGACCTCGCTCCCCTTCACAAATGTCGCCAATGGTTGCGCCACCGGGGGCAGCGCGCTGGCCGCATCGCAGCAGGCGATCGCCAGCGGGATGTATGACCTCGCGCTCGCGGTCGGGTTCGACAAGCATCCGCGCGGTGCATTCAATGCCAAGCCCTCCGATTACGGCCTGCCCGAATGGTACGGCCAGACCGGGATGATGCTGACGACGCAGTTCTTCGCGCTCAAGATCCAGCGTTACATGCAATTGCACGGCATCAGCCGCACGACGCTGGGCCGGGTCGCGGAAAAGGCGTTTCGCAACGGCACTTTGACGCCGCATGCATGGCGGCGCAGTCCGGTTGATCTGGAAACGATCCTCAATGCGCCGATGATCAACGACCCGCTGACCAAATACATGTTCTGCTCGCCAGCCGAAGGTGCGGTGGCGCTGATCCTCGCGTCCGAAAAGAAGATGAAGGAACTGGGCGCGGACGGCGTCAAGGTGCGCAGCATCGCGGTAAAAACCCGTCCGCCCAACTCGTTCGAGGTGTTTCAGGCCGGCGTCAGCATCGAAGAAGGCGGCAAGCCCACCGTGCTCGCCAGCCAAGCGGCGTTTGAACGTGCCGGGGTCGGCCCCGAGGATATCGGCGTTGCGCAGTTGCAGGACACCGAAAGCGGCGCAGAAATCATGCACATGGCTGAAAACGGCTTTTGCAAGGATGGCGATCAGGAAGAATGGCTCGCCAATGGCTGGTCGGAGATTGGCGGGCGCTTGCCGGTCAACACCGATGGCGGGTGCCTTGCCTGCGGCGAGCCGGTGGGCGCGTCGGGCCTGCGGCAAGTCTACGAAAACGTCGAACAATTGCGCGGCCGCGCGGGTGAGCGGCAAGTGGCGGGCAAGAAGGGCACCGGCCCGCGCTTTGGCTATTCCCACGTCTACGGCGCGCCGGGGCTGTCGGCGGTCGCGATTCTGGAGCGCGAATGAGCCTGCCAGAAACCAAGGGACGCATGCAGGGCAAGGTCGCTCTGATATCCGGCGGCGCGGAAGGCATCGGCGCGGCGGTCGCACGGTTGATCGTGGCCGAGGGCGGCCGCGTGATGCTGGGCGATGTGCAGCTGGAAAAGGCTGAGGCGCTGGCGGCGGAACTGGGAGAGCGCGCCGCGGCTGTTCAACTCGACGTGCGAGACCTGTCGCAATGGGAAGCCGCCGTTTCCGCCACGCGCGGCCGGTTCGGTAAGCTGACTGTGCTGTGCAATATCGCGGGCATTTCCGAACCCGGCAACGTGCCCGACGGGTCGCTCGACGTCTGGCAGCGCACCATCGACATCAACCTGCATGGCCCGTTTTACGGGATGCGCGCCGCAATCCCGGCGATGGAGGCGAGCGGCGAGGCCTGCGCCATCGTCAACATCGGATCGATGATCGCGCTGCGCCCTGCATCCTTCGTCGCCGCCTACTCTGCGTCCAAAACGGGCTTGCGCGGTCTCACCCAAAGCGTCGCGCTCGATCTGGCCGAACGCGGCCTGCCGATCCGCGCCAACATGGTCCACCCCGGCGCAATCCGCACCCCGATGTACAACCGCTACAAATTCTCGGGCGCCGACAGCCCCGAGAATATCGAAACCAACTTTGCCGCCACCCACCCGATGAACCGCATCGGTGAACCCGAAGAAGTCGCCCGCGCGGTGGTGTTCCTTGCCAGCGACGAGGCGAGCTTTACCACCGGCTGCGATTTTACTGTCGATGGCGGCGGAAGCATCAGGAGCTGACATGGCAGAACAACCCGCCACTCGTATCGACGCGCATTTCATTGCTGCGGGCAAATATCACGATATCGACTACCCCCGGCTCGAAATCCTCAAGCTGCTGGCAGAACACCCGCATATTCGCACCACGGTGGCGGCGGATTATTCGGGGTTGGAGCGGCTCGACAAATGCCGGTTCCTGATCACCTACACCTGCGATCTGATGCCGACCGAAGAACAGGCCGTGCAGATTAAGGCGTGGATGGAGCAGGGTGGCAAATGGATGGCGCTGCACGGCACCAACTCGATCCTGGTGTTCACTGCCGAAGGTTTGGTCGATGCGCCGGAGAGCCGCCCCGATGTGTTCGACATGCTCGGCACGCAGTTCAAGGCACATCCGCCCATCGGCAAATTCCCGGTCGAAGTCGTGAACAAAACCCACGAACTCACACAGGGGATCGAGGATTTCGAGGTGGTGGACGAACTCTACCTCTCCAAAACCACCGCGCCGATCAACACCCTGATGCAGACCACCTTTGAAGGCGAGGCGACCGGGTTCATCCACGCCCACTGGGAAAAGACCGCCGTGCCTATCCTTTATACGAGGGATATCGGCGCCGGTCAGATCGTTTACAACGCGTTGGGCCATTGCCGGGGCCATTATGACCTGCCCGGCATGGCCGATTTCTACCCGCACAAAGAAATGTGCGCGTGGAATTACGATGTCTATTATGACCTGCTGCGGCGCACGATCCGCTGGGCCATGAGAGACGGCGCCTAACCGGGCGCTTGGGGCTGCGACAAGTGGGATTCGACTGACATGGACATGGATTTCTCGGCCGAGGATATCGCCTTCCGCGAAGAAGTGCGCAGCTTTTTGCATGACAATCTGCCCGACCGGCTGCGCGATGGCGCGCGCCGCACCCCGGGCGTGTTTGTCGAGCCTGATATCGGGATGGAATGGCACCGCATCCTGTTTCGCCAAGGCTGGGTCGCCCCGCATTGGCCCAAGGAAGACGGCGGCACTGGCTGGTCGCCGACGCAGAAATTCATCTTTGAAAAAGAATGCGCTCTGGCCGGTGCACCCGCGCTCGCTATCCTTGGCCTGCGGTTGGTGGGCCCGGTGATCTGCGCGTTCGGCACGCCCGAACAAAAGGCGCGCTTCCTGCCCGGCATCCTGTCGGGTGATGATTACTGGTGCCAGGGTTATTCCGAACCCGGCAGCGGGTCCGACCTTGCCAGCCTCAAGACTGCCGCAAGACTCGATGGCGATGAGTACGTCATCAATGGATCGAAAATCTGGACCACCCACGCCCACCACGCCAACTGGATTTTCGCACTGGTGCGCACCGATGCCACCGTGAAGAAACAGGCCGGGATCAGCTTCCTGTTGGTGCCGATGGATCAGCCGGGCGTCAGCGTCACGCCGATCCATTCGATGTCGGGCGATCACGAGGTCAATGCGGTGTTCTTCACCGATGCGCGCACGCCTGCGGAAAACCTGATCGGCACCGAAGGCGCAGGCTGGACCATCGCCAAGTTCCTGCTGGAAAACGAGCGCGGCGGATCGTGCTACGCCCCGCGCCTGCTGCAATCGATTGGCCGGTTGGAGGCGCTGGCGCAGACCCAGCCTTCGGGCGTCAACGGCGCGCTGGCGCATGATGCGCGCTTCCGCGACCGGCTCGCACGCGTGCGGTTGGAGGCGGAGGCGCTCGAAGTGACCGAACTGCGCATCCTTGCCGAACTCGCCAAGGGCCGTTCGCCGGGGCCGCAGACTTCGCTGGTCAAGCTGCTCGGATCGAACATCGGCCAACAGGTCGATACGCTGCGGCTCGAGCTGCTCGGCCCGGACGCGCTGCAATTGCCGCTCGAACGCCCGCTTTATGGCAACGAAGCGCCCGAACCGGTCGGCAGCGAATATGCCCAGACCGCAATGGGCCGCTACCTCAACAACCGCGCCGCGACGATTTTCGGCGGGTCGGACGAAGTGCAGAAGAACATCATCGCCAAGACCGTGCTTGGTCTCTGAGAGGACACGACCAATGGACGTATCGAAGCTGATGTTCCGCGACGGCCTGATGAAGGGCGAACGCATCCTTGTCACCGGCGGCGGCACGGGGCTTGGGCGCGAGATGGCTGAGGCGTTCCTGAAACTCGACGCGACGGTCTACATCTGCGGGCGGCGGCAGAACAAGCTGGACGAGACGGCGGCGGAGTTGACCGCTCTCCATGGCGGAAAGATCGTCGGCATGGCCTGCGATATCCGCGACGCCGATGCGATCCACGCGATGGTGGATGCGATCTGGGCCGATGGCGGCGCGCTGACCGGGGTGGTCAACAATGCCGCAGGCAATTTCATCAGCCGCACCGAGGATTTGTCGGTCAACGGCTTCAACTCGATTGCCGATATCGTGATGCGCGGCACATTCTACGTCACGCTCGACATCGGCAAGCGGCTGATTGCCGAGAAAAAGCGCGCCAGCTTCCTGTCGATCCTTACCACCTGGGTGTGGTCGGGCAGCGCGTTTGTGGTGCCTTCCGCCATGAGCAAGACCGCGATCAACGCGATGACACAGAGCTTGGCGACCGAATGGGGCCGCTATGGCCTGCGGTTCAACGCGATTGCGCCGGGCCTTTTCCCGACCAAGGGGATGAGCGCGCGCCTCTCCCCCGGCGGGCAGGGCAGCAATTCCAAGAATGACCTCAACCCGATGGGCCGAGCGGGCGAGATGCACGAACTCGCCAACCTCGCGGTGTTCCTGATGGGGCAGGGCGCGGAATATGTGAACGGCCAAACCATCGCGATCGACGGCGCAGGCTTTCAGGCCAATGGCGGAACGTTCTACCCGATGCTCCACGCGCTGGGCGATGCCGAATGGGATCAGATGCGCAGCATGATCAAAGGCACGAATGAAAAGGACAAGGCGGAGCGGACCACGGGCTAAGGTCCGCTATCAGCGTTTTTGGGCCAGAACCTGCCATTCGGCTACCGACCCCATTGCGGACATTGCAGAACGTTTGCGCACGCTCCCGCGATTGGCATACTGAAGACGCCGATGAATGAAATCTATCTGCTCCGCCACGGTGAAACAGAATGGAACGCTCAGGGTCGTTTCCAAGGAAAGCTGGATTCAGCCCTCACTGCCACTGGCGTTAAGCAAGCCGGGGCTATCGGAAGACGCCTCGCTGGGTTGGGCCTCTCATTCGATGCGTTCGTCTCTAGCCCGCTGGGAAGAACGCGTCAGACAGCAGCAATCATTGCTGAAAGCGCGAATCTTCCTGCCGCTCAGTGTGATGACCGTCTTGCCGAGGTTTCTTTGGGTTCATGGGATGGTTTGACCCACATCGATATCGACGCACAATGGCCGGGGTTGCTAGATGGCTCGACACCATTCGATTGGTTTTTTAGGTCGCCTGACGGGGAGAGCTACGACGCCGCTTTCCTGAGAACCGAATGCTGGTTGCGCGAAAGACAGGGTGTGACAGTCGCCGTGTCTCACGGGCTGGTGAGCCGGATCATCAGAGGCGCATACAGCGGGCTGTCCAAAACAGAAGCATTGAGTCTGCCAGTGCCTCAGGATGTTATCTGGAGACTTTCCAACGGTCGGATTGAGCCAATATCCGTCGGTTGAGCTTCGGCGCATCATTCGCACGTTTAGCTCGAACCCGCCGTTCCGCTCTCCACCCATCCCGGTCATTCACCGGCCCGTCAGGGTTGCCCGAAAGCAGCCCTTCACATTCAGGCTCACGCCCGCGCCGCGATCTCCGCTGCGTCGAAATAGTGGATGCGTAGTTCGCGCAGCAATCCGTCCTCGAAGCATCCCGCCTCGCAGATCGTCTGGGTGAAGGGCGCAGAGCCGTCCTTGGGGTGCATGGTCAGGCGGATCACCATCACCGCCCAGCTCTCGCCTCCGGTGCAGTCGAGCATCTCCAGCTTGGTATCGGCCCAAGTGCCATACATCGCCGCCGCGCAGCGTTGCAGCGCGTCCTTGCCGCGCCATTCGCCCGCGAACGGCAGGCTATTGGCTTCGTAGAGCACGAAATCGGGGTGGATCAGCGCCTCAACCGCATCCCAATCGCGCGTGCCGGCAGTGGCATAGACCGCCGCCAGCATCTCCCGTGGACTAGCCACAGCGCATCATTCCTCAATCGTCCCGATCAGATCGCCGACCTTGTAGACCGCGCCTTCCTCGCCGGTGGGATGGATGATCCCGCTGGCCTGCGCTTCGATCTCGGTGGTGCTCTTGTCGGTTTCGACGGTGTAGATGATCTCGCCCTTCTCGACGCGCTCACCCTCGCCGAACATCCATTCGACGAGGGTCATTTCGACAGCGCTCATGCCGAGCTTGGGGATGCGGATTTCGGATGCCATTCTAGACCTTACCTACCGATGCTTTGATCTGTGCGACAATGTCCGACTTTTGCGGGATCCATGCCTGCTCAAGGTGCGAGGCAAACGGCACGGCAGAGAACGTCCCGCCGATGCGCCGCACCGGGCCTTTGAGGTTGTCCCAGCACTTTTCCTGAATGTTGGCAGCCAGTTCCGCACCAGTGCCGAACGGGCGCACCGCTTCGTGCAGGGTGATGGCGCGGCCGGTCTTGCGCACCGACGCCAGCACGGTTGCCTCATCGTACGGAGCGATGGTGCGCAAGTCGATCACCTCAACCGAAATGCCTTCCTTGGCGAGTTCATTGGCCACCTCCAGCGCATCGAGCACCGTGCGGCCATAGGTGATGAGGCTGATATCGGTGCCTTCGCGCGCGACCGCTGCCTTGCCGAGCGGCACGCGGTAGCCCGGGCCGGGATCTTCGGCTTTAAGGCCGTAGCACAGGATGTTTTCGATGAAGATCACTGGGTCATTCGCATCGATGCTCGCCCGCATCAGCCCGCGTGCGTCGGCGGGGTTCGACGGGGTGACCACGTGAATGCCCGCAACGTGGGCGAACCACGCTTCGAGCATATCCGAATGCTGCCCGCCGAACCCGACGCCGACGCCGGTGGTGGTGCGGATCACGATCGGGCACGGGGTCTGCCCGCCCGACATGAATCGCAGCTTGGCCGCGTGGTTGACGATTTGGTCCATGCACACGCCGACGAAGTTCATCAGCATGATCTCGGCAATCGGGCGCTGTCCGGCGAGCGCCGCGCCCACCGCCGCGCCGATAATCGCGGTTTCGGAAATCGGCGTCGCGCGGATGCGGTTCGGCCCGTATTTCTCGGTCAGGCCCGAGGTGATCTTGAACACCCCGCCGCCCTGTTTGGCGGCGACATCTTCGCCGAGGCAGAACACGCCCGGATCGTCGGCCATCGCCTCGTCGATTGCGAGGTTCAGCGCCTGGGTCATGGTGATCTGGGCCATCAGGCGGTCTCCTCCAGCACGTCTTTGTAGATTTCATCAGTATCCGGCAGCGGCGCGGCGAGCGCGTGGTCGACCGCGGCATCGATCTGCGCGTTGATATCGGCCACGATGGCGTCCAGTTCCTCTTCGGTGAACTGGTAGTCGAGCATCACCTGCCGCAGTTTGGGCAGCGGGTCTTCGCGCTTCATTTCGGCGATATGTTCGGGCGGCATATAGCTGAAATCGGCGCCGAAGAAGTGGCCCATCATGCGGTAACACATCGCCTCGACCAGCGTCGGGCCTTCACCTGCCCGCGCCCGCGCGACGGCTTCGACCATCGCGGGGTAGATCTGGTGGACGTCATTGCCGTCAACCGTTACGCCCTTCATCCCGTACCCTTCGGCGCGGCTGGCGATATTGCGGCTGTCGGTGTGATCGGCATAGGCGGTGTGCTCGCCGTAACGGTTGTTCTGGCACAGGAAAATCACCGGCAGCTTGTACAGCTGGGCCATGTTCATCGCTTCGTGAAAGCCGCCGATATTGGCCGCGCCGTCACCAAAGCTGACCACCGTAACGCGCCCATCGCCGTTGTTCTGGCTCGCCATCGCGAGCCCGTTGGCAATCGGCAGGCCGCTGCCGACCACCCCGGTGGTTACCATGATTCCCGTCTCGGGATCGGTGATGTGCATGGTGCCGCCCTTACCCTTGCAGGTGCCGGTCGCCTTGCCGAGGCATTCGCCCCACCACTTTTCCATCGGGATGCCCTTGGCGGTCTGTTCGCCCTGCCCGCGATAGGTGCAGACGACGTAATCGTCCTGCTCCAGCGCCGCCATCGCCGCAGCCGAGACCAGCTCCTGCCCGCGCACGCAGTAATACATTACCGCCACCTTGCCGCCCATCAGCAGCTCGCGGAATTTTTCGTCGGTGCGGTTCACCTTCATCGTGCGGGTGTAGATGTCGAGCAGCTTGTCGCGGTCGATCTGAGCCATGTTTGTCACCTTTAGAGGTATGCGAGGTTTAGAACTGGACGCGCTGGGTGAAGCCGCCATCGACCACGATGTTGGATCCGGTCATATACGGCACCGCCGGGCTCGCGACGAAGACGATGGCGTTGGCCACTTCCTCGGGGTTGCCGAACCGGCCCATCGGCATCTTGGCCAGCGTGCCATCATAGAGCGGCTTCATGTGCTCCTCGATGATCTCCCAGTTGCCGCCCTTGTAATAGATCGCACCGGGGCTGACCGTGTTCACCCGGATGCCCTTCGACGCATAGGCTTGGCTCAGCTGCGAGGCATAGGTGATCAGCGCGGCTTTCAGCGCGTTGAACGGGTTGGGCGCGATGAAGGTTTCGAGCGCGGCGGTGGATGAGAGCATCACGATCGACCCGGTGCCCGACGCTTCGAGGTAAGGCGTGAGCGTCTCGACCGCATAGGCCGCGCCCTTGATGTCCATATCCAAACACGCCTGCCAATCCCCCGCCCCGCCGGTGCCCGAAGCGCTGGCGGTGTGGACGAAGATATCGCACCCGCCGAGTTCTTTAGCGGCTTTCTCAAGCCACGCCTGATAGGCATCGGTTCCGGTCGCCATGTCGAACACTTCGGCAAACACCTTGCCCGGCCCGGCCGCGTCGATTTCGGCGACGGCGGCGGCGATCTTGTCTTCCTTGCGCGAGAAAAACGCCACATCCGCGCCCTCAGCCGCGAACAGTTTAAGCGATGCCAGGCCAAGGCCATGCGCCCCGCCGTTCATGATGACTTTCTTGCCCTTGAGTCCCAGATCCATAGCGCACCTCTCCCTGGTCGCGGTTGTAGCTTGCAGGGATAGCCGAGTGGGGGGGCGGGGCGTATCGTCAATTTTGTGGGGGCGGGGGGATGGGGCAGCCTGTCCAGCGTCCGCATGGGGCTGGAGACATAGCAGCAATCTTTGCCTAGGTGAGGCTGGCAGATCGTTTAAATGCCCATTGTCAGAATTTTGGATCCCAATGAATTATCGCCACTCCTTCCATGCTGGCAACAGCGCCGATGTTGTGAAGCATTGCCTGCTGATTGCCCTCATCCGCGCCTTGCAGCTCAAAGAGAGCCCGCTGACGCTGATCGATACCCATGCCGGCTGCGGGCTATACGACCTTCACGGCGAGGAAGCCGGGCGCACCGGTGAGGCCGCGCAGGGCGTGCTGCGGGCCTATACCGATTCGAACCCGCTGCTGGACGACTATCGCGCCGCTGTAAGCGCCGTGAATGTCGGGGTGGATGGCGGGGCGGATGGTGGGTTTGGGCCGCGCCTCTACCCCGGAAGCCCACGCATTCTGGCGCAGCTATTGCGCCCGCAGGATGTCCTGATCCTCAACGAAAAGCACCCCGAGGACGCCTACGCCTTGCGCGGCGCGATGCGCGGCATACCCGCTGCCGTGCATGAGCGTGACGCCTACGAGCTATGGCTGGCGATGCTGCCAACCCGAACACCGCGCGGCGTGGTGGTGGTCGACCCGCCCTACGAGCAGACGGACGAACGCGCCCGGATCACGGCCACCCTCGCCGCCGCCATGCGCAAATGGGCGCACGGAGTGACGGTGATCTGGTATCCGCTGAAAGACCGCGCGGCGCATCTGCGTTGGAAGGACAAGCTACGCAGTCTCGGCATCCCGAAATTGATGAGCGTGGAGCATTGGCTGTATGATGCCGATCAGCCCGGAATCTATAATGGCGCGGGCCTTTTCATCGTCAACCCGCCATACGCCTTCACCCAAGGGCTGACGCCCTTGTTGGAGGCCTTGCGCGCTGAGCTGGCACCCGAAGGTCATAAGGGCGCCATCACAGCTGACTGGTTGAGTGATTAGCGCAAATCCGCGCCGCCCCCTGTCCGAAGGGAGCAATTCATTGCGCGCCAGAATCGCCTCTCATTGCAGGCCCACACAGATGGGGTGCACATAAGTCTGAAATCAGGAGGGAATTTCCGCGTAAGGCAGAGCGGTCCGTCGCTTGCGTTCGGGAGTTTCGACCGAAATTCATCCCCTCTCGCAGCTATCTATACATTGACCCACGGACATGTGTCCGGGGCGAGGCGGCGAAACTGCTTGGCCTCAAGCATGTGCCAACGCTCACCCTGTCGCATCTGTCGCCCGCAGAGCGCCGGGCCTACATGCTGGCGGACAACAAGCTCGCGCTCAATGCAGATTGGGATCCGGACCTGCCCGCGCAGGGGCTCCGGGATTTGATCAATATCGACTTTGACTTGGACCTAATCGGGTTCAGTCGGGCGGAGATTGATCTGGTGCTGACGAGGCAAGGGAGGCCAGCCCCGATACGCGCGATGCGCCCGAAGATGCATTGCCTGAGCGTTCCGACGCCGTCGTCACCCAACGCGGCGACCTTTGGAAACTAGGAGAGCATTACCTGCTGTGCTGCGACGCTCGCGAACCGGCTGACTTCGCCAGGCTCATGCATGGCCGCAAGGCCGACCTTGTGTTCACTGACCCACCCTACAACGTCCGCATTGATGGCAATGTCTGCGGGCTCGGTTCCGTGAAGCATCGCGAGTTCGCCTTCGCCAGCGGCGAGATGAGCGAGGATGAGTTCACGCGGTTCCTCTGCGACACTCTTGGCAATGCGGCCTCCGTGATGCGCGACGGCGCGATTGCCTTCGTCTGCATGGACTGGCGTCACATGGGCGAGTTCATGACGGCAGAACGTCATGCCTCCACGGAGCTCAAGAACGTCGTGGCCTGGAACAAGACCAATGGTGGCAGGGGCACATTCTATCGCTCTAAGCACGAGCTGATCTTCGTGTTCAAACATGGCACTGCGCCGCACACAATCACCTTCGGGCTGGGCGACAGCGGGGGCTACCGCACCAATGTCTGGGAACACGCTGGCATTTCGTCGATCGGAGCGGGACTTGTCCGTAATTGTGTCGCTCGTTGGATGGCAATTCTTGGTGACGAAACGGGTGGATCTGCCCAGCCCGTTTCGGGAAGCGCTCATGATGCCATGGATGGCTGATTTTGGGTGGTTACCCGACCTCAACCAGCTGCCGCCCCTGCTCATCTTCTCCGAATCGTGTGGCCCGATCTGTAAACTTCTGGATCAGCCTCGCCGCAGTGCGCGTGTGCTCGCTTATCTTGACGCTTGTGAACGCACCACCGCCGGCGATCGCCATCGGTAGAAGCAATTGGTCCTGAAGGTATGGGCCGGCGAAGGCGCTTGACGCCTCATAACCCGCCATCCGCTTGCCCGCCGTCGCGCCAATCTTTTCGGCGGACAGGCCGAGCTTGCCGAAGCCAGAAACGACCTCGGTAACATGATTGAACCCGGCCTCCAGCAGCAGCGCCACGCCCGGCCCCTGATCGGCGGGCAGTTCACGTAGGACAATGTCGTCCTCTGTCCAGCCTGGCAGGTTCTTCAACGCCGCCTTGCGGATGCGGCGCGCGATGTCCCCATCGAGCGAGGCGAACAGAACCGTTCCGCCGCGCGAGACCTGATCGCCGCGCTCGAGGCACTCGATCCGGCGCAGCGGCGCAGGTTCGATCCCGATCTCGATCCGGCCGCCGCCCCGCGGGAAGAAGCCGTGGCGCTTGATGGTCGCGGTGACACGGGGCCCCATCCGCTCGAAAACGGGAAGGAAACAGCGCGCCACGAAATCAAACGGCGGCGCCATTGAAGCATGGGTGCCGCCTTCGATCACTAGGCGCGAAGGCGCATCGGCAAGCGCCAGCGGCACCAGCAGCGTCTGGAGGACGAGCGCGGTCGATCCCGCCGTGCCGACGGCGAAGCGGTAATCGCCCGGCTGCACCCGGCCCGGGCGGAACGCGATGCGGTTGGAGCCGAGCTCCAGCCCCTCACACTCGGCCCCGCCGACCACGCAGGCGGCCTCGATCGCGGTCAGGTGCTGACGCATCAGCCCTGGCTGATCGCGCCCGGCACGGATTTTCTCGATCGTGAAAGGCTCGCCGGTTAGGAGCGAAAGCGCGCAAGCATAGCGCAGCACCTGTCCGCCGCCTTCGCCTTCGGAGCCGTCGATGGTTATCATATCGGTTCTTCTCTTTTGTCCAAATGGCGGCGTGAAGGGCGCTAACCCTTCACGCACACCACCTGCTTCAACGTGTGCACGATCTCGACCAGATCGGCCTGCGCGGCCATCACTTTCTCGATCGGCTTGTAGGCCTTCGGGGTCTCGTCGATCACACCTTCGTCCTTGCGGCAGGCAACACCCGCCGTGTCGGCGATGTGCTCGTCGAGCGTGACCAGCTTCTTGGCTTCGGTGCGCGACATGATGCGACCCGCCCCGTGGCTGCAGCTGTCGAAGCTATCGGGGTTGCCCAGCCCGCGCACGATGAAGCTCTTCGCTCCCATCGAACCGGGAATGATCCCCATCACGCCCTTGGCCGCGCGCACCGCACCCTTGCGGGTGACGAGCACATTCTCGCCGAAGTGGTTTTCGCGCGTCACATAATTGTGGTGGCAGTTCACCGCTTCGCATTGCGCCTCGAACGGTTTGGCGATCTGGCCGCGCAGAGCGGCGATGACATGGGTCATCATCACCTGGCGGTTCAATCGCGCAAAGTCTTGCGCCCATTCGACCGCCTCGACATAATCATCGAAGTGATCCGTGCCTTCGGGGAAGTAGGCGAGATCCTGATCGGGCAGGTTGATGTGCCACTTGCGCATGTCCTGCTTGGCCAGTTCAATGAAGAACGTGCCGATCGCGTTGCCCACCCCGCGGCTGCCCGAATGAAGCATCACCCACACCCGCTGCGCCTCATCAAGGCACAATTCGATAAAGTGGTTGCCAGTGCCGAGCGTGCCAAGATGCACGAGGTGGTTGGTGCGTTCGAGCCGCGGGTATTTTGCCACGATCTGGTCGAAACGCCGAACCAACGTGGTCCAGCCTTCGATCACTTCGGACGGCGGATCGCCCCAGGCGCCCTTGTCGCGCCCACCGCGTCCTGAGGAACGACCATGCGGGACGGCACGCTCGATCGCCGAGCGCACGCCTTCAAGGTTGTCGGGCAGGTCGCTCGCCATCAGCGAAGTGCGCGCCGCCATCATGCCGCAGCCGATATCGACGCCAACCGCCGCCGGTATCACCGCGCCCTTGGTCGGGATGACTGAGCCTACTGTCGCACCGATCCCAACGTGGACGTCAGGCATCGCCGCGACATGCTTGAAGATGAACGGCATCTGCGCCGCGCGGGCGAGCTGAGCGCGCGCCTTATCGTCGACGGGCACGCCGCGCGTCCACGCTTTGATCGGCGATCCGCCTTCTACTTCGTGCAGTTCGTATCCGCTGGTGCTCATCATCATAATCCTTTGCGAGTGTCCCTTGGGGGTGGCTGGCCCATTCCAGCCACCCCGGGCCTCGTCACTGCCGGGTGTTCGACCAACCCGGCGTGACATCTAAGGCAGCAAGCGTGCCAATGTGGCGACTTGAAAGGATATTCAAAGCAATTATCTGATTTATAAAAGCTTTCGGTCCTTCGAGGTTGAGCACCCCATTTATTGTTTCTGCGTTTTTTCTATCGTATTATATCGTGTTTTATCTTACAGGATCGTCATGTCCTGCACCACCGTCATCGGATTTCTAGGCTCGACCCTTGACGGCAGCAAGCGTGATGCCTCGCGCTGGCACAAGTGGCGCCCCACGGTTGGCTTGTGCATGCAGCCCAACCTACGGGTCGATCGGCTGGTGTTGCTGCATGGCGAGCGGCACGCTGATCTTGCGCGTTTCGTAATCTCTGACATCGCCTCAGTCTCGCCTGAGACGCGGGTCGAACTGCACCAGGTCCACTTCGACGACGCCTGGGATTTCGAGGAAGTTTATACCGGGCTGCTCGACTTCGCGCAGGGCTTCGATTTCGATCCAGAGGTCGAAGACTATCTCGTTCACATTACCACCGGCACGCACGTCGCGCAGATATGCCTGTTCCTGCTGGCGGAAGCCCGCTTCATCCCGGGCAAGCTGCTCCAAACCCAGCCGTCACGCGGCAAGCCCGATCCGACCGGCACCTGGAATGCCATCGACCTCAACCTGTCGCGTTACGACAGCATCGCCCGCCGCTTTGCCGAAACCCATGAAGACAGCGCCTCGTTTCTCAAGGGAGGGATCGCTACCTGCAACGCCGCCTTCAACCGCATGATCGCCGAGATCGAACACGTCGCCTCGCGCAGCTCTGCACCCGTGCTGCTGATGGGGCCGACAGGCGCCGGAAAGAGCCAGTTGGCGCGGCGCATCCATGAACTCAAGGCCAACCGCCACCGCCTGTCCGGTCTTTTCGTTGAGGTGAATTGCGCCACCCTCAAAGGCGACAGCGCAATGTCGGCGCTATTCGGGCATCGCAAGGGGGCTTTCACCGGCGCGGTCGCCGAGCGTGCCGGCCTGCTGCGCAGCGCTGATGGCGGGATGCTATTCCTCGACGAGATCGGCGAACTCGGCCTCGATGAGCAGGCGATGATCCTGCGTGCGGTCGAAGACGGACGCTTCCTGCCGGTCGGCGCCGACAAGGAAGTGACCAGCCGCTTCCAGCTGATCGCCGGCACCAACCGCGACCTTCTTGCCGAAGTGGCCGCGGGGCGGTTCCGCGAGGATCTGTTCGCACGGCTCAACCTGTGGACGTTCCGCCTGCCCGGCCTCGCCGAGCGGCGCGAGGATATCGAACCGAACCTCGACTACGAGCTTGAGGCCTTCGCCGTGACGCAGGGCATGCGCGTGACGTTCAACAAGGAAGCACGCGAAGCCTATCTCGCCTTCGCCACCAGCGTTGCGGCCTTGTGGCGGGGTAACTTCCGCGATCTTTCGGCCAGCGTGACCCGAATGGCGACCCTGGCACCTGCGGGGAGGATCGACCGTGGAACTGTGGATCACGAGATTGAACGCCTCAGATTGCTTTGGTCAGCAGAAGCCGGAAAGCAGCCTGATCCGTTGTCCGGCCTCCTAACGGCCGAACAGCGCAACGAGATCGACTCGTTCGATCTTGCACAACTGGCCGAGGTCGTGCGGGTCTGCCGCCAGAGCGCGAGCCTGTCTGAAGCAGGGCGCACTCTGTTCGCCGCGTCACGCAAGCGTCGCAATTCGACCAACGACGCTGACCGCCTGCGAAAATTCCTCGCGCGGTTCGACCTCAGCTTTGACAGATTGCAAGTATAGCGCTTGTCCGGCAGGCTTCAGGCGCGCGTCGAGTGGTTCGGAATGACAGGAGCTGGGTGGGAAGCTGACGATCGGAAGAATATACATTATAGTACCGCCGGGCCGTTCACCAATCGTAAGGAGAGCGCCATTGTCCCAGGCCAGACTTCCTCAGCTCGACAGCGTCTTTCTGACCGACGCGGGACTCGAAACGGACCTGATGTTCAACCACGGCATCAATCTCCCGCAGTTCGCCTCCATCACTCTGCTCGCCTCACCCGAAGGTGTCACGGCGCTTGAACGCTATTTCCGCGGCTTTCTCGATCTTGCAGTGCGCAAGAAATGCGGAATGGTGCTGGAAAGTGCAACCTGGCGCGCGAGCCCTGATTGGGCGGAGCCGCTTGGCTACTCTGGGTCCGAACTCGACAGGCTAAACAGCGAGGCCATTGCCCTTCTGCAGCGACTCCGGGCTGAATATCGCGCGGAGCTGCCTGGAATCGTCATCAGCGGATGCATCGGTCCGCGCGGTGATGGATATGATCCGGGACGGATCATGGCAGTCGATGAAGCGCAGGCTTACCACGCCCACCAGATCGGCAAGCTCGTCACGGCCGGAGCGGATCAGGTGTCTGCCATCACCATGACTAATGTCCCCGAGGCAATCGGCATAGCGCTCGCGGCTAGCGCCCTCTCGATCCCGGTAGCGATCAGTTTCACCTTGGAAACCGATGGGCGGCTACCGACTGGTGAGACACTCGCCGCAGCGATTGCTGCGGTCGACGCTGCCACTGAAGGATATTCAGCCTATTTCATGATCAACTGCGCCCATCCGAGCCATTTCGATCCGGTGCTCGCGTCTGGCGGAGATTGGGTGCGGCGGATCGGAGGCCTCAGAGCCAATGCTTCGCGTTGCAGCCATGCCGAGCTCGACGTGATGACTGAACTCGACCGCGGCGATGTCGACGAACTGGCGGCTGACTACCGAGAGCTCCGGTCGCGGTTTCCAGGCATCAATGTCCTGGGCGGATGTTGCGGCACTGACCTAAGCCACATCGCCGCTATCGCGGACGCATGCATCTAGCATAGTCTGGGAGGACCAGTGTAAACGTCTGCAACTGGGCCGCTTGCAGAGCGGCAGCTTCTGGGTGGCGAGCGGCGGAAAGCTGTCTTTCGGTCCGCCATTGAGCGTCGGCGGTTCGGAACCCCGAGTTTGCCGTTCACGATCATCAGGCTGAACGTCTGCTTCCGCCGAAAGCCGCAATGCGGCTTTCGGGATCGAGCTCGCACCCCGCTGATGACTGCAACTGGGTGGATAGGCGACAATCTTACTTGATCGCGTCAGACCGTTGATTAAGCTACCGCGATGCTGTTGTTTTCACGATTAGAGCTAGAAGCTGAAGGTCCGCCAAGGCGAGCTGTATTGCTCAGTGCGGTAGCACTGACACCTATCCTATGCCTCCAGATCGTTACTTGGGTATTGCGGATCTTGAGCGGCTTCGAAGGCGAGCCACTCCAGGTTTCGGCGTGGTTCGACATTGATGTTTTAGTATCTGAGCCAACTTGGCACTTTGCCGCAGCAGTGATGATGTATGTCATAATGATTGCTTTCTCGCTTCTGCTACTTTGGGCGTGCAGCCTTCAATTCCAACTTTGGTGGTATTGGCGAGGCCGAAAGGAATGACCGTTTTAGGGTCGCTTGCCGAACATCCGCTTTTGTCAAAAATTGGAGCGAAAGCTGCCAGTCCGGTTTCGGGAAGCGGTCATGCTTGCGGGAATGGCCGCAAGTGGGTGGATAGCGGACTTGAAGGGCCATCCCGATTAAACAGAGCTACGGATCCTTTCGATACTCTCCGCAAACTTGGCTGCCCCGTAACATCTTAGGCTCCAAGTGGCCGTGCGGGACTCCACATCGATAATTTTGGTGACGAAGCCCCAACGCACCTGAACGCCTGTGATGTCTTCCAGCGAAATGCGCAGATGCAATTTTTCTGGCTCCTGATGAAGCGCGGAGTTAAGCGCATTGGGCGTAAACACCAATTCAGTGCTGGTGAGCACTGCATTGCCGCCGACCCACAGACCTCCCAATAATCGACGGAAAAACTTCGTCAGCCACCGCATACTGTTAGGCATTGCTCCCACCTGCGGGGCAGCATGTGGTAACAACGCATTTACAACGCGGGTGTCGAGAACATCAGAAGCCGCCATCCGAGCGCTGTATCGGTGTGTTGTTATGTCAGCAACGGGGTCGAATAGAGAATTTCCGCTCCTGGCGAAAAGCCTATCGAAGCTGCCGGGGAGGTTCCGGATCAACCAGCAGTGTCTCCGAATTCATGCTGGGTGGGCGCAACCTTCCGCCTGCGGTTGCCGCGCTATCTGCAGGGGCATCGGACATGAGCGGCTGGATGCTGATGGGGCTGCTCGGCGCAGTCTATCTAGCAGGCTTCAGCGCCGTGTGGATCGCAGTTGGCCTTACTATCGGTGCATGGGCGAACTATCGGCTGATTGCGCCACGTCTGCGTGCGTACACCGAAATTGCCGACGATGCTGTTACCATTCCTGATTATCTAGAAAAGCGCTTCGGTGACGCCCGCCGGCATCCTGACGGCCGTTGTGGGCCGTCACATCGACACCCTGATAGAGACGATCGAAGCCGACCCGTTGGCAACCCTGTCCGCTTTCGGGAGATCGTCAGGCGATCAGCTTCGACCGACTTGAAGGCGCAATGCTGATCGTCTGGTCTGACCAATTCGGTTAGAAGCTACCTTACTGGGCAGGAGCGGCATCACGGCGGCTGCTCACTTGGGCGGCGCCGAGGCTTAATGCCACTGCTTCGGCAATCTTGATCCCATCCACCGCCGCTGACAGGATTCCACCAGCATAGCCTGCTCCCTCGCCAGCGGGAAACAGCCCCGCCGTGTTCAAGCTTTGAAGATCCTTGCCGCGCGTAAAGCGGATCGGCGATGACGTGCGGGTTTCGACACCGGTCATCAACACATCGGGATGATCGAACCCCGGAATCTGCCGGCCGAAAACGGGAAGCGCCTCTCGCATGGCGGTCACAGCGAAGTCGGGCAGACACCGCGCCAGATCCGTCATATGCACGCCGGGTTTGTAGGATGGTGTTACCGAGCCAAGTGTTTCTGAGGGGCGTCCTGCTAGGAAGTCACCCAGTCGTTGGGCCGGGGCTTTGTAGCTCGATCCGCCGGCAATATAGGCCAGCGATTCCCAATGGCGTTGCAGCGCGATCCCTGCGAGCGGATCGCCGGGAAAGTCCCGCTCGGGGTCAATCGCGACGACCAAGCCCGAATTGGCGTTGCGCTCATTGCGCGAATACTGGCTCATGCCGTTGGTGGCGACACGGCCTTCCTCCGATGTTGCAGCGACAACAGTGCCGCCGGGGCACATGCAGAAACTATAGACCGTCCGATCATTCTTGCAGTGATGCGAGATGTGATACTCGGCCGCGCCGAGGATCCGATTGCCGGCTTCGATGCCGAACCGCGATTTGTCGATCCACGATTGCGGGTGTTCGATCCTGACCCCGATCGAAAACGGCTTGGCCTCGACATGGACCCCGGCCGCATGAAGCATGGCAAATGTATCGCGGGCGCTGTGACCAATGGCGAGCACGACATGGTCCGCCTCCAAATACTCGCCGGTGCTGAGATGTATCCCGCGAACACGGCGTTCGCCTTGGGCGTCGGTCGTAATGTCGATGCCATCAACGCGGTGAGAAAAGCGATACTCGCCGCCGAGTTCCTCAATGTTCTTGCGGATGCTCTCGACCATCGTCACCAGCCGAAACGTGCCGATATGCGGGTGCGCCTCGGTCAGAATTTCGGCAGGCGCCCCTGCCTTGACGAATTCGGTCAGAACCTTGCGGTCGCGATTATGCGGATCCTTGATCCGGCTGTAGAGCTTGCCATCGGAAAATGTGCCTGCGCCGCCCTCACCGAACTGGGCGTTTGATTCCGGATTGAGAACACCCCGTCGCCACAGTCCCCAAGTGTCCTTGGTCCGCTCGCGAACCACTTTCCCCCGATCCAGGATGATCGGGCGGAACCCCATCTGGGCGAGGATAAGCCCGGCAAAAAGCCCGCATGGCCCTGCGCCAATAACAACGGGCCGCTTGAACGTGCCGCTTTCAGGTGCCTTGGCAACCAGATGATAGCGCGGGTCCGGGGTGGGCAGGACGTTGCGATCCTTACGAAAACGCTGAAGCACTGCCGCCTCGTTCTTCACGTTCACATCAATCGAATAGACCAGCAAGATGTTCGTCTTGTCGCGCGCATCATGGCCGCGGCGCGCGACGACAAAGCGGACCAGATCGCGCGGAGTAATCTTCAGCCGCTTGCAGATTGCAGCGGGCAAGGCCTCGTCCGGATGATGGAGCGGCAGGGTCAGTTCGGTGATGCGCAGCATGGCGCTGCATTAGAGATGGATAGCGCGGAATGCCAATCGCTCATGCGCAGACTATCTGGTTGAGGTCAGCGTGGTTGATTTCCAGAGAGTCGAAAAAGGCGTTCTGCTCGCCCGCATCGACAACACCCCTTTCCGCGAAAAAGTTCAGCAAGGTGCCGCCAACACCGCCGCCCAGCGAGCGACCCTGGCCAACAGCGCGCAAAGCCTGCGCTCTGCACAAGCGCAGCTTGAATCGCAGTGTGCCATTGTCGCGAGCGCCCAGCCCGGCAATCAAAAGGCGCAGGCCGACATGAACCGTATCGCCGAACTGGTCGATGAAGGGTCGGTCTCCTTGCGCGAGCGCGACCAAGCCCTAGCCGCATTGCGGCAAGCGCAGGCCGGTGTTCGGCAAGCGCAGGCGCAGCGTGCGATCGCGGCAGAAAATGTGCGCTCGGTCAGCCCGCCCATCTCACAGGTCGCCACCTACTCCGATGCGGGGACATGCCGCTCGACTGGTCGAGCAAGCGCGCTTTCTTCGGATTCGCCTGAGGCCCTTCCGCGACCCTCAATTCCACGGCAAGCAACTGGTGGCAGCGTTTCCCCCCACCTGAGATTCTCGCCAAGAAAAGCCGTCATCTGCGGCTTCCAATCCGTCTCTGTCGCCTGCCAAGCCGAAACCGCTCGCGGTAACCTGCGGACAACGCGCCACTAAGTGGCGACGAAGGCGTACATCTAAGTGCTTGCTATAAAAGGAAAGTATTCGTGGTGCTGCTGGGGAGGATTGAACTCCCGACCTCGTCATTACCAATGACGCGCTCTACCACTGAGCTACAGCAGCCTTCCGATAAGGCGCGCCCTATTGTCGTGCGGCCCTCCAATGTCAACGTCCTTGTTGCGCTATCGCTCCGCTATATGAGCGTCCTTGTTGCGCTATCGCTTCGCTATATGAGCGTCCTTGTTGCGCTATCGCTTCGCTATATGAGCGCAAGGCTTGATGTGGGTGCCTCTAATCTGCAAGGCGTTTCACATGAATGAAGGCTCCGCCACGAAAACGTCCTCGCCCAAGTCTCGGGAAGAACGGCTCGCCGCCAAGCTGCGCGAGAACTTGCGGCGGCGTAAGGCGCAGAGCCGGGCGGTTGAAAGCACGCTGGACGAATCGGATGCGCCTACAGAAACGCTTTCCAATCGCGCTGACGAAAGCTAACCCCGCGCGCTCCTAAGCGTAAGACGAAAGGCGCCATGCCCAAGCTCATCCTCGTCCGCCACGGCCAGAGCCAGTGGAACCTCGAAAACCGCTTCACCGGTTGGTGGGATGTCGACCTCACAGATCAGGGTGTGGCCGAGGCCAAGGCGGCGGGCGCGCTGCTCAAGGACAAGGGCGTGCTGCCCTCCTACGCCTTCACCTCGCTGCAAACCCGCGCGATCAAGACGCTGCATCTCGCGCTGGAAGAGGCGGGCCGCCTGTGGATCCCCGAAATCAAGGACTGGCGGCTGAACGAGCGCCACTATGGCGGGCTCACCGGCCTCGACAAGCAGGAGACCCGCGACAAGCATGGCGAGGAACAGGTGCACATCTGGCGCCGCAGTTTCGACGTGCCGCCCCCGCCGCTCGAACCGGGCAGCACTTATGATCTGGCGAGCGACCCGCGTTATGCCGGGATCGCCATCCCGCAGACCGAGAGCCTGAAGCTGACCATCGAACGCGTGCTGCCCTATTGGGAAAGCGACATCCTGCCCGTGCTGGCGAGCGGTGAGACGGTGATCATCGCCGCTCATGGCAACAGCCTGCGCGCGCTGGTGAAGCACCTTTCGGGCATTTCGGATGCGGACATTACCGATCTGGAGATTCCCACCGGGCAGCCGATCATTTATGACTTCGATGACGCTATGGTGCCGGGTGAGCGGTACTATCTGAAGGACGCATGATGGAAACCACGGGGGGACGGGTCGCGATTGTCATGGGGAGCCAGTCGGATTGGCCTACCATGAAAGCCGCCGCCGATGTGTTGGACGAGCTCGAAGTGCCGTATGAGGCGCGCATCACCTCGGCCCACCGCACGCCTGACCGGATGGTGGCCTTTGCCAAGGGCGCAGAGGGCGAAGGCTTCGATGTCATTATCGCAGGCGCAGGCGGCGCGGCGCATTTGCCGGGCATGATTGCCAGCATGACGCATCTGCCGGTGCTGGGCGTGCCGGTGCAGTCCAAGGCTTTGAGCGGGATGGATAGCCTGCTGTCGATCGTGCAGATGCCCGGCGGAGTGCCGGTCGGCACGCTGGCGATTGGGGAGGCCGGGGCGAAGAACGCCGGGCTGCTCGCCGCCGCAATCCTCGCGCTGGGGGACAAGGACTTGTCCGAACGCCTGCAAGACTGGCGCGCCGCCAAAAGCGCCGCCGTGGCTGAGGTGCCAGAAGGCTGATGCTGCCCGCAGGCTCCACCATCGGGATCCTCGGCGGCGGCCAGCTGGGCCGGATGCTGGCGGTTGCCGCATTGCAGCTCGGCTACCGGGTGATCGGATTCGCGCCTGCTGGCGACAATGTCGCTGCCGATGCCTCAACCGATTTCGTGACCGCCGATTGGGACGATACGGCCGCGCTGTTGGATTTTGCCGCGCGCTGCGATGTAGTGACGTGGGAGTTTGAAAACGTGCCGGTCAGCACGGTCGCAGCCCTGCCCCAGGCTCTGCTAGCCTGCCCCTTGCGCGCGCTAGAGGTGGCGCAGGACCGTTTTCACGAGAAACAATTCATCGCAAACCTCGGCGGGGTGCCGGCACCCTACGCCCGGGTCGAAAGCGATGCGGACTTCACCGCCGCGCTGATCAGCGTGGGCACCCCCGGCATCCTCAAGACCGCGCGCGATGGCTATGATGGCAAGGGCCAGTGGCGCATCGGTTCAGCGCTGGAGGCAAGCGGGGTGCGCTTCCCCGGCGTGACCTGCATCTATGAAGGCTTCGTCACCTACGAGACTGAATTTTCAGTGATTCTCGTGCGTGGGCAAGATGGCACAGTGCGGTTCTGGGATTCGACCGCAAACCTGCACGACGGCGGGATGCTGACCCAATCGATCCTGCCCGCAGGCGCGCTGGTCGAAGCGCAAGTGCCCGCCGCGCGCGAGCTTGCCGCCAAAACCGCCAATGCCCTGGGCTATGTCGGGGTGCTGACGCTGGAGTTTTTCGCCACCCGAAACGGCCCGGTTTTCAACGAGATGGCGCCCCGCGTCCACAACTCGGGCCACTGGACCATCGAAGGCGCGGCGACCAGCCAGTTCGAAAACCACATCCGCGCGATCTGCGGCCTGCCTTTGGGCGGCACCAAGACCCGCTTTGAAGCGATCGAGATGCGCAACATCGTCGGCGATGCGGCATTGACCGCGCACCAGATTCTCGCCGAGCCGGGTGAGCCGCACCTCCACCTCTACGGCAAGCGCGAGGCGCGCGAAGGGCGCAAGATGGGCCACGTCACCCGCGTGGGCCACGCCCTGAAATGAACGGCGCAATGACGCCTGAAATCGTCCTGATTTACGCCCGCGCCGCCAACGGCGCGATTGGCAATGATGGCGATCTGCCGTGGCGGCTGCCCGCCGATCTTAGGCATTTCAAGGCGCTCACCATCGGCAAACCGATGATAATGGGCCGCAAAACCTTTGAGAGCCTGCCCGGCCTGCTGCCCGGCCGCCGGCACATCGTGCTGTCACGCCGCGATGGCATCGCTACCGAGGGCGTCGAAATGGCCGGATCGGTCAAGGACGCGCTAGCGCTGGCTGCGCAGGGCAATGACACGGGCGAGATTGCGATCATCGGCGGGGCGGCGATCTATGACGTGTTCATGCCGCTGGCCCACCGCATTGAATTGACGCAGATTCACGCCGACTACCCCGGTGATACCTTCATGGCCGAACCGGGGCGCGAATGGGTGCTGGCGGGGCGTGAGGATCACGCTGCGGAAGGCGCGCATCCGGCGTTTTCGTTCCTCACGTTCCGCAGGGCAGGCACGGTTTGATGCGCTGGCTCGACCACCGTGATCCCATGCCTGAGCCTTTGCGCGGTGCAGTGATTGCGCTCGGCAATTTTGACGGGTTTCATTTGGGCCATCAGGCGGTGGCGGGCGAAGCGATCCGCTGGGCGCAGGCTGAGGGGCGACCCTCGATCATCGCGACCTTCGATCCGCATCCGGTGCGCCACTTCCGCCCCGATGTGCCGCCGTTTCGGCTGACGACACTGGAGCAACGGCAGGAGCTGTATCTCGAGGCTGGCGCGACCGCGATGCTGGTGTTCCACTTCGACGCTGAGTTGGCAGGGACGAGCGCCGAGGATTTCATCCGCTCAATATTGATCGACCGCTTCGGTGCGCACGGCGTGGTAACCGGCGGCGATTTCACCTTCGGCAGGGGCGCGAAGGGCAATGTCGAACTGCTGCGCACCCTTGGCAGCGAATTGGGCCTGCAATCGCGGGTGGTTGAGCCGGTGGCGGATGGCGGAGAGGTCGTGTCGTCCAGCCGCATCCGCCAAGCCTTGCGCGACGGCGATCCGCAACTGGCGGCGCAGCTCCTCACCCGCCCCTTCGCGATTCGCGGCATCGTGGAGCACGGTGACAAGCGCGGGCGCACCATCGGCTATCCCACCGCCAACGTCACCATCGACAACTACCTGCGCCCCAAATACGGCATCTACGCCGTGACCGGGCGCTTGCTCGCCACCGGACAGGTGCTCCACGGCGCGGCCAATATCGGCATCCGCCCGCAGTTCGAACCGCCCAAGGAGCTGCTTGAGCCCTACTTCTTCGACTTCACCGGCGACCTATACGGGCAGGAGATCGAAGTCGCCTTCCACCACTTCCTGCGCGGTGAGGCGAAGTTTGACAGCTTGGACGCGCTGATCGAACAGATGGACAAGGATTGCGCCGAGGCGCGGCGCCTTCTAAGCGCGCAGCCGCTATGACCGATAAACCGCAGCGCGACCTCAAAGACACCGTCTTCCTGCCGAAGACCGATTTCCCGATGAAGGCCGGCCTCCCCCAGAAGGAGCCGGGCATTGCCGCGCGTTGGGAGCAGATCGGGCTGTATAACGCCTTGCGTGATGCGCGGCGCGGGCGTGAGAAGTTCATCCTCCACGATGGCCCGCCCTATGCCAATGGCGATATGCATATCGGCCATGCGCTGAACCACATCCTCAAAGACATGGTCTGCCGCACCCAGAACCTGCTGGGCCGCGATGCGCCTTACGTGCCGGGCTGGGATTGCCACGGGTTGCCGATCGAATGGAAGGTCGAGGAAGCCTATCGCAAGGCCAAGAAGAACAAGGACGAAGTTCCGCCAAAGGAATTCCGCGCCGAATGTCGCGCCTACGCCCAGAACTGGGTGAACGTGCAGCGCGAGCAGCTGAAGCGCCTCGGCATCATGGGCGATTGGGACAATCCCTATCTCACCATGGATTTTCAGGCCGAAGCGACGATTGTCGCCGAGCTGATGAAATTTGCGGAAGCCGGAAACGTCTATCGCGGGGCCAAGCCGGTGATGTGGTCGCCGGTCGAGAAGACCGCGCTCGCCGAAGCGGAGGTCGAATACGAGGACATCACCTCGACCCAGATCGATGTGGCGTTCGAGATTGTTGAAAGCCCGATCCCCGAACTGGTCGGCGCGCACGCGGTGATCTGGACGACGACGCCGTGGACGATCCCGGTGAACCAGGCTTTGGCCTATGGGCCGAAAATAGATTATCGGCTGATCACGTTTACCGTCGAGCTTTTGAAAGCTGATTTTGAACTAAAGGGCCCAGCACAAGAGAATGTGCTGCAACAGCTGATCGAGCTGGGCGCACTCCCCTCGAAACCGATCCTAGTCGCTACTGCGCTCTTTGACCGCCTTAAAGCCCAGCTTCAGCGGGATGTCGAAACCATAGGGCGGGAGCGTCTAGGGGTGCAGATGATGGCTCTGCACGACCATTCATCGTTGGTCCTTCCCGGGGAGAAGCTTGCAGGAACCCTCGCCCGCCACCCGATGCACCATCTCGGCGGGTTCTACGCCGCGCCGCGCCCGCTGCTGCCCGGTGACTTCGTCACCACCGACAGCGGCACCGGCCTCGTCCACATGGCGCCCGATCATGGCGAGGACGATTTTGACCTGTGCAAAGCGAACGGCATCAACCCCGTCTTCGCGGTTATGGACGACGGCCGCTATCGCGACGACTGGCAATGGCTGGGCGCTGCGGATGAGCGCCGCATGAGCGTCATCAACCCCAAGTTCAACGCGCCCGACGGCCCGATCTGCACCGACCTGCGCGAAACCGGCGCGCTGCTCGCCGCGAGCGCGGATTACCAGCACTCCTACCCGCATTCGTGGCGCTCCAAGGCCAAGGTAATCTTCCGCTGCACCCCGCAGTGGTTCGTGCCGATGGACCGCGTGATGGAGTGGATCGAGCCCAAGACCCGCGCGGAAAAGGGCTGGGAGAACGAAGGCGGCGCGATTGATCCGGCCGAGGAAACCCTGTGCGCCTCGCCCACCTTGCGTGAACGTGCGGTCGAGGAAATCGCCCGCGTTGAATTCATCCCCGAAAAGGGCCGCAACCGCATCGGTGCGATGGTCGAAGGGCGGCCCGACTGGGTGCTCTCCCGCCAGCGCGCATGGGGCGTGCCGATCACCTTGTTCGTGCGGCCTGACGGTTCCTACCTGCAAGACCCGGACGTGAACGCCCGCATCGTCGCCGCAGTAATGCAGGAAGGCGTCGATGCGTGGGACGAAGCGCGCAAGGCGGAATATCTCGGCCCCAATCACAACCCCGACGACTGGGAAATGGTCACCGACATTCTCGACGTTTGGTTCGATTCTGGCTGCACCCATGCCTTCGTGCTCGAAAGCGGGCGCTGGCCTGACCTGACATGGCCCGCCAACCTCTACCTCGAAGGCTCCGACCAGCATCGCGGGTGGTTCCAGTCATCGCTGCTGCAATCCTGCGCCACGCGCGGCCGCGCGCCTTACGACCAAGTGCTGACCCACGGCTTCACGATGGACGCCAAGGGCCGCAAGATGTCCAAGAGCGAAGGCAACACCATCAGCCCGGTCACGGTGATGGAGCAGACCGGCGCCGACATCATCCGCCTGTGGGCGCTGAGCGTCGATTTCACCGAAGATCACCGCATCGGCGATGAAATCCTGAAGGGCGTGGGCGACCAGTACCGCAAGCTGCGCAACACCTTCCGCTACTTGCTAGGTGCGCTCGACGGGTTTGTCGGCGACATGAGCGATGGCGGGGCGCTGCCGGAGCTGGAAGTTTACGTGCTGTCGCTGCTGGCTGACCTCGACGCGAAGCTGAAGGCGGCGGCGGAAAGCTACGACTTCAACCTCTACACCCGCCTGCTGGTCGATTTCTGCAACGAAGACCTGTCGGCGTTCTACTTCGATATCCGCAAGGACAGCCTGTATTGTGACGGGCCGGACAGCGTGACGCGCAATGCCTATCGCACCGTGCTCGACCTGCTGTTCCATGCGTTGATCCGCTATGCCGCGCCGGTGCTGGTGTTCACCGCCGAAGAAGTGTGGCTGACCCGCTATCCGCAGGACGGCGAGCCTGATGAAGACGGACAACGCGGTTCTGTCCACCTACTCGAATGGCCAGCCGTGCCGGGCGTGGTGGTCGATCATGCCAAGTGGACGCAGCTGCGGAGCTTGCGCGATTCCGTCAACGAAGCGATTGAGCCGCTGCGGCGCGACAAGACGATCCGTTCCAGCCTCGAAGCCGAGGTCGTCGTCCCCGCCAGCGCCGTGCCCGAAGGCATGACCGACGAACAACTCGCCGAGCTGTTCATCACCGCGACAGTGACGCGCGGGCAGGGCGAGGGCGTGATCGTGACCAAAACCGCCCACCACAAATGCGGCCGCTGCTGGCGGTTGCTGCCCGATGTGGCCGAAGAGGCTGCGTTATGCGGGCGCTGTGAAGAAGTGGTCGGCGCATGAGCGGCCTGTTCACCCGCAACCGTGTGATCGGCCTTGTCATCGCCGTGTTCGTGGCGCTGATCGATCAGGTGTCGAAATGGTACGTGATCGGCCCGCTCGCGCTGCGGCAGGTTGGTAATATTGATCTGCTGCCGTTTTTCGACCTCACCTATACCGAAAACCGCGGCATCTCGCTCGGCATGTTGCAGGCGACCAATATGGAAACCCGCTGGCTGCTGGTGCTGATGACGGCGGTGATTGCGGTGGTGGTGCTGGTGTGGATGCTGCGTGAGCGCAAGCTGGGCGACATTTTTGGCCTCGCGCTGATTCTTGGCGGCGCGGTCGGCAATATCCGTGACCGGTGGGAGCTGGGTTACGTGATCGACTTTGCCGATTTCCATATTGGCGCGTTCCGCCCCTTCCTGATCTTCAACATCGCCGATGCCGCGATTACCATCGGTGTCGTCATAATCCTTGCCCGCAGCCTGTTCGTGCGCGACAATGCGGCAACCGAAACCGGGGATACGTCCCATGGAGAGCCCAAAGATGCGTAAGTTTGCACCTGTGATCCTGCTGGCAGGCGCTTCGGCGATGCTGGCCGCCTGTGGCGGCGGCACCGGTATTTTCAATCGCGACCGGCCCGATGAATTTGCGGTGCAGCGTCAGGCGCCGCTGGTCGTTCCGCCTGATTTCACCTTGACCCCGCCCGCCCCCGGCGCCCCGCGCCCGACCGAAGGGGCAGCTTCCGAACAGGCGCTCGACGCGCTGTTCGGTGGCCCCTCCCCGCGCAGCCGGATCGAAGCCAGCGTGCTCGACCGTGCGGGCAGCGCCGCGCCGAGCATCCGCAGCCAAGTGGGTGATACCGGCACCAACACCGTCGCCAAGGGCCGCGTGACCCGCGACATCATCGCCGCACCCGAAGGCGATGGGCAGTCGGCGCAGACGGTTATACCTTCTTGATTTGCGCGCGCCCATCCGGGCGCGCGATATCCTCGCTCACGCGATCTAAAGATCGCATCGCTGCGGGCGCGCAGTCGCGCTTGCGGTCGCTATGCGACCGATACTTGTTGTCATCTTCGGATATTGGGAGGGCTTAGCGCCTCACTCCCCGCTCTCGTCCAGCTTGCTCACCAGCAGCTTGTCGATGCGGCGGCCGTCCATGTCGACGACCTCAAACCGCCAGCCCTGATCGATGAAGTGTTCGCCTTCGCCCGGCAGCTTTTTCATGACTGACAGGACATAACCCGCCGCCGTGCCGAACTCGCGGTCCTCACCGTAATCCAGCCCCAGCCGATCGGCCAGCGCGTCGGCAGAGAGTGAGCCCGACACCAGCAGCGAGCCATCCTCGCGTTCGACCACCGATGGCAGGTCGCCGTCGTCAGAATCGCTGGCGAAGTTGCCGACAATCGCGGTCAGCAGGTCGACTGGGGTCACGATCCCTTCAAAATGGCCGTATTCGTCAGTCACCGCCGCCATCGCCACTTCGGCCGATTGCAACACCCGCAGCGCGTCCATCGCGTCGAGCTGATCGGGCACCACCTCGACTTTGCGCATCATCGCGCGAATCGACACCGGCGTGCCCGCCACCAGCGCCGCCAGCACATCGCGCACCTTGACCACGCCCAAGATCGTATCGGGCGAGCCTTCGGCCACGGGCAGCAGCGAATGCGAGCTGTCTTCGATTGTTTCGCGGATTTCGGCGAGGTCGGCGTCAGCCTCAATCCAGTCGACATCGGTGCGCGGGGTCATCATTTCGCGCACCGGACGTTCGGCGAGGCGCACCACGCCCGTCAGGATCTTGTGCTGCTCATCCTCGATCACGCCCGACCGGGTCGCCTCGGCAAAAATCATCTGGAGCTCTTCAGCGGTGACAGATGCTTCATCGGTGCGGCGGATGCCGAACAGGCGGATGATCGCAGCCGAGCTTGAATCGAGCAACCACACCAGCGGCGCGCCAATCCGCGACAAAAACGCCATCGGGCGCGCCATGATCAGGGCCAAGGGCACAGCGTTGCGCAGCGCCAGCTGCTTGGGCACAAGCTCGCCCACCACCACGCTGAGATAGGTCGTCAGCGCGATCACGACGGCAAACCCGGCCTCGTCAGCATATTCCAGCGGCAGGCCCAATGCCGCCATCCGCTCCCCCGTCGGCCCGCCCAGGCTGGCGCCGGAATAAGCGCCAGCGACAATCCCGATCAGCGTGATGCCGATCTGCACGGTCGACAGGAATTTGCCCGGGTCCTCGGCGAGATTGATCGCGACCCGCGCGCTGGTCGATCCGGCTTCCGCCTTGGCTTCGAGCGAGTTGGTCTTGGCCGAGACAATCGCCAGTTCGGACATGGCGAAGACGCCGTTGATCACAACGAGGCCAAGGATGATGAACAGGTCGGACCAAGGAAAAGGTGTCACGACGCCGCGCTAGCACAAACCTGCGCCCTTGCCAGCAGCACAATTGCGCGCATTGCATGACACAGTGCTGCCAAGTCTGTTCAACCAAGGTCAATGCAGGCAGGGCCAAGGCCCGCTCAACTGATCGCGCCTTACCTTGTCGTCATTCTGGCGGCGTGGCATGATCGTTATGAGAATATAGGGAGGAATCAACCATGACTTTTTCACGCATCCTGCTTTCGGGCACCGCCGCATTGGCGCTGCTGGGCACCACCACCGCCTGCGTTACTGACCCCAATACCGGCGAAAAGAAGATCTCGCGCACCGCAATCGGCACCGGTCTGGGCGGCACGCTCGGCTATCTGCTTGGCGGCGTGATCGGCGGCGATACCGGGCGCATCATCGGTGCAGGCATCGGCGGTTCGGCGGGCGCAGTGCTCGGCAAGCAGTACGATGACCAGATCAAGGAACTCAAGGAACAGACCGCCGGCAGCGGCGTGGATGTCGAAGAAATCGGCGATCAGGACGCGATCCTTGTTCGTTTGCCCGACGGCGTGACGTTCGCCACCGGTTCGGCGGCGATCAACACCGGCTTCCTCGACACGCTCAACAATGTGGCTGACAGCCTGGTTCGTTATCCGAACAGCCTGATTGACGTGTACGGCTTTACCGACACCACCGGTTCGCCTGCCACCAACCAGCGCCTGTCCGAACAGCGCGCGCAGGCCGTGGCCGATTACCTTGCATCACGCGGCGTTGCCCGCGCACGGATGGCAACACAGGGCTTTGGTGAGAGCTATGATTCGCTGCGCGTAAAGACCGGCGACAACGTCAACGAGCCGCTCAACCGCCGGGTTGAGATCAAGATCACGCCGATCAGCCAGGAAGATGTGGCTGCGGCGCGAGGTAATTGATTTGGGCGGGGCTGCCTCCGCAGCCCCGCTTCCTCGCTCATGCGACCTGACGGCCGCGTCGCTCCGGGCGGCCGGTCGGCCTTGCGGGCTGCCCTAACAGGCAGCCCGTTCTGGTTCTGCAAGGCACACAGTCATAAGAGCGTTGGTCGCTACCGCAGCGCGTTCGCCCGCTCCGCCAGTCGCTCAACCGCAGCAGCGTGGATCGCAGGCGAGCATACCAACACCCCGAAATCGCGCGGGTCGTGTTTGTTGAGCGCGAGCGGGTGGCCGAATGCGTCGCTTACCTCGGCCCCGGCCTCACGCGCGATCAACGTAGCGGCGGCGATGTCCCATTCGAAACCCCAGCGCAGCGTTGCCACCAGATCGGCGCGGTCATCGGCGACCATCGCAATCCGCAGCGCAATCGAATTGGGCTGCTCCACCGCGACCAGATCGGCGTCTTCCTTTGGCAGAGTATGGGTCGGCACCCGTGCGCCTGCAAATTGCGTGCGTGTGCTCGCGCGGAGCGGCACATCATTGAGCGTCGCGCCTTGGCCTGCCTCCGCTATCCATTCCTCGCCCCGCGCCGGAGCCGCCAGCATCCCGATCAGCGGCCGCCCGCCGCTCACCAACGCCACCGATACCGCCCAACCGCTGCGTCCGGCGACGAAATCGCGGGTGCCATCTATCGGGTCGACCAGCCAGATCAGGTCGCTTTGCGTGCGCACCTTGTCGTCGGCAGTTTCTTCCGAAAGCCACGCCGCCGATGGCAGCAACCGCAGCAACTCGCGCTTGAGGAAGCGGTCGACCTCCAGATCGGCCTCGCTCACCGGGTTGTTCGGCGTCTTGTCCCAGCTCGACAGCGCATGACCCGCCCCCGGCCAGCGGGCAAAGGCGATCCTGCCCGCCTCGCGGACGATTGCATGAAGGCGGTCACGATCTATCATTTTTGAGGCTGCCGTGTTGCGCCCGCACACAGCACTTTTCAAGAGGGTCGATCCGTGCTTAGGCCCCGCGTGACAACCTCTCCCCAGATTACGAATTAAAGGGATCACCACGCCATGAACGTCCACGAATATCAGGCCAAGGAACTGCTCAAGGAACACGGCATCGCGGTGCCAGCTGGCCACGCCGCAATGAGCGTCGCCGAAGCGGTCGAAGCCGCCAAGCAGTTGCCCGGACCGCTTTATGTCGTGAAAGCCCAGATCCATGCGGGCGGCCGCGGCAAGGGCAAGTTTGTGGAACTCGGCCCCGATGCCAAGGGCGGCGTGCGGCTCGCCAAAAGCCTTGAGGAAGTGGAAGCCCACGCCAAGGAAATGCTCGGCAACACGCTGGTCACGATCCAGACCGGCGATGCGGGCAAGCAGGTCAATCGCCTCTACATCACCGACGGCGTTGATATCGCCAAGGAATTCTACCTCTCGCTGCTGGTTGACCGCGCCAGCGGCCGCGTTGCTTTCGTCGTTTCGACCGAAGGCGGAATGGATATCGAAACCGTGGCGCATGACACGCCCGAACTGATCACCACCTTCACCGTCGATCCGGCGCAGGGCTTCCAGCCGCACCACGGCCGGGCAGTGGCCTTCGCGTTGAAGCTGACCGGCGATCTCAACAAGCAGGCGCAGAAGCTGTCGAAGCAGCTTTACGATGCCTTCATCGCGACCGATTGCGAAATGCTCGAAATCAACCCGCTGGTCGAAAGCGAAGATGGCCAGCTGCTGGTGCTCGACGCGAAGATGAGCTTCGATGGCAATGCGCTCTATCGTCACCCCGCGATCGAAGCATTGCGCGATGTGACCGAGGAAGACCCGGCTGAAGTCGAGGCAAGCGAATATGACCTCGCCTACATCAAGCTTGATGGCAACATCGGCTGCATGGTCAACGGCGCGGGCCTCGCGATGGCGACGATGGACATCATCAAGCTGAACGGCGCGTTCCCTGCGAACTTCCTCGACGTGGGCGGCGGCGCGACCACCGAAAAGGTGACGGCGGCGTTCAAGATCATCCTGAAAGACCCGGCGGTCGAGGGCATCCTCGTCAACATCTTCGGCGGGATCATGAAGTGCGACGTGATTGCCAACGGCATCGTGCAGGCGGCCAAGGACGTGAACCTTCAGGTTCCGTTGGTCGTGCGCCTCGAAGGCACCAATGTCGCCGAAGGCAAGGCGATCCTCGACAATTCGGGCCTCGCCATCGTCAGCGCCGATAATCTGGGCGATGCAGCCAAGAAGATCGTCGCCGAAGTGAAGAAGGCCGCCTGATCCAAAGGCGCTTTGTTCGCGTAACTCATCATGTGCCGGGGTGGATGCGAACAACCGCAACTCCGCTCCGGCATGGAAGCTATCGGCGGCGCGTTGCTTGACGTTTACGTAAACGCAAGCTAGGCGGGCAGCCAAGGCGCTCAGTGATTCTGGGCCCAATGATTCTGTGAGAGGAAGGAAGACCCATGAAAATCCTCGTCCCCGTCAAACGGGTGATCGATTATAACGTCAAGCCGCGGGTCAAGGCCGACGGCACCGGCGTTGATCTCGCCAACGTCAAGATGAGCATGAACCCGTTCGACGAGATCGCGGTCGAAGAAGCCATCCGTCTCAAGGAAAAGGGCGCGGCGACTGAAATCGTGGCGATCAGCGTCGGCCCGGCCAAGGCGCAGGAAACGCTGCGCACCGCGCTCGCCATGGGCGCCGATCGGGCGATCCTGATCGAAACCGATGAAGAGGTTGAACCGCTCGCGGTTGCCAAGATCCTCAAGGCGATTGCCGATGAAGAAGCCCCCGGCCTGATCATCCTCGGCAAGCAGTCGATCAGCGACGATTCGAACCAGACCGGCCAGATGCTCGCCGCGCTGATGGGCCGTCCGCAAGGCACCTTTGCCAACACCGTCGAAATCGATGGCGATCATGTGATCGTCAAGCGCGAAGTCGATGGCGGCTTGCAAACCGTGAAGCTGGCGATGCCCGCGATCGTCACCACCGATCTGCGTCTTAACGAGCCGCGTTATGCTTCGCTGCCGAACATCATGAAGGCCAAGCAAAAGCCGCTCGCGAACAAGACCGCTGCCGATTACGGCGTTGATCTGACCCCGCGTCTCAAGACCCTCAAGGTCGCTGAGCCGCCAGTGCGTCAGGCAGGCGAAAAGGTCGCTGACGTCGCCGCGCTGGTTGAAAAGGTCAAGGCGCTCGGCATCGCATAAGCGCGCCGCGTCTCCAAGATAAGGAACACATCGACATGAAAACTCTGGTTCTCGTCGAACATGACAATACCAAGCTGCACGACGCGACCCTCGCGGTCGTCACCGCTGCGGGCAAACTGGGCGAAGTGCACCTGCTGGTCGCGGGCCACAATTGCGGCTCGGTAGCCGAAGCTGCTGCCAAGATCGCAGGCGTGGGCAAGGTCCACGTTGCGGATGACGCCGCTTATGCCAACGGCCTCGCTGAAAACGTCGCCCCGCTGGCGGCTGAGCTCATGGGCCACCACGACGCATTTCTCGCCGCCGCCACCACGCAAGGCAAGAACATCGCCCCGCGCGTTGCAGCGCATCTCGATGTGATGCAGGTTTCGGAAATCCTCTCGGTCGAAGGGCCCAAGACCTTCACCCGGCCGATTTACGCGGGCAACGCCATCGCCACTGTCGAATCGACCGATGCCAAACTGGTGATCACCGTACGCGGCACCGCGTTTGACAAGGCGGCGACCGAAGGTGGTTCGGGCACCATCGAAGCCGTGAGCGGCGCAGGCGAAGCGGGCACCTCCACCTTCGTCAGCTCGGAAATCGCCAAGAGTGAGCGTCCCGAACTGACCAGCGCCAAGATCATCGTCTCGGGCGGCCGCGCGTTGAAGGACGCCGAAACGTTCGAAGCCGTGATAACCCCGCTGGCTGACAAGCTCGGCGCGGCCATCGGCGCGAGCCGTGCGGCGGTCGACGCGGGCTATGTCCCCAACGACTATCAGGTCGGCCAGACCGGCAAGATCGTTGCCCCGCAGGCGTATTTCGCCATCGGCATTTCGGGCGCGATCCAGCACTTGGCCGGGATGAAGGATTCCAAGGTCATCATCGCCATCAACAAGGACGAAGACGCCCCGATCTTCCAGGTCGCGGACATCGGCCTGGTCGCCGACCTCTTCACCGCCGTGCCGGAGCTGACCGGGGCGCTGTAAGGCGCTGCGACAAAAGCCTTTATTTTGACACGAACCTCCGGCAGTCTGGCATGACTGTCGGAGGTTTTTGTTATGCGCGCTGCCGTTCTTGCCATTGCCGCCCTTTCGACCGCGCTCGTCGCCATGCCCGCGCAGGCGGAACCCGTCGCGCTCAAGCCAAGTAGCCCGTGGAACGTTGATTTTGGCGAGAACAAGTGTCGCCTCGCCCGGATATTTGGCGAAGGGGAGAACAAGCACGTCCTGTTCATTGAGCAATACAGCCCGGGTGACGGTTTTGGGCTGACGACCGCTGGCCCAGCGTTCAAGAAATTCCGCAGCTTGCAAAGCACCGCGGTCCGCTTCTCTGAAGGTCAGGAAGAGTTGCGCGCAAAACCCTTCGCTGGCTCGGTTGAGGGTTATGGGACGGCCATCATCTTTTCTGGTCTGGGTGTCACAGAAGGGGAGTCCTCACCAAAAGTGGCGGATGAACCATTGAGGCAAGATTTCGCGCAACTGGACACAACGATTGGTGCGCAAGTTCGATTTCTCGAAGTGCGGCAGAACGCTCGTGAAGTCCGATTGGAGACTGGTCCGCTCGATCAGGTTTTCACAGTCATGAACCAGTGCACGCTCGATCTACTCCGTGATTGGGGTCTTGATCCCAAACGGCACCTTACTGCCAAGAACCAGCCGCGATGGATTAATCGTGTCGCTTTGGCGCGCCGGATCATGGCCGACTACCCTGACGAGGCATTGGAGGCCGGCGAGCAGGGCATCATGCGGATGCGGGTGATCGTGACCGCCGAAGGTGCTGTCGAAAGCTGCACAATACTGAAAGCTACCGAGACGAAGAAGTTGGAATCGCCGGCTTGCAAAGTCATGAAAGCTGCACAGTTCGAACCCGCGCGGGACGCCGATGGGCAGCCGTTTCGTTCTTATTCGCTAGTAGGGCTCAACTACCGGGCCAATTGAGCCCATCGCCCCCTCACATCACCGCCGCAATAAAATGCAGCGTCATCCCCACCAGCCCGCCGACCAGCGTGCCGTTGATACGGATGAACTGGAGGTCGCGGCCGACTGCGCCTTCGACGCGGTCGGTGATGGTGGTCGCGTCCCAGCGCTTCACCGTCTCTGACACCAGCCGCACGATCTGATCGCCGTAACGCGTCGAAACGCCCACCATGGTGCGTCGCGCAAAGCGGTTGATCTGGTGTTGCAACCGCGCGTCTGCCTGCAGCGCTTCGCCCAGTTCGGCCAGCATCACGCGCATTTCGCCGCCCATCCCGCTTTCTGGATCGCGTGCGCGGGTGATCAGCGACCGGCGGATGCGTTCCCACACGCCCGTCCACCACACCGCCACGGCGGGGTTGGCGATCAGGTCGCGTTTCATCTCCTCCACCTTGGCGCGGGTTTCGGGATCGTGCTGCAAATCCTGGCCGAGCTTTTGCAGCCCTTCCTCGATCTTGCCGCGTAGCGGGTGATTGGGGTCAATCAGCACCTCGGCGAGCAGTTTGTACAGCCCGTCGAGCACGCTTGATGAGATCGTCTTGTCGATCCCGGCCCAGCGCAGCACGCCTGCCACGCGCTGGTGGATGATATCGCGCAGGGTATCCTCGTTATCCTCGATGGTGAGGCCAGCCCAGCGCACAAAGCCATCGATCAGCGGCTGGTGACGCTTGTCCGCCATCGTGGTTTCCAGCATCCGCCCGGCGAGCGGCGCGATGTCGAGTTTCGACAGCTGCCCGGCAAGGCCAGCGCGCACCTGATTGCCGAGCCGGTCGGGATCGAGCGATTCGAGCACCTCGGCCAGCAATTCCGCGGCACCTGAGGTAATACGCGAACGGTGGTCGGCACCGCCGCGCTCAGGCGAAGCAGCCAGAAATTCGCCCGCCGCCTTGGCAATGTTCATTCCCGCCATCCGCCGCGCGACCACTGCCGGGGTGAGGAAGTTTTCCTGCAGGAACTGCGCCATCGTGTCGGCGATGCGATCCTTGTTTTCCGGGATGATCGCGGTGTGCGGGATCGGCAGGCCGAGCGGGTGGCGGAACAAGGCAGTGACCGCGAACCAGTCTGCCAACCCGCCGACCATCGCCGCTTCGGCAAAAGCGTTGAGATAGCCCCACGCCGGATGCCCGGTCAGCGCAAGGCCGTGGGTGGCGATAAACACCACCGCCATCGCCGCCAACATGCCGGTCGCGGTCCAGCGCATCCGCCGCGCACGGTCTGTGGTGAGCGGTTGTCCGCCAAGGGTCAGAGGCCGCAAGGATCGTGTCGCCATTCGGGGGCTTTAGCCCGCTTCGGCCCTTGCCGTCACGCTTTTCCCGATCACTCGGCAGGCTCGGCACCCGGTGGCAAGCGCCGCGCCGGGGTCGGCCGGGCGCCGCCGGGCAGGCCGGGGAACGGCAGATCGGGTTCACCTTCACCATGCGGGCGAGTGTCGTCACCCGGTTTATAGGTCAGAAGCTTGCGCCGCAGGATCGGGCCAACGCGCTTTTCAAAGCTGTCCGCCAGACTGAAGCCCGCGGGCACGATCAGCAGCGTCAGCAAGGTCGACAGCACCAGCCCGCCGATCACCACGATCCCCATCGGCTGGCGCCATGCGCCATCGCCGGTGAGCGAGATCGCCACCGGGATCATCCCGGCGGTCATCGCCACGGTGGTCATCACGATTGGCTGCGCGCGTTTGTGGCCCGCATCCATGATCGCCGGGAGTTGGGCGACGCCCTTGTTCATTTCCTCAATCGCGAAATCGATCAGCAAGATCGAATTCTTGGACACGATCCCAAGCAGCAGCAGCACGCCGATATAGACCGGCATCGATTGCGGCATGCCCAGCAGCCAGATCAGGAAGATGCCGCCAAGCGGAGCCAACGCCAGCGAGGTCATGTTGACCAAGGGGCTCATCAACCGCTTGTAAAGCAGCACCAGCACCGCAAACACCAGCAACACGCCAGAAATGATCGCGATGATCAGGTTCTGGATCAGTTCGGCCTGCCATTCTTCCTCGCCCACCACATCGCGGATCACGCCGACGGGCAGGTCTTGCAGCACCGGCAGCGCATCAATCTGCGTTTGCGCGTCACCTTTGAGCACGTTGGCGGCCAGATCTGCGCCCACCAGCACGCGGCGGTTCTGGTTGTAACGCTGGATCGCGGTCGGGCCGGAACCGAAGCTGATCACCGCCACCCGGCTCAACGGCACCGAGCCGCCTGTGGCAGTTTGCACCGGCAGGTTTTCAATCGTGCGGAAATCGGTGCGCGCCTCTTCGGACAGGCGCACCCTGATGGGCACCTGCCGATCAGACAGCGAGAAACGCGCCGCGTTCTGCTCAATCTCGCCCAGCGTGGCGATGCGGATCGTCTGCGACAGCGCAGCGGTGGTTACGCCGAGTTCGGCGGCGATCTTGTCGCGCGGCGTGATGATGATTTCCGGGCGGTTGAGATCGGCGCTGATGCGCGGGGCGACCAGCGTGTTCAGGCCCTTCATCTCCTCAACCAACCGGGTCGCGGTCTGATCGAGCAGCACCGGATCGGAACCTGCGAGCAGCACGGTCATATCGCGGCCCGAGCCAAACCCGCCGCTTTGCGACTGGAACCGCACGCGGGCATCAGGAATCTTGGCCAGATCGGGCGCAAGTTCGCGCTCAAAATCGATCGAGCTACGCGCCCGGTCTTCCTTCAGCTTGACGAAAATCGACGAGGTTTCGCCCTGCCGAATCCGTTCGAGCAGGCGTTCGACTTCAGGCTCCTGCCGCAGCCGCTCGGCCACGCCGTTGACGATCCGCTTGGTGTCGGCGAGCGTGGTGCCGGGCACCATCTCGATTTCGACCCGGCTGTTTTCGTCATCGATGCTGGGCTGGAACTGCGCCGGGGCCTGGCCGAACAGCACAATCGTGATCAGGAACGAGAACCAGCCCACGCCAAGCATCCACACGCGGTGATCGTAGAACCGCGCGGTCATCCAGCGCGCGCCTTTTGAAAACCGGCCCGAGCCGCCCGCAGGCAGTTCCATCGCACGGAACACCAGCAACCCGGCCAAGAACGACAGGCCTGAAACCAGCAGCACGATCACAATTTCGAAAATCTTGGCCACCAGCTTGTGCGCAAAGGTGCTGTTATCAGCCGAAACAGCTGTGGCGATTTGCTTGTGCACATCAAGCCCGATCAGGCCCTTCCACGCGCCAGTCACCGAACCGCTGAACAGTTCAAACATCGTGACTGCCGGGACGACCAGCAGCAGGATCACCGCCAGCAAAAGCCCGAACATGTACACAACCCGGTGGCGCGGGCCTTCCAATCCGGCGCGGCGCGCAGCCATTTTCCCGGTGTCGAGCGTCCAGGCGAGCACACGCATATAGGATTGCACCATCGGGCCTTCGCCATGTTCGGCGACGCCCTTTGACTGCAGGAAGTAGGCCGCCATCAACGGCGTGATCATGCGTGCGACGGCAAGGCTCATCAACACCGCGACCACCACGGTCAGGCCGAAGTTCTGGAAGAACTGCCCCGACACGCCCGGCATCAGGCCCACTGGCAGGAACACCGCGACAATGCAGAAACTGGTCGCCACCACGGGCAGGCCGATTTCGTCCGCCGCGTCGATACTGGCCTGATAGGCGGTTTTGCCCATCCGCATGTGTCTGACGATGTTCTCGATCTCCACGATCGCGTCATCCACCAGCACCCCTGCCACCAGCGCCAGCGCCAGCAGCGACAGGAAGTTGAGGTTGAAACCAAGCAAGTCCATGAACCAGAAGGTCGGGATTGCCGATAGCGGGATGGCGACCGCGCTGATGAAGGTCGCGCGCCAATCGCGCAGGAACACGAACACCACGACCACCGCCAACACCGCGCCTTCGACCAGCGCCCACATCGACGATTCATACTGGCCGCGGGTGTAGGTCGTGCTGGTCGACAGCTGGATGAACTTTACGCCATCGTTCTCAGCCTCAATCTTGCCCATCTCTTCAAGCGCGGCATCATAGACCGCCAGGTCAGATGATCCGCGCGCGCGGCTCATGGCGAAGTTGACGACTTCCTTGCCGCCCACTTCGCTGATCGAGGTGCGTTCGGAATAGCCGTCGCGCACCTTGGCGACATCGGCAAGTCGCACCGTGCGCCCGCCGCCCAGCTGAATCTGCGTCTGCGATAGCGCAAATGCAGTGTCCGAATTGCCGAGCACGCGCAGCGACTGACGAGTGCCGCCAATTTCGGCAAGACCGCCCGCCGCGTCGATATTGGTTTGGCGCAGCACTGCGTTGATCTGCGAAGCCGTGACGCCAAGCGACTGCATCCGCGCTGGATCAAGGATCACCTCGATTTCGCGGTCTACACCGCCAAACCGGTCAACCTCGGCCATGCCCGGAATCTTGAGCAGGCGCTTGGCGATGGTATCATCGATGAACCAGCTCAATTGCTCGATTGTCATATCGTCGGCTTCCACCGCGACATAGCCGATCGGCTCGCCGACCACGTTGACCTTGCCAACCTGCGGTTCAAGAATGCCGTCGGGCAAGCTGCCGCGCACGCTGTCGATCGCGGTTTCAACCTCGTTGACAGCTTCGATCAGATTGGTGCCGATTTCGAATTCAACGAAAGTGTTGGAACTGCCCTCGCGCGCGGTCGACTGGATCGAGTTGACCCCGTTGATCGAACTCAGCGCGCTTTCAACCCGCTGGGTGATCTGATTCTCAATCTCGGTCGGTGACGCACCGGGCTGAGCGATGTTGACGCTGACAGCGGGGAAATCGACATCCGGATTGTTGGTCACGTCCATTTGCAGGAAGCTTACGATCCCGGCGAACAGCAGGCCGGTGAAGAACACCAAAGGGATCACCGGATTGCGGATCGACCAGGCCGAGATGTCGCGTAAAGCCATGATATTCCTGCCTGTGTTTCGCGGGTCTTGTCTTCGCGCCCCTGGTTTACGCAGCCCCGAAGTTACGTAGCCGGGCCGCGTGGGGATGAAAAATTACTTCTTGAGCGGCTGGGGGTTCACCGTTTCGCCCGGATTGAGGAAACCGCCCGCGCGCAGCACCACACGTTCGGTGCCGGAAAGACCGCCGGTGATCGCAATGCCGCGCTCGGTCACTGCGCCGGTTTTAACCGCGCGCCGCACCGCCTTGTTATTCTTGTCGATGATGTAGACGAAGCTGCCTTCATTATCCGCCAGCACCGCGCTTTCGGGCAGCAGCGTGGCAGTAAAGGTGCCGCTGTTGATGCGCGCAGTGGCAAAGCCGCCGGGCCGCAGCGCCGGGTTGAAGGGCAGCGCAATGCGCGCGATCCCCTGCCGGGTGGCCTGATCGATTACCGGCGAAAGCTGCCACACCTGACCGGTAAAGCTCTGTTCCGAACCCGTCGGCGTCACGCTGGCGTTGACGCCAACCGAAAGGCCCGCAAGCTGTTCTTCGCTGACCTGAGCCAGCACTTCCATCTCACCGCCGCTGGCAATGGTGAACAGCGCCGCCGAGCCTGCACCAACCGTCTGGCCAGGTTCGACATTGCGAGCGAGCACATAGCCGCTGGCGGGGGCGTAGATATTCAGCCGCTGGTTCCGCGCACGCTGCTCAAGCGACTGCGCGTCGGCAACCTTGACCCGCGCCACCGCGGCATCACGGGTGGCGGTCAGCCGGTCGACATCAGCTTTGGAAATGAACCCGCGCGCCACCAGTTGCAGCGCCCGGTCAAGATTGGCCTGAGCCAGATTGGCATCGGCGCGGGCGACGTCAGCCAAGGCCGATTGCGCCGCAGCCTGCTGCACCTGCACCGACCGGTCGATAACCGCCAACACCTGACCCTGCTGCACCCAATCGCCCGCGTCGACCGTCACGCGCAGCACCTGCCCGCCTTCACCGACCACGCCAACCGGCATCGGGCGGCGCGCAGCGAGCGAGCCGGGCGCTTCGATCTCACCGGCCACCGCGGTCTTCCCCGGCGTTACGACGGTGACCGAAGGCGCCTGCGAATTATCATCGCCGACCGCTACGGGTTCACCCCCGGCCAGTGCAAAATAGGCCGCAATCGCCAGCAACAATCCGAACAGGCCCAGCCCGCCGATGATCAGCCAGCGCGGGATTGCGGGCGCGGCCAGCGTGCGCGTGCCAGTGTACTCGGTCGCCACGCCATCTGCCGCTTCAGCCCTGATCGTCGTCTCGAAATTCATCGCCGTTCCCTCACTCAGGCCGATCCCCCGTGGGGGTCACGCGCGTCGCCGAGTGTATTACTCGCATAACTCACCATGTGCAACGCCTGATAGAGCGTCAGCCCAGTCCGGGCAATGCACGCATCGACCGATGACTTTCAGCCTAGACGAAGGGTGCGCGAGATTGGTTCCCGAAGAGGGAACGGCGAATCAGGTTGTTAGCGAACCCTTCCGCGCTGGATCAGGTTGACGATGGCGAGCAACACCACCGCACCGACCACGGCAATCACCAAACCAGTGAGCGAGAATTCCTGCACGCTGCCGCTAATGCCGAGCAATGGGCCAGCAATCAGATTGCCAACCACCGAGCCAATGCAGCCGACAACGATGTTCATGAACAACCCCATCGATGAATCGCGATTCATCAACAGGCTTGCCAGCCAGCCAGCAACGCCGCCGACAATCAGTGCAATAATCCATCCCATACTGCGTCTCCCATGAAGACGGACTGCGCAGAGAATCTGCGCACCGCCCGGCATGTGGGTGGCGCGAAACAGCGCAAGCCCGCAACGCATTACGGTCAGGCCGAGTAGGATATGGGTTGAACCGAGCCGGGAATCTGCGCTGCGGGCGCCTCAATATTTCAGCTGGCGCTCGTACAAATCGCGATAATGCTGGATTTTGGTGACGCGCAGACCGTGCATGCCAGACCGGTCTACCGCACGCTGCCACGAGGCAAATTCCTCAAGCGTGAGGCCATAACGCGCGAGCGCCTCGTCAAGCGTCAGCAACCCGCCATTGACAGCCGCCACCACCTCGGCCTTGCGCCGCACCACCCACCGCCGGGTCGTGGGAGCAGGCAGATCAGCCAGCGTGAGCGGCTCGCCGAGCGGGCCGATTACCTGTGCGGGGCGGATGTCCTGGTTCTCAATCATTGCATTTCTCTCGCGTCGCCTTGGGCTGCGTCAGTTGATTCGACCGGCGCGCGGCCCGGACGGTTTGCATTGTGGTCTTCGGTATTGGCACCCAAGCCTTTAGATTGCCCTAAAGCATCAGGGTTAACGCGCGGTTCGCTATCATCGAGAAGCGCAAAATAACTGGCGGCAGCATCGCCAAAGCTGGCAGCGACCATTTCAATCGGAGCCTGCGATTCGTTGCGGAGCAGCAGGCGGAGGTCGCGTGCGGCGTTCAACCGGGCGGTAATTTCGCTCCACTCAACCGCGCGCAAAGCGTCGCCAGCGCGCCGGGGGCCACGCGATTCGAATCGCTCCGTAGGCCCAGCCGATGCATGGCGAAGACCGCGTGCATGCGGCGCGGTCGAGGCCGAAATAGGATTCGCTTTTTCGAACATGACCGTGGTGCATAAGGCCATTGCGTCAAGATCGGGTAAAACCGCCATTTACCCAAGCTTAGGATTAATGCTGGCTCAAACGGCAACCGCACGGCGTATCGGCACACTGGCGAAGCGCGCCAAGGCTCGCTATATCGCGTGCCTCTCATGGATAAACCGACCCTCGTTCAGGCCGGCCCGCTGACCGGGCCCGATGCCGCCGCACTGTTTGATCTGCCGCGCGCTGCCGCTGATTGCCGCATTGTCGTGGCGATGAGCGGCGGGGTCGATAGCTCGGTCGTCGCAGCCCTCGCCGCTGCCAGCGGGGCCGAAGTGATCGGCATCACGCTCCAGCTTTACGACTATGGCGCGGCGACAGGCCGCAAGGGTGCATGCTGCGCGGGCGACGATATCCGCGACGCGCGCGCCGTGGCCGACCGGCTGGGCATTGCGCATTACGTGTTCGACCATGAAAGCGCCTTCCGCGAAGAGGTGGTCGAGCAGTTCGCCGACGAATACCTCGCCGGGCGCACCCCGGTGCCCTGCATCCGCTGCAACATGGGGCCAAAGTTCACCGACCTGTTCCGCATGGCGCGCGAACTTGGCGCGGATTGTCTGGCGACCGGGCATTATGTCCAGCGGGTGATGACGGCCGATGGCCCGCAATTGCACCGCGCCTTTGATCCGGCACGCGATCAGTCGTACTTTCTTTATGGCACCACCGACGCGCAGCTTGATTACCTGCGCTTTCCCTTGGGCGGTATGCCCAAGCCGCAGGTGCGCGAACTGGCCGAAGCTGCTGGCCTGAGGAACGCGGCCAAGCCTGACAGTCAGGACATCTGCTTTGTCCCCGATGGCGACTACGCCAAGATCGTCACCAAAGTGCGGCCCGAAGGCGCGGCGCCGGGGGCGATTGTCCATGCGGCGACGGGCCAGCAGTTGGGGACACACAAGGGCATCGTCCATTTCACCGTCGGCCAGCGCAAGGGATTGGAAATCGGCGGTCAACCAGAACCGCTTTATGTCATCGGCCTCGATGCGCCGAACCGCGAAGTGCGCGTGGGGCCGAAGCGGATGCTGGCCGTCAATGCCGCGCGCCTTACCGAAACCAACCGGATCGGATCGTTCTCCGATGAACCACTGACCGCGAAGGTGCGCAGTTTGGCGAAGCCGGTACCGATCACACTCGAAGGGGTGATCGGCGACGGTGCGGCAGTGACGATCCGCTTTGCCGCACCCGAATTCGGCGTCGCGCCGGGGCAGGCGGCGGTGATCTACGCTGGCGAGCGGGTGATCGGCGGCGGCTGGATCGATTCGACCGAGAAAGTGGCGGGTTAGAGCGCTTGCCGCTGGCTGTGCGCAGCGCAGTCATAGACCGCGCCAGACCCCGTCCAGACCCCTCCTTGCCTGCCGTTGCCGCTAACACAGGCAATGTTTCACGTGAAACATTGCAACTGCTCTAACTGTCCCACTTTTCCAGCACGCAGCCATAGCCCTCGCGGTAAGTCGCGGTCGCTTCGGCCACCAGCGGGAAGCGCGCGGTGACGCTTTTGGTCTCGACATCCTCGACCAGTGTGACGGCTTCCATGCCGGCCAGCTTGTCCTTGGTGCAATCATCCAGACTGCGGCCCGCCACAAAGCGGCACGAACATCCCACCCGCGCCGAATAGGCCGACGCGATGCTGCCATAGCCATTGATCGGCTCGCGAAACGCCCACGCCGCTCCGCCCAGTCCCAGCGCAATCAGCGCGAGCAACCACAGGCCGTAGCGGGGCCGACTGCGGGAAGACGGTGAAGGTGATTTCGCCATTGCCAAGCCCCATTGCCAAACCCGAGCGCATCGGGAATTGAGGGCGCGATGACCCTTGCCAGCCGCCTCCATAACCACGCTGCCCTGCTCGCGCCAGCCCTGCTCATTCTCGCCGGCTGCAGCGCTGCACCGCCTGCCGAAAAGCCCCTGTCCGAAGCGGCGCTGGCCGCCGTCACCAAGGATGCAGGCGCACCTAAGGATCAGCTCGCCCGCGAAATCGACGATCTGTTCACGGCGGAAGGCCTTGGCGAAACGCGCGCCGTGGTGGTGATGGCGGATGGCGCGCTCGCCGCCGAACGATACGGCGCCGGTTATGACGCAGACACACGCTTCGTCAGCTGGTCGATGGCCAAAACAGTGACCGCGGTGCTGATCGGGATGCTGGTCGCCGATGGCAAGCTCAGCCTTGATGCTCCCGCCCCGGTCGCCTTGTGGCAGCGCCCCGGCGATCCGCGCGCCGACATCACCTTGCGCCACCTGCTCCAGATGCGCAGCGGGCTGCGGCATACAGAAGCAGGCGATCCGCCATACGAAAGCAGCGAAGTGCGGATGCTGTTCCTCGATGGGCGCGACGATATGGCGCGCTGGGCCAAGGAGCAGCCGCTGGAAGCGCAGCCGGGCAAGGTGTTTGAATATTCGTCGAACACCACCGTGATCCTCGCCGATATCGCCGCGAATGCGCTAACCGACAGCGCCAAGCCTGATGCGCGGCGCAAGGCGGTGGCGGATTATCTGCAAGAGCGGCTGTTTGGCCCATTGGGGATGCGCTCAATGGTGCTCGAATTCGATGCCTCGGGCACGTTGATCGGTGGCAGCCTGATGCACGCGACCGCGCGCGATTGGGCGAAACTGGGCGAGATGCTGCGCCGCAAAGGCCGCGCGCCGGGCGGCGAGCAATTGGTGCCCCAACGCTGGGTCGAAGGGATGGTAACACCAAGCCCCGCCAGCCCGCACTACGGCCTGCAAACGTGGCTCAACCGCCCGATCCCCGGTGCCGACCCTGCCGAACACCCACTATTCCCTGACCGCGCGCCCAAAAGCCTGTTCAGCCTGATCGGGCACATGGGACAATATGTGCTGGTGTCACCCAGCCAGCGGGTTACGCTGGTGCGGCTCGGCCATTCGGACAGCGCGGAACGGCCACTAATGTTGCAACAGGCAGCTGATGTGCTGGAGCTTTACCCTCAGAGGTAGAACGCGCCCTCGACCACAGTGACGCACGGCCCGCCGAGCCAGGCACGATCTCCGGCTAGGCGCAGCGTGAGGTCGCCGCCGCGCTCACTCGCCTGATGCGCGGTGAAGCTGTCACGCCCCAGTTTTTCAGCCCAGTAGGGGGTGAGCACCGCGTGGGCGGAGCCGGTGACACTGTCCTCGTCCACCCCGCCGCCGGGAACGAACACCCGGCTAACGATGTCGGTCTTCTCGCCCCGCGCGGTGACGATGAACTGGTCACTCCCCAGCCGCTCCAAACCGCGAATGTCAGGCGCAAGGCTGCGAACCGCTGCTTCGTTGTCGTAGAGATAGATGTTGTAGCCCAATTCTGACCGGACGATTTCCAGAGGTTCAGCGCCCAGCAGCCGGATCGCCTCGGCTTGATTGGCGGCGGTGTCAGGCGCAGTGGCAATCGCCGGGAGCGCCAGCTCATAAGCATCGCCAACCTTCACCACCTCAAGCACGCCCGACTTGCGGGTGCGAAAGGTTACCCGCTCACCGCCGTCTCGCTGGAGCAGCACATGTCCGCTCGCCAGCGTGGCATGGCCGCACAGCGCGATTTCATAGGTCGGGGTGCACCAGCGCAGCTCCCAATCGGCCTCCCCCGTGGCATCGCGCACCACGAAAGCCGTTTCGGCGAACAGGTTCTCCGCACCGATGGCGACCAGCACATCATCGGGCAGCCATTCATCAAGCACCATCACCGCCGCCTGATTGCCGCCAAACGGCCGGGCGCTGAAAGCATCGACGTGCCAATAGGGGATAGCTTGGGGCATGTTCGCGTTCCTCAGGGGTAAAGTAGCGTATCCGACCACGGCGCATCGGCATCTGCACGGATAAATTCGCGGCGATCATGCAGGCGGTTGTCGCGGTCGATCCAGAATTCGATCCGGCGGGGGCTGAGCGTGAAGCCCGTCCAATGGGCTGGGCGCGGCACCCTACCCTCGGCCTCGTGCGCGGCCCAGGTTTCCTGCACCCGGTCGAGATAGGTCTGGCGATCGGGCAAAGGACGCGATTGGTCGCTGGCGGCGCTGCCGACCTGGCTTTTATAGGGGCGCGAGTGGAAATAGGCGTCGGCGGCCTCGGTCGAGACTTCGATCAGGGGACCTTCGATGCGGATCTGACGGCGCAGACTTTTCCAGTGGAACAGCAGTGCAGCCTGCATATTGGCGCGGATGTGCTGGCCCTTGCGGCTGTCAGCGTTAGTAAAAAAGGTGAACCCGCCGCCTGCGATCTCGTTCGCGCCGTGACCTTTCAACAGCACCATCCGCACCGAAGGCGCAGCATCCGCCGTGGCGGTGGCGAGCGCCATCGCGTTTGGATCGTTCATCTCGCCCACTTGAGCTGCTGCAAACCACTCCTCGAACAGCACAAACGGATCGACGCCCGCGGGCAACACGCTGTCGGCAAGCTGGGCATCGTCGAGAGGGGTGGCGCTGGACATTGACCGTCTTTCTGTATGGCTGGGGCAAGCACATAGGTACGCGCGCAGCCTGAGGAAAGCCGCCTTTGGTAAATTTCGCCTGTTCGTTCCTGAGGCTCGCCGCTTGCGCATAGCGACTGTCTCACCTAGCTAACACGCTATGCGCGATCCCTACAGCACTCTTGGCATTGCCCGCACGGCGTCCGAAGCGGACATCAAGAGCGCGTATCGCAAGCTCGCCAAGGAGCTGCACCCCGATCGCAACAAGGACAAGCCCGACGCTTCGGAGAAATTCTCCGATATCACCCGCGCCTATGATCTGTTGTCCGACAAGGCCAAGCGCGCGCAATATGATCGCGGTGAGATCGATGGCGATGGCAACCCGGCCAACCCGTTTGCCGGAATGGGCGGACGGCCGGGATATGGCCGCGGCGGCACCTATGGAGCTGGCGCAGGCGGAGCGCCCGGTGCGGGAGATTTCGGCGGGTTCGGCGGGGATGACGTCGATCTGGGCGACCTGTTCGAAGGGCTGTTTGGCGGCAAGGCGCGCCAGCAGCAAGGCGCACGGCGCGGCTTTGGACGACAGCCCCCGCCTCCTCCGCCCCGGCGCGGCGCGGATATCCAGTACCGGCTCGCCGTGCCCTTTGTTGATGCGGCTGCGGGCCGCGATCAGCGCATCACGCTGGCCGATGGCAAGGCGATCAGCCTGAAACTGCCCGCAGGTGTCGAAGATGGCACAATGATGCGCCTCAAGGACAAGGGCCACCCCGGCACCGGCGGCAATGGCGACGGGATCGTGATGGTCGAGGTCGGCACTCACCCGTTTTTCCGCCGCGAAGGCGACAATATCCGCATGGATCTGCCGATCACCCTTGATGAAGCGGTGCGCGGCGCGAAGGTCAAATGCCCCACGGTCGATGGCGCGGTGATGCTGACGATCAAGCCGGGCAGCGGCGGCGGCACTGTGCTGCGGCTCGCGGGCAAGGGCTGGACACGCAAGAGCGGCAAGACCGTGGACGGCAAGCCCGAACGCGGCGATCAGCTGGTGACGCTGGAGGTTCAGCTTCCCGCCGATCTCGGCCCGCTCGAACAACGGCTTGAAGGCTGGATCGACCCGGCTCGCCCGCGGGAGAAGTTCGGCCTGTGATGGCCGGGCGCGTGGCTCATTAAACGGTGACCGGCACCGCCCACTTCAAGCATGGTGTTCTGGTCATCCGCCGGGTGGTCAGCGGCACGTTCAATGATGGATTTATCCATGCGGGCAACCTTGCCTACCTGTCGATGCTGGCGATTTTCCCGTTCTTTATTCTGGGCGCGGCGCTGTTCGATCTGATTGGCGGGCGCGCCAATGCTGCGGCAATGATCGGCTCGGTGACGCGCGCGCTGCCAACATCGGTTGCGGCAGTGATCGGGCCGGTGGCTGAGGATGTGATCTACGCGCGGTCGGGCTGGCTGCTGTGGCTCGGCGCGGCGGTGGGGCTGTGGACGGTGTCGAGCCTGATTGAGACGATCCGCGACATCCTGCGCCGCGCCTATGGCACCCCGCCGACGGGGGCGTTCTGGAAAACCCGGTTGTTTTCGGCTGGGCTGATTCTGGGGGCAGTGGTGGTGCTGATGCTGTCGCTGTTTGCGCAGGTTGCCATTGGCGCCGCGCAGGAGGTGATCGCCGCATCCTTTCCGCAATTGGCCGAAGCGATTGCGACGCTCAGCCTGTCGCGGGTGGTGCCGGCGTTGGGCCTGGCAAGTTCGCTTTACGTGCTGTTTGCCACGCTGACACCTTCACAATTTCGAAAAATCCGCGCGCCGCGATGGCCCGGCGCGCTGTTCACGATGCTGTGGTGGATCGTGGTCGCCGCCGCGCTACCGGTGGTGCTGCGGCAGTTCTTCACCTATGATCTGACCTATGGCAGCCTTGCCGGAGCCATGGTGACGTTGTTGTTTTTCTGGCTCGTTGGGCTTGGCCTCGTTATCGGCGCGGAATTGAACGCGGCGCTGGCGCTGACACGGCCGCCGCTGGCCCCCGGCGAGGCAAGCGAGGAGAAAACGTAAATGGACGGACTAATGCCCGGATTGATGAGCGGCAAACGCGGCCTGATTATGGGCCTCGCCAATGACAAGTCGCTGGCGTGGGGGATCGCCAAAAAGCTGGCCGAGCACGGGGCGCAGCTGGCGTTTTCGTATCAGGGCGACGCGCTGGCTAAGCGGGTAATCCCGCTCGCCGCTGAATTGGGGAGCGATTTCACCTTTGAGTGCGACGTTTCCAGCATGGATTCGCTCGACGCCGCTTTCGCCGCGCTGAAGCAGCGGTGGGACAGTCTCGATTTCGTCGTTCACGCGATCGGCTTTTCCGATAAGAACGAGCTGCGCGGGCATTATGTCGACACCAGCCTCGACAATTTCCTGATGACCATGAACATCTCGGCCTATTCGCTGGTGGCGATCACGCAGCGTGCGGCGGCGATGATGCCTGAAACCGGCGGGGCGATCCTGACGCTGAGCTATTACGGCGCGGAAAAGGTCGTGCCGCATTACAACGTGATGGGCGTGGCCAAAGCGGCGCTGGAAACCAGCGTCAAATACCTCGCCAATGACCTTGGCCCGCGCAATATCCGCGTCAACGCGATCAGCGCCGGGCCAATCAAGACGCTGGCGGCGAGCGGGATCGGCGATTTCCGATACATCCTCAAATGGAACGAGCTGAACGCTCCGCTGCGCCGCAATGTCACGATTGACGATGTCGGCGGGTCGGCGCTGTATCTGCTCAGCGACCTCGCATCCGGCGTGACAGGCGAGACGCATCATGTCGACGCCGGCTATCACGTGGTGGGCATGAAGCAGGAAGACGCGCCCGACATTGCGCTGTCTTAGGGCGCTTTCTTAAAGGCTTCGGCGTAAGGCGCTGACCATGCGTACCGTTCTTGTCACTGGTTCTGCCGGGTTCATCGGCTTTCATCTTTCGCAGCTGCTGCTGGAGGAGGGTTTTCGCGTCGTCGGCTTTGACGGGATGACCGATTACTATGACGTGCGGATCAAGCAGCGTCGGCATCAGATGCTGCTGCAACACCCGCATTTCACCTGCACCGAGGGGATGCTGGAGGATTTCGACGCGCTGCACGCACTGGCGCTCGCCGAAAAACCCGATGTGATCGTCCATCTCGCCGCCCAGGCGGGGGTGCGCTATTCGCTGGAGAACCCGCGCGCCTACATCGACGCCAACCTGATCGGCACCTTCAACGTGATGGAATGCGCGCGCGAGCTGGGCGTGGATCACCTGCTGATGGCGTCAACCTCGTCGGTCTACGGTGCCAACACCGATATGCCGTTTGATGAGGGGCAGAAGTGCGACACGCCGCTCACGCTTTATGCCGCCACCAAGAAGGCGAACGAGGCGATGGCGCATTCCTATGCCCATCTGTGGGACTTGCCGACCACGATGTTCCGGTTCTTCACCGTCTATGGCCCGTGGGGGCGGCCCGATATGGCGCTGTTCAAGTTCACCCGCGGGATCCTCGAAGGCACGCCGATCGATATCTACAACAACGGCGATATGTACCGCGATTTCACCTATGTCAGCGATCTGGTGCGCGGCATCCGGCTGTTGATCGACGCTGCGCCGGTGCGGCCCGAGACGCCTGAGGATATCGCGGGCGGCGACAGCCTTTCGCCAGTAGCGCCGTTCCGGGTGGTCAATATCGGCAATGGCGACAAAGTGCGGCTGATGGATTTCATCACCGCCATCGAAGAAGAATGCGGGCGGGAGGCGATCAAGAATTTCCTGCCGATGCAGCAAGGCGATGTGCCCGCGACGTGGGCGAATGCTAGCCTGCTCCAATCGCTCACCGGATACGCGCCGCAGACCCCGTTCCGCGAAGGGGTGCGGCGATTTGTCGCGTGGTACCGAGATTACTACCGGATCTAGAGCGGCTTTTCAGGCGCATCCTGCGGAGCAGGCAGCGCTGCCTCACCCGGCAATTCGGCATCGCGCTCGCGCTCAAGCCGCTGGAGGTATTCGCGCTCGATCGATTCGACCCGCTCCTGCTCGGCTGCGGCATCGGCGTCGATGGTGGAAAGCCGCTCGGCCCGCGCTTCTTCGATCAGCAGGCCAAAGCGCACATTGTCAGCCTCGGCGCGGTCCTTGTAGGCGGCTTCGATGAATTTCTGGGTGCAGCCGGTAAACCCGCCCGCGCCCGCCGGACTGCAGCTCATCGCGCCGAAATCGCCGACATATTTGATTTCATCGACCTGCCGCGCGCGAGCAACATTCTCGGGCGAATCGCTGTAACGCAGGTTCGACGGGATGCGGTAACGGTCAGCCTCGACCAGAATTTCGCAGATCACCACTTCACCGGGCTGCGCCACCGGGCATTCATCGGCGCTATAGGCGATCACCATGTTGATCTTCTCGTTCGCGCTTTGCGCAGCAGCCGGACTGGCAGCGGCAAAAGCGGCGGCGGAGAGGAGGGCAGCGGGGGCGAGCAGGTGCTTCATCGCGGGTGATCCTTTTACGGGCGCGGCAGATGCGCAAGCCATGCCCCTCTAATACACCGCTTGTCTAGGCCCGAGGGGCTGAACCGTTGGTGAAGGCCGCCCTGCGCGGGTGGTTAGCGAAAAATTGAGTCCTGTTAAGCTAGACGCGCCCGCATGAACGAGACGATTGCAGTCGTGGGGCTTGGCTATGTCGGCCTACCGGTGGCGGTGGCGCTGGCCGAGCGGCTGGCCGCGCGCGGCGTGCGGGTCACAGGCTTCGACATTTCATCCGCGCGCATTGCCGCCTTACAAGACGGACACGATGCCACCCGCGAAATCAGCGATGCGCGATTGGCGTCATGCGGTCTTGCCGTCTCAGGCGATCCCGCCGTGCTCGAAGGCGCGAGCCTGATCATCGTCACCGTGCCGACCCCGATCACCGAAGAACGCCGCCCCGATCTCACCCCGCTGCAAAAGGCCTGCGAAACCATCGGCCCGCGCCTATCCAAAGGCGCGCTGGTGGTGTTCGAATCGACCGTGTTCCCGGGCGTGACCGAGGATATTTGCGGCCCGTGGCTCGAAGCGCATTCAGGCCTGAAACAGGGCCATGATTTCACGCTTGGCTACAGCCCGGAACGGATCAATCCGGGTGATCAGGTGCACCGGCTGGAGACAATCACCAAGATCATCGCTGCCGAAAACCCCGCCGCGCTCGCCCGGATGCGCGCCGTTTACGGCGCGATTGTCGACGTTGGCCTGCACGAAGCCCCCTCGATCAAGGTGGCCGAAGCGGCCAAGGTGATCGAGAATACCCAGCGCGATCTCAACATTGCGCTGATGAACGAAATCGCGCTGATCTTTGACCGAATGGGCATCGCCACGCGCGATGTGTTGGCGGCAGCGGGGACGAAATGGAACTTCCTGCCCTTCACCCCCGGTCTGGTCGGCGGGCACTGCATCGGGGTCGATCCGTTCTACCTCACCGCAGCGGCGGAGAAGCTCGGCTATCGGCCCGAGGTGATCCTCGCCGGGCGGCGGATCAATGATGCGATGGGCCAGGCGATTGCGCAAAAGCTGGTCAAGCTGCTGGTCGGCCAAGGCATCTCGCTGTGCGGGGCACGGGTTGGTGTCATGGGGCTGACCTTCAAGCAGGACGTGCCCGATATCCGCAATTCCAAGGTGCCCGATATCCTTGCCGAACTCGCCGAATACGGCATCACCGCGCTGGTGAGCGATCCCTTGGCAGAGCCCGGCGCGGCGCTGCACGAATATGGCATCACACTGAGCCCGCCCGAGGAATTGGCAGACCTTGATGCGCTGGTGCTGGCGGTGAACCATGCCGAGTATCTGGCTGACCCGGCGGCGCTGACGGGGCGGGTGCGCAAGGGCGGGGTGCTGGTCGACGTGAAAAGCGCTTTGGCGAGAGATGGGCTGCCAGAGGGACTAGTTTACTGGAGCTTGTAATCGCGAGTGAAACGGTCGCGATGCGACCGCAAGGCCGACCGGCCGCCCGCAGGTGCTCAAGCCCAAAGGGCTTGAAACAGCGCCGAGGACGCACCCGCTGAGGCGGGTGCGCAAATCATAGGCGCTCACTCACCTTGATTGCAATCCGGCATCCCAGCCGAATCACCCCGGCCAGCAGCGGATAGGCGGGCGCGCGTTCGGCGCCGTTAGCGAGCGCAGCATCGCGGTGATCGCGTTCGTCTTCGCGGAACGCTTCGATCATTTCGGCCAACTCAGGATCAGCTCCGCTCGCCACCAGCTTGTCGAGCTGTTCGGAATAATGCTTGTCGATCTCGGTTTCGACCGCCGCGGTGCAAGCCATCGCCGCCTCCGGGCCGAGCAGCGCCGTGCCCGCGCCCAGCGCATATCCCGCCGCCGACCAGAACGGGTGCAGCGCCGTGGGGCGCACGCCGCGCCGGTTGAGCAGCGCATCGAACTTCGCACGGTGCTCCGCTTCTTGCGCGGCCATGTGGCGAATTTCCGCCGAGTGCGGCCCGCGATCACCCATCACGGCCAGCTGGCCTTCGTAAATCCGGGTCGCGCCGAATTCACCGGCCTGGTCGACCCGGATCATGCGGTGGAGTTCTTCGCGTTCCATGCTGCGTTCCTTTTGGGCAGTCGCTTACTTACGATACGCGGCGAGCGCGACAATGGCCGCACCCGAAATGCTCGAAATCAGAAAATTGAACCCCGCGAGTGAAATCCCCCACAGCGTCCACGGTGCGACATCGCAGCGGATCAGCGGCGCGGCCGACGGGTCCATCACATCGATATTGGTCGGCAGCGTCGAACAGCCGGTGATGCCTTCCCACCAGCCATATTCGACGCCGGCGTGAAAGCCGCCGATCAACCCTGATGTGAGGATCGCGAGGCCCGCCAGTGCGGCCCACACCTGTGCGGGCTTCAGGAAAAACGCCAACGCGCCGATACCGAGCGCAGCGAAATGCGGGTAGCGTTGCCACCAGCACATTTCGCACGGCGGCAGGCCGAAAGCATATTGCGCGATATAGGCCCCGCCGAGCAATGCGGCAGGAACCAGCACGGCCAAAGCCCGTGCCTTACCCAGATTGTCCATCCGGCCGCTCTAACGCTTTGGCGAGCGAAGCGCCACCGTGCTCTTGGTGGTGCGGCGCAGGGTTTCCTTGGCGTAGTGCAGCTGGAAATCCTTCACGCCTTGCTCTTCAAGCTGAGCGGCGGTCAGTTGGAAGCGCGGATCCGGAGACTTGTCCGCCTCCAACTCCTCGTCCTTGATGCCCAGTTCGTTGATCAAGTGGCCGCGCAGATCGCTTTCGCGGGTCTGGTACTTGACCCGCAGCGCCATGTCGGGATCGGACAACTGCGGCACAGCAATATCAGGCTTGATCCCGCCTTCCTGCACCGATTTGCCCGCCGGGGTAAAGTACCGCGCAGTCGTCAACTTGAGCGCCGCATCCGTGCCGAGCGGCAGCAGCGACTGCACAGAGCCCTTGCCAAAGCTGCGTTCGCCCATGATCAGCGCGCGGCGGTGATCCTGCAAGGCGCCGGCAACAATCTCTGATGCCGAGGCCGAACCTGCATTGATCAGCACGATCATCGGCACGCCTTCGGCCATGTCGCCGCGATAAACCGTCTCGGCATCATAGAGGATCGTCTCACCCCGCGCGCGGCCGCGCTGGCTGACGATCCGGCCTTCGGTGAGGAACAGGTCAGACAGCGCCACCGATTCGTCGAGGCTACCGCCCGGATTGTTGCGCAGGTCGAGCACTAGCCCGTTAATCCGCCCGCCGGGTGCTTGCTTGAGAATCGCCTGCCACGCCGCGAACACATCCGCGCCGACATCGGCAGAGAATTCGTTGACGGTGATGACGCCGATATTGCCCGGTGCAAATTCGTGAGTGACCGGCTCCAATTCAATCACGCCGCGCTTTACATTCACTTCCAAAGGCTCTTCGCGGCCCGGTCGGAAAATCGTCAACTGGATCGATGTACCCGAAGGCCCGCGCATCTGCGCCACTGCATCATCCAGGCTGCCGCCATAGATCAGCTTGCCATCCAGATGCGTGATGAAATCGCCCGCCTTGATCCCCACCGCGTCAGCCGGGCTGCCCTTGAACGGCGATACCACTTTGACCGCGCCATCTTCCATGACGACCGACAGGCCGAGGCCCGAATAATTGCCGTCGATCAGCGTTTCCAACCGCTCAAGATCGCTCCCGTCGAGATAGGCCGAATGCGGATCGAGCGCGGCCAGCATCCCATCAATCGCGCCGCGGATCAGCACCTCATCCTCAACCGGCTCGACGTAGCTCGCCTTGACCCGTTGGAAGACGGCAAACAGCTTGGCAAATTCAGGCCCGGCGCGGCCATCGACCTGCGCCATTGTGGCCGTGGTGGCGGGGATCAGCGCAACAGCGGTCACGAGGGCGGCACTGCGCAGGAGAGCGGCGATTTTCATGGGTGCGAGAGGCTCCTTTGGAGTGCGAATGTATAGGCTTGCCGAGCTTAACGCCAGATAGACGCGCGCTTAGGCGGGATGATGATATCGGAACGGGACAGGGCGGATGCAAATTTTTGCCGTCGCGTTCAGGCTTATCACAGGAATTGCAAAGGGTTGACCGGATTTCCTGCACGGCGAAGCTCGAACGTCACAGCCGTTCCGCGTCTGTCCGCAACCCCCATCGGGCTTCCACCAATCACGCTATCGCCCACTGCAACATTCACCCGTTCAAGCCCGGTGACCAAACTGGTCCAGCCGCCGTCGTGCTCGATGATGACGATTCGCCCGAATCCGCGATAGACGCCCGCAAAAGCCACGCGGCCGCGTCCCGGCGCAACCACTTGCGCGCCCCCCGCCGGGGCGAGGGTCAGCCCGGTGCTGGCCAGCCCGCTGTCACGCTTGGCTCCAAACCCCACCAGAGTGCGGCCCTGCACCGGCAGCTGAAAATCGCGTGGCGGCGGCGTGCTGGCGGCGGGCGACGGTGCGGCGGTGGGGGAAGCAGCAAGCGGCGCGGCGAGATTGGTAGGACGCAGCACCGGCCCCGGCAGCGCCGCGAGTTCTTGCCGCAGCGCCGCGATGTCGTCCAGCCGATCGACCAAACCATCAAGATCGCGCGCCTCCTCAGCCAGCGCCAGCGCCCGTTCGCCTTCCCGCAAAGCCGCGCCGCGTGCAGTGCGCGAGGCAAGCCGCTGCTGGTTTTCCAGCGCGGCCAGCTCCACCCGCCGGTCGCGCAGCGCGCCTTCGCCCGCACGCAATTGATCGAGCGCACGTGCCGCCTGCGTCTCCAAGGCCCGTCCCCGGTCCAACTCGCTGCGCAAAGCGGCGGTGCGGGCGCGGATTTGTGGCACGGCGCTGGCAAGCACCGCGCGCACGTGCACCACGTCTTTCAATGAACCCGGCTGCAGCGCCGATAGCGCCAGCGGTCGGCGCGCGGCGGTCTGCAAGGCGGCGGTGAGGCGCGCGGTCGGCTCCTGCTTCTTGGCGAGCCGTGCCGTCAAGGCGGCACGCTCTCCCCGCACGATGGAGTAACGCGCGCGCGCGGCTTCGATTTCCGCCTCGGCTTGCTGGATCCGTGCGGCGAGCGCGGCAGCTTCGTTGGCGGTGCGCTGCGCGGCTTCTGTCGCGGCTTCTGCCGCGTTGGAAAGGCGCGCGGCGCGGGCTTCGGCGCGGCGGCTTTCGCGGGTGGCGCGGGCGAGCGCGGCTTCGGCTTCGTCAGGCTCGATCAGTTGCACTGCTGTTTGTGCGCGGGTGGTTGGCAGTACGGCAAACAGCGCGGCGCAAATGGTTGCGGCCAAGGCAAAATGGAGCGCCGTGCGGTTCATTGTGCTACCCTGCCCGATGATAGGGATGCCCGGCAAGGATCGTTGTCGCCCGATACAACTGTTCCATCAGCATAGCGCGCGCCAGCATATGCGGCCAGGTGGCCGGGCCGAAGGCGAGCAGCAGGTCGGCAGAGGCGCGCTCGGCATCCGAATGGCCATCTGCCGCGCCCAGCATGAAGCGCGTCTCGCGCACGCCCTCATCACGCCAACGCCCCAGCAATGCGGCGAAATTGTCTGACGTCATGGCCTTGCCGCGCTCATCAAGCAGCACGGTGCGGCAAGGGGTGATAGGATCAGCCGCCTTACCAGCACCAGTATCGGGCCATTCGGTCAGCTTGACCGGCCAAGTCATGCGCTTGGCATAGCGATCGACCAGATCACCCTCAGGCGACCGGCCAATCTTCCCACGCGCGATGATATGGAGGAGGATAAGCAAATACCCGGTTTTGGAGCCCAGAACGGGCTGCAACGCAGCCCGCAAGGGCGACCGCCCGCCCGCAGGCGCTCAAGCCCGAAGGGCTTGAAACAGCGCCGAGGACGCGCCCGCGGAGGCGGGCGCGCAAAACAAGCTACGCTCTTCCCTGCGTCACTTCGCTACCCTCGAACGACCACATGCGTTCAAGGTTGTAGAAGGTGCGCACTTCGGGGCGGAACAGGTGGACGACCACGTCGCCCGCATCGATCAGCACCCAGTCAGCCGCCGGCAGACCTTCGATTCGCGCGTGGCCGAACCCGGCCTTCTTGATCTCTTCGGCGAGCTTTTGCGCCATCGAGGCCACCTGCCGGGTCGAACGCCCGCTGGCGATCACCATGTGATCGGCAATCGAGCTTTTGCCCTCAAGCGGGATCGACACGATTTCCTGCGCCTGATCGTCATCAAGCTGCGACAGCACCAATTTGTGCAGGGCATCAGTGCTCATATCAGAGCGCTTCAGCGTTTGGGCGGTGTTGGCAGCGGCTTGCACCGCAGCGGGCGGCACGGACGCGATAAACGCCTCGGTAATCGGCAATCTCGTATCTCCAGAGTTCAGGGCGATGGGAGCAGACAACACGCAGACCGGCAGGCGAGGCAGCCGAAACGCAAGCTATGCGCTTCATGCGACCTCCTCTGACCGGATGCTGCGGAATGTCAGCCGATCGCGCACCGTGGCTTTGCGTTGTGCGATGTCCGAACCCGTGCCGAGGATGTCCTCAGCCCACCCGGCATTGGCACGGCGAATCGCCGTGGCCGAGCGGTGATCGGGATCGAAACGCAATAACACCAGGGCTGGCGCGCTCCATTGCCCCCGTTTCCGAATGCTGGCAGAAGACACACGATAGCGCCTGAGCCAGACCATGGCGGGGCTCGTCATGGCGCGGGCATCATAGCCGGGCCGGGCGATTACCGCAATCGGCATTGTCCGCGCGATTCGTCGCCAGTCTTTCCAGCGGTGCAATTCGGCGAGATTATCCGCCCCCATCAGCCACACAAACCGCCGTTTGGGATAGCGGCGGGTGAGCTTTGCCAGCGTATCGACGGTGAAACGCGTGCCCAGCTGCTGCTCGATCGCGGTCGGGATGATCGGTGCACGGCGCGCCTGCTGATGGGCTGAGCGCAGTCGCGCGGCTAGCGGCGCCATGCCTGCGCGCGGCTTCAAAGGATTGCCGGGCGACACCAGCCACCACACCTCATCCAGCCCCAGCGCCTCGGCGGCAAATAGCGTCACCCGCCGATGCCCGCCATGCGCAGGATTGAAGCTGCCGCCCAGCAACCCGGTGAGAATAGGGATCGAACGCAAGGGGTTACGCCAAAAGCTCAAGCACGCGTCTGCCCGCTCCCGCGCACTTGCCATTTGTAGGTCGTCAGCCCTTCCAGCGCGACCGGCCCGCGTGCGTGCAGGCGGCCGGTGGCAATGCCGATTTCCGCGCCCAACCCGAACTCGCCCCCATCGGCGAATTGCGACGAGGCATTGTGCATCACGATTGCGCTATCGGCCTCTGCCAGAAAGCGTTCGGCGGCGGCATCATCAGCGGTGACGATCACGTCGGTGTGTGCCGATGAATGGCGCGCGATGTGCGCCAGCGCGTCGTCCAATCCATCAACCACTGCGACTGAGAGAATCGCGTCGAGATATTCTGTGTCCCAGTCATTTGCGCTCGCCGGGATGACACGCGGATCGAGCGCCTGCGCGCGGCCATCGCCGCGCACTTCGCAGCCCGCGTCGATCAGCGCCGTGACCAGCGCCGCGCTGTCCGGGAAAGCAGCGTCGATCAGCAGCGTCTCCATCGCCCCGCAAATGCCGGTACGCCGCAGCTTGGCATTGAGTGCGATGTTCCGCGCCATCGCAGGATCGGCAGCGGCGTGCACATAGGTGTGGCAGATGCCGTCCAGATGCGCGAGCACCGGGACGCGCGCATCGGCCTGAACGCGGGCGACAAGGCTCTTGCCCCCGCGCGGCACGATCATGTCGATCAAGCCACTTGCGGTGAGCATTGCGCCCACGGCGGCGCGGTCTTGCGTGGGGATCAATTGCACCGCTGCGGCAGGCACACCGCCTTCGTTCAAGCCTTCGACCAGCGCCGCGTGGATCGCACGGTTGGAATGCACCGCCTCGCTCCCGCCGCGCAGCAGTGCCGCGTTGCCCGCGCGGATGCACAGCGCAGCAGCATCGGCGGTGACGTTGGGGCGGCTTTCGTAGATGATTCCGATCGTGCCAATCGGTACCCGGATACGCTGCAGCCGCAGGCCATTGGGTCGCTGCGCCGAATCGATCACCTCACCCACCGGATCGGGCAGGTCAGCCACCGCGCGCACGCCTGCGGCAATTCCTGCCAAACGCGTTTCATCAAGCGCCAGCCGGTCGAGCATCGCCGGGGCCAGCCTGTTCGCCGCGCCTGCAGCAAGATCTTGGGCGTTGGCGGCCAGGATCGCCGGGGCCGAAGCCTCCAACCGGTCAGCCGCCAAGTGCAGCGCCGCCGCCCGCTCCGCGCTCGGCATCGCAGCCAGCGCGCGCTGCGCCAGCCTTGCGGCCTGTGCAAGCGTGGTCACAAGCTGCACGGGATCGGCGGCTTCGGGGCTCGTTTGCTGGTCGGCGGTTTGGGTCATGCGCATCTCCGTAGCAGGCGCATTATGCGCTGTCAGGCCTGACTGGCACGGGCGAGTTTCAGGCGATCCTCGCGGCAGTTGCGAAAAAAGCACGAATCAGGAACATTGCTGGGCGTGCGGTGCAACTTTCCACCGATGATGGGTGTTCTTGCTTATAATCGCCAAAGCATGAACACTTCACCGCGAATCCCCTTCGCTTCGCCTGCCCTACCATAAGCGGGATTCGACCAGCGATTGATGCACTGTTAGCGGCGAATCAAGGTTACATAAAAAAAGATATCGGGGTCGCAGTGTCAGACAGGATTACCGCACTCAAGTGGGGCGAGCGACTGCGTCAGTGGTTCCCCGACCGCGAGTTTTTCATGCGTGCTGACGGACAGGT
>LNFM01000404.1_pt1 | contig 183082 bp, 156 predicted proteins | sample 596031 | NCBI WGS metagenome assembly LNFM01 (sample SAMN04254537, study PRJNA301005) | activated carbon metagenome | isolation source: dual media filters at the Ann Arbor, Michigan drinking water treatment plant | place: USA: Ann Arbor | reverse complement strand
GCCTGGACAACGAGCTCGACATCGTCGAAGGCATGCAGTTCGACCGCGGCTACCTGTCGCCCTACTTCATCAACAACCCCGAGAAGCAGAGCGCGATTCTCGAGAACCCCTTCGTGCTGCTGTACGACAAGAAGATCAGCAACATCCGCGACCTGCTGCCGGTGCTGGAGCAAGTGGCCAAGAGCGGCCGTCCGCTGCTGATCATTGCCGAAGAAGTTGAAGGCGAAGCGCTGGCCACCCTGGTGGTCAACACGATCCGCGGCATCCTGAAGGTCGTGGCCGTCAAGGCACCGGGCTTCGGCGACCGTCGCAAGGCCATGCTGGAAGACATCGCCATCCTGACCGGTGGCAAGGTCATCGCCGAAGAAGTCGGCCTGACGCTCGAGAAGGTGCAACTGGCCGACCTGGGCCAGGCCAAGCGCGTCGAAGTGGGCAAGGAAAACACCACGCTGATCGACGGTTCCGGTGCCGCCGGCGACATCGAAGCGCGTGTCAAGCAGATCCGCGTGCAGATCGAAGAAGCCACCAGCGACTACGACCGTGAGAAGCTGCAAGAGCGCGTGGCCAAGCTGGCCGGCGGCGTGGCCGTCATCAAGGTCGGTGCCGCGACCGAGATGGAAATGAAGGAAAAGAAGGCCCGTGTCGAAGACGCCCTGCACGCCACGCGTGCGGCGGTGGAAGAAGGCATCGTGGCCGGTGGTGGCGTGGCGCTGCTGCGTGCGCGTCAAGCGGCTGGCACCATCAAGGGTGACAACAGCGACCAGGAAGCGGGCATCCGGATCGTGCTGCGCGCCGTCGAGCAACCGCTGCGCGAAATCGTGGCGAATGCCGGCGACGAACCCAGCGTGGTGATCAACGCCGTGCTGGCTGGCAAGGGCAACTACGGCTTCAACGCCGCCAACGGCACCTACGGCGACATGATCGAAATGGGCATCCTGGATCCCACCAAGGTCACGCGCACCGCGCTGCAGAACGCCGCCTCCGTGGCTGGCCTGATGCTGACGACCGAGTGCATGGTTGCCGAAGCGCCGAAGGACGAGTCCGGCGCCGGCGGCGGCATGCCCGGTGGCATGGGCGGCATGGGTGGCATGGGCGGCATGGACATGTAAGTCCTGTTGCAACACCGAAGAGGCGTGGCACCCCCACCTCCTTCGGGCCGCAACCCAGCAGCGGGCGTCGCCATGCGGCGGCCCTGAAGCTCGAAGAAAGGCCTGCGTTGTGAAACGCAGGCCTTTTTCTTTGATCGAAATCGACACCGCGGCCCACAATTCGGTTCATATGGCTCTCTCCCCGGTCTCCCAGCTGTTCCAGCAATTCGTCGAAGACGAAATGCTGCGCGCACCGCTGCTCTTCGACCAGCTGCTCGACGCCGTTGCCGACGAGGTGCGCAGCGGCCTGCCGGCGATGCCCACACCCCAGCGCATGGCGGTGGCCGAACTGGTGCAGGCCCTGCAGGTGCAGCGCCTGCGCATGGGGGACTACTTCATGCATTCCTTGCGCGAACAGGTTCAGGCGGAACTCTCGCGCCAGGCACCCAAGCAAGACAAAAAACCCGACAAGCCCAAGACGCTGGCCCTGGTGGACGAAGAAGAGGTCGCCATCGACGTCGAGCTCTCGCACACCATGGAAGCCATCAAGAGCGTGGCCGAATATGAACTGCGCGAACTGCAGACCTTCACCTCGGCCATGGTCGGCGACCTGGAGATGGCGCGCGACCACAACCCTTTCCGTGCCGAAACCTGGGCCCGTGCGGTCTGGAACTCGGCGCAGGCACTGCCGCTGTCGCGTGGCCATCAGGTGGCCTTCATGCGCCACGCCTCGAAGCCGCTGGCGCAGCTGCTGCGCACCAGCTACGCGGCCACCACCTCGCGCCTGGAAGGCATGGGGGTGGAACCGGCGGCCTACCGCACGCTGATCCTGCCCAGCGGCTCACGACGCGGCGGGCGCTCGGTCGAGACCACCTACACCCCCGACCTGTACCGCATGAGCGAGACCATGCCGGCACCGCTGGACACCACCAGCGGCGTCAGCCTGAACAGCCCGCAGCGGCAGCCCACGGGCCGCGAAAACTGGCGCGAGGTGGCCCGTGGCACCACGCAGCGTGCCGACCGCCAGGCCATCGAACTGGTCAGCCGCCTGTTCGAGGCCATGCTGGCCGACAAGCGTGTGCCACCCGACATCACGGTGCTCATCTCGCGCCTGCATGGCCCGGCCATGCGCCTGGCGCTGCGCGACCGCGCGCTGCTCGACCAGGGCAAACACCCCTTGTGGCGCTTCGTCAACCAGCTCGTGTTCGCGGCCGAGATGTCGCCCGACGCGGCCGACCCCGAACGCGTGATGCTGCTCAGGCTGGCCCAGGCCACCATCGACCAGCTGGCCAGCGAACCGGTGCAGAACTCGGGGCTTTACCGCTGGGCGCTGGAAAGGCTCGACGCCTTCCTGCACAAGCGCCTGACCCGCCGCCTGGCCAGCGTGGCCACACAGGTCGGCTCACTGCAGAAACTCGAAGACAAGCTGGGCGACAACCCGGGCCCACCGTCCACGATGAGCGGCCCGCTGGACGTCCACCAGCTCGACACCGTGCCGGCCGAATTCATGGACACCGCGCAGCCGACACCGCAGCCCGGCGACAGCGCGGCCGACTGGCTGAACGGCCTGCGCGCCGGCAACTGGGTGCGCATGTTCTTCAAAGGCCGCTGGTTGCAGGCGCAGCTGCTGTGGACCGGCGAGCGGCGAGAGTTCCTGCTCTTCGGTGACGGCGCGTCCGACGACACCTGGGCCGTGCGCAGCGGGGCGCTGGTGATGATGCACGGCAACGGCCTCATCAAGACGCTGAAACAGCGCTCCATCGTCGGCAGCGCCGCGGCCAAGGTGCAAGAGCAGGTGGGCGCGGCCAACGCCGCCTGAACTTCGGCTTCAGTCCAGCAGCGACCGGATCAGTTCGGCCACGCGGTCGGGCTGTTCGTGCACGATCCAGTGCGAGGCCTCGGGCACACGCTGCACGTCGAGTTGGGGCACCCAGCGGTCCAGACCGTCCAGCAGGCCGGGCAACAGGGCCTTGTCCTGCTCGCCCCACAACAGCGTGGTGGGCACGTGCACGGTCACCGCATCGTCGGGCAGTTCCACGCGGTGCAGCGGGTCGTCTGCGCCCAGCGGCGGCCGCAGTGGCGAGGCGCGGTAGTAGTTGACCGGCCCGGTCAGACCACGGCCGCCGTTGTGCCAGGCCTGCCGGTACTGCTGGCGCAGCTCGGGCGTCAGCCAGGCTGCGTCACCGAAAAACGGCCACAGGCGGCGGAAGCCGTCTTCGGCCAGCAAGTCGGGTGCGTCGGGCCGGCACAGGAAACTCATGTAGGCACTGGCCACCTGCTGTGCCGTGTTGTGTCGCAGCTCGCGCAGAAAAGCCGCCGGGTGCGGCGAGTTGACGATCAGCAAGCGGCGCATCAGCTCGGGCCGCTGCGCCGCCAGGTTCCAGGCCAGCGCACCGCCCCAGTCATGGGCCACCAGCAGGTCCAGCGGTGCACCCAGGGCTTCGATGGCCGCCACCACATCGGCCACCAGGTGTCGGGGCCGATAGGCCGACACCTCGGTCGGGGCACTGGAACCCGGGTAGCCGCGCAGATTGGGCGCCACGCAGGCGGCCTGCGGCGCCACCCGCGCCATCACCTCGTCCCAGACAAAAGCGGCCTCGGGAAAACCGTGCAGCAGCATCACACGCGTGCGCCCGAGGCCACTGCCCCGGCAGGCCAGCGTGACGCCGTGCGGCAGGCTCAGGTCGAAGTGACGCACCGGCACGACGTTCAGCTGGGGTGGATCCACTGGTGCAAGGCCACGGCCGCGTCGCCCAGGCCCAGGCGGGACAGGGCGGAAAACGGTGTCACGCCGATGTCCGAGCTTTCGGTGCTGACTTCGCCCAGCACGTCCTGGGCGGCCCGCACCGCCGTCTGCGTTTCGCTGCGGTTGAGCTTGTCGGCCTTGGTCAGCAGCGTCAGCAGTTTCACCTGGCCACCGGCCAGCCGGGGCGCCATCAGGGCCAGCAGGCGGCGGTCCAGGTCGGTGAAACCCAGGCGCGAGTCGATCATCAGCACCACGCCGAAGAGGTTGCGGCGCAGTTCCAGGTACTCGGCCATCACCTCCTGCCAGCGCAGCTTGGCGGCCCGTTCGACGGCCGCGTAGCCGTAGCCAGGCAGGTCGGCCAGCAGCGCGTCGGGCGCGTCCTTCGGGCCCACCTCGAACAGGTTGATGTGCTGCGTGCGCCCGGGTGTGCGCGAGGCGAAGGCCAGGCGCTTCTGCTGCGCCAGCCGGTTGATGGCGGTCGACTTGCCGGCATTGCTGCGGCCGACGAAGGCGATCTCGGGCAATTCACCCGCGGGCAACTGGTCCAGGCGGCTGGCGGTGGTCAGGAAACGGGCGCTGTGGGTCCAGGCCAGGGCCGCTTTTTCAGCGGCGGTGGGCAGGTCCGGCGGGCCGCCGACCGGAGTCCGAAAGGGGGTTGTCATGGTGCATTGTAAAATTCCGTGGTTTGTGTCCTGCGATGGCGGGAAACCAGCGCCACATCGGCGCACCGCCCTGCCCCGCCACCCTGCATTGCCAGCCTGCCCGTTTGAAAGCCCGCCGCATGAAGTCGCCCGTCGCCCTGACCCTGTTGGCCCCTCTGGCCCTGACCCTTGCCACGCTGTCCTTCCAGGCCGCTGCCGCCGAAGCCAAACCGGCCTTCAAGCCCGACCTGGCCAAGGGCCAGCAACTGGCCACCACCTGCCTGGCCTGCCACACGGCGGATGGCACACGGGGTGTGCCGGCCAACCCGATCCTTGCGGCCCAGCACCCCGAATACCTCGTCAAGCAGCTGATCGAGTTCAAAAGTGGCAAGCGCAAGAACGCCGTGATGCAGGGCATGGCGGCCATCCTGTCCGAAGACGACATGAAACACGTGGCCGCGTTTTATGCCAGCAAGCAGTCCAAGCCGGGCTTTGCCCGGGACAAGGACACCGTGACACTGGGCGAACAGATCTGGCGTGGCGGCATCCTGGGCAAGGCCGTGCCGGCTTGCGCGGGCTGCCACAGCCCCAACGGCGCCGGTGTACCTTCACAGTACCCGCGCATCGGCGGACAGCATGGCGACTACACCGAAGCCCAGTTGCTGGCCTTCCGTTCGGGCCTGAGGGCCAACAACGCGCAGATGAGCACCATCGCGGCGAAGATGAACGACCGCGAAATCAAGGCCGTGGCCGACTACGTCGCGGGCCTGCGGTAACGACTGTTGCCAGCTTTACCAGCACCTGAAGGCCGGTCTTGCACCGGCCTTCTGACCGTTTGTCGACCCGCTACCCAATAATCCGCGTCATGGCTGTATCCACCTCTGGCGTTGACGTGAAACTGGGTTCGCGTCGTTTCCGCGAAGCGCTCGAGCTGGTGTCGTCGATGCGCTTTTCGATCTCGCTGCTGTCGGTGATCTGCATTGCCTCGGTCATCGGCACCGTGGTCAAGCAGAACGAGCCGCTCAACAACTACGTCAACCAGTTCGGGCCCTTCTGGGCCGATGTCTACGGTGCGGTCAACCTGTACACCGTGTACAGCGCCCCCTGGTTTCTGCTGATCCTGGCTTTCCTGGTGCTGTCCACCAGCTTGTGCATCGCGCGCAACCTGCCCAAGATCGTGGCCGACTGGCAGCAGTACAAAGAAGGCATGCGCGAACAGGCGCTGAAGGCCTTTGCGCACAAGGGCCAGGCGCGGGTGGCGGAACCCCAGGCTGAAGCCTTGCAGCGTGTGAGTGCGCTGCTGGTGCAGCAGGGCTGGCGCGCCAAGGTGCAGCAGCGCGAGCACGGTGTGATGATCGCGGCGCGCAAGGGCCGCAGCAACAAGATCGGCTACCTGGCGGCGCACTCGGCCATCGTGCTGATCTGCGTCGGCGGCTTGCTCGATGGCGACCTGTTCGTGCGCACGCAGATGGCGCTGCTGGGCAAGAGCACCTTCAGCGGCGGCGGCCTGATCACCGACGTGCCACCCGAGCACCGCCTGTCGGTCAACAACCCCACCTTCCGCGGCAACCTGTTCGTGCCCGAAGGCGCGCGTGCCGGCGTGGCCGTGCTCAACATGCCCGGCGGCGTGGTGCTGCAGGACCTGCCCTTCGATGTCGAACTCAAGCGCTTTGTCGTCGAGTACTACGCCACCGGCATGCCCAAGCTCTTTGCCAGTGAAATCGTCGTGCACGACAACAACACCGGCAAGTCATTCGAGCACAAGGTCGAGGTCAACAAGCCGGCCTTTCACGACGGTGTGGCCATCTACCAGAGCAGCTTCGACGACGGCGGCTCGCGGGTGACGTTGCGCGCCCTGCCGCTGGGCCCGGGCCAGGCATTTGATGTCGAGGGCACGATCGGCGGCAAGACCGAACTGGTGTCCACCGGTCCCAAGGGCGAAGAACGCGTGACGCTGGAATTTGCGACGCTGCGGGTCATCAATGTCGAGAACATGAGCGCCGCCTCGGCGGGTGACACGGCCACCGACGTGCGCAAGGTCGACCTGGCGCAGGCCATCGACTCGCGCCTGGGCGCCGGCACCAAGGTGGTCAGCAAAAAGACGCTGCAGAACGTGGGGCCTTCCATCACCTATCGACTGCGCGATGGCGCCGGCCAGGCGCGTGAGTACCAGAACTTCATGTCGCCCATCGAACTGGAGGGCAGCAACGTTTTCCTGGTGGGCGTGCGCGACAACCCGCAAGAAGCCTTCCGCTACCTGCGCATCCCGGCCGATGAAAACGGCAAGCTGGACGGCTGGCTGCGCCTGCGCCAGGCGCTGAACGACCCTGCGCTGCTGGACCAGGCAGCACGCCGCTACGTGGCCCTGGCCGCGCCGCCCGACCGGCCCGATGTGGCCGAGCAGCTGACCGGCACCACACGCCGTGCGCTGGGCCTGTTTGCCGGCGCGGAAAAGGGCAAGTCGGCAGCCAACGAGGGCCAGAACGTCAGCGGGCTGCAGGCATTGGCCGACTTCATGGAAACCTCGGTGCCCGAAGCCGAGCGCATGCGCGTGTCCGAGGTCTTGCTGCGCATCCTGAACGGCTCGCTGTTCGAGCTCTTGAACCTGACACGCGAAAAGGCCTCGCTGCCGGTGCTGAAGCCCGGCCCCGAGGCCGAGCAGTTCATGACCCAGGCCGTGACCTCGCTGTCCGACAGCTACTTCTACCCTTCGCCCCTGGTGTTCCAGCTGACCGACTTCACCCAGGTGCAGGCCAGCGTGTTCCAGGTTGCACGTGCCCCGGGCAAGAACCTGGTCTACCTGGGTGCCGTCGCGTTGATACTGGGCGTTTTCATGATGCTGTACGTGCGGGACCGTCGCCTCTGGGTCTGGCTGCAGGCCGATGCCGACGACGCCGGCCACACACGCATCAGCACGGCCTTGTCCAGCACCCGCCGCACCCTGGATGGCGACGCCGAATTCGAACGCCTGAAGAGCGCCCTTCTGAAAGAGAGCTCCACATGAACACCACCACCCTGGAACTCGGCCGTGGCGGCAACCCGCTGGCGCGGCGCAGCGCCTTCGACTGGGCCTACGCCCTGCTCATCGTGCTGGGGGCGGGCTACGCCTTCCAGCGTTACGGCAAGTCGATGGACGTGTACGAAGTCAGCATCCTGGCCGGTGCAGTGCCTTCGCTGATCGCGCTGGGCTGGTTCTGGGGGCCACTGCGGGCGCTGTCCATCGGCGTGGGGGCACTGGTGCTGCTGGCGATTGCGCTGTACATGCGCACGCCTGACGATTTCGGCGCCGACCTGGCTGCCGCCGACAAGGTCTTTCTGCTCAAGTACTTCCTGTCCAGCCAGAGCGCCATCCTGTGGATGAGCCTGCTGTTTTTCATGAGCACGGCCTTTTACTGGATCGGCCTGTTTGCGCGCCTGGGCGCCGGCGGCAGCGACAACACCGCGCTGCGCATCGGCACCGGCCTGGCCTGGGCGGCGGTGGTGATGGCGCTGGTGGGTTCGCTGGTGCGCTGGTTCGAAAGCCACCAGATCGCACCCGACATCGGCCACATCCCGGTCAGCAACCTCTACGAAGTGTTCGTGCTGTTCTGCTGGATGACGGCGCTGTTCTACCTGTACTACGAACAGATCTACAAGACCCGCGCGCTGGGGCCGTTTGCCATGCTCATCGTCAGCGCGGCGGTGGGTTTCCTGCTCTGGTACACGGTGATCCGTGAAGCGCACGAAATCCAGCCTCTGGTGCCTGCGCTGCAGAGCTGGTGGATGAAGCTGCACGTGCCGGCCAACTTCATCGGCTACGGCACCTTTGCCATCGCCGCGATGGTGGCTTTTGCCTACCTCATCAAGTCGATGGCGGCCGAAACCCGCTGGTGGAAGTTGGCGCCGCTGTGGCTGCTGGGCGTGGTGCTGTGTTTCGAGCCGCTGGTGTTCCGCCGCGGCGCGGCGGAAAGCGGTGCCTACTGGTTCGTCTACTTTGGCATCAGCGCGCTCGTGGTGGCGGCCATCATCTCGGCTCGGCGCCACATCGGCCAGCGACTGCCCAGCTTCGAAGTGCTGGACGACGTGATGTACAAGTCCATCGCGGTGGGATTCGCCTTCTTCACCATCGCCACCATCCTGGGCGCCTTCTGGGCTGCCGAAGCCTGGGGCGGTTACTGGAGCTGGGACCCGAAAGAAACCTGGGCCCTGATCGTGTGGCTCAACTACGCGGCCTGGCTGCACATGCGGCTGATGAAGGGCCTGCGCGGCACGATCTCGGCCTGGTGGGCCCTGGTGGGCCTGGCGATCACCACGTTTGCCTTCCTGGGCGTGAACATGTTCCTGTCGGGACTGCACTCCTACGGCGAGTTGTAAGAACAGGGCAGCAGGGGCCGACCGGTCTGCCTGCACCCCGCTAACCAACGGCACGCCATGCATTTCATCCAGGACCGCGGCTTCAACCATCGGGTGGCGTCGGAGATCACGCCACAAGTTGTCTACCTGCGCCGTCGCCAGCTGATCCAGAGCCTGGCCGCCGGGGCTGCTGGATGGGCCCTGCCCACGCACCAGGCCCATGCGCAGACGGCTCGCCCCGGCAAGCTGGCCGCGCTGCCCGCTGTGCGCAGCACCGCGGCCGGCGCCGTGACGATGGAAAAGGCCACGCCTTACGCCGACGCCTCCACCTACAACAACTTCTACGAGTTCGGCACCGACAAGTCCGACCCGGCCCGGTACGCCGGCAGCCTGAAACCGCGGCCCTGGACGGTGGCTGTCGAAGGCGAGGTCAAGAAGCCCGGCAACTACGACCTGGACACGCTGCTGAAGCTGGCGCCGCAGGAAGAGCGCATCTACCGCATGCGCTGCGTCGAAGGCTGGTCGATGGTGATCCCGTGGGTGGGCTTTTCGGTGGCCGAGCTGATCAAACGTGTCGAGCCCACTGGCAAGGCGCGCTTCGTGCAATTCGTGACCCTGGCCGACAAGGCGCAGATGCCCGGCTTGAACTCGAGCGTGCTGGACTGGCCCTATGTCGAAGGCCTGCGCCTGGACGAAGCCATGCACCCGCTGACGATGCTGGCTTTCGGCATGTATGGCGAGGTGCTGCCCAACCAGAACGGCGCGCCGCTGCGCCTGGTGGTGCCCTGGAAATACGGTTTCAAAAGCGGCAAGAGCATCGTCAAGATCCGCTTCGTCGAACAGCAGCCGAAGACCAGCTGGGAAGAAGCGGCGGCCAGCGAATACGGCTTCTATTCCAACGTCAACCCGAAGGTCGACCACCCGCGCTGGAGCCAGGCCACCGAACGCCGCATCGGCGAAGACGGGCTGTTTGCCAAGAAGCGGCCGACGCTGATGTTCAATGGCTACGAGCCCCAGGTCGGGCAGTTGTACGCCGGCATGGACCTGAAGAAGTTCTACTGACCGGCTGCCGGGCCCTGCTGGCCACGACGTGAACAAGCTCCTGCTGCACCCGGCAGCCAAGCCGCTGCTCTTCGGGCTGTGCCTGCTGCCGCTGGCCTGGCTGGTGTGGGGCGCGGTGGCCAACACCCTGGGCGCGAACCCGGCCGAAGCCCTGATCCGCAGCACGGGTGACTGGACGCTGCGTTTCCTGTGCATCACGCTGGCCGTCACGCCCTTGCGCCAGGGCTTCGGCTGGTCGGCCCTGGCACGCCTTCGCCGAATGCTGGGGCTCTTCACCTTCTTCTACGGCGTGCTGCACTTCCTGTGTTTTGCCTGGCTCGACATGGGCCTGGACCTGGCGGCCATCGTGGCCGACATCCCCAAGCGGCCCTTCATCCTGGTGGGCTCCACGGCCCTGCTGCTGATGCTGCTGCTGGCGGCCACCTCGTTCAACCGCGCGATCAAGTGGCTGGGCGCGGCGCGCTGGCAGCGCCTGCACCGCCTGGTCTATGCCGTGGTGCTGCTGGGCCTGCTGCACTTCTTCTGGATGCGCTCGGGCAAAAACGACTATGCCGAGGTGGCGGTGTACGCCGCCGTGGTGGCTGTGCTGCTGGGCTGGCGCGTGGTGCGCTGGCTGCGCCAACGTGCCGCAGGGCAGCGTTTGCGGGTGACAGGCGGGGCATCGGGTAACTGATAGGGCGGGTGCCAGCGAGCGCTGGCTAACATTCACGGGGTCGGGTCAGCGACATGCCCTTGACGGCATGTGCTGGCATCACCACCCCTCTGCCCACCCAGCACGCGAGTAAAGCCATGCGCCGTAACCTTCCCCTTGCCTCTGCCCTGACGGCCTTGCTGGCCGCCGCTTTCCCGGCCCAGGCCCAGCAGGTGACGCTGACCGCGTCGTCGTGGCTCGCGCCCACGCACCTGCTGTCGCGCGCACAAGCCGACTGGTGCACCGAAGTCAGCAAGGTCACGCAGGACCGCGTCAAGTGCAACATCCTGCCCAAGCCGGTGACACCGCCGCCGGGCACCTTCGACGCCGTGCGCGACGGCCTGGCCGACCTGTCCTTCAGCGTGCAGGGTTACACCCCGGGCCGCTTCGTCATCACCAAGATGGCCGAGATGCCCTTCCTGGGCGAGTCGGCCGTGGCCACCAGCGTGGCCTACCAGCGCATCCACGAAAAACATCTGGCCAAGCTGGACGAACACAAGGGCCTGAAGGTGATTGCCGTGTTCACGCACGGCCCCGGTGTCATCTTCAACAACAAAAAGGCCATCAACACGCTGGCCGACCTGGACGGCATCAAGTTCCGCGTCGGCGGCGGTGTCATCAACGACGTGGGCAAGGCGCTGGGCGTGAACATGACGCTCAAGCCCGCACCGCAGTCCTACGAACTGCTGTCTTCGGGTGTCGTGGACGGTGTCTGGTTCCCCGACGAGTCGATCGTGTCCTTCAAGCTCGACAAGCTCATCAAGTACCGCACGGCGGTGCCGGGTGGCCTGTACAACACCAGCTTCGCCTTCGTGATGAACCCCGCCACCTGGGCCAAGATCGGCAAGGCCGACCAGGCCGCCATCGACAAGCTGTCGGGTGAATACGCGGCGCGCCACTTCGGCAAGTACTGGGACGAAGAAGACGACAAGAGCCTGACCGCACAGAAGGCGCTGGGTGTGCAGATCACGCAGGCCGATGCCAAGTTCGTGGCCGAATTCAAGGCCAAGACCGCGCCGATCGAAACCGCCTGGGTGCAAGAGGCCGAGGCCAAGGGCCTGAAGGGCGCTGCGGCCATCCTGCAGGAGTTCCGCGCCGAGATCGCCAAGGTCAAGTAAGGTGGTCTCGCCGCCGGCCCGCAGGTCGGCGGCAACCACAGGCCCGACGCACCCCACACCCCGGGCGGCCTGACGTGCCGCCCTTCGTGCTGATGAAACGCATCCCCTCGCTGTTTGCCGGGGTCGCCGCCGTCGCGCTGTTTGCGATGATGCTGCTGACCTTTGCCGACGTGTTCAGCCGCAAGTTCCTGGGCAACTCGATCACCGGCGCAGTCGAGCTCACCGAGCTGGCGATGCTGCTGATGATCTTCTGCGCGCTGCCGCTGGCATCGCTGGCGGGCGAGCACATCGTGTTCGATCTCTTCGACCGTGTGTTGCCCGATGCGCTGGTGCGCTGGCAGCAGGTGGCGGCGCACACGGTGACGGCACTGGTGTTCGGGGGGGCGGCCTGGACCGTCTGGCTGCGCGCACTGCGCACCACCGACATGGGCGACACCACGGCCACGCTGGAGATCCGCATCGCGCCCTTCCAGCAGGCGGTGGCCGTGCTCTTGGCCGTCACCGCCATCACCCACCTGGCGCTGGCCTGGCGCGATGCCCGCCGCCCGGTGCTTGCTGGTGGCACGGCAGCCGCTGGCGCCAAACCGCACGCCGAGTCATGACCGAAGGCCTGCTCGGCTTTGCCGCCATGTTCGTGCTGATGGCGCTGCGGGTGCCCATCGCCGTGGCCATGGGCGTGGTGGGCCTGGTGGGCCTGGGCCTGATGCGTTCGTGGCCGGCCGCGATGTCGGCCGCCGGCGGCGAGTTTGTCGACATCGGCAGCTACACGCTGTCGGTGGTGCCGCTGTTCGTGCTGATGGGCAATTTCGTCACCCGCGCCGGCATGTCGCGTGACCTGTACCAGGCGGCCTACGCGCTCATCGGCCACAAACGCGGCGGCCTGGCGATGTCCACCATCGCGGCCTGCGCGGGTTTTGGCGCCATCTGCGGTTCGTCCATCGCCACCACCGCCACGATGGCGCGTGTGGCCATGCCCGAGATGGCGCGCTACAACTACGCGCCTTCGTTTGCCGCCGGCTCGGTGTGTGCCGGGGCCACGCTGGGCATCCTGATTCCGCCGTCGGTGATCCTGGTCATCTACGGCATCATGACCGAGCAGAGCATCGGTGCCCTCTTTGCCGCCGGTGTGTTGCCGGGCCTGCTGGCCACCGGCTTCTATCTCGCGGCTTCGTGGTGGACCACCCGCCGCCACCCCGAGTGGGGCCCGCCCGGTGAAAAGGCCAGCTGGCCCGAGCGCCGTGCCGCGCTGGGCCGCATCTGGGGCGTGCTGCTGCTGTTTGCGCTGGTGATGGGCGGCATGTACGGCGGCTTCTTCACGCCCACCGAAGCGGCCGGTGTCGGCGCCATGGGCGGCTTCCTGTTTGCCTGGGCGCGCCGCGCGCTGACGCTGAAGGTGCTGAACGAGGTGCTGGTCGAGTCGGCACGCACCTCGGCGATGCTGTTCACCATCGTCATCGGTGCGTCGCTGTTTGCCAGCTTCCTGAACTTCACCGACATGCCCGGTGCGCTGCGTGACTTCGTCACCAGCTTCGACGCCCACCCGGTTGTCGTCATCGCGGCCATCTGCCTGGTCTACGTGGTGCTGGGCACGGCGATGGAAAGCCTCTCGATGATGCTGCTGACGGTGCCGATCTTCTTTCCGCTGGTCACCGCGCTGGGCTTCGACCCCATCTGGTTCGGCATCATCGTGGTCTGCGTGATCGAGATCAGCCTGATCACGCCACCGGTGGGCATGAACATCTTCGTGTTGAGCAGCGTGGTGCCGGGCATCCCCACGGTGGCCATCTGGCGGGGCGTGATGCCCTTCATCGGTGCCGACATCCTGCGCATGGCCACGCTGATCGCCTTCCCGGCCATCAGCCTGTGGCTGCCAAAGACCTTGGGGCTGTGACTTCGGTGGCAGGCTGAGGTGGCCCCGCCCCCGCAACTGCGGGAAGCCGTGAGGCGAACCACGGCCTAGGATGAATCCACACCCAGGCCACGGACTTCAAGCCATGAACCGCACCCCGCTGCACGCCGACCCCGCCACCCGCGACGCCCTGTGCGAGGCCATCGCCGCGCTGGAAGTGGCACAAGCCAGCGGCCTGTCCTGGGCCGTGGCCGAAGCCCAGCTGGGCCTGGCCCGTGTCTACAGCCGCATGGGTGCGCTGGGTTTTGCGCTGGCGCTGCTGGAACAGGGCCTGGCCACCGCACACGGGCTGGACCAGCGGGTCGAGCTGCTGTGCGAACGCATCAGCACGCTGGCCAGCCATGCCGAGCAACTGGAAGCCCAGCTCGCGGGCAGCGGCCGTGCCGCGCGTGAAACTGCACGCGACCACATCTTCGAAGCCACCGGCCTGGCCACCCGCGTGGCCGACCCGCGCTGGGAAGTGAAGGTGCTGCTGCACCTGTCCGACGTGCTGGACCGCTTCGGCGACCGCGACGACGCCGTGCACCTGCAGACCCGCGCGCTGCGGCTGATGCAGCTGCCGGGTGGTGAGGCGGCCGTCGACCCCTTGCAACTGGCCAGCCTGGGGCGCCTGGCCGACGGTTGAATGCCCGCTCGAAGGCCCCTTCATTCCGGGGGGCGGGCCGTTGCGATCAGTAATAACCCGGCCCTCTGGCCTGTCTCTTGCAAGTCATCCTTCATCCCAGACGCCGCGACTTCGAGTTCGCGGCCCTCACAAGAAGCGGAGTTTCCTGATGTTGCAACGTCTCGCGATCACGGGCGCCCTGGTGCTGGCTGCCAGCCAGGCCAGCGCCGTGACCATCAATTTCGACGACCTGGCCACCGGCAGCACACTGTCGAACCAGTACGCCGGCCTGGGCGTGACCTTCTCGCCCAACGCGTTTTCCGGCCCCGGCAGCTCGGGTTCGGGCCAGCCCTGGGCCTCGAACACCGACATGACCCTGGCCTCCGTCACCGGCGGTGCCACCGACGTGGGTGCGCTGGGTTCGCCTTCGCTGGTCAGCGGCAACGTGCTGCACCGCTACAACAGCTGGCTGGGTGAAGACGGAGACCCGAGTTTCCTGATCAACTTCAGCACCCCGGTGACCTCCGTCAGCCTGGACTTCGCCGGTGTCAGCGGCAACCTGTACGCACCCGACAGCCGCCTCTTCATCTACGACGGCAGCACCCTGCTGGCCGAAGTGGGCGCCACGCTGCCCAGTTCCAGCGTTGCACAGCTGACGCTGAGCTATGCCGCCGCCAACATCACGAGCGTGGCCGTGGCGATGGGCTCGTACGACGACTGGGTGGCCGTCGACAACCTGGTGTTTGCGCCCGTGCCCGAACCCGGCACCTACGGCCTGATGGCCCTGGGCCTGCTGGCCGTGGTGGGCGCTGCGCAGCGCCGCGCCAAGCGCTGAGTCCACACGACCAGCAGGAACGCAAACGCCGCCCTCGGGCGGCGTTTGCCTTTGCGCAGCACCGCTTGCCGGCCTACACCCGCGCCAGCACCGGCCGCAAGGCCTGCCCCGTGTGCGAGCCCGCCGCCACCACCGCTTCCGGCGGCCCGGCCACCACCACACGGCCACCGGCACCGCCACCTTCGGGCCCGAGGTCGATCACCCAGTCGGCTTCGGCGATCACGTCCAGGTCGTGTTCGATCACCACCACGCTGTGGCCGCCGTCCACCAGGCGGTGCATGACCTGGATCAGGCGCTCGACGTCGGCCATGTGCAGGCCCACCGTGGGCTCGTCCAGCACGTACAGCGTGCGCGGCGCGCGCTGGCCGCGGCGAGTGACGTCGTCGCGCACCTTGCTGAGTTCGGTCACCAGCTTGATGCGCTGCGCCTCACCGCCGCTGAGCGTGGGTGAGGGCTGACCCAGCGTCAGGTAACCCAGGCCCACGTCCTTCAGCAGCTGCAGCGGGTGGCCGATGCTGGGCATGCTGGCGAAGAAGTCGACGGCTTCGTCGACCTCCATGCGCAGCACGTCGCCGATGCTCTTGCCGCGCCAGGTGACGGCCAGCGTTTCGGCGTTGAACCGAGCGCCGTGGCACACGTCACAGGGCACCTTCACGTCGGGCAGGAAACTCATCTCGATGGTCTTCATGCCCTGGCCTTCACAGCCGGGGCAGCGGCCGTCGCCGGTGTTGAAGCTGAAGCGATTGGCGGCATAACCACGCGCCTTGGCTTCCAGCGTTTCGGTGAAGAGCTTGCGGATGCTGTCCCAGAAACCGATGTAGGTGGCCGGGCAGCTGCGGGGGGTCTTGCCGATCGGCGTCTGGTCGACCTCCAGCACACGGTCGATGGTCTCGAAGCCCTGCAGGCCGGTGCAGCCCACCAGCGACGGCCTGCGGCCCGCCGCCAGCGCGTCGCGGCCGGCCTTGGTCACCTTGTGCTGCACCAGCGCGGCCACATTGGCCAGCAGCACGTCGCGCGCCAGCGTGCTCTTGCCTGAACCCGACACGCCCGTCACCACCACCAGGTGGCCCAGCGGCACACGCAGGTCCACGTGACGCAGGTTGTGCAGATGGGCGCCCTGCAGCGTCAACGCCAGGCCTTCCGGGTCCACCGTGCGGCGGGCCTGCAGCGGGTGTTTCAGCGGATGGGCCAACAAGCGGCCGGTGACCGACGCACCGGCCTTCGAGAGGTCGGCCACCGTGCCTTGCGCCACCAGCGTGCCGCCGCGTTTGCCGGCGCCGGGGCCGATGTCGATCAGGTGTTCGGCGCGGCGGATGGTGTCTTCGTCGTGTTCCACCACCACCAGCGTGTTGCCCAGGGCGCTGAGCTTGGCCAGCGCGCCCAGCAGGATGCCGTTGTCGCGCGGGTGCAGGCCGATGGTGGGCTCGTCCAGCACGTAACACACGCCCTGCAGGTTGCTGCCCAGCTGCGCCGCCAGGCGGATGCGCTGCGCTTCGCCGCCGCTGAGCGTGGGCGCGGCGCGGTCCAGCGTCAGGTAGCCCAGGCCCACGTCGGACAGGAATTCCAGCCGGCTGGCGATTTCGCTGACCACGTCGCGTGCGATGTCGGCGTCGCGCCCGTGCAGGTGCAGGCCGGCGATCCAGGCGCGCGCTTCGTGCACCGACATGCGCGCGACCTGTTCGATGGCGTGGTCTTCGAAGGTGACCTTGCGCGACGTGGCGTTCAGCCGCGCGCCGCCACACTCGTTGCAAGGCTCGTCGACCAGGCCTTCGACCTCGGCTTCTTCCGACGGGAAGGTCATCTCGCGGCCTTGCGTGTCGTCGTCGCGGATGCTGTCGTCGTAGGCCTTGCGCTGTTCGCGGGTCAGCTTCAGGCCGGTGCCGACGCAGCCGGTGCACCAGCCGTGTTTGCTGTTGTAGCTGAACATGCGCGGGTCCAGCTCGGGGTAGCTGGTGCCGCACTCGGGGCAGGCGCGTTTGGTGCTGAACACCTTCACCTGGCCGACACCGGCGCCGGTGCCGCCGAAGTCCATGGCCACCGCCAGCTGGTCCAGCGGGTGCAGCAGGTGCAGCACACCACGGCCCAGTTCCAGCGTCTTGCTCAGCAAGGCCCGCAGTTCGGCTTCGTTGCCCGGGTCGATGACGATGTCACCCACCGGCAGTTCCAGCGTGTGTTCCTTGAAGCGGTCGATGCGCGGGAAGGGCAGCGTGGGCAGGAACTCGCCGTCCACGCGCAGGTGCGTGTGGCCCCGTGCCTTGGCCCACTTGGCCAGGTCGGTGTAGACACCCTTGCGGTTGACCACCAGCGGCGCCAGCAGGCCCACGTGCTGGCCGGCGTGGTCGCGCAGCAGTTGCGCGGCGATGCTCTCGGCGCTTTGCGCCTTCACCGGTGCGCCGTCGTGTTTGCAGTGCTGCAGGCCCAGCTTCACCCACAACAGGCGCAGGAAGTGCCAGACCTCGGTGGTGGTGGCCACCGTGCTCTTGCGGCCACCGCGGCTCAGGCGCTGTTCGATGGCCACGGTGGGCGGGATGCCGTAGACCGCGTCCACCTCGGGCCTGCCGGCCGGCTGCACGATGCTGCGCGCGTACGCGTTCAGCGACTCGAGGTAACGCCGCTGCCCTTCGTTGAACAGGATGTCGAAGGCCAGCGTGCTCTTGCCCGAGCCGCTGACACCGGTGACGACGCTGAACTTGCCACGCGGGATGTCGACGCTCAGGCTCTTGAGGTTGTGTTCCTTGGCGTTGACGATGCGGATGTTGTTGTCGGCATCGCGCGCCGCCTGCCTTCGGGCGCGCACCACGCTCTGCAGCGGCCGGCCTTCTTCGGCCAGCACGGCGCCCAGGCCCAGCGCCGATTCGTATTCACGCAGCGCCAGGCCGGTGTGCGAAGTGCCATGCGCCTTCACGTCCTCCGGCGTGCCGATGCACACCACGTGACCGCCACCTTCGCCTCCCTCGGGCCCCAGGTCGATGATCCAGTCGCTGGCGCGGATGACGTCCAGGTTGTGTTCGATGACCAGCAGCGAATGCCCCGCCGACTGCAGCTTGCGCAAGGCGCGCATCAGCTTGGCGATGTCGTCGAAGTGCAGGCCGGTGGTCGGCTCGTCGAACAGGAACAGCGTGCCGTGTTTGGCCGCCGGCTGGCGCGGGCTGTTGGCCGCGTCGGCCAGGAAACCCGCCAGCTTCAAGCGCTGCGCTTCGCCACCCGACAGCGTCGGCACCGGCTGCCCCAGGCGCACGTAGTCCAGCCCCACGTCGATGATCGGCTGCAGCCGCGCCACCACCTCGCGGTCGTTCTGGAACCAATGCGCGGCTTCGGCCACCGTCAGGTCCAGCACGTCGGCAATGCTCAGCTGCATCGGCCCGCGCACCACCTTCACGTCCAGGATCTGCGGCCGGTAACGCCTGCCGTCGCAGTCGGGGCAACGCAGGTAGACGTCGCTCAGGAACTGCATCTCGACGTGTTCGAAACCGCTGCCGCCGCAGGTGGGGCAGCGGCCGTCGCCGGCGTTGAAGCTGAAGGTGCCGGCGCTGTAACTGCGCTCGCGCGCCAGCGGTGCCTCGGCAAAGATCTTGCGCAGTTCATCGAAGGCACCGACATAGCTGGCCGGGTTGCTGCGGGCGGTCTTGCCGATCGGGCTCTGGTCGACGAACACCGCGTCGCTCAACAGTTCGGCACCCAGCAGGCGGTCAAAGGCCCCCGGTGTTTCGGTGGCCTTGCCGAAGTGGCGCGCCAGCGCCGGGTACAGCACGTCCTGGATCAGCGTGCTCTTGCCCGAACCGCTGACACCGGTCACACACACCAGGCGCTGCAGCGGCAGTTCGACGGTGACGTTCTGCAGGTTGTGGTCACGTGCACCTTCCAGGATCAGGCGCGGCGTGTTGGGCTCGACCAGCTTTCGAAAGCCCAGGCCCACGGTCTTGCGAGCGCCCAGGTAGGCGCCGGTCAGCGTGTTCGCGCTGCGCGCTTCATGCGGTGTGCCGTCGAAGACGATCTGGCCGCCCCGTTCACCCGGGCCCGGGCCCATGTCGATCAGGCGGTCTGCCGCCAGCATCACCGCCGGGTCGTGCTCCACCACCACCAGCGTGTTACCGGCATCGCGCAGCCGGTGCATGGCCTGCACGATGCGGTTCATGTCGCGCGGGTGCAGGCCGATGCTGGGTTCGTCCAGCACGAACATGGTGTTGACGAGGCTGGTGCCCAGCGCCGTCGTCAGGTTGATGCGCTGCACCTCGCCGCCGCTGAGCGTGCGACTCTGGCGGTCCAGCGTCAGGTACTGCAGGCCCACGTCGCACAGGTACTTCAGGCGCGTGCGAACTTCGTCGAGCAGCAGCTTCAGCGCGTCGTCGAGCATCGTCGACGGCAGGCTCAGGCCGTCGAAAAAGCGCCGCAGGCGTTCGATGCTGAGTTGCATCAGGTCGTGCAGGCTCAGGCCCGGCAGCGCCTCGAGTTGTTCACGCGACCAGGCCGCGCCCACCGGCAGGTGGCGCTTGTCAGCGGGCAATACCGCATCGGCATCGGCCTTGGACCCGATGCGCCACAACAACGACTCCAGCTTCAGCCGCGCGCCGCCACAAGCGCCGCAGGGCGTGTAGCTGCGGTACTTCGACAAGAGCACACGGATGTGCATCTTGTAGGCCTTGCTTTCCAGGTAGCCAAAAAAGCGGCGCACGCCGTACCACTGCTTGTTCCAGTTGCCGGTCCAATTGGGTGTGCCTTCGATGACCCAGTCGCGCTGCGCCTGCGTCAATTGCGACCATGGCGTGTCACGCGGGATGCCGGCCTCGCCGGCGTAACGCAGCATGTCTTCGTGGCCGTCTTTCCACGCCGGTGTCTGCATCGGCTTGATGGCGCCGTTGCGAAGTGTCTTGCGGGTGTCGGGGATCACCAGGCCCATGTCGACGCCAATCACACGTCCGAAACCCCGGCAGGTGTCGCAGGCGCCATAGGCGCTGTTGAAGCTGAAGAGGGCCGGCTGCGGGTCGGCGTAGCGCAGGTCGCTGTCGGGGCAGTGCAGGCCGGTGCTGTACTTCCACACGCCCTGCTCGTCGCCCACGAACACCGTCAGTCGCCCGCTGCCGCGCTTCAGTGACAGCTCGATGGCTTCCAGCACCCGCACCTTCTCGGCGCCGGCCAGGCGCAGGCGGTCGGCCACCACGTCCAGGATCTTCTTGGCACCTTCGACCCGTTCACCCTGCACGCGCGTGAAACCGGCAGCCGACAGCCACTGTTCCTGCTGTTCCGCGCTGGTGTCGGCCGGCAGTTCGGCCGGGAAGGTGAAGACCAGCCGCGGGTCACCCGCCGCCGCGGCACGCGCCAGCAGGTCGGCGTAGATGGTCTCGGGTGTGTCGTGCCGCACCGGCAGCGCGGTCTGTTTGTCGAAGAGCTGCGCGGCACGCGCAAACAGCAGCTTCAGGTGGTCGTTCAGCTCGGTCATCGTGCCGACCGTGCTGCGGCTGGTGCGCACCGGGTTGGTCTGGTCGATGGCAATCGCCGGCGGCACGCCGTCCACGCGGTCCACCGCCGGCCGGTCCATGCGGTCCAGGAACTGGCGTGCGTAGGCGCTGAAGGTCTCGACGTATCGCCGCTGGCCTTCGGCATACAGTGTGTCGAAGACCAGGCTGCTCTTGCCGCTGCCGCTGGGGCCGGTGACCACCGTCATCTCGCCGGTGTGGATGTCCAGGTCCAGGTTCTTCAGGTTGTGCTGACGCGCACCGCGAATTCGGATCACACCGGACGACATGAAGACCTTTGGGGCTTGAAGGCGGGGGATTCTAGGCACCGCAGGGCCAACAGGGGCGCGCACGGGCATGGCCGTGAAACTGTGCCTTCAATCGGCCGCTTTCCCGGGTCTTCGGGGGGCTGGCTGGCGCCACACTCCGGGACTGATCGACCCCGGGAGAAGCCCCTTGACCCTCCACACCCTGCTGCGCGCGGCGCTGGGCACCTGCCTTCTGGCTACCGGCTTGGCCTGCCAGGCGCAGATCCTGATCGGCCAGACCGCCGGTTTCAGCGGCCCGGTGGCCGCCGGCGTGAAAGAAACCACCGCCGGGGCTCAGCTCTACCTGGACGCCATCAATGCCGAAGGTGGCATCGGGGGCCAGCGCATCGAGCTGGTGTCGCTGGACGACAAGTTCGACCCCAAGCTGGCCGGTGAAAACGCCCGCACGCTGATCGTCGAGCGCCAGGTGCTGTCGATGTTCCTGACCCGCGGCACGCCCCACACCCAGGCCATCATGCCGCTGCTCACGCAGTACGGCGTGCCTCTGGTGGGGCCTTCCACGGGCGCGATGGTGCTGCACGAACCCGTGCACCCCTGGCTCTTCAATGTGCGCGCCACCTACCAGCGCGAAGCCGAGCGGGCGGTCGCCCACCTGGCGCTGATCGGCGTCACGCGCATCGGCGTGATCCACGTCGACGACAGCTTCGGCGCCGACCTGCTGACCGGCGCACGCCGGGGTTTCGCCGCGGCCAAGCTGGAACCGGCCTTCGTGGCCACCTTCGACCGCGCCAAGCCCGACTTCAGCACCGTGCTGCCCACCGCCGTGCGCGCCAATCCGCAGGCGCTGCTGTTCATCGGCAGCGGCAATGTGGTGGCCGAGGGCGTGGCCGCGCTGCGTGTGCGCGGCGTCACGGCCCAGGTGGTCACCTTCTCGAACAATGCGTCCGGGGGTTTCATCAAGTCGCTGGGCGCCAACGCTCAGGGGGTCATCGTGGCGCAGGTGTTTCCTTCAGAACGCTCGATGTCCACCGGCTTCGTGAAAGAGGCGGCTGCATTGGCCGCGGCCAAGGGCGACTTTGCGCTGAGCCCTGCCGTGCTGGAAGGTTTTGCAGCCGCCAAGGTGCTGGTGGCCGGCTTGCGCCGTGCCGGCAACCCGGTCACACGCGAAGGCCTGCAGCGGGCCTTGAACGGCATGAGCCGCTTCGACCTGGGTGGCATCGAGGTGGGCTACTCACCCCGTGACCACACCGGGCTGGACTTCGTGGACCTGTCGATCATCGGCGCCAACGGCCGGTTCATGCGGTGACCGGGCTTCAGGCCCCGAGCAGAAACCTTTCGACCAGCGCAAACTGATCGGGTGTGTTCAGCGCCGGCGCGTGGCCGCAGCCGGCGATGGTGGCCACCACGGCACGCGGGCCGCGCACGCGCATCGCTTCGGCGGTGTCGGCCAGCAGCAGGTCCGAGCTTTCTCCGCGCAGGCACAGCACCGGCAGGTCCAGAGCGTCCCAGGCGTCCCACTGTTCGTAGTCACGCGGGTGGTGCACAAACTGCTGCACCATGGCCGGGTCGTAGTGCGGTGTCACACGCCCGTCGGGCAGGCGCCGGCACGAGGTTTCGGTGAGCAGGCGCCACTGTTCGTCGCTCAGCCAGCCATAGGGCTTGTAGATGGTGCGGAAATACTGCTCCAGTTCACCCACCGTGGCGAAGGCCGCCGGGTGGCCGGCGTAGGACAGGATGCGGTCGATGGCCGCCTGCGGCAGCGTCGGCCCGATGTCGTTGATCACCAGCCGCTGGATGCGGCCGCGCAGGCTGCCGGCCGCCGCGCGCAGGCCGATGGCACCGCCCATCGACGTGCCCAGCCAATGCAGTTGATTGATGCCCAGCTGGTCCACCAGCGACAGCGCGAGTTTTTCGTAGAAGGCCAGCTGGTATTCGGCCGCCGGCTCGGGGCTCCACTGGCTGAGGCCACGGCCGATGGTGTCGGGGCAGACGACACGAAAGCGCGGCGCCAGGTGTGCCGCGATGGCGTCCATGTCGCGCCCGGTGCGCGCCAGGCCGTGCCAGGCCAGGACCACGGGGGCTTGTTCGTGGCCCCAGTCGGTGAGGTGCAGTTCGCGGCCTTCACAGACCACGTAGCGTGAACGCGGTGTCATGGTCGGGCCGGGTCCTTGGCCTGGACCTTGGCCTTGATCGGCATCTTCAGTGCCAGCGCACGCAGGCGGCCCACGATGCCGGTGGGGAAGTGGTAGACCGACAGCACAAACAGCACACCCAGCCACAAGAGCCAGCGGTCGGGCGTGACCACCTGCGAAAGCACCGGCACCCCTTCGAAGGCTTCTGCACCCAGTTTCAGCAGGTCCTGCAGGTAGTTCTGCGCCAGCACAAAAAGCGCCGAGCCCACCACGGCGCCGTAGATGGTGCCCATGCCGCCGATGACGACGATGAGCAGGATGTCCAGCATGATCTCGAAGGACAGCGTCGTGTCCGGCCCCACGTAACGCAGCCACAGCGCCAGCAGCGAACCGGCCACGGTGGCAAACAGCGCCGACAGCACATTGCTCCAGGTGCGGTAGACCACGGTGCGGTAGCCGATGGCCTCGGCCCTGAAGTCGTTTTCGCGGATGGCCTGCAGCACACGCCCGAAGGGCGAGTTCACGATGCGCAGCAGGGCCAGCACCAGCAGCAGCACGACGAAGAAGATCAGGTAGTAGACAAAGATCTTGCCGTCGATGGTCACACCCAGAAACGGCGCCTCGAAGGGCTCGAAGGACGGGCTCAGCCAATGCGGGTTCTTGAAGCTCAGGCCGTCTTCACCGCCGGTGAAGTCCGACAGTTGCGAAGCCAGGGTCTGGAAGGCGCTGGCCACGGCCAGCGTGATCATGGCGTAGAAGATCGCCTTCACGCGCAGGCTGAAAAGGCCGATCACCAGCGACAGCAGCAGCGACACCAGCAGCGCCGCCGCCGCACCCACCAGAACCGCCGCAAAACCCGGTTCCATGCGCGTGCTGGCAATGGCCACGCCGTAGGCGCCGATGCCGAAGAACATGGTGTGCGCAAAGCTGACGATGCCGGTGTAACCCAGCAGCAGGTCGAAGCTGGCCACCAGCAGGATGAACACCAGCGCCTTGGCCGCCACCGACAGCGCCTTCACGCCTGGAAAGGCAAAGGGCGCGACGGCCAGCGCCACCAGCACGATCAACAACGCCAGCGCCAGCCAGCGGCTGCGCGGGCGGTCGTGAGACAGGATGCGGTCGAGCAACATGGTCAGCGGTTGGTGACGGGATAGAGGCCCTGCGGCCGCCACAGCAGGATCGCCACCATCAGGCCGATGTTCGAGAACAGCGCCACCTTGGGTGCCAGGAATCCGGTGTAGTTGGCCAGCAGACCCACCAGCAAGGCACCGATGAAACAGCCCAGCGTGCTGCCCAGCCCGCCGATGATGATGACGATGAAGATCAGCACGTTGACCTGCGCGCCCATCTGCGGTGTCACCGACTGCTGGTACAGGCCCCACATCACACCGCCCAGGCCGGCCAGCGCCGAGCCGGCGGCAAACACGCCCACGAAGAGGCGCTTGATGCGGTAGCCGAGCGACTCGACCATCTCGCGGTCCTGCACACCGGCGCGGATCAGCAGGCCGACCTTGGTGCGCGACAGTGTCCACACCAGCAGCGCAAACACCGCCAGGCCCACCAGGGCGGCCACGATGCGGTACTTCTCGATCGCCGCGTCGCCGAACAGGAAGGCACCGCGCAGCGGTTCGGGCAGCGGCAGCGCAATCTGCAGCGGGCCCCAGATGACCTTGATGATCTCTTCACCGACGATCATGCCGCCCATCGTGATGAGGATCTGCTTCAGGTGCAGGCCGTAGACCGGCCGCACGATCACCCGTTCGAAAGCCAGGCCCACGCCACCGGCCACCGCCATGGCCACCAGCATCGCGCAGAAGATGGCCAAGAGCGCCTGCAGCGCGCCTTGGTCGGCAAACACCGCCATGCCGCCCATCACCGTGGTGGCCATGAAAGCGCCCAGCGCGATGAACACGCCGTGGCCGAAGTTCAACACGTCCATCAGGCCGAACACCAGCGTCAGGCCCGAGGCAATGACGAAGATGATGAGCCCCATCGCCAGGCCCGCGACGGTGAGCGTGACCCAGCTGCTGGCACTGCCGATGGCCGGCACGGCGGCCAGCATCAGGCCCACCAGCAGCAACACCGGCTTCCAGTCGAAGCTTGCCTTGGGAATGGCCTGCGGCGTGGCCGCGGCCGGCGCAGTGGTGGTGTTCATTGATGTGATCCGAGCGACAAGCCCAGCAGCTTCTGTTGCAGGAAGCTGTCGCGCGCCAGCTCGGCCATCTCGCCGGTGTGCACGACACGCCCGTCGTCCATCACCGCCACCCGGTCGCCCAAGGCCTTGGCCATCATGAAGTTCTGCTCCACCAGCAGGATCGTGGTCTGCTGTTCCTTCAGTTCACGGAAGGCGCTGATGAGGTTCTGGATGATCGACGGCGCCAGGCCCTTGCTGGGTTCGTCGATCAGGATCAGCGCACGCGGCTCGCAGATGGCACGCGCCACCGCCAGCATCTGCTTCTGCCCGCCGCTCAACTTGCCGGCCGGGTAGAGCCAGAACTTCTGCAGCGCGGGAAACAGGCCGAAGATCCACGCCAGCCGTGCCTTGTCCAGTTCACCTTCGTGGCGTGCGCTGCGTGCGGCCAGCACCATGTTTTCCTTCACCGTCAGGTCGGTGAAGATGCCCATGCTTTCGGGCACGTAGGCAATGCCGGCGCTGGCGATGTCCGGTGTGGGCAGGCCGTTCAGCTTCTGACCGCGGAAGGTGATCTCGCCCAGCGAGGCCTGCCACAGGCCCATGATCGTGCGCAGCGTGGTGGTCTTGCCTGCTCCATTGCGGCCCAGCAGCATCGTCACCTGGCCCTGCGGCACCGCGAAGTCCACGCCGTGCAGGATGTGGTACGCGCCGATGTGCGTGTGCACGCCTTTCAACTCCAGCAGATTTGTCATGCCGCTTCTTCTTCCGGCGCCATGCCCAGGTAGGCCTGCTGCACCACCGGCGAGGCGATCACCGCTGCCGGTTCACCGTCGGCCACCAACTGCCCGTTGTGCAGCACCACGATGCGGTCGGACAGTTCGCGCACGACGTCCATCTTGTGTTCGACCAGCAGGATCACGATGTCCTTGCGGCGCTTCAGCTGGCGGATGAGTTCCAGCACCACCGGCACCTCGTCCACGCTCATGCCGGCGGTGGGTTCGTCGAACATGTAGACCTTCGGGTCCAGCGCCATCAGGAGTGCCACTTCCAGCTTGCGCTGGTCGCCGTGTGGCAGGCTGCTGGCCGGCAGCTGCGCCTTGTCGGCCAGGTTCACCTGCTCCAGCACCTGCGTGGCTTCTTTGATCCAGGACTTGTGGTCCGACCACACCCGCCACAGGTCCAGCGCGGCCCAGACACCGCCGCTGCGGCCCACTTCGCGCGCCTGCACCGCCAGGCGGACGTTTTCGTGCACGCTGAGGTTGGGGAAGAGCTGAGTCAGCTGGAAGGCGCGACCCAGGCCACGTCGTGAACGCAGCGCGGCAGGCATCGTGGTGATGTCTTCGCCACCCAGCGTGACGGAGCCCTCACTGGCCGGCAGCTGGCCCGAGATGAGGTTGAAGTAGGTGGTCTTGCCCGCGCCGTTGGGCCCGACGATGGAGGTCAGCGTGCCGGCTTCGAATCGGCACGAGACATGGTCGACGGCCACGTGGCCGCCAAACCGGATCGTCAGGTCCTTGGTCTCAAGCATGGGGGTCCAAGCGAACGAAGTTCGCGCTCCGTCAAGCGGAAGCCCTTGGTGGGGGTGACGGCCGCGGCTCCATGCCGACCTGCGTCGGCATGGACGGCCGGAACGCCATCCGACTCTGGCGGATGGCGCGGCGAAGCCGCTCCGGGGGCTTACCTTTTATTCCGGATGGGGATGTTCAGCTCGCTCGCCGGAATCACCCGCACCAGCTCAGGCACGCCCCAGGCAAACGCCGGGTCGTTCTTGATGCGGAAATGGAACATGTCCTGCATCGCCTGGTGGTCTTCCTTGCGGAAGGTCATCTTGCCCTTGGGTGTGTCGAAGCTCATGCCTTCCATCGCGGTGATGAGCTTGTTGGTGTCGGTGTCGCCCTTGGTCTTTTTCAGTGCCTCGACCACCGCGATGGCCGCGCTCATGCCACCCGCGGTGAAGAAGTCGGGCGGTGCCTTGTAGCGGCTGTAGTGGTTGGCCACCAGCCAGGTGTTGGCGGCGTTCTTGGGGATGCCGAAGTAGTAGTACAGCGCACCTTCCATGCCCTCGAACTGCTTGTAGGCCACCATCGCCGGCAGGATGTTGCCACCCGTGGCCAGCTTGATGCCGTAGCGCTTGTCCAGCTCCAGGTCGGCGATCTTGGAAAACGGCGTCGGCGCGCCCGACCAGCCCACCGAGATGTATTTCTTGCCCGGCTGGTCCTTCAGCTTGTCGATGATGCGCTGCAGGCCGGCGGTGAAGTCGGTCGTGCCCACGGGCAAGTATTCCTCGTGCACGATCTTGGCGTTTTTCATGAACTCCTTGGCCGCCTTCACACCGTCACGCCCGAAGGCGTTGTCGTTGGCCAGCGTGGCCACCACGTTGCCCGGCAGGTCCAGCGCGGCGGCATTGGCGGCGGCGTCTTGCGAGGAGTTGCGACCGGTGCGGAAGATGTACTTGTTCCACTTGTCGCCGGTGATGCTGTCGGCCACGGCGGGTTCGACCAGCAGGATCTTCTTGTATTCCTCGGCCACCGGCAGCATCGCCAGGCCCACCGGGCTGGCCGTCGGGCCCACCGCGATGTCGACCTTGTCGTCGGCATAAGCCGCGGCCAGCGCCGCCTTGCCCACGTCGGGCTTGCCCTGGTCGTCTTTTTCGATCACCACCAGCTTGCGGCCGGCCACCGTCATGGTGCCGCCGGTGGCGTATTCCAGGCCCATGTTGAAGCCGACGATGGTCTGCTTGGCATAGGCTTCCAGCGGGCCGGTCTTGCTGGCGATGATGGCGATCTTCACGTCCTTGCCCTGGGCAAAGGCGGCAGGCATGGCCAGGCAGGCAGCCAGGGCCAGCGCGGTGGGCATCAGGTGACGACGGTTCATTCAGGTCTCCGGTCTTGTGGATGTGTTGTCATCGCAATGCCTGTGCCATGCGCACCAGATAAGTGCAAACCCTGAATCTGGCGCGAATTGACCCGTAGATTGTCCGAGTATCAGACGTTCTCGAGCTCTCTATGTCTGAAGTTCAGGCACTTGATGTGTCTGAAAAACCATCAACCAACGTGGGCCAGCGAGCCAACCGGTCGTACAGCGCCGCCCGCGACATGCCCAACTGCTGCGCCGCGCGCACGCGGTTGCCGCCCGTGGCTCGCAGCGCGGCGGCGATGGCGGCACGTTCGACCTCGGCCACTTGCTCGCTCAGCAGGCGCGGGGCCGGCGCGGCCGGCTCGGCGGCGGGTGCAGCCCGTGCCGTTTGCGGCGCGGCATCACCCGTCAAGGCTGCCGCCGTGGCCGCGCCGAAGTGCCGTGGCTCCAGCACCAGGTCGTCGGTCATCAGCGCCGCCTGCTCCAGCGTGTTGCGCAGCTCGCGGATGTTGCCCGGCCAGGGCTGCAGCGCCAGCAGCGACAAGGCCTCGGGCGACACGCTGCGGGCCGGCAGCCCGCTGCGCCGGGCGATGTCTTCACTGAGCGCCTCGACCAGCGCTTCCAGGTCGGCCAGCCTTTCGCGCAGCGGTGGCAGCCGGATGGGCAGCACGTTCAGGCGGTAGAACAGGTCGGCGCGGAAGGTGCCCTGCGTCACCATCGCCGACAGGTCGCGGCTGGTGGCGGCCACGATGCGCACGTCGACCCGTTCGACACGGTTGCTGCCCAGCGGCTCGATCTCCTGTTCCTGCAGCGCACGCAGCAGCTTGCTCTGCAGCGCCAGCGGCATGTCGCCGATTTCGTCCAGGAACAGCGTGCCGCCGTCGGCCAGCTTGAACTTGCCCTCGCGGCCCTTGCGGTCGGCGCCGGTGTAGGCGCCGGGTGCGACGCCAAAGAACTCGGCTTCCAGCAGCGTGTCGGGCACGGCCGCGATGTTCACGCCCACGAAGGGCTTGGCCGCGCGCCGGCTGGCGCGGTGGATGCCGTGTGCCAGCAGCTCCTTGCCGGTGCCGGTTTCGCCCAGCAGCAGCGCGGTGCTTTCGGTCTGCGCCACCCGCCGCGCCTGGCGCTTGACCTCCATCGCCGCCGGGCTGGTGCCGATGAAGCTGGCGATGCTGTGGCGCGGCCGGCGCTGTTCGGCCATCTGCTGCGCCAGCTGGCGGCGTGTGCTGTCCAACTCGTCCTGCAGGCGGCCGAACTTGCTGATCAGCGGCTGCATCGTGGTTTCCGGGTGGTCCAGCAACACGAAGCCCACGGCGCCGATGACCACACCCTGGTCGTTGCGCAGCGGCAGCCGTGTGACCAGGAAGGTACCTGCCTGGTTGGACAGCAGGTCCACCAGGATGGCCTGCCCACTGTCCACCACCTGGCCCATCATCGTGTTGGGCACCACCTCTTCGACCCGGCGCCCCACGAAGTCGCCTTCGGCGTGGCCCAGCGCGGGCAGGAAACGGCGGTAGCCGTCGTCGATCCAGACGATGCGGTGGTTCGCGTCGACCACCAGCGTGCCCATCGCCGTGCGGGCGAAGGTGTCGAACATGCTTTGCGCGGCCAGCGACAGCACACGGGCGGCGTCGAGTGTCAGGGGCGGGTGGGAATCAGGCATGGCGGGGTGCGGCAATGTAGCGCGGCCGCCCACTTGCCCGGCCCCTTGTCCAGGCGCCTGCTCTGGCCCCTGCTCTGGACCGCTCAGGGTCTGCCCCTGTTTGTGATTCTGTAATTACAGAGTTACGATGGCCCGCATGGTCGACCCCACCCCCCTGCGCGGCACCTCCATGCACGATGCCGTGGCCACGCGGCTGCGCGGCATGGTCTTCGACCGCGAACTGGCCCCCGGCGAGTTCATCGACGAAAAACAGCTGGCCGAGGCCTGGGCGGTGAGCCGCACACCGCTGCGCGAAGCGCTGAAGGTGCTGGCCGCCGAAGGCCTGGTGGAACTGGTGCCCCACCGCGGCTGCCGCGTCATCGAACTCACCGACGACGACGCCGACGCGCTGTTCCCGGTGATGGCGCTGCTGGAGGGCCGCTGCGCCTTCGAAGCCGCCAGCAAGGCCAGCGACGAAGACCTGCACCAGCTCAAGCGACTGCACGACGAACTGGAACGCCACGCTGCCGCGCAGGACATCGACGGCTACTACCGCGCCAACCACGGCTTCCATTCCTTCGTGCAGCAGCTGGCCGCCAACCGCTGGCTCGACCGTGTCACCAGCGACCTGCGCCGTTTCATGCGCCTGATGCGGGGGCGCCAGCTGGCGCTGCCGGGCCGCATCGAGGCGTCGATCAACGAACACCGCGTGCTCATCGACGCCTTCGTGCAGCGCGATGCACCGCGCGCCGAACGTGCGATGCACGACCACCTGATGGCGCAGCTGGTGGCGCTGAAGAAGCTGCGGCGTGCCGAACTTCGCGCACCCGCCCACAAGGCCCCCAGCGCTGCCAAATCCACCCCAAGCACCAAGCCCAGACGCACCACCCGGGAGCCGCGCCATGCTCGATGACATCCGCCACGCCGCCGCGCGCCAGCGCACCGCACGCGCCGTGCGCCGCATGAAGGCCGACTGCAAACGCCTGCTGGGCGAAAAGGGCGAGCTCGGTGGCATGGCCACCGCCACCGACCTGATCGAGCGCCTGGACAGCCTGGCCGACGACGAACTGGAAGAGTTCTTCGACTTCCTGGCACAAGACCTGAGCCCCGACCCGCTGGGTGTGCTGAAGCTGGCGCAGGCCTACGCCGACCAACCCGACGCGGCTTCTTTGCTGGCGCTGACGCAGGCCGCCGAACCGGCAAGGCAGGAACTCTTCCGGCGCCTGAACCGCATGCCCGGCGGCACCGAGGCCGTGCTGCGGCTGCGGCGCGCGCTGCTGAAGCGCCTGAAGGCCAGGCCCGAGCTGCAGGTCATCGAAGCCGACCTGCTGCACCTGCTGACGAGCTGGTTCAACCCCGGCTTCCTGCAGAAAAAACGCGTCGACTGGAATTCGCCTGCGCAGTTGCTGGAAAAGATCATCCACCACGAAGCCGTGCACGTGGTGGACGGCTGGGAAGACCTGCGCCGGCGGCTGCAACCCGACCGCCGTTGTTTTGCATTTTTCCACCCGCAGCTGCGCGACGAGCCGCTGATCTTCGTGGAGGTGGCGCTGCTGCCCGAGATGCCGTCGTCGATCGCACCGCTGATCGACAAGGCCAGCACACCGCTGCCGCCCGACCGCTACCGCGTCGCGGCCTTCTACAGCATCAGCAACTGCGAACCCGGCCTGCGCAGCGTGAGCCTGGGCAACTTCCTGATCAAGACCGTGGCATTGCAGCTGCAACGTGAACTTCCGCGCCTGCGCACCTTCTGCACCTTGTCGCCGATTCCGGGTTTTGCCAACTGGCTGCTGTCCGACCCTGACCTGAGCCTGCTGCCCAGCACCCGCAAGTCGGCGCTGGCCGAACTGGAAGCCGCACGCGAACGGCTGCGCAAGCTGTGCAAGGGTGACCTGAGCGTGATGCAGGGCCCGGCGGTGCACGAACAGATGGCCAAGGAAGACCTGGCCGCGCTCGAGCTGCTGTGCAGCGCCTACCTCTTGGGGCTTTCACCGACACCCGCGGGTGACCCGGTGGCCCGTTTTCACCTGGACAATGGCGCCAGGCTGGAAAGGCTCAACCCACGCGGCGACATGTCCGGCAAGGGCTTGCGCCAATCGTTCGGCATGATGGTCAACTACCTCTACGACCTGAGCAAGGTCGAAGCCAGCCACGCCAAGTTCCGCCAGGGTGAAGTGGCACGTTCACGTGCCGTCGGCAGCCCTTTGTAGACCGCGGGTTTCGCAAGCCGCTTTTGCAGGCGGGTTTCGACCCCCGACCCACCACCCAGAAGGAGACACACCATGAGCCCCATCAACCGACGCCAGGCCCTGCTGGGCACCGCCGCCACGCTGGCCGCGCCCTGGGTGCATGCCCAGGGTGCCTGGCCCAGCCGGCCGGTGACCATCGTCGTGCCCTTCCCGCCCGGTGGTGGCACCGACGCCTTTGCGCGGCCGCTGTTTGCGCTGATGACCAAAAACGTGGGCCGCCAGTTCATCATCGACAACAAGGGCGGCGCGGGTGGCACGCTGGGCGCCGGCATCGCGGCCAAGGCCGCGCCCGACGGCTACACCTACTTCATGGGCGCCGTGCACCACACCATCGCGCCCAGCATGTACCCGAAGCTGGACTACAACATCGAAACCGACTTCGTGCCGGTGGGGCTGGTGTCCAGCGTGCCGCAGGTCATCGTCGTCAACCCCGGCAAGGTGGAGGCCACCACGCTGCCGCAGTTGCTGGCACACCTGCGCAGGAACCCCGGCAAGCTGAACTACGGCTCGGCCGGCAACGGCACCAGCCATCACCTGGCCGGTGAACTGTTCAAGCTGCAGACCAAGACCTTCATCACGCACATTCCCTACCGCGGTGCCGGGCCGATGCTGCAGGACCTGATCGCCGGTCAGGTGGACATGGCCTTCGACGGCCTGGGCAGCAGCGCAGCCCACATCAAGGGCGGGCGCCTGCGGGCCATTGCGGTGGCCAGCGACAAGCGGGCCCCGGGCTTCCCCGACACGCCCACGTCCACCGACGGTGGTGTGCCCACCTACAAGGTGGCCACCTGGTACGGCATCTGGGCGCCCAAGGGCGCACCGCGCGAAGCCACGCAGGCCATGGCCGCCGAGATGCGCAAGGCGCTGAACAGCGACGAGCTCAAGACCATGTGGACCGGCCTGGGCACCGAAACACCCAATCTGTGGGGCGACGACTTCGGCCGCTTCGTGGGCAGCGAGGTCAAGCGCTGGGCCGAAGTGGTGAAAAGCTCCGGCGCGAAATTGGACTGACCCCCGCAGCGCCTGACGGCGCTCCCCCTTCCAGGGGGCGCCGCCAGCGGCCCGGCGAAGCCGGTTCCGCGGCGGCCACTTGATCAACACCACCACCATGACAAACGGCAACCTGTTCACCGCCCTGCGCGCGGCCTTTCCGGCCGACCTGGACACCACCGCCATCGAAACGGCGGACACGGCCACGCCGCTGCACTACAGCTGGCGCGACCTGGAGCGTGGCACCGCGATGCTGGCCAACCTGATCGACTCGCTCGATCTGCCGGCTTCGTCGCGGGTGGCGGTGCAGGTGGAAAAAAGCGTCGAAGCACTGATGCTCTACCTGGCCGTGCTGCGCGCAGGCCACGTCTTCCTGCCGCTGAACACCGCCTACCAGGCGGCCGAGATCGAGTACTTCATCGGCAACGCCGAACCGGCGCTGGTGGTGTGCAGCGGCAAGAACTTCGGCTGGGTCAGCAAGATCGCGTTCCTGGCGGGCACAAAAAACGTCTTCACGCTGAACGACGACCGCACGGGCACGCTGCTGGAACGCGCGGCCTTCTTTGGCGACACGCACACGCCGGCACAGTGCGACAAGGACGACCTGGCCGCCATCCTGTACACCAGCGGCACCACGGGGCGCAGCAAGGGCGCGATGCTCACGCACGGCAACCTGCTGTCCAACGCACGGGTGCTGAAGGACGTGTGGGCGTGGCAGGAAGGCGACGTGCTGATCCACGCGCTGCCCATCTTCCACGTGCACGGCCTCTTCGTGGCCAGCCACGGCGCGCTGATCAACGGCAGCAAGATGATCTGGTTCAGCCGCTTCGACCCGCGGGCGGCCACCGCACGCATGGCCGAAGCCACGGTTTTCATGGGCGTGCCCACGCTGTACGTGCGGCTGCTGGGCGAACCCAGCTTCAACAAGGCCACGTGCAGCCACATGCGGCTGTTTGTCAGCGGCTCGGCGCCGCTGCTGATCGAAACCTTCAACGCATTCCGCGAACGCAGCGGTCACACGATTCTTGAACGCTACGGCATGAGCGAAACCGTGATGCTCACGTCCAACCCTTATCGCCCGGAAAGTGCACGCAAGGGTGGCACCGTGGGCCTGCCGCTGCCGGGTGTGGGCTTGCGCGTGCACAGCGACAAGGGTGTGCCGTTGCCGGCGGGCGAGATCGGCCAGATCGAGGTCAAGGGCCCGAACGTCTTCAAGGGCTACTGGCGCATGCCCGAAAAAACCGCCGACGAGTTCACCACCGACCTCTGGTTCAAGACCGGCGACGTGGGCAAGATCGACAACGACGGTGTCGTCACCATCGTCGGCCGCAGCAAGGACCTGATCATCAGCGGCGGCTACAACGTCTACCCGGCAGAGATCGAAGGTTTCATCAACGACATGCCGGGCGTCGCGGAAAGCGCGGTGGTCGGTGTGCCGCACCCTGACTTCGGTGAAGCCGTGGTCGCCGTGGTGGTGCCCAAGCCGGGTGCCGCCATCAGCGGCGCCGACATCGCGGCCGCACTGAAGAGCCAGATCGCCAACTTCAAGGTGCCCAAGCTGGTCGACGTGGTGCCCGACCTGCCACGCAATGCCATGGGCAAGGTGCAGAAGAACCTGCTGCGCGACAAGCACAAAGGCTTGTTCAGCAGGTGACAGCAGCGGCGGCCTGAAGCGGACCTGCGCTTGAACACCGGCACCTCACCCGACACCTGCCCGCGCTGCGGCGGTGGATTTTTCTGCGGCGCGGCCGGGCCCGCGCCTTGCACCTGCACCACGCTGACCCTGAGCGCCGCGCTGCAATCGCAGCTGCAGGCCCGCTACACCGGCTGCCTGTGCCTGAACTGCCTGCGTGAGCTGGCCGCAGCCGACACCAGCCACACGGCCACCGCTTCTGCGCCCAGGGAGTCACCATGAAACTGCTGATCATCGGCGGCACCCGCTTCCTGGGCCGCCACATCGCCGAACAGGCGCTGCAGCGGGGCCACCGGCTGACGCTGCTGCACCGCGGGCGCAGCGGGCCGGGCCTGTTTCCGCAGGCCGAACACCGCATCGCCGACCGCGACGGCGACCTGGCGGCGCTGGCGCAAGGCGAATGGGACGCCGCCATCGACACCAGTGCCTACGTGCCGCGCCAGGTGCGTGCGCTGGCCACCGCACTGGGTTCACGGGTGGCGCACTACCAGCTGGTGTCCAGCATCAGTGTCTACGCCAGTTTCGACCGGGCCGGCACCGACGAAAACGGCGCCACGGCGGTGCTGCCCGACCCGACAGTGGAAACCGTGACCGGCGAAACCTATGGCGGTCTGAAAGCCTTGTGCGAACAGGCCGCGACGCAGGCCTTTGACGGCCGCTGCCTGGTCAACCGCCCGGGCCTGCTGGTGGGCCCGCACGACCCCACGGGCCGCTTCACCTGGTGGGTGCAGCGGCTGCAGCGGGGCGGCGCGGTGCTGGCGCCCGGCCAGCCGGCCACACCGGTGCAGTTCATCGACGCACGCGACGCGGCGGCCTGGATGTTGCTGCAAGCCGAACAGCACACCACCGGCACCTTCAACCTCACCGGCCCGGCCCAGGCCCTGACCATGGGCCGCTTCCTGGAGACTGGCCGGCAGACCCTGAACCCGGCCGCCACCTTGCAGTGGGTGGACGAACAGTTCCTGCTGGACCAGGGCGTGGCACCGTGGAGCGACCTGCCCGTCTGGCTGCCCTCGGCCCAGTCGAACTTGCACACCGTGAACATTGCACGTGCGCTGGCCACCGGGCTGCAGTGCCGTCCGCTGCCGGACACATTGCGGGACACCGCCGACTGGGCCGAACAGCGGCCTTCGGCCAGCCCCGGGGGCCACGGCACAAGCGGCCCTGCGCGGCCCGCCGTGGGCCTGTCGCCCGAACGCGAAGCCACCTTGCTGGCCGCGGCCCCGCCGGGCTGATCCCTGCGCCCGACCGGCGCTCACGCGACGCGGACGGCAACCGTTCATCCGCAGGAATGGCAACTCGGCGCCGGCTTGCCGCGCTTCATCGCATGGCCGTGGCGGCGCGGCGTGGGCCTGCCTACATTCCACTCCATCGACACACCGCAGCCCGCCACCAGGAGCCCCACATGAACACCCCCCGCACCGCTATCGACACCTTCAGCAACACCCGCCAGCGCACCGGCGCAGCCGCCTTGGCGCTGAGCCTGACCCTGGGCATGCTGTTCAGCGTCAACCTGCTGGCCACGCAGCCCGCCGCCGACGTGCACATGGCCGCCACGGCCGCGTCCAACGCGCAGGTGGTGGTGCGCGCACCGCGCGCACCGCAAGGCTGATCGCCCTCACGCTGCGGTCTGCTCGCTCTGCCCCAGGCCCCGCTTCGGCGGGGCCTTTTTGCTGGCCCGTCGCATCGCCTGGGTGCCGCGTGCCGCACACCACCAGGCGGGACCACCCGGCGCCAGGGACACCACACATTTCCGTTAGCATCGCCTCCGCATTGCCCCTGTCGCGGCAAGAAACCGACGTGGAGACAAACTTGATTCAAGGTGGACCTGTGAAGCGCCTGTTGCGCTGGGTGTTGTTGCTGGCCGTGTTGTCCAGCCTGGGCGGCTGCGCGGCGTTTTATGTCGATGGCAACTCGCCTGAAGTGCCGACTGCGCAGTTCAAGAAGCCGGCCGCAACGGCGCCACTGCAACTGATCTGGGAGTTCCAGACCAAGGGTGTGCCCAACGCCAGGGCCACCGAAATGCTGAAGGCCAAGGTCAACGAACAGCTCGCGGCCAGTGGCCTGTTCAGCACCGTGTCCGACGCACCGACCGCGGGCGGCGCCTTGTTGTCGCTGACGCTGAACAACATCCCGCTCAGCGACGACGCCATGTCCAAGGGCTTCGTCGCCGGGCTGACCTTCGGCCTGGCGGGGCAGACGGTGGGCGACGGCTACGAATGCAGCTTGCGCTACACCCCCGGCAAGCCCGGCGCCGCGACGCTGAGCAAACAGGCCAAGCACATCATCTACACCGGCATCGGCAACGCGGGCCCACCGCCGGGCGCCATCAAGGCGGCCAGCATCGACGAAGCGGTGTTCACGATGCTCAAGCAGGTGATCAGCCGGGCACTGAACGACCTGTCCCAGGACCCCGCCTTTCCCTGAACGCGCAGGCACCCAGCCCCTGCCACCGCCACTGCCCCTGCCCACCACCCGTCTCGGAGACACCCCGTGCTCGACAAACGACTTGCCCTGCTCGGCTCCTTGCTGTCCCTGGCCTTGTTCCTGGGCGGCTGTGCCAGCGTCAAACTCGACGCCACGGGCGCCAGCCCTGGCACGGTCGAAAAGCTGCGGGCAGCCAACCTGACACCCGCCCAGGCCGGCACCTTCAAGTTGGCCGCCGGCAAGCCCGCGGCCATGGACACCGACCTGTCGGGCCTGCGCGGCAACTCGCTGGCCCCCGCCAAGGGCAGTTTTGCGCAGTTGCTGAAGGACAGCCTGATCGTCGAGCTCAGCGCGGCCGGCCTGTACGACACGAGCTCGCCACACGTCATCGAGGGCCAACTGACCGACAGCATGGTCGATGCCGCCATCGGCACCGGCAAGGGCCGGCTGGCCGCGCGGTTCACCGTCAACCGGGCCGGCGCCCTGAGCTTCGACAAGGAACTGGCGGTGGACGCCAGCTGGGAGTCGTCGTTTGTCGGCGCGGTGGCCATTCCGGCAGCCATGAACCAGTACGGCGCGCTGTACAAGGCCCTGATTGCCAAGCTGGTGGACGACCCCGACTTCCGGCGCGCGCTGGCCCGTTGACCGGGCACGGCGCCCGGCGGGGGCGCCGCTCAGCAGCCCCTGGCGTGGTACCAGACGTTGGGCAGCCCGTTGTCGGCATGCAGCGGCAGCCAGAAGCTCAGGCGCCGCGTGGTGGTCGGGGGCACCGCATCACAAGGTGTGTTGGGCGCGGTCTGGAAGTGCAGCCACAGGCGGCCCTTGTGCCAGCGGTGACCCTGCAGTTGCAGTTCGGCGTCGCCGTTGCCGGTGAAGGCGGCCGGCAGCCTGGCCGCAGCGCCGCCGGGTGAAACACGCGCGGCCCGCGGCGCGCCGGGCACCAGGAACAGCAACTGCCGACCCAGCAGTTCGTGCACGGGCTCGAAACGGGCCAGCGGCCCGGTGTCGACCCAGGCGGTGCCCTGGCTGAGCCGGATCTGCACCCGCCGGCCCTGGCGACCGAGCACGATGGCGCCCAGCGACTCGTAGCCGCGCTCCATCGTGGGCAGTTCCTGGTCGGCGGCGCCCCCGTCCAACGCCACCTTCACGTCCAGCCCCTCGCAGCCACCCAGGCTTGAATGCATCCAGGGCTTGCGCACCAGCACCTGCCCCACCCGCTGCGGCCCGGTGGCGGTGGCAAACAGCGTCAGCGGCGTGGGTTCGAAACGGTCGCAGGCCGATTCACCCAGCACACGGGGCAGCACCAGCAGGCCCATGACACCGCGTGCCTCGGACAGGAAGTGGGTCTGCGGGTCGTGCCCTTCGCTTTGCGTGACCTGGCCCTTCACGGCAGGTGCCAGGCCCAGCAAAGCGCCGCTCAGCAGCAGCGCCGCGCCGCAGCGGCGCAGGGCCGGACATGCCACGGCCGCGGTGGCCGTCTGTGCCGGCGGCGAGTGCAGGCGGCGGGTGCCGCCAAGGTGCCAGGCAAAAGACATGGACACGGGACCCGTGGTTGCGCGGAATCGCAGCATACGGCCGGCACGGGCCCACGCGCAGCAGGCCACCCTGGGGTCTTGCAGAGCAATGTCTTGAGACAAATATACTTCGCGCCTGCCCGGTGTCGCGCCATACCGCAGGGCAGTGCCGCAGCAGCCGCTGCGGCAGGCCTAGGAGGACACCCACATGGACAAGCCCGATCGACCGATCGTCCAGCGCATGCGCGACTGGTGGAACCGTTGGCTGGACCGGCCCGCACGCCCGCTGCGCCGGGCGCCGGTCGATGCGGTGGAGCCCTCCCCGCGCTTGCCGGTGACCCCGCCCGTGCCGCTGGCCCGCTGCTGCACGGTGGTGATTCCCGCACTGAACGAAGCCAAGCGCATCGCCCAGGTGGTGGCCTTTGCACTGGCCGACCCGGCCACCGGCGAGGTGCTGGTGGTGGACGACAGCTCCATCGACGACACCGTGCGGCTGGCGCGCGAAGCCGGAGCCCGTGTCATCACCAGCACCATGCTGGGCAAGGGCGCCAGCATGCGCGACGGCATGCTGGACGCCAAGCACGAGCTGCTGGTCTACCTGGACGGTGACCTGGCCGGGCTGCGCGACGGCATCATTTCCGACCTGGTTCGGCCTCTGGTGCAAAGCGAAGCCGACTTCGTGAAGGCCCGTTTCGGCCGCGGCGGCGGGCGTGTCACCGAGCTCACCGCCAAGCCGATGCTGAAGGTGTTTTTCCCCGAGGTGGCGCACTTCGCGCAGCCGCTGGGCGGTGTCATCGCGGCACGGCGCGGCCTGCTGCAGCCGCTGGCTTTCGAAGACGGCTACGGCGTCGATATCGGCCTGCTGCTGGACGCCCACCGCGCCGGCGCACGGCTGGCCGAAGTGGACATCGGTTCGCTCGAACACGACAGCCAGCCGCTGCTGGACCTGACGGTGATGGCCAACGAGGTGTCGCGTGTCATCTACCAGCGGGCCCGTGCCAGCGGCCGCCTGCATGTCGAGCAGATCATCGCGATGTACGAAACCCAGCGCCAGGCCACGGCTGAGCTCGACCACATCCTGACCCGCCGCCGTGGCCGCCAGCGCGTGCTGCTGCTGGACATGGACGGCACCGTCAGCACCCAGCGCTTCGTGGTGCAGATCGCCGCCGCCAGCGGCCGCCAGGCCGAACTGATGCAACTGCTGGACAAACCCAGCGAAGACGACGCCACCCGCAGCGAACGCATCGCGGCGCTGTTCCGCTTCGTGCACAAGCAGGACTTCGAAAAGGTGGCCCGCAGCATCACGCTGCGGCCGGGTGTGATCGAGTTCGTCAACCGCATGCGGCGCGAGGGTTTCATGGTCGGCCTGCTCAGCGACAGCTACTTCGTGGCCGCCGACATCGTGCGCAAGCGCATCTTTGCCGACTTCGCGCTGGCCCACACGCTGCAGTTCGACAACGAGGTCTGCAACGGCACGGTGCGCATCAACCCGGCCTTCCTAGCGCTGAAAGAAGGTGATGGGCCCGCCGTGTGCAAGAGCCATGTGCTGCGGCGCATGCGTGCCGACGGCCGGCAGCCGCCGATCCAGGAAAGCTGGGCCGTCGGCGACAACGTCAACGACCTGGGCCTGCTGCGTCTGGTGGACCGGGCCTTTGCCATCGACCCCAAGTCGCCGCTGCTGGCACAGACTCCCGGCGTCACGGTGGTGACGTCCTTCGACGAGTTGCTGCTGCAGGTGCCGACGGCGGGTGCGGCACAGTCGACGCAGCCAACGCAAACGACACAGGCAGTCCAGGTGGCCTGACCCGCACGCATGACCCCGCTGGACTGGCTGGTCATCACGCTGTACCTGGGCCTGACGCTGGGCCTGAGCGCCTGGCTGGCGCGGCGTCAGTCCACCGCGGCCGACTACTACGTGGGCGGCCACAAGCTGCCGTGGTGGGCGCTGGCCATCTCGATCCTGGCCACGCAGTCGTCGGCGAACTCTTTCCTGGGCATCCCGGCCTACGTGGCGCTGGTGCCGGGTGGCGGACTGACCTGGCTGCAGTACGAACTGATGCTGCCGCTAGCCATGGTGGTGGTCATGCTGGTGCTGGTGCCGGTGCTGCGCGGCCTGGGCGTGATCAGCGTCTACGAGTACCTGGAACGCCGCTTCGACCGCCCGACACGTTTGCTGCTGAGCGCAGTGTTCCTGCTCTCGCGTGGCCTGGCCACCGGCGTGGCGCTGTACGCCGCGGCACTGGTGGTGCAGGTCTGCACGGGGCTGTCGCTCACCACGTCCATCGTGCTGATGGGTGCGGTGACGGTGGTCTACGACACGATGGGCGGCATGCGCGCGGTGGTCTGGACCGACGTGCTGCAGATGGCCGTGCTTCTGCTGGGTGTGGTGCTGTGCGGCAGCATCGCGTGGAACCTGGCCGGCGGCGGCGCGGCCATCGTGGCGGCACACGACCCGGCACGGCTGGCCGCCGTGGAGATGGCGCACGGCCTGGGCGACGGCGCACGGGCGCCGCTGTGGGGCTTCGTGGCCGGCGGTCTGGTGCTGTACATCGCCTACTACGGTGTCGACCAGAGCCAGGCCCAGCGCACCTTGGCCGCCACCGACGTGCGGGCAGCGCAGCGCGCGCTGGTGTTCAACGGCATGGCGCGTTTTCCGCTGACGCTGCTGTACGCCGGGCTGGGCCTGGCCATCGGCGCCGTGCTGATGCAGAACGACACGCTGCGCGCGGCGGTGCCGGCCGATCGGCTGGACCTGCTGGTGCCGCGTTTCATCGAGCTCTTCGTGCCCCCGGGCCTGCGCGGCCTGCTGGTGGCGGCCATCCTGGCCGCCGCCATGTCCAGCCTGGACTCGGCGCTGAACAGCCTCTCGGCGGCCACGCTGCGCGACTTCGTCGAGCCGCGCCTGCGTTCACCTTCGCAGGCCCTGCTGGCCGGTCGGGTGGTGACCGTGGTGTGGGGTGTGTTGATCGTGCTGTTTGCCTTGGGCGTGGGCGGCATGGCCACGAGCGTGGTCGAAGGCATCAACCGCATCGGCGCGCTGTTCTACGGTCCTTTGCTGGCGGCTTTTGCCTGTGGCGTGCTGGACCGCCGTGCACGTGGTCCGGCCGTGCTGGCCGGCGTCTGCGCGGGCTTGGGGGCCAACCTGCTCTTGGCCAACACGCTGGGCGCAGCGGTGTTCTGGATGTGGTGGAACATCAGCGGCCTGGTGGTCGCGGTGGCAGTGACCACGGTGCTGAGCCGGCTGCTGGCGCCGCCCTTGCCGGCGCAACTGCAGGGCACCACACTCGATGCCGCCGCGCTGCGCCGCGGCTGGTCCGACAGCCGCGGCAGCGTGGCCCTGTTGCTGATCTGGGCCGCGGCGATGGCTGCCGTGGCCTTCTGGCTGGGCGTGCGCTGAAACGCACGCCGGCCCTTCCTGATTCCTGGAGATACACCGAATGTCCTTGCGCCAGTTCATGTCCCTGCGACCCTTGACGCGCACCCTGACCGCGATGAAAAACACCGTCGTGCACGGCTGGAGCGAAACCGCCCGTGCGCTCGGCCTGCAGGAAGACCTGTACGTCAACCCGCTGCACCGCCCGCTGGCACGGCCGGTGCGCGCGGTGCTGCTGGGTGCAGGCCACCGCGGTTCGATCTACGCCGACTTTGCGGCCAAGAACCCGGCCGAGCTGAAACTGGTGGCCGTGGCCGACCCCAACCCAAGGCGGCGCCTGCGCACCGCAAGGGCCCACGGCATTCCCGACGAACGCTGTTTCGTCACCTGGGACGCCGCGATGGCCCAGCCCGACCTGAAACAGCTGGCCGACGCCGTGATCATCGCCATGCCCGACCACCTGCACACCGTGCCTTGCCTGCAGGCGCTGGACCAGGGCCTGGACGTGCTGCTGGAAAAACCCATCGCACCCACCGAGGCCGAGTGCCGCCAGATCCTGGAGCGTGCACGCAGCACCGGCCGCATCGTGGGTGTGTGCCACGTGCTGCGCTACACACCCTACTTCCGCGAGATCAAGGAAATCATCGACGCCGGGCTGATCGGCCAGATCATCAGCGTGCAGCACCTCGAACCCATCGAACACGTGCACATGAGCCATTCCTATGTGCGCGGCGCCTGGCGCAACAGCGACGACGCCACGCCCATCATCCTGGCCAAGAGCTGCCACGACACCGACATCATCCGCTGGCTGGTGGGCCAGCATGCCGACAACGTGCACTGCTTCGGCAACCTGAAGTGGTTCCACAACGCCAACGCACCCGAGGGCAGCACCGAACGCTGCACCGACGGCTGCAAGGTCGAAGGCCAGTGCCCGTACTCGGCGCTGCAGATCTACTACCGCGACCGCAAGCGCCTGTATGTGTTCGATCTGCCCGAAGACCGCAGCCGCTGGGACGGCCTGATCATGGAAGGCCTGAAGACCACCGACTACGGCCGCTGCGTCTACCGCATGGACAACAACCAGCCCGACCACCTGACCGTCAACATCCTGTTCCGCGAAGGCGTGACGGCGGCGTTTTCGATGGAGGCCTTTGTCTCCTACGAAGGCCGCCGCACACGCGTGATGGGCTCGCTGGGCGACATCACCGGCGACATGGAAAGCTTCACGCTGACCACCTTCAAGACCGGCAAACGCAGCACATGGACCATGAAGACCGATGCCCACGGCGGCGGCGACCACCCGATGGTGCGCGACTGGGTGCAGGCGGTGGGCCAGAAGAACCCGGCGCTGCTGAGTTCATCCATCGAAGACTCGGTGGAAAGCCACCTGATGGCCTTTGCCGCCGAACGCAGCCGACTGCAGCGCACGATCGAGGATGTGCGCCTTTAGCGAGGGGCTGGCACCGCGGCAGGGCCACGGCGTCTCGAGCGCACCCGCTGTCCGGGCCTGCGGCTCAGAAGCTGCCCCAGGTGCTTCCCAGCACCACCACCACCACCAGCGCCAGCAGCGGCACACACACCGCCACCACCAGGATGTCGAAGTAACTCTGCCGGTGCGTGAGCCCGCAGATGCCCAGCAGTGTGATGACCGCGCCGTTGTGCGGCAGCGCGTCGAGCCCGCCGGTGGCGATGGTGGTCACCCGGTGCAGCAGGTCGGGTGCGATGCCGGCGGCGCGCCCCATCTCCAGCCAGGTGGCACCCAGGGTCTGCAGCGCGATGCTCATGCCGCCCGAGGCCGAACCGGTGATGCCGGCCAGGATGTTGATCGCGATCGACATCGACACCAGCGGGTTGCCCGGCGCGATGCCCAGCACCGCATCGCGGATCAGCGCAAAACCGGCCAGTGAAGCGATCACCGCGCCGAAGCCGACCTGCGATGCCGTGTTCATCAGCGGCATCACCGACGCAACCGCGCCTTCTTCGAGGGCCTGCTTCAAGTCGGGCCCTTCGGCCGAGACACGGCGCTGCCCTTGCCACCACAGCACCGACAGCAGCACGATGGCCGCAGCCAAGGCGCCGATGACGGCCCAGATGCCCCGCACGGCCTGCACGTCGGTGCTGCCGTAGCGCGCTTCGGCCAGGTAGCCGGTGTCCAGTGCCGGCCACAGCCAGGTGGACAGCGCGTAGTTCAGGCCGATGACCAGCACCACCGGCGCGATGGCCATGCCAAAGGGCATCGCGGGGCCCGGCGGTGCAGACCCGGTCGGTGGTGGGGTGTTGCCGGCGGTGGCGGTGGGCGCCGGGTCCTCACCGTAGCCCTCGCCGGCCTGCCGGGCGGCTTGCGCGCGCCGCACCAACCACCACCAGCCCAGGCCCAGCATCACCGCGCCGCCGATGAAGCCCAGGCCGGGTGCGGCAAAGGGCGTGGTGCCGAAGTAGGGCATCGGGATGGCGTTCTGGATCGCCGGTGTGCCCGGCAGTGCTGTCATCGTGAAGGTGAAGGCACCGAGCGCGATGGTGGCCGGGATCAGGCGCTTGGGCAGCCGGGCCTGGCGGAACAGCGCGGCCGCAATCGGGTAGACCGCAAAGGCCACGACAAACAGCGACACACCGCCGTAGGTGAGCACGGCGCAGGCCATCACGATGGCCAGCAAAGCCTGCTGCGGCCCGAGCCGCCGCACGATGGCCCCGGCGATGGCCAGCGCCGCACCGCTGGCATCCATCAACTTGCCGAACACGGCGCCCAGCAGGAAGAGGGGGAAAAACGCGATGACAAAACCGCCCATCGCCTTCATGAAGACCTGCGTGTAGCTGGCGAACAGCGGCGCCTCGGGGCTGAACAGCGCGGCCAGCAGCGCACACAAGGGCGCCAGCAAGAGCACGCTGACGCCGCGGTAGGCCAGTGCCATCAGCAGCACCAGCGCCAAGACGATGCCGGCCATGCCGATCATGCGAACAACCTTTCCCCTGTGCCCCGTGCAGCCTTCAGTGTGACATTGCCAGCGGCCACGTCCCCGCCGCGGGCATAGTCGTGCTGCAGTTTGCGATGATGCACATGCTGCGGCTCAAGGGCATCTGTGATGGGCCGGCCGCGCCGGGGGGTCTGACTGTCATGCGCCGTTCCATTGCCACGGTTTCCCTGAGCGGCACCTTGCCCGAAAAAATCGACGCCATTGCGGCGGCGGGCTTCGATGGCATCGAACTGTTCGAACCCGATTTCACCCATTTCGCGGGCTCGGCCCACGAGCTGCGCACGATGTGCGCCGACCGCGGCCTGGCCATCGAACTCTTCCAGCCCTTCCGTGACTTCGAGGGCATGCCCGACGCGCAACATCGGCGCAACCTGGACCGCGCCGAGCGCAAGTTCGACCTGATGTCGGCCCTGGGTGTGCAACGGATGCTGGTGTGCTCGAACACTTCGCCGCTGGCCTTGGCAGACGTCGACCTGGCCGCCGAACAACTGCGCGAGCTGGCGCAGCGGGCTTCGCAGCGTGGCATCCGCATCGCCTACGAAGCCCTGGCCTGGGGCCGCCACGTGAAGCTGTGGCAACAGGCTTGGCGCACCGTCGAAAAAGGCGCAGACCCGAACCTCGGGCTGGTGCTGGACAGTTTTCACACGCTGTCCTTGCAGGACGACCCGTCCGGCATTGCCCGGCTGCCTGGCGACAAGATCTTCTTCGTGCAGATGGCCGACGCACCGCGCCTGGACCTGAACGTCATCGAATGGGCGCGCCACCACCGCAACTTCCCGGGCCAGGGCCAGTTCGACGTGGTGGGGTTCTTCGAACAGGCGGTGCGGGCCGGCTACACCGGGCCGCTGTCGCTGGAGATCTTCAACGACGTGTTCCGCGAGTCGCCGAACCGCCGCATCGCGGTGGACGCGATGCGCTCGCTGCAGTGGCTGGAAGCGCAGATCCACGACCGCCTGGTGGCAGCCGGTGATGCCACGGCCCGGCAACGGCTGCAAGAAGGCCGGCTGGTCGCGCTGCCTCCGATGCCCCAGTGCCACGGCCTGGCGTTCATCGAGTTTGCGGTCGACGATGCGAGCGCCCAAGCGCTGGACGTGCTCTTGGGTCAGATGGGCTTCCAGCGTGCCGGCCGGCACCGGTCGAAGCCGGTGTTGCTGTACCGACAAGGGCACATCCACTTCGTCGTCAACCGCCTGGCGCATGCACTCGCTCGTGAACACTTTGCCGCGCACGGACCTTCGGTCTGCGCCATCGGCGTGCGAGTCGACGACGCCCAGGCGGCCTGCGAACGTGCGGTGCAGATGCAGTCCGCGCGCTTCGACCCGGCCGAAGGCCCCGGCGAACACCGTCTGCCATCGATCGTCGCACCCGGCGGCGGCATCGTGCACTTCATCGACGCGGCGCTGGGTGATGCCGGCCTGTTCGAGATCGACTTCGAGCTCGACCTCCCGCCCGCCGATGCCGCCGGGGCCTCACCGGCGGGCCTGGAAACCGTCGACCACCTGGTGTTCGCGCTGGCCCCGGACCGGGTCGACACCTGGGTGCTCTTCGGCCGCGCCGTGCTGGGCCTGCAGGCGGGTGACAGCATCGACGTGGCCGACCCCTACGGCCTCATCAGGAACTTCGGCATGGCAGACCCCCGGCGCCAGCTGCGCCTGGTGCTGAACGTGTCGCCCAGTCAACGCACCCGAACCGCGAGGGCCGCCAATGCCAAGGGCGGCGTCGTGGTGCAGCACATCGCCATGGCCAGCAGCGACATCTTTGCGACCGTGCAGACGTTGCGCGAGCGTGGCGCGCGCTTCGTGCCGATATCCGGCAACTACCACGACGACCTGGGCAGCCGTTTCGACATTGCACCGGACCTGGTCGAGCGCATGCGGGCAGCCGGCATCCTGTTCGACCGCAACGCCGACGGCGACTTCCTGCACGCCTGCACCGAGCCCTTCCAGCAGCGCTTTCTCTTCGAGATCGTGCAACGCATCGGTGGCTACGATGCTTATGGCACGCTGAACGCCCCGGCCCGCATGGCCGCCATGGCGCAACAGGGTGGACACACGCCCTGACTGGCGGTGCCCTCAGGTCATGTCCGGTGGCGTCGCCGAGCAGGACAGCACATACAGCGCACGCTCCGTGCCAGCGGCCGCACCCATGGACTGCAGCGCGTCATCCGCCAGTTCACCCGCCGACACGGCATGCAAGGCGTCCGCTTCGTAGCCGGCCAGCACCAGCACCCAGTCGGCCACGCGGTCCGCCAGGCCGCGGATCTTCTGCTCTTCGGTGAAACCGATCGGCGGCGCCTCATGCCGCATCAGGTGCAGGCCGGCCAGGCCGGGCTGCAGCGGCAATGTGTCGACCAGCGCCCGCAACGCCGTCTGCAAAGCCCCGGCGCTCCCGGGTGCTGGCGACAGGCGAAGCGTCATGGCCAGTCGAGCCGTCACCACGCCGCGACTTTCCAGCACCCGGCACTGGCTGCGCACCATGTGGCGGTGTGCCGGCATCAGACGTGCCGACCAGGGCGTGGGTGCGTTCAGCCGCGCCAGATAGGCTGGCGACTGCAGCACCGCGTGGTCCGCGAGCTCGTACATCACGAACACCCCCGGTCCGCCATCGGCACGGGTCCATCGACTGGCACGAAGAAAACCCGGCACGGCCAGGCGCTCGGGGAAGTGTTCGTGTGTGTGCCAGTGCTCGAACTCGCCACGCAACGGTGCGGCCATTTCCCACCACATGGCCAGTGCCGAGGTGCCGAGCAGAGCCATTCAGCGCCAGGCGCCTTCGCGCTCAGGGCTCGGAACCGACCAGGGACCGCAGCAGCTGGGGTGTGGTTCTGGGCAGACCAAAAAACTCCAGGTAGGCCGGAATCTGCTCGAACAGCATGTCGCTGCCCACCTGCACGCGGCAACCCCGGGCGCTGGCAGCCTCGACAAAAGCCGTGCGCTCGCGTTTCATGACCACTTCGCCGACGAAGGTGCCGGGGTCGAGACGCGAGACATCCACCGGCATCGGGTCACCCTCGTTCATGCCCAGCGGCGTGGCATTGACGACCAGGCCAAAACCGGCCGGGTCCTTGCTGCCTGTTTGCACACGCACAGAAGGGTGGTGGCGTTTCAGGCGCCCGGCCAGCGCCTCGGCCGCCGCCGGCGCCGCATCGAACAGGCCCAGTGACCCGATGCCCGCGGCCACCAGCGAAGCCGCGATGGCCGAACCCACACCTCCGGCGCCAACCACCAGGGCATCGGCGCCCTGCAGTGCAAAACCCTGGCGGCGCAGGCCCCGCACGAAGCCTTCGCCGTCGAACATGTCGCCGACGAGTCGACCGTCTTCCGCCCGACGCACCGCGTTGCAGGCGCCGGCAATCTGCACGGCCGGTGAGGCTTCGTCGAGCAGCGCCACGGTGGTCACCTTGTGCGGCATCGTGATCAGCGCGCCGCGGATGTTCTCGAGCGTGAACACGGCGCGCAGGAAGTCGGGAAAGTGCTCGGCACGGCAGCCCATCGGCACCACGACGCAGTCGATCTTTGCGTGTTCGAAGTAGGGGTTGTAGATGAGTGGCGCCCGGAACGCGTGGGTCGGCCAGCCGATGTGTGCGATGAAAGAGGTGTTGCCGGTGATCATGGCTGCAGGTTCTCAGCCGGTGTAACCCGCCATGCGCGGCAGCCACAACACGGCGTCGGGCAAGAGCGTGATCAGCGCCAGCGCGGCGATCATCACCGCCAGGAAAGGCAGCACCTCGCGTGTCAGCCCAGCCAGGCTGATGTTGGCGATCTTCGTCATCATGAACAGCAGCAAGCCGTAGGGCGGCGTGACGAGCCCGAGCATGATGTTGAACACGGCCACCACGCCGAAGTGCACGGGGTCGATGCCCAGCGCCTGCGCAGTGGGCAGCAGCACCGGCAGCACGACCAGGATGATGGTCGAGCCCTCGAGAAAACAGCCCAGCAGCAGCAGCATCACGTTGACGACCAGCAGGAAGACCAGCGGCGACAGCTCGTAGGTCTTGAGCACGGCGCTGACCGTCTGCGGGATGTTTTCGACCGTGATGACGTAGTTGAACACCAGCGCACCGGCGATCAGCATGCCGATCGAGATGCTGATGCGTGCACTCGACACCAGCGACACGTAGATGCTGCGCAAGGTCAGGCTGCGGTAGAGCACCGCCGACACCAGCAGCGCGTAGGCAGCAGCCACACCGGCCGCTTCGGTGGGCGTGGTCACGCCGCTGTACAGGCAGCCCAGCAAGATGACCGGCAGCAGCAGCGCCGGCAAGGCTTCGCGTGTGATGCGCGGCAGTTCACGCAGCGGCACCGGTTCTTCGACCGCGAAGCGGCGCCACTTGGCCTGGAAGTAGATCAGCGTCATCTGCACCGCACCGATCAAGAGGCCGGGCACCACGCCGGCCATGAACAGGTAGCCGATGGAGGCGTCGGACACCAGCGCGTACAGCACCAGCGGAATCGACGGCGGCAGGATCGGCCCGATGACCGAGGACACCGCCGACAGCGCGGCCGCGTATTCCTTGCTGTACTTGTTGCCGCGGGTCATCAGCTCCTGCATCAGCTTGCCCGAGCCGGCGGCGTCGGCCAGTGCTGAACCCGACATGCTGGCGAAGACGATGCTCTGCAGCACATTGACCTGGGCCAGGCCCCCGGGGAAACGACCGACCACCGCATTGCAGAAGCGCAGCAGCCTGTCCATGATGCTGCCGGTGCTCATGAAGGTGGCGGCCAGGATGAACAGCGGAATCGCCAGCAGCAGGTAGCTGCCGTAGGTGCCGTTGAGCAGCTGCTCCGCGGCCATGCCCATGTCGGCGCCCTTCAGGTACAGGTAGAGGACCGACGCGCCGATCATGGCCAGCCCGACGGGCAGGCCCAGCAGGCTGAGCACGATGATCGCCATCACGGCGATCGCAAAGGGGCTCGTCAGGTTCACGGGGCCGGGCTGTCCTGCGGGCCGTCGATCGAAGCCGGCTCACGCCCGCGCAGCAGGAAGGCCAGCTTCCAGACATAACGCAGGATGACGGCCACCGCGAAGACGATGTAGATGGAATACATCCAGTCGAAGCGGATCTTCAGGTAGGAGCTGCTCTCCACCTTCATGAAGCTGACGTAGTCGTAGGCGGCCGGCAGCGACATCGCAAACAGCACCACGATGGCCACCGCGGCGACGATGCCCATGCCGATGCGGGTGCGTCGCCCGACGGTCTGGGTCAGCATGTCGATGCGGATTTCGTCTTCGTCCTTCAGCACGAAGGCTGCGCCCCACAGCACCAGCCACAGCCAGGCGGCCACCGAGAGGTCCGAAGTCCAGCCCACCGGAAAGTTGAAGGCGTAGCGGAAGACGATCTGGATCAGGAAGCCGACGAAGATCACCGCCAGCAAGAGCGCGGCAACGGCCTCGGCCACCTGATGGGCCCGTCGGGCCAGCGTGCGCAGGGGATGGGGTGCGGGCATCACGGTGTGCCGGTGGACTGCGGTTCTGCGACACCGCCGGCCAGGCCGGCGGCTGCCCCGATCACTTCATCGCGTTGATCTTGTCGACCAGGCCGGCCGGCCAGTTCTTCGCTTCGTCCGACGCCAGGTAGACCTTCTGTGCGTGCTCGCGGAAGGCGGCGATGTTGGGCACGTAGACGTCCAGGCCCGCCTGCCGGAAGCCGTCGGCCAGCGCCGTCTCGCGCTTGGTGTGCTCGGCAGCGCTCCAGGCGATGGCCTTGTCCGCCGCCGCCTGCACCTTGGCCTGCTGCGCGGGCGACATGCCCTGCCAGGCCTTCAGGTTGATGGTGAGCAGGTCGAAGGCCACCAGGTGCGAAGTCAGCACGACCTGCGACATGACCTCGTTGAACTTCATGTTCTGCACATTCGGCAGCGGGTTGTCCTGGCCGTCGATGGCACCGGTCTGCAAGCCCGTGTAGGTCTCGGCATAGGCCATCGGCGTCGGGTTGGCACCCAGCGAGCGGCCCAGCAGCTGCCAGGCGTCGCCCGGCGGCATGCGCAGCTTCACACCGGCCAGGTCGGCCGGCGTGGCGACCTTTTTCTTGCCCTTCAGGCCCACCTGGCGCGTGCCGAAGAAGGTGGGGCCCAGGATCTTCACCTTGACCTGGTCTTCGACCATCTTCTTCATCTGCGCACCCATGTCGCTGGCGAAGAAGCTGTTCAGGTGGTTGGCGTCGCGGAACAGGTAGGCCGAGGTCAGGATAGACCAGGCCGGCACCTGCTTGGAGAAGTCCTGCGGCGCGATGTTGCCCATCTCGAGGTTGTCGCGCTGCAGGGCCACGAGTTCGGTCCCCTGCTTGAAGAGCGTCGAATTCAGGAAGGGCTCGACCTTGAAGTCGGGCTCGATGTCCTTGGCAAAACGCTGCATCATTTCAGCGCGGATGTCCTTGTCGGAAAACACCGCGGCAAAACGCAGGCTCTTGGCCTGGGCCCAGGCCGGCAGCAGCGGCGAAGCGGCCAGCGCGGCTGCGCCGGCCAGCGCAACGCGGCGAGAGATGTCATGGCTCATGGGGTGGTCTCCTTCGGGGTGGAACGGTTTTCTGCAGCTTGTTCGGCGGCCAGTTCGGCAACGGCCCGCAAGGCGGTGGTGTAGGAGCGCCAGCCCAGGCCCTGCACGGTGCCGCGCACAGCGGGCGAGATGATCGAATGGGCGCGCCAGGCCTCGCGCGCCGCGATGTTGCTCATGTGCACTTCCAGCACCGGGAAGGGCATGGCCTTGATGGCGTCGTGCAGCGGCACGCCGTGCTGCGTGAGCCCGGCCGGGTTGACCAGCGCGCCCTGCACACGGTCGATGTTGTCATGCAGCTTGTCGATCAGCGCACCTTCGTGGTTGGACTGGAAACACTCCAGCGACACGCCCAGTTCCTGCGCCAGGCGGTGCAGGCGTTCGTTGATCTGCGCCAGCGTGGTCGTGCCGTAGATGTGGGGCTCTCGGCGGCCGAACAGGTTGAGGTTGGGTCCGTGCAGGACCAGCAGCTGGATCATGGTGGTGTGATGGCAGCCACTGGCTGTGCTTGTCGGTGCGGATGTCGGCGAACACCGGCATCCTAACAGACTGGAAAGAGTTTCCATTATGGAAACTACCCACACAAATTGCTAGCATGCGGACACATGAGCAGCCTTCTCGAACGTGGCATCCGGGTGCTGGAACTGCTGGCCGGCCACCCCGAAGGACTGGCCCTGTCGGCCATCGCCACCGCCGGCAACCTGCCGCTGAGCGCCACGCACCGGCTGCTGAGCGAACTGGTGCGTGTGGGTTATGTGCGTCAGCTGCGTGGCCAGGGCGACTACGTGCTGACCATCAAGCTGGTGTCGCTGGGCCTGTCCTTCCTCAGTGCATCGGGCATGGTCGACGTGGCCCAGCCCTCGCTGGATGCGCTGGCCGAAACCTCGCGCGAACTGGTGCGCCTGGCCATCGTCGACGGTGACGAACTGGTCTTCGTGGCCAAGGCCCAGGGCGCGACACGCGGGCTGCGTTACGACCCGGACATGGGCCTGTCGGTCAGCCTGTCGTGCAGCGCCGCCGGCCATGCCTGGCTGTCGACGCTGAGCGACGACGCCGTGCTGGCCCTGGTGGCCAAGCAGGGCCTCGGCGACCCCGGTCAACACGGCCCGCGTGCGCCGACCAGCTTGTCGGCGGTGCTGGTCCTCGTGCGCGCGGCTCGCCGCCGCGGTTACGCGATGATCAGCGACATGTTTGCCCCTGCGATGGCTTCCTTGGCGGCGCCGGTGGTCTATCGCGGTACCACGCTGGGTGTGGTCACGATTGCCGGGCCGATGGTGCGCTTGAGCGAAGAACGCATGGTCGAGCTCAGCGAAGCCCTGCTGCAGACGGCCGAAGACGTGGCGGGCCTCAGCCTGTCGTCTGCGCTGCTGCGCAAGCGTGTCGGTGCCGCTTGAGGCTGTCTGACTCGGCAAACGGCGCACGGCTTCGGCCATGGATTCGCTGATCGCCGCCGCCGGGCGCGCGCTGGCCGTCGGCGACGCGATCACTGCGCTGAAGCGCGTGGCGTTGCGCAGCGACCCGCCGGCGCTGGCCTTGCGTGGCATTGCGATGGCGCAACTGGGTGAGCTTGAGCGCTCGCGCGAACTCTTGCGACGTGCGGCGCGGGGCTTTGGCCAGAACGAGGCGCTGGCCCACGCACGCTGTGTGGTGGCCGAGGCCGAGGTGGCCCTGGCCCTGCGCGAGCTGGCCGGTTCACCGCGCGCCCTGGTGCTGGCCGCGGCAGCGCTGGACCAACGTGCCGATGCGGCCAACGCCGCACACGCGCGGCTGCTGGTGGTGCGCCGGTTCCTGCTGCTGGGTCGCATCGACGAAGCCGCTGCTGCGCTCGCCGCCTTGCACAGCCAGCGCCTGGCTTCTCCCGCGCTGGTGGCCACGGCCGAACTGGCAAGGGCCGAGATCGCACTGCGCCGCCTGCAGACCCAGGCCGCACGGGCGGCCTTGCAACGAGCGCAGGTGGCCGCCAACCGCAGTGGCGTGCCGGCGCTGCTGGCCGAAGCCGCTGCAGCGCAGGCCGCGCTGCAACGCCCGGCGGCACGGCGCTGGTGCGCGGCCGGCGACACGCCGTTGCAGCTGGACGAGGTGGAACTGCTGCTGACATCGGGCGCATGCGTGGTCGACGCCTGCCGGCGCGGCCTGCGCTGCGGTCAGGCCACCTGGTCGCTGCGCCGTCGGCCGGTGTTGTTCACCTTGCTGCAGGCATTGGCCGAAGGCTGTCCCGCCGATGTCGACCGCCACACGCTGATCGCACGTGCGTTTCGCATGCACGAGCCCGACGACAGCCACCGCGCACGCCTGCGTGTCGACATCGGCCGGCTGCGCGCCCTGATTGCGCCCGTGGCCCAGGTCGAGGCCACTCCACGGGGTTTCCGGCTCGTGCCCCTTGGCGGCCAGAGCGTCGTGGTGCTGCTGCCGCCGATTCCCGGCGAAGCCGCTTCGCTGCAGGCGCTGCTGGCCGACGGCGCGGCGTGGTCCACGTCGGCACTGGCGCTGGCGCTGGGCGAGAGCCAGCGCACGGTGCAGCGAGCGCTGGCCGACCTGCAGGCCACGGGCCAGGTGCGGTCCATCGGCCGTGCGCGGGCGCAGCGCTGGTTGAGCGCGCCGCTGGCGGGATTCACGACGATCTTGTTACTCCCACTGGCGCCACCGCTTGCCTAGAGTGCCCAGACGGCGCCGACGCTTGCGCCGCCACTCACTCACCGGAGATCACCGAATGGACATCGTTCACAGGGTTGGCATCAAGGCACCCGCACCCCAGGTCTATGCCGCACTGGCCACCATCGAAGGGCTGGCGGGCTGGTGGACACAGGCCACCACCGGCACCACACAGGCCGGTGGCCAGGTCCACTTCCGCTTCCACGACGACACCGGCCGCGACATCGGCGGCTTCGGCATGGACGTGCTCGAGCAATCGCCGGACACCAAGGTGCATTGGCGCGTGAAAGAAGGGCCGGCCGAATGGATCGGCACCGACATCGAGTTTGTGCTGTCGCAGCAGGACGGGCACACCATCGTGCTGTTCGGCCATCGCCACTGGCGCGATGCCGGCCCGGGCGGTGAGTTCATGGCCCACTGCAGCACCAAGTGGGCCACCTTTTTGTTGAGCCTGCGCGACCTGGTCGAAACCGGCCAGGGCAAACCGGCGCCACACGACCTGAAGATCAGCAACTGGCACTAGGCGGCAGGATGAAGACCAAGAGCCCTGTCCTGCCCCCGGCTTCGCGGGCCGAGATCGTGCGCGAGTACGGCCCCTTTGCCGGTGCCGACCACATCCACGGTGTCAGCCACGACGGGCAACAGGTGTGGGCCGCCAGCGGCGCCAGGCTGCTGGCCATCGACCCCGACGTCGGCGCGGTGGCGGCTGCGCTGGACGTGGCCTGCGACGCGGGCACCGCTTTCGACGGCAAGCACCTGTACCAGATCGCCGAAGCGCGCATCGACAAGCTGGACCCGGTCAGCGGCGAAGTGGTGGCGTCGATTCCCGCGCCGGGCGACGGCCGCGACTCGGGCCTGGCGTGGGCCGAAGGCAGCCTGTGGGTGGGGCAGTACCGCGACCGCAAGATCCACCGCATCGACCCCACCACCGGCGCCATCCTGCGCACCATCGAGTCCGACCGCTTCGTGACCGGCGTGACCTGGGTCGACGGCGAGTTGTGGCACGGCACCTGGGACGGCGACAACAGCGAGATCCGCCGCATCGACCCCGCCTCGGGTGAGGTGCTGCAGCGGCTGGAGATGCCGCCCGGCACCGGCGTCAGCGGCATGGAGTCCGACGGTGCCGGGCTCTTCTACTGCGGCGGCGGCCCGAGCGGCAAATTGCGCGCGGTGCGCCGGCCGAAGCCGCCGAAGTGAAACGCCGATCAGTGTGCGGCCGGCTCCAGCAAGGCCATGTCGGGGCTGGCCATCAGCGCTTCGATGTCGGTGAGGATGAGCATGCGCTCCTGGTCGCCGGCCTTGGCACAGCCGATGCCGATGATGCAGTCCGCATCGACCGTCGTGCACATTTCCGGCGGCGGCTTGATGTGTTCCGCGCCCAGCGCAATCACGTCGGACACCGAATCGACCACGGCGCCGATCACGCGGCCCCGCACGTTCAACACGATGACCACCGTGGCCGCGTTGCAGTCGGCCGTGTCGCAGCCGAACTTCAGGCGAAGGTCGGCCACGGGCACGATGACCCCCCGCAGGTTCAGCACACCCTTGACGAAGGGCGGTGCAGGCCAGAGGGGGTCAGAACGAGGCCCAGTCGTCGGTGCCTGTCTTGGCACCGGCACCCGACCCGGACTGTGCAGGCGGGGCGCTGTTGTCAGCGGCCTTGGCCTTGAACTGGGGCCGCACGATGTTCTTGGCGCGGTCGGGACCGCGGCGTTCACCGCTCGCTGCGTTTGCCGACGGTGCTGCGGCGAACCCCGAGGAGCGGTAGCCGGCGCCATGGTCGGACAGCTTGAACAGCGCCACGGCCTGCACCAGTTGCTGCGCCTGGGCCTTCAGGCTTTCGGCAGCGGCGGCACTTTCTTCCACCAGCGCCGCGTTCTGCTGCGTCACCTGGTCCATCTGGCTGACCGCCTCGCCCACCTGCGACACACCGGCGCTCTGTTCGGTGCTGGCGGCGCTGATCTCGCCCATGATGTCGGTGACACGGCGGATCGAACCCACCACCTCCTGCATCGTGGTGCCAGCCTTGTCCACCAGCGCCGTGCCCTGTTCGACCTGTTCCACGCTGGCGGTGATCAGGGTCTTGATTTCCTTGGCGGCTTCGGCGCTGCGCTGCGCCAGGCTGCGCACTTCGCTGGCCACCACGGCAAAACCGCGGCCCTGTTCACCGGCACGGGCCGCTTCCACCGCGGCGTTCAGCGCCAGGATGTTGGTCTGGAAGGCGATGCCGTCGATGACACCGATGATGTCGGCAATGCGGCGTGAGCTGTCGTTGATGCCCTTCATGGTCTGCACGACCTCGGTGACCACTTCGCCACCCTGCACCGCCACGCCGGACGCACTCTGTGCCAGCTGGTTGGCCTGCCGGGCGTTGTCGGCGTTCTGCTTCACCGTCGAGCCCAGCTGCTCCATCGAAGCCGCTGTTTCTTCCAGCGCGCTGGCCTGCTCTTCGGTGCGCTGGCTCAGGTCCTGGTTGCCCTGGGCAATCTGGGCGCTGGCCGTGGCCACGCTCTCGGCATTGCCACGCACCGTGCTGACCACCTTGCTCAGCGCGTCCTGCATGTCGCCCAGGGCGGTCAGCAAGGGGCTGAATTCGTCGCGGGCGTTGTCCACCACGGGCTGGGTGAAGTCACCGTCCTTGACACGTTCGGTGCTGACCTGGGCCAGTGCCACGCGCCGGCGCAAGGTGCTGGCCACGCTCCAGGAAAAAAGCACCAGGCCCACGGTCACGGCCACCACCAGGCCGATCAGCCAGTTCAAGGTGGCTTGGGCTTCTTTTTCGATTTCCTTCACATCGGCCATCAGCGCAGCTTCGTAGAACTTCGAGCCATCGGCCAGCTGCGTCAGCAGCAGGTTGCGCGCCGGGATGGTCTTGTCGACCAGGAAGGCAAATGCCGCTTCCTTGTCGCCCTTCTGGATCAGCGCGACATTGGCTTCGCCCGTTTCCCAGAAACGTGCCATCAGGCCGGGCAGCGGGGCGAATCGCTGGCGCGCTTCATCGGTGGCGCTGCCCTTTTCGTATTCGATCAGTTGCGCGGCAATGCGTTGGCGCAGCTTGCCCACGTCGGCCATGGTGTTGGCCAATTCTTCGGGTGTGCGCGACAGGATGGCGTGGCGCAGTTGCAAGGACGTGCGCGTGATGTCGATTTCGATGCTGGCAACACGCTGCATCTGCGGCATGCGCTGCTCGGCAATGCGGTCGGCGTCGCGGATGACAATTTGCATCTCGACAAAAGCAAAGGCAGCCACAGCTGCCAGCGCGATGCTGATGGCGGCAACAACCGCATACAAGCGCTGGGTGATGCCCAGTTTGGCCATGAAGCTCATTTTGTTCGGTTCCTATCGTTGGATGGCTGGGTTCAGTGCGGCCGCACCTCACCTGAACCCCAGGTCAGGGTGAAACCGGCCCGCTTCCCACCGCAAGGCGGCGTCGGCGACACCCGTGTATCGGCGCGAAGGAAAGTTTGCTTGAGCGAATAAATTCTCCAACGAGAAAGAAGAAGGAACTTTCGACCGGTTCTTTCCATGCTTTGGCAGGGCCATTCGCTGTGGTTGAATCAAAGCCTGCCCACTTGTTCGCTGTTCCTGGTTCATGCTGCCCAAGACCTTGGCACTGGTCGACGACGATGCCGATTTCCGCCACGGCCTGGCCCGGTACCTGGGCCAACTGGGCATCGGTGTCGAAGCGTTTGCCGACAGCAACGACCTGCTGGCGCATGCCGACCCGTTTGCGTTCGAGTTTTTTGTCACCGACGTGGTGCTGCCGGGCGTGGACGGCACGGAACTCATCAAGGTCTTGCGCCGCCGCACCAACGCGGGCGTGCTGGCGGTGTCGGGGCGCCTGGCTGCCGACACCTTCAAGCTGGTCATCACCGCCGGGGCCGACATGTACCTGAGCAAGCCGGTGCAGTTCGAACAGATTGCGCTGGCCATCGAAGCGGTGCAAAGGCGCATCGGCAACGGCCAGGCGCTGCAGAACACCTGGCGACTGGACCGGCGCCTGGGGCAACTGGTGGCGCCCGACGGCGCCCGCATCGACCTGAGCGAAGCCGACCGCGCGCTGCTCGAGTGTTTTGTCGAAGCCGAAGGTGGTGTCGTCAGCCGGGAGACGCTGCTGCAGCGCCTGGGCAGAACCGCCGAGGCGGGCACGGCGGGTGGCCTGAACGCCACCGTGTTCCGCCTGCGGCGCCGCATCGAGCGGGCCACGCCGACCAGCGTGCCCTTGCACACCAAGTCCGGCGTCGGCTACGCCTTTCGCGCGCCACTCAAGCCCATCTGAAGCCGGCCAGGGCTGTCAGTCGGCCGTGTCCTGCACGATGGTCAACCGAAAGGTGGTCCCCGCGGGCCCGGTGCGCACGAGCTCGACCTTGCCGTGGTGCATCAACATCACCTGCCGCACGATGTACAGGCCCAGCCCATGGCCCGCCTGCCGGCCCGTGCCCCGTGCACCGCGCATGAACAAGCGGGGCTGCAGTTCGGGCGTGATGCCATCGCCGCTGTCGCTCACGTCGATCAACAGCGCCAGTGGTGAGTCCGAATCGTCCACCCTCACCTGCACGGCAGCACCGGCGGGGCTGAACTTCAGTGCGTTGGACAGCAGGTTGCGCAGCGCCAGGCGCATCAGGCTCGTGTCCATCAGCGCGGTTCGCGTGGCGCTGGCACGGGTCACCTGGACACGGCTGCGATTGCCCGACGGCAAGTCACCGATGGCCACGCGGATCAAGGTGTCGATGTCGGCGTCGTCCAGATGAATGGGCTCGGGCCGCGCCAGCAGCGACGCCACGGCCAAGGTGTTGTCCAGGCTGCGTTGAACCTCGGTCAGCACGGCCTGCGCGCGCATGAGCAGGCCCGAGGTCTGGCCCTCGCTGCTGCCCGACAGGGCCCGGTGTGCACTTTCCATCGCAGCCGACGCGTTGTGCAGCGGTTGCCGCACCTCGTGGGCCAGGATGTCGAGCATGTCGGTGCGTTCCTGCAGCAGGGCCTGCAGCTGCGTCGCGTGCGCTTCGATCTGCGCCCGAAGCTCCTGTTCGCGGCGCAGCGCGGCCTGGGTCTTGTTCAGCTGCGTCACCTCGGTGACCTGCACGACAAAACCGCGGACCTGGCCCTTGTCGATGTCGGGGATGTATTCCGCCAGGCTGTGCCGCATCACCCCGCCCGGCCCCGGCACGATGCGCTCGAACAGCTGGCGCTCGCCTGCCAGCGCAGCTCGGATGTGGGGTTCGTTCAATGCGAACAGGTCCTCGCCGAGCAGCTCGATGATCTGCTTGCCCAGCAGTTTTTGCGGGTCGACACCGAACCAGATGCCATAGGCCTGGTTGGCAAATCGGCAGACCATGTCCCGGTCCCAGTACGCCAGCATCGAAGGCACACTGTCCACGCAAAAGCGCAGGTGGTACGAGGTGTCCGGGTGGAGTTCGGCGGTCAAAGGGGTGATGGCCGGAGCTGGAGCAGGGCCGCATTGTGAGGCTGTGGGCTTCGTCATGGTTTTGGTTCGAATCGGTCTGGCGCGGCTGTGCCGCCCACGCCGCTAGGCATGGGCCGTCGACACCAGCACGTCGGTGTCCCCTTCCGCCAGCACACGCTGGGTCACGCTGCCCAGCAGCAGGTCTTCGGTGACCGACTGGCCGTGTTTGCCCAGCACCACCAGGTCGCAGTCGCGCGCCTGTTCCAGTTCGATCAGGCGTTGCCAGGCTTCACCTTCCACCACACAAGGTTCCCAGTGGCCCGGCTTCAGGCCGGCGCTGCGCGCCAGCTCGTGCACACGCTGCAAGGCGTCGGCACGGGCCAGCTCGCGGTAGTGGTCCACCGTGGCCAGGTCCACGCCGGCAAAACGCAACTTTTCTTCGAAGGGCACCTGGTAGACGCTGGTCAGCACGATGTGGGCGTGTGGTGCCACCTGACGCACCAGCGCCAGTGACTGCACCGACCAGGCAGAAAAGTCGACCGCCACCAGGGCCCGCCGGTAGGCTTGGTGCGGTGTCTGCCGCACCACCAGCAGCGGCAGCTGGGTGCGACGCAGCAGCCGCTCTGACGTGCTGCCCAGCGCCAGCCGCCGCACGAAGCCGATCCCCCTGACACCCAGCACCAACAACGAAACCTGTTGTTCCGCTGCCTCGCGCAACAACTCGTCCAGCACCGGGCCGGTGCTGGACACCGTGCGCACCGGCACCTTGTGTGCCGTCTGCAGCTTGGTGGCCAGGGCCTGCAGCTGCTGCTCGGCTTCGGCCTGCAGGTGGGCCTCGGCCGCATGGCCCTGGCCCAGCCACTGGCGCAGCACCTGCAGCGGTGCAGCCGCCTGCACGTGCATCAAGGTCAAGGCGGCACCGGTTTCATGGGCCAGGCGTGCGGCACGTTCGGCGGCGTGGCGGGCGGGGTCGGAAAAGTCGGTGGCGGCCAGCAGGGTGCGGGGTGCGTTCATGTTCTGTGCTCCTGTTCAAGGATGTCGGACGCCAGGCGGCTGGCGGCAAAGTCGGCGGCGTCGTCGAAGGGGCTGAGCACCTGCGACACACCGGCAGCGGCCAGCGCCTGGCCGTGCACCGGGTCGCGCACGGCGCCCACCACCTGGCCGGCAAAGCCCACTTCTTTCAAGGCATGCAAAAGCGCGCGGTTGGATTCCCATTGCGGAAAGGTCGTGATCACCCAGCGCACCTGGCGCAGCGGCAGCGTGGCCAGGAATTCGGGGTCTTCGCCGTCGCCGAACAGCACCGGCAGTTGCCGTGTCTGCAGGGCGCGCACGGCCTCGGGGTCGAAGTCGACACCCACCGCCACCACACCGGCGCTGCGCAGCTGCTCGAAGAGCCGGGTGCCATAGCGGCCCAGCCCGAAGACGATGACCTGGGCCGGCACGTCGCCGCCACCCGCCTGCTCGGCCGCCAGTTCGCGAAAGGGCGAACGCCGCTGGAAGATATCCAGTGCGCCCGACAGGCGTTCGTACAGCGGCTGTGAGTACAGGATCATGTAGGTCGAGACGGTGATCGTGATCAGCCCCACCAGCGTGGTCAGGCCCAGCGCCTGCACACCCACGTGGCCCAGCGTGATGCCCATGGCCACGAAAACGATCGAAAACTCGCTGATCTGAGCCACCGTCAGGCCGGCCAGAAAGCTGGTGCGCTTGCGGTAGCCCATGAAGCCCATGATGGCCATCACGATGAGCGGGTTGCCGATCAGCACAAAGAGCGACAGCACCAGCGCCGGCCACAGTTCTGCACCGAGCGTGGAGAAGTCGAGTTTGGCACCGAGGTCGATGAAGAAAAACAGCAGCAGGAAGTCGCGGATGCCGGTCAGCCGCGCGTTCATGGCTTCGCGGTAAGGGGTGGACGCCAGCGAAAAACCGGCCAGGAAAGCGCCGGCTTCCTTGCTGAAACCCGCCCACTCACCCAAGGCCGCCAGCGCCACGCCCCAGGCGATGGCAAACACCAGCAGCAGTTCCTGCGAACGGGCCATGGCAGCCACCACACGCGGCAGCACCCAGCGCATCAGCACGGCCAGGGCAGCGGCGGCCAGGGTCAGGCGCCAGGTCAGCGACCAGAGCACGTCGAACCAGCTGCTGTCGGCTGCGCTGCCTTCCGTGCCGACTTCCGCGCCGGTGCCGCGCATCGCGCTCATGGCCATCATGGCCACCACCACGGCCAGGTCCTGCACGATCAGGAAACCCACCGCGATGCGGCCATGCAGGCTGTCGAGTTCGCGTTTGTCGGACAGCAGCTTGACGATGATGATGGTGCTGGAAAACGTCAGCGCCACGGCCACGTAGAGCGCTTCGACCATGCCCTTGCCCAGCAACAGCACCAAGCCGAAGCCGATGACGATGGTGAAGGTCAGTTGGCCGAGCCCGGTGGCCAGCGCCACCGGCCCGATGTGGCGCACGTGGTGCAGGTCCAGCTTCAGACCCACCGCAAACAGCAGCACCGCCACGCCCACCTGGGCCAGCAGGTCGATGGGGTCGTGCGCCGTCACCAGGCCAAAAACCGCAGGGCCCACCGCAATGCCCACCACGATGTAGGCAATGAGCACCGGCTGGCGCAGGCGCACAAACACCGCACCGGCCAGCGCACACAGCAGCAGCAGCATGGCGATTTCGGCAAAGGGACCCAGGTTGGCGTGCATCGGGCGGGTTCTCGGGTTTCAGGCCGCGCTCAGGAAGGCCAGGGCCGCGTTGATGACGTAGGCCGCGACCAGACCCACGCTGACCCAGCTGAGCACACGCAGCACCCGCCCCTGCGGCCGCATCACCAGGCCGATGATGACCAGGCCGGTCATCACCAGTGCCGTCACCGCCGTGCTGGCGTGCACCGGCGCGGCGGCGGCCAGCAAGGGGCCGGGTGTGTAGAACAGGTCGTCGACAGCCAGCACCAGCACGTTGAACAGGTTGCTGCCCAGCAGGTTGCCGATGGCCATGTCCAGCGCGCCCAGCCGCAAGGCGGCCAGCGTCACGGCCATCTCTGGCAGCGTCGTGATGACGGCCATGAACACCGTGCCGACAAAACTGCGCGACAGGCCCAGGGCTTGTGCCAGCGCGTCGCCCACCTGCGGCAACCAGGAGCCGGCGGCCAGCACCACCAGTGCGGCCAGTGCAAAGCGCCGCCACTCGTGTTGCGTGTCGATGCCACCGGCCGCCGGCGCAGCGCCGGACTCTGCCGTTGCAGCCGCAGACACGACCCGCATCGCACGCTGCTCGTGGGCATGCACACCCCGCAGCGCCAGCAGGTACAGGCCCAGCAGTGCCGGGCTGTACAGGCCCACGTGCAGCACCGCTGGCGCACGGGCGCCGGTGAGCAGGCTCATGGCCACGAAGCCCAGCATGACAACCCCAAACCCGGCCGACAGCAGGTGGGTGGCGCTGGCATCGCGGTACATCGGCTGACGGCGCTGCAGCGCATCCACCACCACCAGGAAGGCCAGGTTCACGACACAGGCGCCCAGCGCGTTGCCCACCGCCAGGTTGGGCGCACCCACCAGCGCGACGGCACTGATGCCTGAAGCCAGTTCGGGCAGCGAGGTCACGGTGGCCAACAGCGCCAGGCCCACCCAGCCCCGGCCCCAGCCATGGGCCGTGGCCAGCCGGTCGGCACTGGCACTGAGCACGAAGCCCGCACGGGCGATGAGCGCGGCACACACCAGCAGCTGCAGCAGCAGCAGCAGGGGCAAGGTCACGCTGCCACCACCAGCGCCCGCGCACGGCCGGCGGTGACGTGCGTGCCGCTGCAGACCATGCCATGACGGTCGGTCAGGCCGGTGAACAGCCCGTCGGCGGAGCGCAGGCCGACGGCGGGGTCGATGCCGCTGAGCTGCAGCGCCTGGTCCGCGCTCAGCGCATGCCAGCCTGCTGCCGGGTCGTGGTCTGGAAGTGTCGGCACGGCACGGTTCTCGGTTCGACAGGGGCTGCCGTGCTTGCACCGCAGACCCGGCAGCTGCCGGGATACGCACCATTCTGGGACTTCAAAGACCCCACGTGTCGAAGACCGGCCGCGTGTTTGCGCGAGATCAAACCATGGGCAAAGCGAAGTCCAGTTCATCGACCTTCACTGTGCGGTTTTGCCGGCCCGGGTAGCTGAGCCAGGTCATCGCGACATTGAGTTCGCGGATGACATCGGCCGCGGCGATGCGCGTGCCGTCTTCGAACGCCATGTCGCCCGTGGTGTGGGCGTCGGCCAGCAGCGTCAGGTCGTAGCCACGTTCCAGCGCGCCGTAGGCCGTGGCGCGGATGCACCAGTTGCTGGCCGCACCGGCCAGCGTGATGTGGCTGGCACCCAGCCGGGCCAGTTCGTCTTCCAGCGATGTCTGCTCGAAGGACGAGTTGAAGTGTTTGTGGATCAGCGTTTCACCCGGTGCCGGCACCAGTTCGGGCACCCACTGCCAGGCCGGGCTGCCAGTGGGCAGTTCTTCGCTGGCATGCTGCACCCAGATCACCGGCACACCCTGGCTGCGCGCACGCTGCACGGCCTGCGCCACCTGGGCCACGATGCGCGCGGCGTCCCAGGCTTCGGCCACCACGCCGACCTGCACGTCGACAAGCAGAAGAACGGCCTGCTGGCCCGGGCGGACGGTTGCCATGGTGTTTGCCTTGATGCTGAGCGGTGATCGGGCGGCCATCGTAGCCGGGCAGCGGGTGCGCTTCAGCGTGCGTCGAAGCGGAACACGCGCTCGGCCTGCCCTTCCACCCAGACCTTGATGACCCAGCTGCCCTTGGGGTCGCCTTGCGTGACGGTCCAGGTGTGGGCGATGACCCCGTCACGCGGTTCGAGCCAGATCTCGGTGGTCGCCGTGCGGCCGTCCGGCGAGGTCTTGCGCTTGATGTCGGGCTCGGGGTCGCCCCAGGTGCGGGGCTCCTGCGGCAAGGTGATCTCTTCGCGCACCCGCACACGCTTCTGCGTCGTCTGCACGGTCATCGTCCAGCCGAAGGTCTGACCGTCCTTCAGCGGCAGCTGGCTGGCCGGCCGGAAGGGGCCCGCTTCGTCGCCAGGCGAACCGAACAGCCCCGACTGCGCGGACAGGATGCGCACCGCGGGCGCTGCAGCCGTCGGCTGAGCCGCAGCCGGCACAAGCGGCAAAAGCAGCCCGCTGGACAGCAGCAGACAGACCAGCAGCAGGCGAAACGGCATGGACATGGGGAACCTCCGGTGCACCCGCATGATGCCCGTGACGCGGGCGCCGCGCGAGGGCCTGCGGTCAGTACTTCAATCGCGCCAGGTGTGTCTGGCGCGAAGCGTCCAGCGCCTGCTGCAAGGTCGAGATACCGGCAGCCTGCAGCAGCGGCAGCAGCTTCAGGAAGACCTCGGCCGTGACCATCGCATCACCCAGTGCGGTGTGGCGGCCCAGCACCGGCACCCCCAGGCGTTCGGCAATCGCCTCCAGGCCGTGGCTGGCCTGCTGCGGGTGCACCACCGCCGACAGCAGCATGGTGTCCAACACCGGCTGCACGAAGCGCACGCCGGTGCGCTTTTCCTTCAGCTGCAGGAAGCGCATGTCGAAAGCCGCGTTGTGCGCCACCAGCACGGTGTCCTGCGCAAAGGCGTGGAAAGCCGGCAGCACCTCGTCGATGCGTGGCTGGCCCTGCAGCTGTTCGGGCTGGATGCCGTGGATGGCCACGCCTGCGGCCGGCACGCTGCGCCGTGGGTCCACCAGCTGATCGAAGCAGTCCTGCCGGCGCAGCTTGCCGGCCACGATGCGCGTGGCGCCGATCTGGATGATCTCGTCGCCGGCACCCGGGTCCAGACCGGTGGTTTCGGTGTCGAACACCGTGCAGGCCAGTTCGGGCAGTGGCGTGTCGGCCCAGGCCGCGTCCTGCTCGCCGCCGCCCTTCAGCGCAAAGAGGTCGAAGTCGTAGAACTCGGGTCGGCTGTCGTGCTGCAGCTGCACGCTGGCCTGCAGCGGCGCGGCTTCGTCGGCCAGCGGCAGCAGGAAGCGGAAAAAGGCTTCCTGCCGCACCCGGGCCCGTTCGAACCACAGCGCGCCGCCGTGGCGCTGCACCACGTCGCGCACGGTCAGCGGCGTGGCTTCGTCGCCGTCCTTGATGTCCTCGGTTTCCCAGGCCGTCACGGTTTCGGTGCTCATTGCCTGCACGGCCCACACCAGGTCGAGCTGCGCCTTGCCATCGGCGGCGGCCAGCCGCAGCTGCAATCGCGCGATGCCGTATTCGCCGGCCAGGCGTCCGGCCAGGTGCAGCAGGGCCTGGATCAGGCTGTAGCTGTCGACCTTCAGCCACAGCGCAGCGTCGACACCGCTGGCGCTCACTTTGACCGTCAGCTGGTCTTCGATGCGCTGCGCGGCGGCGGCCACCAGGTCGGCGCCCAGCATGTCTTCCAGCGGCCAGCGGGTCTTGATGTTGCTCAGCCCCTGTGCGGCGGCTTCGTTCAGGCGCAGGCCCATGGTGCGGATCTCGTCGCGCACCACGGCCATGAAACGTTCGCGTGTGGTGGCATCCAGGGCAGGGTCGTCCAGCAGTTCCACCGCCGCCTGCAGGTTGCCCAGGCTGCTGCGGTGGCCTTCGCTCAGCTTGTGCAGCAGGCGGTCACGTGCGGTGTCTTCGGCCAGGTCGCGGGTGATGTTGTCCAGCATCAGCACAAAGCCGTTCAAGGGCGCGTCCAGCTCGGCTTGAGGTGCACGCACCGGCGCCATCTGCACCCGCAGCAGCTGGCCGCCGCGGGTGGCGGTGACAAACTGCGCCGACGGGTGGGCGGCGCCGCGCTGCAGGCGTTCTTGCACGGCCTGCAGCGCGTGCGCCACCAGGCGGCGATCGAGCACGCCGTAGATGCTGCGGCCCAGGGCCAGTGTTTCTGCGCCGCCGATGTTGCGCTTGACCGTGGCATCGGACGCAGCGCGGTCTGCGCCTGCCGGGCTACCGGGGTCCGACAGCGCCAGCGCGCGGAACTGCAAGCGGGCACGGGCGTTGAACAGCAGCACCCGGCCATCCAGGTTGCAGACCACCACGCTCTGCGTCAGTTCGGCCATCAGCGCCGCCAGGCGCTGGCGTTCCTGTTCAACTTCGCGGCTGGCCAGGGCCACCTGCGTGGCCATGTCGGCACGCAGGCTGTCACGCTGCTGCGCCAGCGTGTTGACAGCCTGCGCCAGGGCGCGGCTGCCGCGGCTGCCTTCGCCGGGCAGTTGCCTTTCGCCGGCGCTGCTGATCAGCACCTGCACACCTTCGGCCAGGCGGCCCGGCGCTGCCGCGAAGTGCTGCCAGGCACGGCGCGAAGCAGTGCCCGCCGCGATGGCCAGCACCAGCCACAGCATGAACACCAGCGCCAGGCGCGGTTGCAGCAAGTCCCACACCACGGCCCGCTGGGCGCCTTCCAGCGTGACCGCCAGCAGGCCCGCGGCCGCGCCCAGCACCACCGCCAGCAAGGCCCCGGGCGCCAGGGCCGCGGCCAGTTCCTGTTTGTCGACGTTCATGGCAGCGTGTGCCGTGCTCAGCCGGCCAGCATGTCGCGCACACGCTGGGCCAGCGCCTGTGTGCTGAAGGGCTTGACCATGTAGCCGTCGGCGCCCACCCCCAGGCCCTGGGCCATGTCGGCGTCGCGACCCTTGGCGGTGAGCATCAGGATCTTGGTGCCGGCCAGCGTGTCGTCGGCACGCACGGCCTGGCAGACCTCGAATCCGCTGCGCTTGGGCATCATCACGTCCAGCAGCACGAGGGCCGGCCTTTCGCTGCGGATCAGCGCCAGCGCCTCGTCGCCGTCGTGGGCCAGCAGCACCTGGTGGCCTTCACGTTTCATCAGGAATTCAAGGCTGATGAGGATGTTGGGTTCGTCGTCGGCAATCAGCACCTTGTGGCTCATGCTCGTGTCTCCTGTATCTCAGGTTCTGTTCTGACGGGCAGTTCGAAGGCAAAACATGCCCCTTGTCCGGGCGTCGAAACCAGCCACAGCCGGCCCCCGAAGTGTTCGACGATGCGGCGGCTGATGGGCAGGCCCAGGCCCGTGCCTTGCGGCCGGTTCTGCTGATCGCCGCCCTGGCGGAACCGCTCGAACACCTGCGCCTGCTGGGCCAGCGGCACACCCGGGCCGTTGTCCTGCACCTGCACTTCGACAAGGCCTTCGCGCTGCACCAGGCGCACATCCACGTGGCCGCCTTCACGGGGCACGAACTTGGCGGCGTTGCTCAGCAGGTTCAGCACCACCTGCAGCAGGCGGTCGGGGTCGGCACGCAGCACCGGCACGGGCGCGGCCGGCAGGTGCAACTGCACGGTGGCGCCACGCTCACGGAACAGCTCGGCCGTGCTCAGCAGCGCCTGCTGCAAGAGCGCGGCCAGGTCGACGTCGGCGTTGACCCAGTCCGCGTGGCCACTTTCGATCTTCGCCAGGTCCAGCACCTGGTTCACCAGCCGGCTCAGGCGTTCGCTTTCGCTGACCACGATGGCCAGGAACTGCTGGCGCTGCGCGATTTCCATCTCGGGTGCATCGCGCATCAGCTCGGCCAGCGCGCGGATGCTGGTCAGCGGTGTGCGCAGCTCGTGCGTGACGCTGCTCATGAAGTCATCCTTCAGCTGGTCCAGGCTGCGCAGCTTGTCGTTCAGCTGGCGCAACTCGGACGCTTCTTCGACGATCTGCAGCACGTCCTGCAGCTCCAGCCGCTCTTCCTGCACCACGCTGGCCACCATGACACGCGCCGACGCGCCGCCGATGGCACCGGCCAGCAGCGTCTCGGCCTGCTGCACCAGGCGCGGATCGGCGTCTTGGCCGCCGCCGGCCGGCTGCAGTTGCGCACGTGCCTTGTCGGCACCCAGGAAACGCCCCACCAGCGCCACCAGGTCGGCCACCTTGGCGCGGCCGCGCCAGAAAACACCGTCGTGCACATCGTGTTCGAACACGTCGACAAAACGCAGCGCCTGGCTGGCTTCGGCGGCCCGCGGCGGCCAGGCCAGCGACACGGCCACGAAGAGGCCCGTGTTGGCCAGCAGGCTCCAGAACAAGCCGTGGCTCAGGCTGTCCAGCCCCACCAGGCCCAGCAGCGCTTCGGGTCTGAGCAAGGCCAGTCCGAAGGGGCCGTGGTGCAGGAAGCTGCTGTCGACAAAACCGTCCATCCACCCGCTCTTGGCGATCGAAGGCAGCATCAGCGTGTAGACCCACAACAAGGCACCGGCCGACAGACCCGCCAAGGCGCCGTTGCGCGTGCCACCTTTCCAGTACATGCCGCCCAGCAACGCGGGCGCAAACTGCGCCACCGCGGCAAAGCTGATGAGGCCGATGCTGACGAGGGCATACGCCTCGCCGGCCACACGGTAGTACAGCCAGCCCAGCGACATCAGCAGCACGATGACGGCGCGGCGGACGAAAAGCAGCGTGCCCGTCAGGTCACGCGCAGCAAAGGCCTTCAGCCGCAGCAGCAGCGGCAGCACCAGGTCGTTGCAGACCATGGTGCTGACGGCAATGGCTTCGACGATGACCATGCCGGTGGCCGCCGACAGACCGCCGACAAAGGCGACCAGCGCCAGCCACGGCAGGCCGGCGGCCAGCGGCAGGCTGAGCACGAAGGTTTCGGCGTTGGCCGCCTGGCCGTCGAAAAACAGCAGGCCTCCCAGTGCGATGGGCAGCACGAAGAGGTTGATCAACAGCAGGTAGGCCGGAAAGGCCCACGCGGCGCGCTGGATGTGCCGCTCGTCGACGTTTTCCACCACCATCACCTGGAACTGGCGCGGCAAAAGCAGCACGCTCAGACCCGCCAGCAGCAAGAGGGCCAGCCACTGCTCGAAGGCAAAGGGCGCGGCGGGGTCGGCACGCAGCACACGACCCACGTCGGGGTGGGCCTGGGCCCGTGCCCACAGCTCACCCGGCCCGGCAAACAGGCCCCAGGTGACGAAGATGCCCACGGCCAGGAAGGCCAGCAGCTTGACCACCGACTCGGCCGCGATGGCCGCCACCATGCCTTCGTGGCGTTCGGTGTTGTCCAGGTGGCGCGTGCCGAAGGCGATGGTGAAGGCCGCCAGCACCGCGGCCACCACCGCGGCGATCAGCGGTGTGCCACTGGCCGCACCAGCACCGGCACCGACACCACCCGCGCCGCTGAGCACTTCGTAGCTGGTGGCCACCGCCTTCAGCTGCAGCGCGACGTAGGGCACCAGGCCGACCAGCGCCAGCAGCGTGACCAGCGCCGCCAGCGCGCGGCTCTTGCCGTATCGGCTGGCGATGAAGTCGGCGATGCTGGTGATGCGGTAGCTGCGTGCGATGCGCACCATCTTGCGCAGCACCAGCCAGGCCAGCAGCATCGCCAAGGTCGGACCCAGGTAGATGGGCAGGAACCAGACACCGCCACTGGCGGCGCGGCCGACACTGCCGAAATAGGTCCAGGCCGAGCAGTACACGCCCATGCTCAGCGCATAGACCCAGGCCTTGCCGATGACACTGCGGCCGGCAGCGGCGCGGCGGTCGGCCCACCCGGCCACGGCAAACAGCGCCAGCAGGTAGGCCAGGGACACGGCCAGCACCAGCACGGCGGGCAGTGACGGTGGCGTTGCACTCACGGCATCAGCCCCCGGCGCGGCGTTCCATCAAGCAGGCCAGCAGCACGATCAGCCCCAGCCAGGCGCCGAACAGCGCCACCGGCAGCAGCGGCAGTCCCCACACCGTGTGTGGCGCCAGCCACACCTGCAGCAGCGGAAAGTTGAACAGCAGCACACCGGCGGCAAACAGCGCCAGCAGGCGCTGTGCGAGCAAGCGGTGCCGCCGGTTCTGGTCCTTCATCGTCTGCCCCCTGCCCGGGTGTTCACAGGCTGTCCAGCTTGAAGTGCTGGCGCAGGTGCTGCCGAAAACGTTTCACGATGGCCAGTGCGTCGTGCAAGGGCTCGCGTTCCAGCGTGCTCAGTGCGCCTGGGCGCACCTCGTTGTTGGCGGGCTGGCCGGCGGCACGCTGCTTCAGCTGGTGGTTCAGGCGCACCGCCATCAAGAGATGCAGGGCCTCGACCAGGTCACGTGCCAGCGTGCTGTCCAGCAGTTGCCGTTCCACCAGCCGCGCCACACGGGCGGCGGTGCCTTGTTCGCAAACACCGGCCTGCAGGGCCAGCGCCCGCACACCGTGCACGATGGGGAAGGTGCCCAGCTTCTTCAGGTCCAGCGGCTGTTCGTCGCGTTTTTGCGTGAGGTGGGTGAGGCGCGTGAACCAGTTGCCCGGCTCCTGGAACTGGTCGGCAGCCGCGGCGAAACGTGCCAGGTAGGTGTCCTGGTCGGCCAGCAACTGGTCGAGGTGGGCACGCGCCTGCTGCAGCAGCGTGGTGTCGCCGGCCACGGCGTGGGCATCGAAAAAGATCGCCAGGTGCATCGGGCCGTCCACAGTACCGCCGTAGACCCAGCCGCGCATGGTTTCGCGGAAGCGCGCCAGCGGCTGCCGCCACAGCGGGTTGTCCACCATGATGCCGCCCGGGCAGCGGGGGTAGCCCAGTTCGGCCAGTGCGGCGTTGAAATCGGTCGCCAGCACGTCGAGCCCGGCGGGCTCGAAACCGTCGCGCAACAGCAGCGCGTTGTCCTGGTCGGTTTTCAGGATCTGCTCACCACGGCCTTCGCTGCCCATCACCAGCAGGCAGCTGTTGGCCTGCACGTCGGGCGGCGCCAGCAGCGCCCACAGGCGCGCGATCAGCCGCGTGTTGAGCTCGCTCACCAGGCGTGTGATGCGCTCGATGCGGATGCCGCTGCCGTGCAGCAGCGCCACCATCTCGTCGATGCGCTGCGCGGCCGCGCGCAGGTCGGGCAGGCTGGCGGCTTCGTCGATCTGCAGCGCCACGATGTGCGAATGGTTGGCCACGAAGCTCACCAGGTCCAGCTGGCCCAGCACACCGATGATGGCGCCGCGGTCGTGCACCACCAAGCGGTGCACACGGTGCTGCACCATCAGCCACAGGGCCTCGAAAAGGTCGGCGTCGGCGTCGACGCCGATGAGGTCGAAACGAGCCACCTCGCGCACCGCCAGCTGCTGAGGCGGTGTGTCGCGCAAGAGGGCATCGCGCAAGTCGGTGGTGGTGAACATGCCCACCCGTTCGACACCGGCCTGCACGTCGCGCACCAGCGCCTGCGTCAGGCCGCGCTGCGACAGTTCGCGGCACACGGTGACCAGGTCCGATGCGCCGTCCACGTAGATGGGCTTGCGCAGGTAGGCATCGCGGATGCGCGCGGTCACCAGCGACAGCATCTCGCGCTGGGGTTCGGCGGCGGCGGTGTGGTTCATCGGGCCCCTGAAATGGGAGTCGGGACCGCTGACGATAGGCCGGCGGTCCCGTGTCGTGGGCTGATCTGCGTCAGCTCCTCAAGCTTCAGTGGCCGGGCTTCAGTGACCCGACGCTCCCGAAGCGCCGATGCCGGTCTCCGACCGCACCTGCTGCGCCAGGAAGCCGGCCTTGTCCACCGCCGCGCGTTTGCTGCCGTCCAGCACGCTGAAGAGCCAGATGCCGACGAAGCCGATGGTCATCGAGAACAGCGCCGGGCTGGCGTAGGGGAACAGCGCGCTGCCCGCGGGGTTGCCCAGCGTGGCTTCCCACACCGCCGGTGACACCACCGTCAGCGCCACGCTGCTGAACAGGCCCAGGAAACCGCCGATCACCGCACCGCGCGTGGTGCAGCCCTTCCACAACACGCTCATCAGCAGCACCGGGAAGTTGGCGCTGGCCGCGATGGCAAATGCCAGGCTGACCATGAAGGCGATGTTCTGCTTCTCGAAGGCAATGCCCAGCGCCACGGCCACCACACCCAGGCAGATGGTGGTGATCTTGGACACCCGAAGCTCGGTCTTGGGGTCGGCCTTGCCCTTCTTGACGACGGTGGCGTACAGGTCATGCGACACCGCCGAGGCGCCCGACAGCGTGAGGCCGGCCACCACCGCCAGGATGGTCGCAAAAGCAACAGCCGAGATGAAGCCCAGGAAGACGTTGCCGCCCACCGCGTTGGCCAGGTGGATGGCGGCCATGTTGTTGCCGCCCACCAGCACACCCTTGGCATCCAGGAAGTCGGGGTTCGTCAGCACGAAGGTGATGGCGCCGAAACCGATGATGAAGGTCAGGATGTAGAAGTAGCCGATCCACGTGGTGGCCCACAGCACCGACTTGCGCGCTTCCTTGGCGTTGGGCACGGTGAAGAAGCGCATCAGGATGTGGGGCAGGCCGGCGGTGCCGAACATCAGCGCCATGCCGAAGCTGATGGCACTGATCGGGTCCTTCACGAAGCCACCCGGGCCCATGATGGAAAAGCCGATCTGCGCCGCCTCTTCCGGCGACTTGCCGCCCTTGGCCGCGATGTCGGTCTTGATCTGCACCGCCTGCGCGAACATGGCCTCGGGGCTGAAGCCGAAGTGCAGCAGCACCATGAAGGCCATGAAAGTGGCGCCGCACAGCAGCATCACGGCCTTGATGATCTGCACCCAGGTGGTGGCGGTCATGCCACCGAAGAGCACGTAGACCATCATCAGGCCACCGACCAGCACCACCGCGATCCAGTACTCCAGCCCGAACAGCAGCTTGATGAGCTGGCCCGCGCCGACCATCTGGGCGATGAGATAGAAGGCCACCACCACCAGCGTGCCGCTGGCCGCGAACATGCGCACCGGCGTCTGGCTGAAGCGGAACGAAGCCACATCGGCAAAGGTGAACTTGCCCAGGTTGCGCAGGCGCTCGGCCAGCAGGAAGGTGACCACCGGCCAGCCCACCAGGAAGCCGATGCTGTAGATCAGTCCGTCGAAGCCGCTGGCCATCACGGCCGCGCTGATGCCCAGGAAAGAAGCCGCCGACATGTAGTCGCCGGCAATCGCCAGGCCGTTCTGGAAGCCGGTGATGCCACCACCGGCGGTGTAGAAGTCGGCCGCGCTCTTGGTCTTGGAGGCGGCCCACTTGGTGACCCACAGCGTGAAGGCGACAAAGGCACCGAACATGCCGATGGCGGTCCAGTTGATGGCCTGTTTGTCGGCCTGGCCCAGGTCGGCACCGGCGGCCAGCACCGCGGTGGCGCAGGCCATCGTCGCCATGACGACGATCAGTCGTGTACCGGCCCTCATTTCATCACCGCCTGGTTGACTTCTTCGGACAGGCGGTCGAATTCACCATTGGCCCGCCGCACGTAGATGGCGGTGATGACGATCGTGAACACGATCACCGCCAGGCCGATGGGCATGCCCAGGGTCATCACACCGTCACCCAGGCGGGTGGACAGCAGCGGCTTGTAAAAGGCCACCAGCATGATGAAGCCGTAGTACACGACCATCATCGCGCCGGTGAGCCACCAGCCGAAACGGGTGCGCCGCTCCTTCAGCTTCTGGTACGACGGGTGCGCGGCAATGCGCAACGCCAGGTTCGCTTCCATGTCTTGTCTCCTTGGGTCCTTCGGGCGGCACTGTCATCACGGCGGTGCATGGGCGGACTGTCGGCGCTGGCACTGACCCAGCTCTGACGCGAAACCAACAGGGGCTGACGCGGGCATGACAGAGGCTTACAGCGCGGGGCTTGTCGAACACCGACAGAAGCCAGTCTGCGCGCAGCGGCTGGCGCAGCGATGTGCGGCAGCGCACCGATATCTGCGCGGCACAGGTTCAGATTCGAGGCTCACACCCGAATCACCCACGGGCCCAACGCGAGGAGCACGACATGAAGCTGGATCAGACAAGCGGCCTGGGCGGCAACTGGCGCATCCGCGCCGGGCTGGCCCTTGCGCTTGTTCTGGCGCTTGTGCTGACGTGCGCGGCGGCCATGGCCGCGCCGCGCATCCAGACGGTGTGCACGATCACCGTCAACTCGGCCGACGAAAAGAAGATGTTCCAGCGCCATCTGCCGGCGGCAAAAACCCGCTTCGTGGAACTGGTCGAACGTGGCCGGCCCGACTGGCTGGCCAGCGCCTGCCAGTCGGCAGTGGCTTGCGACGTGCTGATCATCTCGGGCCACTACGACGGCTACAACCACTTCTTTTCCGACCAGTTGGAGAACCCCGAACACCTGCCGGTGGATGAACTCGAACGGGTTTCGTGCAGCGACTCGTGCCAAGGCCTCTTTTCGCAGCTGAAAGAAGTGCACCTGTACGGCTGCAACACGCTGAACCGGGCCCCGCAGCACAAGGCCGGTGCCGACGTGCTTCGCAGCCTGCTGCGCGACGGCCACTCGCTGAAGGCCGCGCAACAGGTGCAACGCGGCCTGAATGCCGGCCACGGCGAAAGCAGCCGCGACCGCATGCGCCAGGTCTTCAAGGACGTGCCCGTGATCTACGGCTTTTCTTCGCTGGCGCCGCTGGGCCCGGTGGCGGCTGCCACGCTGGGCGGCTATTTCCGCAGTCACGGCGCGCGCGAAATCGGCCGGGGTCGCGCCAGTGCCGGCCTGCTGCGGCAGTTTGCGCCTTTGGGCATGTCGGTGGCGCAGGGCATGAGCGACCAGGACCCGCATGCCGATGTGCGGCAGGACGTGTGCCGCTTTGTCGACGACCGGCTGTCGGATGCCGATCGCCTGGGCTTTGTGCACCAGCTGCTGCAAAGGCCCGTCGCGCAGTCGCGTGTGCACCTGGACCGCCTGGAGCGCTACGCCTCCACGCTGGACGAAACCGGCCAGCACACCGCGCAGATGGTGCTGGGGCTGGACCTGGTGGCGGGCGACCTCGACACACGCCAACGCTTCCTGGCCTTTGCACGTGACGCCGACCAGGCCGAAGTCAGCGCGCGCATGGTCAAGGTGGCGCAGCAACTGGGCTGGTTGACCGAAGAAGAACGCCGGCACGAACTGGCAGGGCTGCTGGGCCAGGTGCTGCAACGCCCCGCGGTGGGCACCAACGAAATCAACCTGGCCTGCACCCTGAACCCGTCGCACGAACTGGACAGCCACTTCGGCCCTGGGGGGCCGACGGCGGGACCGCACAGCAGCCTGCCACACGCGGCCATGCGCGCCTGCCTGGGCAGCGCACAAAGCCATGTCCACACGCTGGCAGCACTGCTGAGCCCCCGCGAGGCCGACGTGGCCGTGGCCCAGGACTACCTTCGCCACCGCCCCCTCACCGACGCCCAGGACCTGCGGCGCCTGGCCACCGGCATCAGCGCCATGGCGGCGTCCGGCGCGCAGGTGCGGGCGCTCGAAACGCTGGGCCGGCACTATGTGTCGGATCGCACGATCATCAACCGGCTGGTGCAACTGTTCGTGCAGACGCCTTCACCGCAGGTTCAGCGCGCGGTGGCGGGTGTGCTGATCCGCGCCGACCGGCGCGCCTTGGCCAGCCCGCAACTGCGCGCCACACTGGAGAAACACCGCCACCGCGCGCCTGCGGGCGACGACATGATCGACGCCTTGATACGGCGCCTGGAAGTGTCCTGAAGCAGGCGCATCGGGCCCGCCGGCCTGCCCTGGTGGGCGCGTTCGCTTACAGGCCGGCGCTTCTTGCGCGCTTGTTGCGGCTGGTCCTGTGGTCCACTCGGGCATGGAACGACAGATGGCGCGACCCCCGGCACGGCTCCCTCGGCTGACACTGCTGCTGGGCTTGTTGGCAGGCCTGCCGATGGCCCAGGCAGCGCCCAAGACGGTGTGCACCATCACCATCAATTCGCCCGACGAAAAAGAGTCGCTGCAGCGGCACCTGCCGCCGGGGGACTACCGCTTCGTCGAACTGGTTCAGCGCGGCAAACCCGACTGGTTGGCCGCCGCCTGCAACAGCCAGGTGAAGTGCGACTCGCTGGTGATCTCGGGCCACTTCGACGACGGCACCGAGTTCTACACCGACAGCTTCGACAAGCGCGAGTTCCTGACCATGCACGAGCTGCAGCGCGCTTCGTGCAGCCCTTCGTGCAGTGGGGTGTTCTCGCAGCTGAAGGACGTCTACCTCTTCGGCTGCAACACGCTGAAGACACAGCCCCGTCACGAAGCCGGCGCCGAGGTCTTGCGCAGCCTGACGCGTGACGGCCGTGCCGGCAGCGACGCGCAGCGCCTGGCCGACCTGCTGAGCCAGCGTTACGGCCAGAGCAACCGCGACCGCCTGCGCCACGTGTTCAAGGACGTGCCCTTGCTCTACGGCTTCCAGGCCAATGCACCGCTGGGCCGTGTGGCCGGGCCGATGATGGACCGCTACCTGCAGACCGCGCCTGCCGGTGAAGTGGGCAGCGGCCGGCGCAGTGCCACGCTGCTGGGCCTGTTCGGCCCGGTGTCGATGGTGGCCGAAGCCGGTGTCAACGACACCGACCCGCACGCCGGCTTTCGCCAGGACATGTGCAGCCTGGCCGACGACACACCCAGCGCGGCGCAGAAGCTGGCTTTCCTGCATGCGTTCCTGCAGCGCGACATCACCGACGTGCGCATGTTCCTGGACCACCTGGAGCGCTACCTGGGTGCACTGGACGCGTCACAACGTTCCTTGCCCGAGGTGACCGCCGCATTGGCCACGATTGCCCGCGACCACGGCACACGCCAGCGTTTCCTGGCCTTCGCCCGCGACGCGGATGCGGCCCCGGTGCAGGCCCGCATGCTGGCGCTGGCGCACAGCCTGGGCTGGCTGACCCCCGCGCAGGAGCAGGAAGAATTCGTGCAAATGGTGGCCGCCCGCATGGCCAAAGGCAGCCTGACGGCAGCCGAAGTGGACCTGGTCTGCACGGCACGACCGGGCCATGAAAACACCCGCGGTGCCGGCCTGGCGCCGCAACTGAAGGCCAGCGGCACGGCACGCAGCGGCAACGTGAGCCACGCCGCTGCACTGGCCTGCCTGGGCGACGAGCAGGGCCACCAGCACACCGTGCGGGCTTTGACCAGTTCGCTGGACGAAGACGTGGCGCTGGCCCAGATCTACCTGCGCCACCGGCCGCTGGCCGACGTCGACCAGTTGCGTGCACTCACCGCCGACATCGGCCGCATGACGGCCGGCGGCGCGCAGGTGCGTGCACTCGAGACCTTGGCGCGCTTGCGCCTGAACGACCGCCAGAGCCTGCAGGAGATTGCCGGCCTGTTCCCGCAGTTGCGTTCGCTGCAGGCGCAGCGGGCGATCGCCGGCATCCTGATCCGCGCCGACCACAGCCTGCTGGCACGTGCCGACCTGGCCCGGGTGCTGCGCCAACACCGGCTGAAGTCGAACGATGGCGGGGACGTGATCGACGTGCTGATCCGCATCCTGCAAGCGGCCTGAGCCGCCACGCCCAGCCGCGACCTCAGCGGCGCACGATGCCGGCGCGTGGCGCGGCGGCGGCTTCCCAGTCGGGGCCCTGGAACCAGGCAGCGCCCTGCAGCGCGTCCCGCACCATCGGCAGCGCATCCAGGCCCCAGAAGTGGCGGCCGTCCAGCGTGCAGGTGGGCACGCCGAACACCCCGCTGGCCACCGCGGCTTCGGTGCGGGCGCGCAGTTCGGCTTTCACCTCGTCGCCTTCGGGGTCGCGCGTGGGGGCCAACTGGTCGCGCAGCGCGGCCAGCCGCGCCGGGTCGTTGGCGTCATGCCCGCCCACCCACACATGCTGCAGCACGGCCTGCACCGTGCGGCGATTGGGCCCGGCGGCCAGCAGCAGCCGCAACAGGGGCAAGGGGTTGAAAGGGTGCTGTGCGGGCGTGGCCAGTTCGATGCCGTGCTGCTGCGCCAGCCAGTGCACGTGGCGGAAGGTCCACTGGCGCTTGGGCTCGATCTCCGCCGGCCCCTTGTTGCCATGCGCCTTCAGCAGGCCGGCCAGCAGCAGCGGCTGGTAGTCCACCACGTAGCTGCAGCCCTCCAGCACCTGCGGCAGACGGTGGAAGGCCAGGTGGGCAAAGGGCGAGATGGGGTCGAAGTGGAAGGCGATGGCCTTCATCGGACCTGCCCTCGTTCGGCCGGCCCCTGTTCGACCTGGAGCTGTTGCCACTGCACGCGGCGCTCTTCCAGTTCGTTGCAGACGGCCTGCTTTTCCAGGTCGTCCAGCAGCGACCAGCAGGCAATTTCGTCCAGCGTGCGCAGGCAACCGGCGCACCAGCCGGTGGTGTCGTCCATCTGGCAGACGTTGATGCAAGGCGAGGCCACGGGTGCGGTCATGGCGGCTGCACCACGTCGGCCACTGGCGCGCCGGTCAATTGCACCAGTTCGTCGGGCGACAGCTTGAAGACACCGTTGGGGTGGCCGGCGGCGGCCCAGATTTCTTCGAAGCGGAAGAGCTCGCGGTCGATCAGCGTGACGGCCGGTGTGGCATGTGCCAGCGGCGCCACGCCGCCGATGGAAAAGCCGGTGCGGGCCTTCACGAAGTCGGCATCGGCACGGCCCAGCGGGCCGGTGACGGCGGCGACGCGTTTTTCGTCGACGCGGCGGTCGCCGCTGGTCACCACCAGCACCGCCACGTCATCGGCCTTGCGCTTGAAGATCACGCTCTTGGCGATCTGACCGACGGCCACGCCCAGCGCGTCGGCCGCTTCCTGCGAGGTGCGTGCCGCCACGTCCAGCCAGCGCGGCGGGTGTGCGTGGCCCCGGGCGGCCAGGGCCTGGCTCACGCGCTGAAAACCTTCGGGCCGCGGCTCGGTCATGGGGTCACGCCCACGTTCACCGCCACACCGCGTTTGGCCAGCAGCGCCTTGCCCACACGCGACACCGGCGGCCGACCCAGCACACCGCTGATGTAGGCGCCGGCGTCGACCAGCAGGTCCAGGTCGAGCCCGGTGTCGATGCCCATGCCGTGCAGCATGAAGACCACGTCTTCGGTGGCCACGTTGCCGGTGGCACCCTTGGCGTAGGGGCAGCCGCCCAGACCCGAGATGCTGGTGTCGAAGGTGTGCACGCCCATCTGCAGGCAGGCAAGGATGTTGGCCAGCGCCTGGCCGTAGGTGTCGTGGAAATGGCCGCTGACTTCCACCACCGGGTAGTGCTTCAGCGCGCGTTCCATAGCCAGCTGCACCTTGCGCGGTGTGCCCACACCGATGGTGTCGGCAATGCCGCAGTGGTCCACGCCGATGCCCTTCATCAGCATCACGACCCGTTCCACTTCGTCGGCCGAGACATCGCCCTGGTAGGGGCAGCCCAAGGCACACGACACCGCCGCACGCACCTTCAGACCGGCTTCGTGTGCGGCAGCCACCACCGGCGCAAAACGGTCGATGCTTTCGGCGATGCTGCAGTTGATGTTGCGCTGGCTGAAGGCTTCACTGGCGGCGCCGAAGACCACCACCTCGTCGGGCTGGGTCGGCAGCGCGGCTTCCAGGCCTTTCATGTTGGGCGTGAGCACCGAGTAACGCACACCGGCCTGGCGCCGGATGCCGGCCATCACCTGCACGTTGTCGGCCATCTGCGGCACCCACTTCGGGCTGACGAAGCTGGTGACCTCTATCTCGCGGCAGCCGGCGGCCTGCAGGCGGTGCACGAGTTCGACCTTGTGCGCGGCGCTCACCGGCTGGGCTTCGTTCTGCAGGCCGTCGCGGGGGCCGACTTCGACGAGTGTGACGTGCTTGGGGATCATGAAAGGGTTGTCCTGCGGGGCCAGACCGACAAGGGCGTCAGCCTACACCTTCGATTGTTTCGTGAAGGGCCCGGGGTCTTGGGATCGGGCCCCTCGCCTCAGACCTTGGCCGCCTGCGACAGCCGGAGCAGTTCACCGCCTTCGGCCACCTGGTCACCCACGCCGTAGAGCAGCTCTTCCACCACACCGTCGTGCGGCGCGCTGATGGTGTGTTCCATCTTCATGGCCTCCATCACCGCCAGTGCCTGGCCGCGCTGCACACGGTCGCCGGCCTTGGCCAGGAAGGACACCACCTTGCCGGGCATCGGCGCGGTCAGGCGGCCACCTTCGGCAGCACCGTCGCCGGCATGGGCGATGGGGTCGAAGTCGCTGAGCAGCGCGCTGCCCTGCTGGCAGAACACGGCATAACGTTCTTCATGTGCGTACACGGCCAACGTCAGTCGCCGGTCGCCAAGTTGCACGTCGTGCCAGGCACCCCCCTGCGCACGGGCCGTGAAGGGCCAGCTGTGGCCACCCAGCTGCAACACCGTGGCGCCGTCGTGCAGGCGCACCAGCGTGGGCGTGAGGGTTTGTCCGCCCAGTTCCAGGCTCAGCCGGCGGTGTGCGCCGCCGTGCAGGCGCCAGCCGTCACGGCGCGACCAGGGGTCGTGGTCTTCCAGCGCGGCCTCGGCGGCCAGCAGGTGGGCGGCCACGCCGGCGGCCACCACCTCGGGTGCCAGCGGCGGCGCTTCGAAGAGCGCCGGGCGTTCACGTTCGATCAGCGCGGTGTCCAGGTCGGCGGTGGCAAACGCGTGGCTGGCCACCACGCGCCGCAGGAAAGCCACGTTGGTGTTCAGGCCCACGATGTGCGTGGCCTGCAGCGCCGCCGCCAGCCGCGCCAGCGCCTGCGCGCGGTCTTCACCCCAGACGATGAGCTTGGCGATCATGCTGTCGTAGTGCGGGCTGATGGCATCGCCTTCGCCGACACCGCTGTCCACGCGCGGCTGTTCGTCGCTGCGTTCGAAACTCACGTGTGCCGGCCAACGGGCCACGTGCAGCGTGCCGGTGGCGGGCAGGAAGTTGGCGTCGGGGTTTTCGGCGCAGATGCGCGCTTCGATGGCATGGCCGCGCATCTGCAGTTGGTCTTGCCGCAGCGGCAAGGGTTCGCCGCTGGCCACACGCAGTTGCCATTCCACCAGGTCCAGGCCGGTGATGGCTTCGGTCACCGGGTGTTCCACCTGCAGCCGGGTGTTCATCTCCATGAAGTAGAAACGCAGGTCGCCGTCGCCGCTGGGCTCGGCGATGAATTCCACCGTGCCGGCGCCCACGTAGCCCACGGCCTTGGCAGCGGCCACGGCGGCGGCACCCATCTCGGCACGGCGCTCGGCGCTCATGCCCGGTGCGGGCGCTTCTTCCAGCACCTTCTGGTGGCGGCGCTGCACGCTGCAGTCGCGTTCGAAGAGGTAGACACACTGGCCCTGGGTGTCGCCGAAGACCTGGATTTCGATGTGGCGCGGGCGCGTGACATAACGTTCGACCAGCACGTGGTCGTCGCCGAAGTTGCTTTTCGCCTCGCGTTGGCACGAAGCCAGTGCTTCGACGAAGTCTTCGGCTTTGTCGACACGCCGCATGCCCTTGCCACCGCCACCTGCGCTGGCCTTGATCAGCACCGGGTAGCCGATGCGTGCAGCTTCGGCGGCCAGGAAGGCGGGCTCGTTGTTGTCGCCGTGGTAACCGGGCACCAGCGGCACGCCGGCCTTGTCCATCAGCGCCTTGGCCGCGCTCTTGCTGCCCATCGCGGCGATGGCCGACGCCGGTGGGCCGATGAACACGATGCCGGCCTCGGCACAGGCTTTCGCAAAGGCTTCGTTTTCGCTCAGGAAGCCGTAACCCGGGTGGATGGCCTGCGCGCCGGTGGCTCGGGCCGCGTCGATGATGCGCTGCCACTGCAGGTAGCTGTCGCGTGGTGCGTTGCCACCCACGTGCACGGCTTCGTCGCAGGCACGCACGTGGCGGGCCCGTGCGTCGGCATCGCTGTAGACAGCAACGGTGCGCACGCCCATGCGGCGGGCCGTCGCAGCCACTCGGCAGGCGATTTCACCGCGGTTGGCAATCAGGATCTTCTTGAACATCGATGACACCCCTGTCGCCTCAGACCGCGGCCCGAGGCTGTGGAGAAAAGCGCCTGAACAGCGCGCGCAGGAACTTGAACAACACGACGATCAGCACCAGCGCCAGCACCACGGCCAGCACCAGCAGCGGCCAGAACACGAAGGGGTGTTCCCAGGCCAGCCACAACATCACCGGCACCGCGGCGTCACCCAGGAGCGACAGGCCGATGTTGGAAAACGGTTCGGGGCTCGTGTTGGCAGCGGCCCGCGTGGTGGCCTTGGCCGCGTGCGAAGTGGCCGCCAGCGTGCCACCCATCAGCGCCGCCAGCACGGCCCAGGTGTTGCCGTCGACACCGAAGGCGCCGTTCAGCGCACCGAAGGCCAGCGCAGCGCCGGCGGGGATGCGGATGAAGGTGTGCACCGTGTCCCACAGCGTGTCCACGCCCGGAATCTTGTCGGCCACGAACTCGACCAAGAACATCAGGAAGCTGGCCCCCAGCACCACCGGGTGCTGCAGCACCTGCAGCCCTGGCGGCAAGGGCAGCCAGCCCATGAACCCGGCCGCGCCGGTCATGAACACCACCGCGTACAAACGCAGGCCGCTGGCCCAGCCCAGCGCGGCGGCCAGCGCCACCAGGTGCGAGAGTTCCAGGTTCAGGCTTTCCACGACGGGTCACGTTTGTTCAGGAAGGCCTGCACACCTTCGCGCCCTTCGGTGCTGGCGCGGATGTCGGCAATGCGGCGTGCGGTGTCGTCACGCAGCTCGGCGGTGATGGGCTGGCCGGCCACGTCCTTCACCAGCTGTTTGCAGGCCTTGACCGCAGCAGGACCGTTGGCCACCAGCGCGGCCACGATCTCGGCCACCTTGTTGTCCAGCTCATCGGGCGAAGTGAGCTCGTGCACCAGGCCCAGCGCGGCCGCTTGCGTGGCGCTGAAACGTTCGGCGGTGATGAAGTAGCGGCGAGAGGCCTGTTCACCCAGCGCCCGCACGACGTAGGGCCCGATGGTGGCCGGCAGCAGGCCCAGCCGAGCTTCGCTCAGGCAGAAGTTCGCGGCCACACTGGCCACCAGCACGTCACACACCGCCGCCAGGCCCACACCACCGGCGTAACAGTCGCCGTGCACACGCCCCACCACCGGCACCGGGCAGGACCAGATGGTCCACAGCATCTGCGCCAGGCCACCCGCGTCGGCGTGGTTCTGCGCCCAGGTGTAGTCGGCCATCGCGCGCATCCAGGACAGGTCGGCACCCGCGCAGAAGGCCTTGCCGTGGCCACCCAGCACGATGGCGCGCAGATCGGGGTCGGCGCCCAGTGTGCTGAAGGCCGCGGTCAGTTCGGCGATCACCCCGTCGTTGAAGGCATTGCGCACGTCGGGCCGGTTCAGCCAGACCTCGGCCACGTGCGGGCTGCTGCGGCGGATGTCGAGGGTGGTGCTCATGGGGCGGCTTCTTCCTGCAGCATGCGGACCAGGTCGAGCTCGGGGCACGGCCGGCCCATCGCGGTGAGCGCTGCGGTGACCTGGCCACGGTGGTGCGTGCCGTGGTTGAACACATGGGCCAGCGTGGCGGCAAAGGGCAGCGTGACGTCACCGCCCGAGGTGCGGCGGTAGCTCAGCGTGCCCAGCAGGCGTTCTTCGGGCCAGACCTCGATCAGCGGCATCCAGCCCAGTGCGCCCTTGAGCAGGCGTTCGCGCAGCTGATGGCGGTCGCTTTCGACCTCGACGTCGAGTGCGGTCATGGGTGACGAACCTTCGGCGAAGCGCGCAAACCACACCAGCTGTTCGGCCAGCAGCAGGTGGTTCAGCGTGCCGTGCAGGCTCTTGAAGAACAGGCCCACGTCACGTCGGTAATCGGCCTCGGGCACCGCGTCCACCTCTGCCATCAAACGCTGCGTGGCCCACCGGTTGTAGCGCGCCAGCGTCTGCAGGTGTTCACGAAGTGGCGAACGGTCCAGGTGTTTTTGCATGACCACGCTGCGGTAGGTCTTGCCGGCCCATTGCACCTGGCCCACTTCGCCGTACCCCAGCCGGCGGTAGAAGGCACACAGTTCGGTGGCCGGTGTGGCGGTGTCCAGCGCCATGCGGCGGTAGCCGTTTTCCAGCGCCCAGTGTTCGCAGGCCTGCACCAGGCGCCGGCCCACGCCCTGGCCCTGCAGGCGCGGGTCGACCGCAAACTGGTGGAAGTGCGCCGTGTCGCGTTCGCGGAACCACGGCACCTCGGCGGTCCACGGTGCGCTGTCGATGTCGTAGGGGCCGCAGACCGTGACCGTGCCCACGACTTCGCCACCCGCCACGGCCACGAAACACTGGCCTTCGGCGGCCCGCTGGCGTGTCATTTCCGCGGTCTGCGTGGCGGCGGTGAAGTTCATCCCGCGCTCGACCAGCGGCACGAAGGCGCGATGCAGCAGGCGGGTCAGGGCTTCGAGCGAATCGCGGGCTGCCAGCGAACGGATCTCGACAGTCTGCACGTTCATCAGTGCCTCCAGCCCCGCAGGCCGCGGTGGGTTTCGAATGCCGTGAAGTCACGGTCGCGGTGCAGCAGCAGGTAGTTGCGCTCGATGCAGAAGGCCGCCACCAGCACGTCGATGCTGCTGCGCGGCGTGACACCTGCCGCGCGCAGGCTGCGGTAGTGGGCCATGGCCTGCAAGGCCAGTTCGGGACTGCAGGCGGCCTCGATCGACAGGCTGCCCATCAAGGCCTGGGCCTGCCGCAGTTCTCGTTCCTGCCGGAAGCCGCGCAAGACCTCGAACAGCACCAGATCGGGCACCACGATGCGCACGGCGCCTTCGCGCAGCATGCGCCGCAACTCGTCGCGGGCCGGGTTCGGCTGCGCATTGAAGAAGTCGATCCAGACGCTGGAATCAGCGACGACCACGGCGCGCCACCGGCTGAGGCTCTTGCACCGTCAAAGGCGCGGCGTCGGTCGCAGGCTTGGTCCAGTCGATGGACTCGTCGCCTTCCCACTTCAGCTTGCCTTCCCACTTCAGGATCTCTTGGTAGGCCGCCTGACGCGCCAGCAGCTTGAGCCCCGCCTCGACCGCGTCCTTCTTGGTTTTGTACGGCCCCGCCGACATGGCCTGGGCCATCAAGTCGTCATCGATATCGATGTTGGTGCGCATGATGTGTGTGAAGTTCTGAATGTGCACACATCGTACACTACATGCGGAAGATCCCGAATCGCGGGCTGTCGGGGATGGGCGCGTTCAGACTGGCGCTCAGGCCGAGGGCCAGCACACGGCGGGTGTCGACGGGATCGATGACCCCGTCGTCCCACAGCCGAGCGCTGGCGTAGTACGGGTGCGCCTGGTGTTCGAACTGCTTCAGGATGGGCGCCTTGAAGGCCGCCTCTTCTTCGGCCGACCACTGCCCGCCCTTGGCCTCGATGCCGTCGCGCCGCACGGTGGCCAGCACACCCGCGGCCTGTTCACCGCCCATCACGCTGATGCGCGCGTTCGGCCACATCCACAGGAAACGCGGGCTGTAGGCGCGGCCGCACATGCCGTAGTTGCCGGCGCCGAAACTGCCGCCAATGATGACCGTGAACTTGGGCACCGTGGCCGTGGCCACCGCCGTCACCATCTTGGCGCCGTGTTTGGCGATGCCTTCGTTTTCGACCTTGCGGCCGACCATGAAGCCGGTGATGTTCTGCAAAAAGACCAAAGGCACCTTGCGCTGGCAGCACAGCTCGATGAAGTGCGCGCCCTTCTGCGCGCTCTCGCCGAACAGGATGCCGTTGTTGGCGACGATGCCGACCGGCATGCCCTCGATGTGCGCAAAGCCCGTCACCAGCGTGCTGCCGTAGCGAGCCTTGAACTCGTCGAACTCCGAGCCGTCGACGATGCGGGCGATGATCTCGCGCACGTCGAAAGGTTTGCGCGAGTCGCTCGGGATCACACCGTGCAGTTCGGCCGCGTCGAACAGCGGCGCGCGTGGTGGCACACGCTTCAACTGATCGGGCTTGAGCCAGTTCAGGTTGGCCACGCTGGCGCGGGCGATGGCCAGCGCGTGCAGGTCGTTGTCGGCCAGGTGGTCGGCCACACCCGACAGGCGCGTGTGCACGTCGCCACCGCCCAGGTCTTCGGCACTCACCACCTCGCCGGTGGCGGCCTTCACCAGCGGCGGGCCCCCCAGGAAGATGGTGCCCTGGTTCTTGACGATGATGGCTTCGTCGCTCATCGCCGGCACATAGGCACCACCGGCGGTGCAACTGCCCATGACGACGGCAATTTGCGGAATGCCCACGGCCGACATCTGCGCCTGGTTGTAGAAGATGCGGCCGAAGTGGTCGCGGTCGGGAAAAACCTCGTCCTGGTTCGGCAGGTTGGCGCCGCCGCTGTCCACCAGGTAGACACAGGGCAGCCGGTTCTGCTGCGCCACTTCCTGTGCGCGCAAGTGTTTCTTCACGGTCGCCGGGTAGTAGGTGCCACCCTTCACGGTGGCGTCGTTGCAGACGATCAGGCATTCGACACCGCTCACCCGCCCGATGCCGGTGATCAGGCCGGCGCCGGGTGCAGCGTTGTCGTACAGGTCCAGCGCGGCCAGCGGCGCCAGTTCCAGGAAGGGCGTGTCGGGGTCGAGCAGCATCTCCACCCGTTCACGCGGCAGCAGCTTGCCGCGGGCCGTGTGTTTGGCCCGCGCCGCTTCGCCACCACCCTGGGCAATCTGCGCCAGCTTGGCATTCAGGTCGTCCACCAGCGTCTGCATCAGCTGGGCACTGGCCTTGAAGGCATCGCTGCGCGGGTTGAGCTTGGACTTGAGCGCGGGCATGAAGTCTCCTGGGTGCGCGGCTTGCAAGCGTGATGGCGCCTGCTGCGCGGTTGACGTTTACGTTAACGTCAATTCTAGTTGTGGGGTGTGCGGGGCCCGAAGACCGCTGCCTCGTCCCAGCCCAGCGCGGCCATCTCCGCGGTGCGCAGGTGCGGCTCGCTGGGCATCAGGAACTCGTCCAGCTGCGGCGGTGAGACCGCGGTGCCGGACAACATGGCGTGCACCTGCCCACGGTGGTGGGTCTGGTGCATGAACAGGTGCTGCAGCATGTGGGCGGCGGCGTCGGTCTGGATGCGGCCTTGTGCACGTGGCATGTGCACGGCAGCGTCCAGCACGGCACCGTCGGCGGCGGCCAGCCAGGCGATCAGTCGTTCGTCGCTCTGGCGCTGGCGCTCGGCCAGTTCAGGCATTTCCTGGGCGTCGACAAAACGCGCCCAGGCTTCGGTCAGACCCTTGTCACCGTGCAGCACACCGACGTAGTACTGATCGACACCCAGGATGTGGTTCAGCGTGGCCATCAGCGTGGGAAAGAAGCCGGTGCGCGGGGCGTGCAGTTCGGTGAAGGAAAGCGGCGCCATCGCCGCATGCAGGCGCAGGTTGGCCAGGCGGTTGGCATGCGCTTGGATGCGCAGCAGGTGCAGGGCTTCCATGCCTCAGGCCTTCTTCGCGGGTGGCACCACCGGTGCGCCGGCTTCGCGCCAGGCCTTGAAGCCGCCTTCGATGTGGCAGACATTGCTGAGACCCATGTCCTGCAGCGTCTTGGTGGCCAACGCAGAACGCCAGCCGGCGGCGCAGAACAGCACCAGCTGCCGGCCCGGCACGAACACCGGCTTGGAGTAGATGCTCTCGGGGTCGACCCAGAACTCCAGCATGCCGCGGGGTGCATGGAAGGCACCCGGCACGGCGCCTTCGCGTTCCAGCTCGCGCACGTCGCGCAGGTCGACGAACAAGGGGCCTTCCTGGCCGTGCAGCGCACGCGCTTCGTCCACGCTCAGCGTGCGCACTTGCGCCAGGGCTTCGTCAACCAGTTGTTGGGCGGTCTTCATCTTCGGGGCTTGCAGGGCGGCGACAGTCAGCCCGCCATCTTGTGGTGTGCCGACGCGCTTGTCTGTTGTCGTTTGTGCCAAGCCGACCGGGCGGCGGCAGGCCGCCGTTCAAGCCGCGCCGAAGGACTGGCGGTACTGCCCCGGCGGCAGGCCCACGCGGGCGCTGAAGCTGCGCGTGAAGTGGGCCTGGTCGGCGTAGCCACACAGGAACCCCACCTCGGCCAGGGACGGTGCCGGCCGCACCAGCCAACGGGCGGCAACACGGCAGCGGGTCTGCGCCAGCAACTCGCGGTGGCTCAGGCCCCCGTCAGCCAGGCTCCGCTGGTAACTGCGGGGCGCCAGGTCCAGGCGGTGTGCCAGCCGCGGCAACGGCCAGGGGTCGCTGAGGTCGGCGCTGACCAGTGCCGCCGCACGGCGCGCTAGGGGCGGCCAGTCAGCGGGGGCGGCATCCGGTTCCGATGCCGGCTGCGCCGGCCGCTCAGTGGCAGGAATCAAGCCCCGCCACTGCAGGCGCCAGCAGGCGGTGTTGCCCAGGGCCACGGCCTGCTGAAGCGACACTGAATCGACCGTCGGCCAGACCGCCGCACCGGCCACGCTGGCCCGCACGCCGTGTACGACGATGGCCTGCAGCAGCGCCGCCAGCACACCCACCACCACCAGGTCTTCGGCGGCCTGCGGCACCTGCCCGGCCCGCACCGATCGGTGCACCAGCACCGCTTCGTGGGCATCGCAGCTCAACACGTCCACCCGGTGCCGGGAATGGATGTAGCGCTCCAGCCGGCACCAACGGCGCAACAGGTCGGGCACGTCACGCGCGCTGGCCAGCGCGCGGTGGGTGGGGTCCTCGGGGTGGACCTGCAGGCCCCGCGCCAGCAGCGGCAGGCAGGACAGCCCCCCTTGCTGAACGGCGGCGGCGATCAAGGCCCGTTTGTCGTCCAGGTGCACGTGCGCCGCGCGCAATGCGCCCGCCGGCGCTGGCGCTCGCGGCGGCACCCGCAAACCCAGTTCGTGCATGCCCTGGCTCAAGAGGCGCAGCATCGTGGCACTGGCGAAGTCGGTCATGGAAGCGCGGCTTGCCGGTGCTTCAGCCGCCGGGCGCCTGCAGCGCGCGCAGCACCTCGGCCTGCCGCACCGGGAAGCGGCTCCACCGGATGCCCAAGGCTTCGCGCAAGGCATTGGCGATGGCACCGGCCGCGGCCACGATGGCCGTTTCGCCGGCGCCGCCGGACGCGTGTTCGTTTTCCACCAGCAGCACCTCCATGTCAGGGATGTCGGCCAGGCGCGGCACCGGGGCGTCGGCAAAACCGGTGGCGGCCACGCGTGAGCTTGCCACGTCGAGCCGGTCGCTGAAGACCATGCCCAGGCCCCACACCAGGTTGCCTTCGCACTGCGCCCGCACCTGGTCGGGGTTGATCACGCGGCCGCAGTCGTGTGCACACCACAGGCGGCGCACGCGGGCCCGGCCGGTGGTGGTGTCGACCTCCACATCGGCGACCACGGCCGCGTAGCTGCTGCCCTTGTAGATGCCCCCGGCCACGCCGCGCCCGCGCTTCAGGTCCGGGCCTGCGGTCAGCGCCGCGCCGGCCCAGCCCGCGGCCTGGCCGACCGTGCGCAGCACAGCGGCCAGTCGAGGGTCCTCGGCATTGTCGATGCGGAACTGCAGCGGGTCGGCCGACGCCACACGCGCACATTCGTCGATGGCACTTTCGATGGCCAGGCCGTTCGGTCCGGCGCCCAGGCCACGCCAGGGCCCGGTGAAAACCGGCAGCCGCTGCAAGTCGAAACCCGCGCGCCGCCGCAAGGCGCGGTAGGGCAGCTTCGCACCACGCGCCACGCCGTCGTCGCCGATCAGCAGCGCCACCTGCTGCAACCAGGGCGGCGCGGCCGCGTTGGTCAGCAGGATATGGCTGCTGACCTGCGCGTGCCACCAGTCGACCAGCCGGCCTTCGCGCACCCGTGCACGCAGGCGATGGCTGCTGGGCGGGCGGTGAAAGCCCTGGCGCAGTTCCTGTTCGCGGCTCCACTGCACCTTCACCGGCACACCGGCTGCACGGGCCAGCACCGCCGCTTCGAGTTCCACGGTGCAGATCGTCTTGCCACCGAAGGCGCCACCCACACGCTGCGGTCGCACGTCGATGCGGTCCAGCGGCAGACGCAGTTGCCGGGCCAGCACATCGGCCACGTAAAACGCGTCCTGCGTGCCGGCCCAGACCTGCAACTGCCCGCTGCCGTCGAACGCAGCCACGGCCACACGCGGTTCGATGGCGCCGTGTGCGGCCAGCGGGATGTCGATGCGCAAGTCCACGTCCCAGGGCGCGGAGTCGTCGACGCGGTCGTCTGCTCCCTCGTCCTTGACCTGGTGGCGCGGGAAGCGGCCGCCGGCCAGGCGGGTGTCGATGTCGACGGCGGCATCGATGTCGGCTTGTTCGAAGCGGCCTTCGACCCGCCACTGCGGCGCCAAGGCCGCTTCGATGCGGTCCAGCGCTGCCGGCGTGCGTGCCACCAGACCCAGGCCCTGGCTCAGGCCCAGCGCCAAGGCCTCGTCGCTCACCAGCGCCACGAAGCCGGGCACACGCCGCGCGGCGGCTTCGTCGGCCTGCACCAGCGAGCTGGGCAGTTCGGGCGAGACCGGCGCCCGCAGCACGCGGCCGAAACACAGGCCGGGCAGTTGCACGTCGCTGGCGAACAGGGCCTGGCCGGTGACCAGCTGCAGGCCTTGTTCCAGCGCCACCGCACGGCCCACAAAAGGCCCGCCGGCGGCAAAGGCGCGCAGGCTGGCCGGTGGCCAATCCCTCGCCGCCAGCGTGCCGCGCTGGCCCGCCGCGACGCCTTCGCGCAGCGTGGCACACGCTTGCGCCAGCGGCAGCGCAAAGTCCTTGACCGAGTCGCTGCCCACCGTGGCGCGCACACGGCCGATGGTTTGTGTGCCGGGCAACCGGGCATCCAGTTCGCCCCAGGCGATGCCCAGTTCCTGGCAGGCGATCTGCTTCAGGGCCGTCATCACCTGCTGGCCCATCTCGATGCGCGGAATGAAGAGGGTGTAGCGACCCGCTTCGTGCCGCACCCAAGCCAAGGCATCGGCGGCGCCCGGTTTGGGCCGTTTCGGAATCACCGGCAAGGCACAGCCGACGCCGAAGGTGACGGACAAACCGGCGGCGGTGGTGGCCAGCGCAGCCAGCACGCCGCGTCGTTTCAGATCCACCTTCATGCGCTGCCCAGCGTGGCGGCGCGCTGCACCGCGCGGCGCACCCGCTGATGGGTGCCGCAGCGGCAGAGGTGGCCGGCCAGCGCCTCGTCCACTTGCTCGGGCGTGGGCTTGGGCAGGCGGCGCAGCAAGGCCACGGCGCCCATGATCTGGCCGCTCTGGCAGTAACCACATTGCGGCACGTGTTCGTCCAGCCAGGCCTGCTGCACGGGGTGCAGGCCCGGGCCCGAGACCGCTGTGCCGGCCAGGCCTTCGATGGTCTCGATGCGCCGTCCCACGGCCGCTTGCACCGGCCACTGGCAGCTGCGCACGGCCTGGCCGTCCACCAGCACCGTGCAGGCGCCGCACAGGCCGGTGCCGCACCCGAACTTGGCACCGACCAGGCCCAGTGCTTCGCGCAAGACCATCAGCAGGCTGTCGGACTGCCAGTCGGGTGGCACGGTGGCCAGTTGGCCGTTGAGGTTCAGTTGCATGGCGCGGCTCCAGGGTGAGGAGCCGCCAGTGTCGGCACGCGGGCCGTGGGTGTATTGAACGGATGCGCCAGGCAGGCCGTGCGCCCGATGCGCACTCAGCCCAGGTCTGCGCCGTCGGCCCGCAGGCGCCGCTGCAGTTCCTGCACGCTGAAGCCACCTTTCACGCGCAAGGCTGCCGCCGTGCCCGCCGCCTGGCCCATCACAAAACACGCGCCGCTGGCCCGCGCCGCGCTCTGGCCCAGGTGTTCCATGCCGGCGCAGCGGCCGGCCACCAGCAGGTTGGCCACGCGCTGCGGCACCAGCATGCGCCAGGGCAATTGGTTGTGGCTGTTGTCCGGGTCCACCGGGAAGGCCCACTCCACCCCACCGGCCACGTGTTTTTCCACCGGCCAGGCGTTCAGGCCGATGCTGTCGTCGAAACGCGCGCCGTGCAGCACTTCGTCACCGCGCAGCATGTGCTGGCAGTGCACACGCCGTGTTTCGCGCACGCCCACCTGTGCGGCGATTTCGCTGATCTCGGCACTTTCGAAACCCGGCACTTCGGCGCGCAGGAAACGCATGTACTCGACGATCTGCCGCCGGCCTTCGACCTCGGCCGCGCTCAGCTGCAGGGCGTCAGTCGCGTCCACCGCGCGGCCCTCGGCATTGCGCAGTTGTGTCACGTTGGCGCGCCATTCGCTGGGGTTGCGCTGCGGGCGCAGGATGGCGCCGCGGCGCGGGAAGTCGTAGCGGTCGGCCGCCGCCGTCATCAGCGCGTCGATGGCCTTGAAGTCACCCACGGCGGCTTGTGCACGCGGCGCGTCGACACCGCCGATGCGGAACATCGTGCTGGGGTAGAGCATGTCGCCGTGGCCGTCGCCCAGTGTGCAGGGCACACCGGCGAAATGGGCGATGTCGGCGTCGCCCGAGGCGTCGATGACCTGCCGCGCAGACACCGCGCGCCGCCCCGACTTGGTTTCGATCAGCACCGCAGCGATGCGGTCGCCATCCATCATCACGCCAGCGGCCCAGGCGTGGAACAGCGGTTGCACGCCGGCGTCCAGCAGCAGCCCGTCGGCTGCACATTTGTAGGCCGCGACGTCGTAGCTGCGCACGCGGATGCGGCCCTGCAGCCCGTCCTGCGGTGCGTTCAGGCCACCCAGCGTGTGAATGCGCGCCAGCAGCTCGTCGGCCACACCGTGCACCAGCTGCTGCATGGCGCCGCCGCGCTTGCCGTACAGGCCGGCGAAGTTGGTCACGCCACCGGCGGTGCCCATGCCGCCCAGGAAGCCGTAACGTTCCACCAGCAGCGTGCGCGCGCCGTGGCGCGCGGCGCTGACCGCCGCCGCCAGGCCCGCCGGCCCGCCTCCCACCACGAGCACGTCGAAGTCGCCGAAAACCGGCGTCTGGCGCGCGGGCTCGGCGACCGTTTCCATCACTCCAGCTTGATCCCGCGTGTGGCGATGATGTCGCCCAGGATGCGTGTTTCTTCCTTCACACGTGTGGCCAGGCCTTCGCTGCTGCTGCCTTGCGCGTCCCAGCCGCCGGTGAAGAGGCGCTGCTTGGTGTCGGCCTCTTTCACGGCCGCGGGCACGTCGCGCGCCAGGCGGTCCAGCGCGGCCTTGCTCATCGTGGCGGGGCCGACCAAGGCGGTCCAGACTTCCAGCGGGATCATCTTCACGCCGGCATCGGCCAGCGGCGCGATGTCGGGTGCCAGTGTGCTGCGCGGGCCGGTCAGGCCCACGGCGTTCAGCTTGCCAGCTTTGACCTGCGCCAGCGCCAGGCCCGGCGGCACCAGCGCCATCTGGATCTGGCCGCCCAGCATGGCCGTCAGCACGGCCGGGTTGCCGTTGTAGGGCACGTGCACGGCCTGCGTGTTGCCCAGCGCGGCCTTCACCACTTCCATGCCCAGGTGGCCCACCGAACCGATGCCGACCGAGCCGTAGCTCCACTTGTCACCCGCGGCCTTGGCGGCGGCGACGAAGGCTGCGCCCTGGGGCTGGTCCACCGGCGTCACCAGCACCAGCGGCGCGGTGGCCAGCAGGCTGATCAGGCTGAAGTCCTTGGCCGGGTCGAAGGGCAGCTTCGGGTTCAGGATCTTGGCCGAGGTCAGGTTGCCATTGATCACGACACCCAGCGTGTGGTCGTCGTTGGCCTTGGCCACCAGATCGGCCGACACATTGCCCGACGCACCCGGCTTGTTTTCCACCACCACCGGCTGGCCCCAGGTCTTGGACAGGCTGTCGGCCAGCGCGCGCGCGGCGATGTCGGGCGTGCTGCCGCCGGGGAAGCCGACCATGATCTTGACCGGCTTGCTGGGCCAGGCGGCGGTCTGCGCCAGTGCCGTGCCGGCCAGGGTCATCAGGGTCAGGCCGGTGCCGAGTGCGGTGACCAGGGCGGTGGTGACCGATCGGCGGCGCAGTCGCGGGTGGTGGGTGTTCATCGGTGTCTCCTTGATCTGACAGGGCGCGCAGTATCGCAGGGCTGGCTACGATGTCCCGATGATCACCCTGGACCTGCTGCTGGCCACCACAGGCCTGCTGCTGGCGCTGGCGCTGCGCCCCTGGCGTGCGCTGGCCGGCACCACACCACCCTGGCCTGCCTTGGCCTGGTGGGCGGTGCTGCCGCTGCTGTGGAGCCTGGACGCGATCACGCACATGCCGCTCTTGCAGCCGCTGTCGGGGGTGTGTGTGCTGCTGCTGATGCTGGGCTGGCCGCTGACGGTGCTGATGCTGGTGCCGGTGACCGCCGTCATCGCGCTGCTGGCCGATGTGTCGGCGCTGGACGCCCTGCACCGCAGTATCTGGCTCGGCCTGGTGCCGGCCACGCTGGCCATGCTGCTGGGTGCCGGCGTGCGCCGCTGGCTGCCGAATCACCTGTTTGTCTACATCCTGGGGCGCGGGTTTTTTGCCACCGCGCTGGCCGTGGCCGGCGCCGGCTGGCTGGCGGCCGTGCTCTTCGGCGTGCCCACGACGCTGAGCCTGGCCGACGTGCTGCTGGCGCGTGGCCTGGCCGCGTCGGGTGACGCGTTCCTGACCGGCATGATGGTGGCCATCTGCGTGGCCTTCAGGCCGCAGTGGCTGGCCACCTACACCGACAAGCTCTACCTGCCGCGCGACTGAAACCCGGGCGGATCACTTGCGCCAGAACTGCGGCGTGAAGAGCACCAGCACGGCCAGCAGCTCCAGCCGGCCCAGCACCATCGCGAAGGTGCAGACCCAGGTCTGGAAGTCGCTCAAGCCCCCGTAGTTGACCGCAGGCCCCACCTCGCCCAGGCCGGGCCCGATGTTGTTGACGCAGGCGATGACGGCGGTGAAGGCAGTCACCACGTCCAGGCCGCTGAACAGCAGCACCATCGTCAGCCCGACCAGCGAAGCGCCGTACATCATCATGTAGGCGATCACGCTCTGCATCACGCGGTCGCTCACCGCCACGCCGCCCAGCACCACCGGGTTGACGACATTGGGGTGCACGATGCGCACCAGCTCGCGCCGCGACTGTTTCAACAGCAGCAGCATGCGGACCATCTTGATGCCACCGCCAGTGCTGCCGGCACAGGTGGCAAAACAGCCCAGCAGGATCATCAGCAGCGGCGCAAACAGCGGCCACTGGCCGTAGTCGTGCGACGCATAACCGGTGGTGGTGGCGATGGACACCACGTGGAAAGCCGAGTGGCGCAAGGCCATCGTCCAGTCGTCGTAGGCGCCGGTGGCCACCAGGTAGACCGCGATCAGCGCGATGCTGCCCAGCAGCGCGGCGTAGAAGGCCTGCACCTCGGTGTTGCGCCACAAGGGCCGCAGCGAACGGGCACGCCAGGCCACGAAGTACATCAAGAGGCTGATGCCCGACAACATCATGAAGAAGATCGCCACCGATTCGATGAGCGCTGAATTCCAGTGCCCGAAGCTGGCGTCGTGGCTGGAAAAGCCGCCCAGGCTGACGGTGGTGCACATGTGCATGAAGGCGTCGGCCCAGCTCATGCCGGCCCAGCGGTAGGCCAGGAAACAGCTCAGCGACAGGCCGAAGTAGGTGCCCCAGATGACCCGCGCGGTGTCGGCGATGCGCGGTGTCAGCTTCTGGTCCTTCATCGGACCCGACACCTCGGTCTTGAAGAGCTGCGAGCCGCCCACGCCCAGCATCGGCAGGATGGCCACCGCCAACACGATGATGCCCAGGCCACCGACCCACATCATGAAACAGCGCCACACGTTCACCGACAGCGGCAGCCGGTCCAGCCCCACCAGCGCCGTGGCGCCGGTGGCGGTGAAAGCCGACATCGATTCGAAGTAGGCGTCGGTGAGGCTCAGGCCCGGCACCGCCAGCACCAGCGGCAAGGCGCCGAACACAGGCAGCACGGCCCAGGTCATGCCCACCAGCACAAAGCCGTCGCGCGGCTGCAGCTCGCGCCGGAAGCGGCGTGTCAATGCGCTCAGCAGCAGGCCGATGACCAGCGTGCCAATGGCCGCCGTGGTGAAAGCCGTTCTGCCTTCGTCCCCGCCCAGCACGGCAAAGGCCAGCGGCACCAGCATCAGCAGCGCAAACAGCACCACCATGCGGCCGACCAGCGCGGAAACGGCAAGTGCGCCCATGCCCTAGAACATGAAGGTGGCGCTGACCTGGAACAGTTTTTCCACCTCGCGCACCATGCGTTTGCGCGGCACGAAGACGATGACGTGGTCGTTGGGCAGCACCACCGTGTCGTGGTGCGCGATGATGACCTCGGGCTTGGCGTCTTCACCGGCCTCGCTGCCGTCTGACCGGTGCAGGCCGCGCACGATGGCGCCCACCTGCGCGCCCTTGGGCAGGCCGACTTCCTCGATGCGGCGGCCGGCCATGCGGCAGGTCTTGCGGTCGCCACGCACGATGGCTTCCAGCGCCTCGGCCGCACCCCGCCGCAGGCTGTGCACCGCTTCCACGTCACCGCGCCGCACGAAGGCCAGCAGTTCACCCAGCACGGTGTGGCTGGGACTGATGGCGATGTCGATGGTCGTGCCTTGAACCAGGTCGGCGTAAGCGCGGCGGTTGATCACCGCCAGCACACGCTTGGCGCCCAGGCGCTTGGCCAGCAGGCAGGACATGATGTTGTCTTCATCGTCGCTGGTCAGCGCCAGGAAGAGGTCCATGTCCTGCACGTTTTCGTCGGCCAGCAGGTCTTCGTCGGTGCTGTCGCCCTTGAGCACCAGCACGTCGTTCGGCAGCTGCGTGGCCAGGTACTCGCAGCGGGTTTCGATGGGTTCGATGATCTTGATCTGGTAGCTGTTCTGCACCTCACGCGCCAGGCGCAGGCCCACCTTGCCACCACCGGCGATCATGATGCGCTTGACCGGCCGGTCGATGGAACGCAGCGCCCCCAGCACGGTGCGGATGTGTTCGGTGGCGGACAGCACGAAGACCTCGTCACCCGGTTCGATGCGGGTGCTGCCTTCCAGCGTGGGCAGCACCGTGTCCTGCCGGTAGATGGCCACGATGCGCATGTCGACGTTGGGCACCAGCTGCGGAATCTCGGCCAGGCTGTGCTGCACCAGCGGCCCGCCGGCCACCGCACGCACCGCGATCAGGCTCACCAGACCGTGTGCAAACTCCAGCACCTGCAGCGCCTCGGGGTACTCGATGAGCTTGCGGATGTAGGCGGTGACACTCTCTTCGGGGCAGATCACCTGGTCCACCGCAAAGCCGCTCTTGTCCATCAAGGGGCTGCCGTTGACGAACTCGGGGCTGCGCAGCCGCGCAATCGTGGTGGGCACGTTGAAGATGTCGTGTGCCACCTTGCAGATCACCAGGTTGGTTTCGTCCAGCGGAGCGCACGCGATCAACAGGTCGGTGTCTTCGATGCCGGCTTCGCGCAGCACGCTGGGCTGGATGCCGTTGCCGACCACACCGCGCAGGTCCAGCCGGTCTTGCAGCTCGCGCAGGCGAGCCGGGTTGGTGTCGATGACGGTGATGTCGTTGCGCTCGGACACCAGGCTTTCGGCCACGCTTTCGCCCACGCGACCGGCGCCCAGGATCAGGATCTTCATGTCGTTGTCATCCGGCCGCCCCGAAGGCGATGACACGCCCCTCGGGGGCAGCGAACGCAGTGAGCTTGGGGCAAATCCATAGGCCCAGTTTACGGGGCCGGCCGGCGTGTGCCCGCCGTCGGTCCGCCCAGCGCGGCTTGCACCACCTGGCGCAGCAGCGGCTGCAGCTGCTCGGCCAGGCGCTCGGCTTCGCCTTCGTTGGCCACCCGGCGCTCGCGGCCCTGCCACAAGGCCGACAGCGCGGACTGCTGCCTGGCCAGTGCCGGACCCAGGCGCTCGGCAGCCGCTTCGGGTGTCAGTTCGTGCACCAGCACCAGGTAACGCTGCAGCAGCCCCAGCGTGATGGGCGCCAGCGCGGTTTCGCTCCAGGCCGCAAAGCTGCGGTCGGTGCCACGCACTACGTTCAGGCCTTTGGCCATGCCAGCGGCCCCCAGTGCACCCAGCAGGCCGCCGGTCAGCAGGCCGGCGCCCAGGGTCAGGCCGCCACTCAGCACATCGGCTTTCAGGCCCACCAGCGCGCCGGAGAAAACCCCGCCGACCAGTGCAGCACGGCCTTCGCCCAGCCGGCCCTTCACCTGCGCGGCGGCGGTCGATGGCGCAGGGGCGGCGTCTTCTTGCGCCCGCCGGCCCAGCCAGTGGGCCAGCGCATCGGCGCCGGCACGCCATTCCACATCCAGCGCCGCCGTCAAGGCCGTGTTCGCGGCTTCGGCTTCTGCGCGGCGGGCCAGGAAACCTTCGTCGGCCACCGGCTGGTGCGTGGCCGCGATGCGACCCAGGCTGGCCGCGACCAGCCGCAGGCCTTCGTCCAGCCGCTGTTGCTGCTGCGAAAGCCAGGCCTGGTGCAGGCGCGGCAGGCGCGGGTCGCCTGGGCGCGCCACTTCCAGCGCCAGCAGCAGGCGGCCTTCGGCCAGCCAGCCGTCGTGGCGGTGTTGAAGGCTCAGGCGTGGCGGCTCGGCTTCGGGGCTGTCCACCAGCACGACGACCGGTCGGCCCAGTTCGTCCACCCAGGCAGGTGCGGGCTGGCCGGGGCGCGTGAGCAGCAGCACCACGTCGGTGTCCTCGCGCAGACGCACCAGCGGCGACTTCGTGCTGCCGGGCGACAGCCAGCGCTGCCACCACCCAGGCGCGGCGCTCGGCGCCACCACCGCGCCCTGCACACCGGCGGGCACGGGCAGCAGCTGCAGCTGGTCGCCTTCGTCGCTTTGCACCAGCGTCAAGGGCTGCATCCGGGGTTCGTCCAGCGCCGACAGCTCGTGGCCGAACAGGCGCAACGGCGGATGTTCGGCCGGCGCGACCCAGAGCAAGCGCACGACAGGCGTCAGGCCCGGGCGCATCAGCGGATGCAAGGCTTCGAAGTAGGGTGTGTCCAGCGGCAGCGGAAAGTGCAGCGCCATGCGCCGTGCACGTGCGGCCGCCAGCCAGGCCAGCAGCAGCCGGGGCAGCACGACGGCCAGGGCCAGCGTGGCCGCCAGCAGGTGGATCCAGGGCGCGGCGCTGGCCTGCGCGTCGGCACCGGGCGCCAGCTGCAGCGGCGCGACCTCGGGCACGGCGATGCCGGTCAGCAGACTGGCCGGCGCGAGCAGCAAGTCCAGCACCGCCTGCACGAGGGTCGCGTCCAGGAAAGTGCTCTGCCAGCCCACGCGGTAGTCCAGCACCAGGCCGCGCAGGTACAGGCCGGCGATGAGGCCCAGCGCCAGCGTGGCCGCCGCCACGTGCAGCAGCAGCGCCAGGCGCTGCAAGGTCAGCGGCGCAGCCTGCCGCGCCCACAGCGCGGCCACACCGTCGTCGGCACGCTGGGCCCAGCCCGCCAGCCACTGGCGCACACCCCCCGACGGGCTGGGCACCAGCAGCCCCAGGTAGATGAAGCCGTTCCAGGCCACCACGGCCCAGACAGCGGGCGCCAGCAGGTTCACCCGCTGCGGTGGTCCGAGCTGGTCGGCCACGACACCCAGCACCAGGCCGGCCAAGGCGGCCAGCCACACCCAGGCCGGGTGCCAGGCCCGGCGCCGCAGCCAGCGCTGCGCTGCGGGCAGGCGTGGCAGCAGGCGCTGCAGGGCCACGGCTGCGCGGGCCAGCACAAAACGTTCGGGCTCGGCACGGTCGCCCACGGCAGACACGGCCTGGCGCGTGGCCCAGCTGCGGTCCTCAGGCGTCCAGGTCTGCTCGGCCAGGGCACGGTCGCCGGTCGACTCGTGGGCTTGCAGCAGCAGAACCTGGCGGGCTTCGTCTTCGGTCACAGGGGCGCAATGTAGCGCCCCGGGCCGAAGGCGCTCAGGCCTGGTGCAGCAGCGCCACCAGTTGCGCCTGGCTGTGGGTGCCGGTTTTTTCGTACATCTGGCCGACGTGGGTGCGCACGGTGCTGATCTTCACGCCCAGCATCGCCGCGGCGTGTGTGGGCCGCATGCCTTCACACAGCATCTCGGCCAGGCGGGCCTGCGTGCGGGTGAAGCGAAAGCGGCGGCGCATCGCGTCCACCCGCGTCAGCGTGACCCGTTCGATGGTGGCCAGCACCCAGCCGAAGCTGCCGGGCACACCGTCGCCCTGGCTCATGGCACGCAGCGTGATCTGCACCGGCGCGCCGCTTTCGCCTTCCAGCGGCAGCGTGAGTTCCTGCCCCGCCGCCAGCACCGGCTGCCAGTGCGACAGCGGCACCCAGCGCCCGGCCTGGCGCAGCGCCAGGCGGCCCCCGGCGTCCAGCCACAGGCCTTCGCGGCGTTCGATGCGGCGGGTGGCCGCCGGGTTGGCTTCGAGCACGGCGCCGTGTGCGTCGGTCACGAAGAGCGGCGTTTCCAGGCGTTCCAGCAGGCAGTGGCCCAGGGCGGCCAGGCGTTGTGCGCGGCCGGGGTTGCTGTGTGCGGCGTTGGTGGTCTGGGTGAGCATGGTGTCCTCCGGGGGTCGCGGGATCACGGGGATCCGATGCCTGCATTGGGCGACCCGCCCAGTGTTTTGCCCATGACACCAAGGTATCCCCTGGCCGAAGGACGGGTGCGCTTCCCGCCTAGCCCAGGGCCCTTCCGATCAGGATCTTCTGCACCTCTGACGTGCCTTCGTAAATCTGGCACACCCGCACGTCGCGGTAGATGCGCTCGACCGGGAAGTCGCTGACATAGCCGTAACCGCCAAACACCTGGATCGCGTCGGAGCACACCTGCTCGGCCATTTCACTGGCAAACAGCTTGGCCATCGCGGCTTCTTTCAGGCACGGCCGACCGGCGTCTTTCAGGCTCGCGGCGTGGTGGATCATCTGCCGCGCCACCTCGATCTGCGTGGCCATGTCGGCCAGCTTGAACTGCACCGCCTGGTGCTGGAAGATGGGCTGGCCAAAGCTCGTGCGGTCCTTGCTGTAGGCCAACGCGGCTTCGAAGGCCGCACGCGCCATGCCCACCGCCTGGCTGGCGATGCCGATGCGGCCACCCTCCAGGCCCGACAGCGCGATCTTCAGCCCCATGCCTTCGTCGGCCAGCCGGTTGGCCACCGGCACGCGGCAGTTGTCGAAGACGATCTGCGCCGTGTCGCTGGCGTGCTGGCCCAGCTTGTCTTCGATGCGCGCCACCGTGTAGCCGGGGGTCTTGGTGGACACGATGAAGGCGCTGATGCCCTTCTTGCCGGCAGCCTTGTCGGTGACCGCCATCACGATGGCCACGTCGCCGTTCTTGCCGCTGGTGATGAACTGCTTGACGCCGTTGAGCACGTAGTGGTCGCCATCCAGAACGGCTGTGGTCTTCAGCCCGCCTGCTTCGCTGCCCACGTGCGGTTCGGTCAGGCAAAAGGCACCCAGCATGTCGCCGCGTGCCAGCGGCTTCAGGAAGCGTTCTTTCTGATCGTCGTTGCCATAGGCCATCAGGATCGAACACACGGGGCAGTTGTTGACGCTGACCACGGTGCTGGTGGCGCCGCAGCCGGCCGCCACCTCTTCCAGGATCAGTGCGAGTGCCAGATAGTCCAGCCCCGCACCACCCCACGTGTCGGGCACGGCCACGCCGTAACAGCCCAATGCCGCCAGGCCCTTCAACTGCGCGGCCGGGAAGGCGTGGCTCTTGTCCCAGGCCGCCGCGTGCGGCGCGATCTCGGCTTGCACGTAGGCACGCACGGCGTCTTGCACGGCGATGTGGTCTTCACTCAGCAGCATGGCTTGTCATCTCCAGCAGGAACGGGCATCACCAGGCCAGGGGCTGGCCGTCGTGGTTCAGGTAGGCGCCGTTGTCGACGGCTTGCAGGCCGGCCAGGGTGCGGCGCATGTCGGCCACGCTGGTGGCCACGTCGATGTCGGCCTCGGCACCACCCATGTCGGTTTGCACCCAGCCCGGGTGGAAGGCCACGCAGACGGCCTTGCCGTCCAGCACCAGCGACGCGTCTTTCAGCACCGAATTCATTGCCGCCTTGCTGGCGCGGTAGAGCCAGCCGGATGGCGATGTGCGCAGCGCCATCGAGCCCATGCGTGAGGAGATGACGGCCAGCCGGGCACCCGGCGCCAACGTGTCCAGCACCTGCGGCAAGACCCGCATCGCGCCCAGCACGTTGGTGTGCATCACGGTGTCGAACTCGGCTTCGGTCGGCGTCTGCAGACCTTGTGTTCGCGGGCCGTAGACACCGGCGTTGAGCACCACCACGTCGAAGGTCTCGCCGTCGATGGGCCAGGCCAGAGCGGCCGCGCCGGCGGCGTCGGCCACGTCCAGCCGAAGCGCACGGGCCCCCAGCGCTTCGATGCGCAACAGGCCTTCGTCGTCGCGGGCCGTGGCCGTGACGGCCGCGCCGGCGGCGCGGTACTGGCGCACGAACTCCAGCCCGATGCCACGCGAGGCACCGACGATCAGCACCGCGCTCATGCGGCCACCGGCTTTTCGCGCAGCAGGCGCAGCGCCAGCGCGATGAAGAGCACGCCGCCCAGGCCGTTCAGCAGTTGCCGCACCCGCCCCGAAGCGCCCAGGCGCGACAGGCGCTCGGCCAGCGCCACCAGCAGCAGCAAAAACACCAGGCCCTGCAGCACGAACCAGGCGCCCAGCAGCAGAAAGGACAGCGTCTTGTCGGGTGACCCTGCCGGCACGAACTGCGGCAGGAAGGCCAGGAAGAAAAAGGCCACCTTCGGGTTCAGCACGTTGGTCAGCAGGCCGACCCGGAAGTCAGCGGCAAACGTGCGCGCGGGCCGCGGCGCCGCGTCCGGCAAAGCCCCGGCCCCACCCCGCCAGGCCTGTTGCAACATGCCCAGGCCCAGCCAGATCAGGTAGGCCGCACCGGCCCACTGAATCAGCGTGAAGGCCGCCGGCACCAGCGCCAGGGCCGCCGCCAGGCCAAAGGCGGCAGCCAGTGCGTGCACCACGCAGCCGGCGTTGATGCCCAGCGCCGCCGCCACACCGGCACGTGCGCCACCCTGCAGCGTGCGGCTGACGGTGAGCAGGAAGTCGACACCGGGCGTGGCATTCAGCAGGAACACCGCCGTGGCGAACACCACTGCTTCGGTGGGCCCGGGCAGCAGACCGGTCACAGCATCTCCACGGCCAGCGCCGTCGCTTCACCGCCGCCGATGCACAGCGCCGCCATGCCCCGCTTCTTGCCCTGCTTGCGCAGCGCGCCCAGCAGCGTGACGACGATGCGCGCACCACTGGCGCCGATGGGGTGGCCCAGCGCACACGCGCCGCCGTGCACGTTGACGATCTCGTGCGGCAGCTTGAACTCGTCCATCGCGGCCATGGTCACGGCGGCGAAAGCTTCGTTCACTTCCCACAGGTCCACCTGGCCGGCCTGCCATCCGGCCTTCGTCAGCGCCTTGCGGATGGCGCCGGCCGGGGCGGTGGCAAACCACTGCGGCTCTTGGGCAAACACGGCGTGGCTGACGATGCGGGCGATGGGCTTCAGGCCCATCTGCAGCGCCGTGCTTTCGCGCATCAGCACCAACGCGGCGGCACCGTCGCTGATGCTGCTGGCGTTGGCCGCCGTGATCGTGCCATCCTTCTTGAAGGCCGGCTTCAGACCCGGGATCTTGTCGAGCTTGGCCTTGAAAGGCTGTTCGTCGAACTTGATCACGGTGTCCCCGCCACGGCCGGGCAGCGTGACGGGCGCCATCTCCCAGTCGAAACTGCCGTCTTCGTTGGCCTGTTTGGCGCGCGTGGTGGACGCGATGGCGAAGGTGTCCTGCGCTTCGCGCGTGAACCTGTACTTGTCCACACACTGCTCCGCAAACACACCCATCGCCTTGCCACGTTCGTAGGCGTCTTCCAGGCCGTCCATGGCCATGTGGTCGAACAGTTGAGCGGCTCCGTACTTCACGCCCTTGCGCGCGAACATCAGGTGCGGCGCGTTGGTCATGCTCTCCATGCCGCCGGCGACCATCACGCTGGCGCTGCCGGCGGCCAGCATGTCGTGCGCGAACATCATCGCGCGCATGCCGCTGCCGCACATCTTGGTCAAGGTGACGGCGCCGGTGCTGTCGGGCAGCCCGGCCCTGCGCATGGCCTGCCGCGCGGGCGCCTGGCCCTGGCCGGCCATCAGGCAGTTGCCCAGCAGCACTTCGTCGATGCTGTCGCCGGGCACACCGGCGCGTTCGACGGCGGCCTTCACGGCCACGGCGCCCAGTTCCCAGGCGGCGAGCGAGGAAAAGTCGCCCAGCAGGCCACCGATGGGCGTGCGGGCGGCGGAGACGATGACGATGGGGTCCTGCATGACGGGCTCCGGCAGCTACGAAGTCCCCGATCATGCCAGCGGCGTGCAACCGCCCATGTCTGCCGGCCGGCATCAGAAGGTCAGCAGATCTCCGCCCAGGGTGAGGCTCAGCAGGGCTGCCGCTTCATCCCCTGCGCCCGTGGTCTTCACACGCTTACCGTAGCGAAGCACGAGCCACGAATCCTTTCGGAATCGGTAATCCACCCCCAAGGCATGCTTCATCGTGCGTTCGCCAGCCAGGGCCTGCTTGAGCTTGTTGTTGCTGGCTTCGGCCATCAGACGCCACGACTCGGTGCCGATGGCCAGGCGGCCCACCAGGAGCGACGAGTTCTGCCTTTGAACCGAGCCGGTGGCCAAGGAACCGAGCACCGCTTCCTTGCGGGTGCTTCGCGCGGCCAGCGTCACGGCCCAGCCCGACAAGATCGTTTCCGCACCGCCCGCCGCTGCCCCGGCCTTCCCCTTCTGGAGTGGACCGCCATAGGTCACGCCCAGTGCCAGCACGTCGCCGGTGCGCACCGATGAGCCGCCGGCCGCGGGCTGAGCGTCGCCGGTGCCATAGGCCAGCGACCAGCGAGGCGCAAACCACTTGTTGCGGGCGTTGGCATAGACCTTTTCGACGCAGGTCTTGTAGGTCGCCGTGGCTGCTGTCTGCAGCAAATCGCCTTGCAGGCCGGTTTCGAGGCCGGGGCCGGCGTCGCCTTGGGCGGTTGCACTGGCCGCCGCTCCCGCAGAGGCCGCCTTGTCTTTGGCCTCGGCCTGCGCTGTGTCGATGTCGGTGAAGAACTTGGCCAGGCACGAATCGGGCACGGCCACGCCCTTCTTCCCACCTTCGTCGGCTTGCCGCAGGCTGGCGCTGGCTCGCTGGTAGATGGGGTCGTCGTCGGCATCGAAGTACGCGCTGGTGGCCAGCGCGAAGGCCCGGCGCCGGTAATCCTGGCCGTCGACTTCCGAGTTGCCCTGCGCACCGCTGATGTTGACGCCGGCCAGGATGCGCCAGCCGACGTGTTTCACGTACTGGGTCATCAGGTCGATGCGTGGCAGCGGGTTGCGCACCTTGGCTGGCGAGATCACAAAGCCGCCACCTCGCCCGTCCTTGCTGAAGGGGCTGAGCATCACCGCAAAGTCCTTGCTGTCTTCGACCACCGTCAGCGGCGTTGTGCCGACGCCTGCGAGGGCTGCCGCCGAGACACTGGCCGTGCCCTGGTCTGCCAGAAAGCCCTTCAGGGTCTCGCCATCCGATCCGCTGACCTTCTTGATCAACTCGACCGGATCGACCTTTTCAGAAGCGGGTTGGGCTTGCGCGGCCCCCACCAAAGAGAGGACCAGCATCGCGCAAGTGAAGTGCAATCGGAGAAGCTTCATGGTGCACCTCATGTCACGGTCAGGTTTTCGCGGTGGATGACGGGCTCGACGTCCAGACCGGCAGTGGTGTTCACGTCGCCCGAGCGCTGCGCGAAGACATGTGTGTTCAGCGACGCCGTGTAGTCGTAAGTGCCGCTGACGGCTTCTTCGATGACGTTGACCGCCACCACCTGGTAGTTGCCAGGCGCCAGTGCAGGCAGCGTTTGCGATTCGGTCTTCTGCGCTGCATTGCCCATGAACAGCACGTGCACACGTTGCTGCTGTGGGGTGAGCGGATCCTTGAAGACTGCGATGCGCACCGTCATCTTGGCGCCGCCCGTCTTGGTGAACTTGAACTTCAAGGCTGCGCCGCTGGAGATCGTGAAAGCCATGACCCGCTCCATGTTTTCGCGTGCCATCGGCGTTCAACGGCGTTGCCCGCCTGGCTTGCAGCGAAATGCTAGGGACAGCGGGGGCGACCGAACAGACCCGCAAGCGGCAGCGAGGACCGATCTGTCCTATCGCTTGTGGATGGGACGGGTCAGCGCGTCACACCCGATGTCGCGAGCGTGAAGCGCTTGGACGCTTCATACGGGAACACATCGTGCACATGCCCGGCCTTGATGCGCTCCTTGTGGCCCTGCCAGAACGCGGCGTCCAGCAGGTCGGCGTGGTGGGCCATGAACACGTCCTTGACGGCGTTGTTGCCCAGCAGGAAGGGGCCGAAGGTCTCGGGGAACACGTCTTTGGGGCCCACGGTGTACCAGACCTCGCCGCTCATCTCTTCTTCTTCGTTGCGCGGCGTGGGCACACGGCGGAAGTTGCAGTCGGTGAGGTATTCGATTTCGTCGTAGTCGTAGAACACCACCTTGCCGTGGCGCGTGACACCGAAGTTCTTCCACAGCATGTCGCCCGGGAAGATGTTGGCCGCCACCAGGTCCTTGATGGCATTGCCGTATTCGATCACCGCGTGGGTGATGCCTTCGGGCCCGGCTTCCTGCAGATAGATGTTGAGCGGGATCATGCGCCGCTCGATGTACAGGTGCTTGATGACCAGCGTGTCGCCGCTGTCTTCCAGCAGGCTGGGGCAGTAGTGCCTGATCTCGTTGATCAGTTCTTCTTCGAAGCGGTGGCGCGGAAAGGCGACGTTGCTGTACTCCAGCGTGTCGGCCATGCGGCCGACACGGTCGTGCTGCTTCACGAGCAGGTACTTGCCCTTGATCTGCTCGCGCGTGGTGTCCTTCTGCGGCGGGTAGAAGTCCTTGATCAGCTTGAACACATACGGGAAGGACGGCAGGTCGAAGACCAGCATCACCATGCCCTTGATGCCCGGTGCGATGCGGAACTTGTCCGACGAATGGCGCTGGTGCGACAGCAGGTCGCGGTAGAACAGGTTCTTGCCGTGTTTCTGCAGGCCCAGCGCGTTGTACAGCTCGGCGCGTGGTTTGCGTGGCATCAGACCACGCAGGAAGTGAACGTAGGCCGACGGGATCTCCATGTCCACCATGAAGTAGGCCCGTGCATAGCTGAAGATCATCAGCAGTTCGTCTTCGCCGAACAGCGCTGCGTCCACGAACAGCTTTCCCTTGGCCCCGTGCAGGATGGGCAAGGCCACCGGCGTCTCGTTGAAGCCATTGATGATCTTGCCCACCAGGTAGGCGCCCTTGTTGCGGTAGAACAGGCTGGACAGCACCTGGATCTGGAAGTTGGCGCGCGGCCTGAAGCCACCCAGTTCGGCCAGCATGGCCTGTACGATGTGGTCGACATCGCGGTCCAGGTCCTCGAAGTCAGGCGCCAGCTGGAAGTTGGTGACGATGCGCTTCCAGGTTTCGTGCAGCGTGTCCTTGGTCGGGTAGTAGGCGCGGTAGGTGGGCTTGGAGCCGGGTTCGTCGTTTTCGATGTACTCGGTGCTGACAGCCGGCCGCACGAAGATGAAGTCGTTCTTGAAGTAGCTGCGGTGCAGCAGCTTGGCCGTGACGCTGTTGAAAAAGGTCTCGGCCAGTTCGGGCTGGTGGTGGTCCACCAGCAGGCCGATGTAGTGCAGCTTGGCCTGCTGCCAGGTGTCCATCGACAGGCCGTCGATGTTGAATGCCTGGCGCAAACGCAACACCGCTTCGTTGACCCGCTGGTCGTAGAACTCGATGCGCTGCGCCTGGGCCAGCTGCTGGCCGTGCCAGTCGGCCCGCTCGAAACGCTGTTTCGCGGAACAGGCGGTAGTGGCGGTTGAAACCGTCGATCAGCGCCTGGGCGATGTCGAAGGCGCTGCGGTCGGTGAGCTTTTGCGGAAACATGGCCGTTCAACGCACCAGGCAGGGCCGCTTGGGGTCGAAGCGCCAGCCGGGCACCAGGTGCTGCATGGCCACACCGTCGTCGCGTGCGCCCAGGCCGTGCTGCAGGTATAGCTGGTGCGCGGCCTGCACCTGGTCCATGTCCAGCTCAACGCCCAGGCCCGGTTTTTTGGGCACCTGCACCAGGCCGGCTTCGATCTTCAACGGTTGCTTGGTCAGGCGCTGGCCATCCTGCCAGATCCAGTGTGTGTCGATCGCCGTGACACGCCCCGGCGCTGCCGCCGCCACGTGCGTGAACATGGCCAGCGAGATGTCGAAGTGGTTGTTGCTGTGCGAGCCCCAGGTCAGTCCCCAGTCGCGGCAGGTCTGCGCCACCCGCACGCTGCCGGCCAAGGTCCAGAAATGCGGGTCGGCCAGCGGGATGTCCACCGCCTGCAAAGACAGCGCATGCACCAGCTGCTGCCAGTCGGTGGGTGGGCAGGCCGGTGGCGCGGCGGAATTCGGCCATCACCTCGCGGCCCGAAAAGCCGCCTTCGGCACCACAGGGGTCTTCGGCATAGGCCAGCACACCGTGCAGGTCGCGCAGCACCCGCACCGCGTCTTTCAGCAGCCAGCCGCCGTTGGGGTCGAGCGTGATGCGGGCCTGCGGGAAACGTTCGTGCAGCGCACGGATGGCGTCCACCTCGGCTTCGGGCGCCAGCACACCGCCCTTGAGCTTGAAGTCTTCGAAGCCGTAGCGGGCCTGCGCCGCTTCGGCCAGGCGCACCACGGCCTCGGGTGTCAGCGCTTCCTGGTGGCGCAGGCGCAGCCAGTCGTCACCGGCTTCGGGCTCGCTGGCCGCGTCCACATAGGGCATGCCGGTCTTGCGCTGGTCGCCCACGTAGAACAGGTAACCCAGCATGCGCACCGCGTCGCGCTGCTGCCCTTCGCCCAGCAGCGCGGCCACCGGCACGCCCAGGTGCTGGCCCTGCAGGTCCAGCAGCGCCGCTTCGATGGCGGTGACGGCGTGGATGGTGGTGCGCAGGTCGAAGGTCTGCTGCCCGCGCCCGCCGACGTCGCGGTCGGCAAAGGCCTGGCGCACGCGGTCCAGCACGGCATGCAGCTCGCCGATGCTGCGGCCTTCGACCAGCGGGCGCGAGTCCTCCAGGGTCTGACGGATGGCTTCTCCACCCGGCACTTCGCCCACGCCGACATGGCCCGCGCTGTCGGTGGCGATGACGAGGTTGCGCGTGAAAAACGGCGCATGGGCACCCGACAGGTTGAGCAGCATGCCGTCGCGCCCGGCGACCGGGATCACGCGCAGTTGGCGGACGATGGGGGTGGTGGACATGGTTGGCCTCTTGAAATGGCTTGCGAATGCGGGTGGGCACTCAGGCGGCAGGCCGCGCTAGACCCCGCCTGGCCCGAACTGCGTGTCCGCATCGTCGGCCAGTTCGTCGGCCGCATTGCCCGGCACCACGTCGCTGCGCGGGTAGCGTTTCAGCGCGGCGGCAAACACGTCCACGACCACATCGGGCCGGTCCATCGTGACGTTCAGGTTTTTCAGCAGCCCGTCTTTCAAGCCGTAGACCCAGCCATGCACGGCCACCGGCTGGCCACGCGCCCAGGCGTCCTGCAGCACGGTGGACAGCGCCACATTGCCCACCTGTTCGATGACGTTCATCTCGCACAGGATGTCTTCCTGCTCGTCAGGCGGCAGGTGGTCCAGCCGCTTGCGGTGGCGCAGGCGCACGTCCTGCACATGGCGCAGCCAGTTGTCGGCCAGGCCGACGCGGATGCCACGCATGGCCGCGCGCACACCGGCGCAGCCGTAGTGGCCGACGACGATGATGTGCTTGACCTTCAGGTGCTCGACCGCAAACTGGATGGTGCTCAGCGCGTTCAGGTCGCTGTGCACCACCACGTTGGCGACGTTGCGGTGCACGAACACCTCGCCCGGGTCCAGGCCGGTGATTTCGTTGGCCGGCACGCGGCTGTCGGCGCAGCCTATCCACATGTAGCGCGGCGTCTGCTGCTGCGCCAGGCGGGTGAAAAAACCCGGTTCGCATTGCTCGGTGGCCGCCGCCCAGCGGCGGTTGGCGCTGAGCAGGTTCTGCAGTTCGTCGGGGGTGTGCTCGGGTTCACTCATCCCGCGAGTTTAGGCAGCCGGCAGCCCATGCGGGCCGCCGACCCTGAAACTGCTCAAGGTTGCACGCTGACCGTCGCACCCGGTATGGGCAGGCCCGAGGCACTGACAGCGGTCGCCGGTGCCGCGGCACTGCGGGCTTGGACCGCGGTGAGCCGGATCTCATAGGTCACTGGCGGCGGCGGTGGTGGCGTCACGGGTGGGGTCACGGGCGGCGTCACAGGCGGCGTCACGGGCGGTGGTGCGGAAGTTGGCGGCTCCGCCGGGTCGGCGCTGCCGCCGCCACCGCAGGCGGCCAGCATCAGCAGGCCCACCGCAGCCCAGGCCAGGCGCTTGCGCCGGCGCGCCTGCTCGGCTGGGACCAGGGTGTCGCCACTGCCGGGCTCGTCATGGCTGGCCTGGCGCCGGGCACAGGGCCAGGCCATGAGCCCCAGCATCGCCAGCGCCGTGCCCCCCAGCCCCCACACCGCCGCGGTGGTCACCGTGGCCGCCACGTCGCCCACCACCAGCAGGTGCAGGGGTGCGGCCACCGCCAGCGGGCTTGCCAAGGTGATGGTGAGGTTGCCGTTGTCGTTGCTGAACTTGCCGCTGCCCAGCAGCGGCTCGCCGGCATCGACGCGGCCATTGGCATTGCTGTCGGCATGCACACGCAGCTCGGTCAGATCCAGGTCGTCGCGGCCGGTGCCGCTGGCCTGCAGGGTCAGGGACGTCACTTCCACCGTGCCATCGGCGGGTGTCAGCCGGGCTTGCAGCCACGGCAGGTTGCTGCTGCCCTTGATCTCGGTGCGGCTCAATGGCGGCGCATCGCCCAGCGTGACGGACAGACTGGGTGTGGGCGGCGGCGGGGCCACGCTGGGCACGATGCCCATTCTCACAACCTCGTGGCTCTGGACCTTGAAGGTGCAGGAATTCACGGCCAGGCAGCCGAGCCGGCCGCTGAAGCGGGGCTGGAAGCCGGCGGGCACCTGGGCGGTGATCGTCAGGTCGGTGCCATGCTGGATCCAGCCTTCGCAGTAGTCCAGCGACGTGAAGGCGCGCCGGCAGGTGAGCGTCGCACCCTGGATTTCATAGGTCTGCGTGCCAATGGTGCTGACATCCACCTCCACGCGCACCGGGCAGTCGTCGATGCGGAAGACCATGGTGTGGATGACCGAGCCACCGGCCGGCACGTCCAGCGTGTCTTCGGTGTTGACGTGGATCTTGTTGCAACCCACGGTGCCGGTGGAGACCACGCCGGTCTGGTTGCCGTTGGTGATCTTGTACTTGCCGGCCGGTACCTTGCCGTCGGGCACCACCAGGTCCCAGTACTTGGCCGGGTTCTCCAGAAACGTCAGGCGCGGGCCGTTCACCCAGCCACCGTAGGGCGTGGTGGACGTGCCGGGCAGATAGGCGATCCTCAGGTCCACCTCGCCAGTGCGCACCCGCACGTTCAGTTCCAGCGGGCCGTCGATGCACTGGAGCTGCGGCACGGTGCTGCGCACACCCTTGCAGGTTTCGCTGATCACTTCATAGCGCTGCGCGTCCCAACCCGACACCGTCACCGACCAGGTGGAGGCCCCTGCCGGCACACCCGAGCACGGCGAGCACAGCAGCCGCCCGTCGGCGGCCCGGGCTTCCACGAAGAGGAAGATGCTGATCTCATTGAAGTACTGCGGCTGGTAGGTGGGGCGAGGCCCCTCGGTCGAAAAGAAGCTGATCCTGCCGCCGCTTTGCACTTGTGCCGCGGCGTGCGGTGCGTGGGCGGCCAGCAGGGCCAGCAGCGCGAGCAGCAGCACGCGGGCGAAGGTCAGCAAGGAGTGGGGGCGCATGGTGGGCTCCATCGGTGGGCGGTGCATCGGGTGGGCGCTTCAGCGCAGGCCAGGGTTCGACAAGGCGTCTGGCGTGGCCGGGCAAGGCGTGCCCTGGGCCACAAAACGCGCCAGCTCGAAGGGGCTGTCGAACTCGTGCACATGGGCGTCGGCGCTGACCAGTCGCGCGTGCCAGGGCGCCGCCGGGGGCGCCCACAGGCTGAGCAGCATCACGCACGAGGGCCTGGCGCTGGGATCTGCAGTGGGCTGCGGGCTCATCGGGGTTCCTCTTGTGCCGTGGCCACGGTGGCCACAGCGCGAAGATGCTCCGGCGCCGTTGCGACGGCGTTGCGGCGCCGTTGCGGCGCGCCCGCTCAGCGGGCCTGCTGCAGGAACGCCGCCTGTTGCGCGGGGTGCGCGTGCAGCGATTGCGCCAGCGCGGCCACGAAGGCCGCGTGAGCCTGCGCCAGGCCGTCCGGCGCCCCGGCCAGGCCCTGCGCCACCGCCTGCGCCAGCGCGCGGTGCAGCTGCAAGGTGGCCGGCGCAAACGCGGCCGGCGCGGACAGCACCTGCACCGCGGTGGCCACGGTGTCGGGCTGCCAGCCGCGCGTCACACCCTCTGCCCGCAGCGCCAGCGCCAGCGCGCGGGTGCGCATCTCGTCGTTCATGCCGTCGGCGCCGGGTGCCGGCAGCAGCGCCAGCGCGCTGTCGGCCTGCCCTTGGGCCAGGCGCAGCTCGGCCAGCGCCAGGGCGTGGCGCGCGCGCACGCGCACGTCGGCGATCTCCGATGCCGGCGGCGCCAGCGCCAGCGCCGCGGCCGCGCCCGCCACGTCACCCTGCGACAGCTCGAACTGCGCCACCGAGATCCAGTGCTCCGACGCCATGTACTGCAGCTCCTGCAGCATGGCCGGTGTGAGGCGGCCGAGCGCGCGCCGTGCCAGGTGGGTTTCGCCCAGCAGCCCCAGCAGCTCCAGCGTCGGCAGGCAGGCTGCGCACAAGGGCTGCGCCGCGGTTTGTGCAAGGCCGTAGGCCAGCGCCGCCTGCGTGTGCTGCCAGGCCGCGCCCCAGCGGCCCAGCGCGACCATGGTATCGACGAAGGCCAGTTGGTACATCAGGCGCAGGTCACCCTCGGGCAGCGGCGGCTGCAGCTGCCAGCCCTGCTGCGCCACCACCAGCGCCTGTTCGTGCCGGCTCTGCGCCTGGTGCACGAGCGCCAGGTTGTAGAGCGTCATGCGCTGGCGGTACACCGAGCCACGCTGGGCGAAGCTCTGCGCGGCCTGCTCCAGATCGGCCTGCGCTCGGGCGTGGTCGCCGTCGATCAGCCAGGTGAGGCCGCTGCGCAAGCGGGCACGTGCTGCGGTCTCATCGCTGCCGCTGGTATGGGCCAGCTGCAGCAGGCGCACGACCTGCTCACGCACGGCGGCTGTGCGGCCGGCGCTGAATTCGACCGCGGTGAGGCACTCGAGCAGATCGCTGCAGGTGGCCACCGGCAAGCCCGCCAGCGCCAGCGCCGCGGAGCAAACGGCGCGGGCTTCTTCGAGCCGGCCCAGCGCGTGCAGCGCGTGGCTGCGGATGGTGGCCTGCCGCCCCTGTGCCGCTGTTGTCTGCGCTGCGGGGATGCGGTCCAGCAGTGCCAGTGCCGCCTCGGCGCGGTTGCCGAAGGCCAGGTTGTCGGCCACCGCGTACAGCGCGGCGGCCTGGTCTTCAGGCGCCAGGCCACTGCCCTCGGCCGCCAGCGCCTGCATCGCATCGCCGTGGGCGAGCATGGCTTCGGCGTTGCAGCCCAGCCGGGCACCCAGCATCAAGCCTTCGTGCGCCCGCAGCGCCTGCTGCGGCGTGGCGCCGTCGGCCAGGGCCTGCTGCCAGTGCGCCATGGCCTCGGGCAGCGCGTGCAGGTGCTGTGCCTGCTCGGCCGCCGCCAGCCGATGCGGCACCGCGCGGCGCGGCTCGCCGCTGGCCTCGAAGTGCGCCGCGATCACCGCGGCCGGCGCGCCGGCGGCTTCGGCGCCGAGTGCCAGGCGGCGGTGGATCAGGCGCCTGCGCTCGGGGCCGAGCGCGGCGTCGAGCGCCTGCTGCACGAGGTCGTGCGCGAAGGCGTAGCCGCCGCTGCCGTGTTCGCGCAGCAGCCCGGCCTGTACCGCTCGCTCGATGGCGAGCACCACCTCGATCTCGGACATGGCGCAGGCCGGCGCCAGCAGCGCCGGCGAAAAGGGCTCGGCCGCGAGTGCTGCCGCCTCGAGCACACGCCCGTCTGCCGCGCCCAGCCGCGCCACGCGCGCAAGCACCGCTTCGCGCACGGTGGCGGGCATGGGCAGCTCGCGGTAGTCGCGCGTGTCGTCGTCGTACGGGGTGCGCCACAGGCCGTCGCTGCCCACCGTGAGCGCGCCGGTTTCCGCCAGGTGCCGCAGCGTCTGCGCCAGGAAAAAAGGGTTGCCTTCGGTGGCCGCCTGCAGCCGCGCCGCAAAACGTGCGGGGTCGCTTGCGCCCGACAGGCGCCGCACGAGCTCGAACACCTGCTGCGCGGGCAGCGGCTGCAGCCGCAGGTGCAGGGTGTGACCCGCATCGCGCAAGGCCTGCACCGCGCCAGCGCCCGGCGCTTCGGCGACCGGGCGCAGCAGCGCGATCACCCGCGTGCCGCCGCTGGCCGCGGTGGCGCCGCGCTGCACCACATAGGCCATGACGGCGTTGCTGGCGGCGTCTGCCAGGTGCCAGTCGTCCAGCAGCACGGCGTCGAAGCTGTCGGCGCACAGCGCCTGCCAGCCCGCGGCGCAGGCCTCGAAGAAGCGGCTGCGTTCTTCGTCGGACCGCATCGGCGCCGGCGCCGCGCCGCTGCCGGCCAGTTCAGGCACCAGGCGCGCGAGTTCGTCGCAGGCCCAGCCCGGCAGTGCGGCCAGGCTTGCACGGGTGAGCGCGGGGCCGGCCAGCGCACGCAGCACACGCGTCCACGACGCGTAGGGCACGCCGGTGTCGCTGCTGCGGCAGCGCGCCAGCGCGCAGCTGCCATGCGCGGCGGCGAAGTCCAGCGCCAGGCGCGTCTTGCCGACGCCGCCTTCACCTTCGATGAGGATGGTGTGGCCGGCGCGCCAGGCGGCCTCCAGGGCCACCACCTCGGCATCGCGGCCGACAAAGGGCAGTGGATCGGGCAGCCAGGCCGCCCGTGACAGCAGCGCCGGCGCGGGAACGGCCCCGTGCGCACCCGCCTCAGCAGGCGCGGCAGCGGCCTGCCGCAAACCCACGCTTCGCGCCGCAGCCAGCAGCGCTTCGGTCTGCGCCGAAGGCACCAGGCCCAGTTCCTTGTGCAGCAGCGTGCGGCAGCGCTGGTACTGCGCCAGGGCTTCTTCGCGCCGGCCGGCCGCCAGGTGCAGGCCGATCACGGCCTGGTGGTGCTGTTCCTGCAGCGGGTCGTCGGCCAGCAGGCGCTGCCAGTGCAAGAGGGCCTGCGCGGGTTCGGCCGGTTCAGCCTGGGCCTGCAGCACCTGGCGCCACAGGCCATGCACACGCACACGTTCAGCGTCGAGCCAGCTGTCGAAGGCCGGTGCTTCACCCGCAACCAGTCCGTCGGCCAGCTCTCCGTGCCACAGGCCCATCGCGGCATCGGCGTCACCGGCCCGCCAGGCGGCCTCGAAGCGGGCCAGGTCCACCTGCACCGCCGGCTGCAGCGCCAGCCGGTCGTCGGCCACCTGCACCAGGTCCGGCAAGCCCGCTTCGCGCAGCCGTGCCAGTTCGCGGCGCAGGTTGCGGCGCGCGGTGCTTTCATCGAGTGCCGGCCACAGCAGGCTGGCCAGGCGGGCACGTGGCATCGCGCCCTGGCAGGCCAGCAGCAGCAGCAGGCACCAGGTCTTCTTGATCGTCAGCCGCACCGGCTGGCCGTCTTGCTGCAGCTCGGGCTGGCCCAGCAGGTTCAGCAGCAGCACGTTCAGTCGGGCTGGAAACGGATGCGGGCCTGCAGGGCCACGACGGCGGCCTGCAGTTCCTTCAGCCCCTGCGGGCCGGCGCCTTCGCGGCTGAAGACCTGTTTGTCCTGGCCACCACGTGTGATGCGCAGCGTGGTCCACGCGCCGTCTTGCACGCTGTTGTCGGCGTATTCGTCCTGCCAGCCGAAAAAACCTTGCGCCACGGCCAGGCGGGCCAGGGCGTCGAAGTCCGGCAGTGGCAGCGTGCCCCGGCTCAGGCGGTCCTGCGTGCGGTGCCGCGCCTTGCCGGTGACGGTGTGCTGCGCAGTGCCGTCACGCTGCAGCACCAGCAGCTTGCCGCTGGCGCAGCCGAAGCAGTCGCTCTCGAGCACGATGTGCGTGATGCCGTGGCCCGCCGAGGCGGTGTCGGCAGCAGCGGCTGGCACACGGCCTGCCGCGCAGGCGCTCAGCGCAGCGGCAGTTGCAGACACGAGCAGCGCGCTTCGCAGTCTGCGCATCAGCGATGGCTCAAGACCCTTGCACGGCACGAAGGCACCCCCCGGGGCCGCTGTGGCCCATCTGGTGCAAGGGATCGTACACATTGCCCGCAGGCACGCTGCAGCTGTAGTCTGGCCCGCGCCAGCGCGCGGCCCACAAGGCCGCCAGCCGCTGCACCCCGGGCACCGAGCACGTTTCCTGCTCGTCTGCACGACTTCCAAGAACCTGATGAGGAGCTCCCGCATGAACCCGCGTTGTTCGCAGACTGCACCCCCGGCCTTCACACCACCCCCGCAGTCAGGGGGGGCAGGCCCAACCGTCGGCACACGCTGGCGACGGGGGCTGGTGGCCTGGGCGATGCTCGCCTGCACCGTGGCCATGTGGGCACCGAGCGTGCACGCACAAGCCAGCACACGCGCCACCGCCGGCAACGCGGCTGCCGCGCATCCCAGCACCGCCTTCTGGCGCGACGCGGGTGCGCAATTGGCCGCCACGTCCAGCCGCGGCACCGCGCCGGTGGTGCGCGCTTCACGTCTGCGCGCCCTCACGCTGGACCGCCTGAGCCTGTCGGCCCAGCTGGCCTCGGCCCCGATGGAAGGCAGCAGCGCCGCACGGCAGACCCCGCTGGTGATGGCGCTGCCCAGCCCCGACGGCAGCTTCCAGCGTTTCCAGATCGTCGAGTCGCCGATCATGGAAGCCGGCCTGGCGGCACGCCACCCGCACATCAAGACCTATGCCGGCCGTGGTGTCGACGACCGTTCGGCCACGCTGCGCATGGACATCTCGCAGCTGGGCCTGCATGCGTCGGTGCGGTCCACCGCCGGCGCCTGGTACATCGACCCCTACTACCACCTGGACGACAGCGTCTACGCCAGCTACTGGCGGCGCGACACGGTCCGGCCGCGGGTGTCCTTTGCCGAGCCTTTCATCGGCCAGGCGCAGCTGGACCTGCAGCGCGGCCGCTACCGCGCCGCCGACCTGGTGCAGGTGCGGGGCGTGGGCTTCGTGCCCGGCGCGCAGGTGACGATCACGGTGCGCAACCCCGAGACCGATGCCAGCGTGCGCCAGACGCTGTTTGCCAGCGCCGGCCCCGACGGCACGCTGTCGACCACGCTGACGGCCGAGCCCTACAAGAACCTGGGGTCCTACGAAATCAGCGCCAGCGACGGCCGCAGCACGGCCACCGCGATGTACCACGTGGTGGGTGACCGCGAACCTCTGATGGCGTCAGTGGGCAACGAGTTGCGCATCTACCGCCTGGCGCTGCTGACCGACCCCGCCTACGCCGCCTATTTCGGCGGGCCGGCCAACGTGACGGCGGCCAAGGTCGCGCTGGTCAACCGCGTGACGCAGATCTACGAAGACGAAACCTCGATCCGCATGGTGCTGATCGCCGGCAACGACGCGCTCAACCTGGACACCGCGGCACAGTTCTCGGGTGCCAACGGGCCCTGCGGCGGCACCGCCTGCTACCCCAGCGCCAGCGTCAGCTGCAGCGGCGCCACACTGACCCGCACACGCATCGTCATCGGCCTGCTGGCCGGCGCCAGCAACTTCGACATCGGCCACATCGCGGTGGGCGCGGGCGGCGGCGGCGTGGCCAGCCTGGGTGTGGTGGGTGGCAACAACAAGGCCCAAGGCTGCACCGGCCTGCCCACACCGGTGGGCGATGTGTTTGCGGTCGACTACGTAGCCCACGAGATGGGCCACCAGTTTGCCGGCAACCACACCTTCAACGGCACCGTGGGCAGCTGCTCGGGTGGCAACCGCAGTGCCAACAACTCGGTCGAACCGGGCAGCGGTTCGTCGATCATGGCCTATGCCGGCATCTGCAGCAGCGACAACCTGCAGAGCAACAGCGACCCCTACTGGTCGCAGCGCAGCTTCGACGAGATCGTGACCCTGACCTCGTCGGCCGAAAGCAACATCAGCGAAGTGCAGCAGGCCGCCTTGACCGGCTTCACGGCCAACGGCCAGCAGTTCGTGCTGCGCTACAACGGCGCCGACTCGGCGCCCATCGTGCGTGGCACCAACTTCACCACGGCCGGCATCCAGGCCGCGGTGCAAGGCATCGCCGGCTGGCCGGCGGGTGCCACCGCCTCCGTCAGCACGCTCACCGACACCGGCTTCACGGTCAGCTTCGGCGGCACCTTGGCGGGTGTGAACGCCAGCGAATTGCAGCTGCTGGGCTGCACCGGCGGCTGCAGCGGCTATGTCGGCGAAATCGCCAAGGGCGGCGCCACCACACGCCGCGGCGGCAGCGTGGTGGCCACCGGCAACACGGCACCGGTCGTCAGCGCGCCGGCCGAGTTCACCATCCCCGTGCGCACGCCTTTTGCCTTGAGCGGCAGTGCCACCGACAGCGACGGCGATGCCCTGACCTACATGTGGGAGCAGACCGACCGCGGCGGCACCAGCGGCACCAGCCTGATCAACAACACCAAGCTCAACGGCCCGCTCTTCCGCCAGTTCGGCACCCGACAGGTGGTCAGCGACGCGACGCTGTACGCGCCGCCAGGGCAGAACGCCACCACCGGCAACCCGACGCGGGTGTTCCCCGACCTGCCGCAGCTGCTGATCAACAACACCAATGCAGAAACCGGCAGCTGCCCCACGGTGTCGGGCTCACCCACAGCAGCGCAGACCGACTGTTATTCCGAGTTCCTGCCGACGGCCGCCTACGTCGGTGTTGCCGGTGTCAACGCCAGCCCCGCAGCGCTGAACTTCAAGCTCACGGCACGCGACGGCCGCGGCGGCGTGAACAGCGCCACCACGCGGCTGGTGCTGGCCCCGGCGGCGGGGCCCTTCGTGGTGACCGCACCCAACACGGCGGTTTCATTCGACGCTGGCTCCAACCAGCTCGTGACCTGGAGCGTGGCCAACACCAACGCCGCACCGGTGAACACAGCCAACGTGAAGATCACGCTGTCGCTGGACGGTGGCAACAGCTACCCGCTGGTGCTGGCCGCCAGCACCGCCAACAACGGCAGCCGCACGGTGAAGCTGCCCAACGTGGGCAGCACACAGGCGCGGGTGAAGGTCGAGGCGCTGGGCAATGTGTTTTTCGACGTGTCCAACGCCAACTTCACGATCGTCCTGAACGGCGACCTGAACGGCGACAACGCGGTCGATTGCACCGACCTGGAAATCGTGCGTGCTTCCTTCGGCCTTTCGCCCGGCCAGCCGGGTTACGACCCGCGTGCCGACGTCAACGGCGACGGCGTCGTCAACGCCGCCGACTCGGCCTTCGTGGCCGCTCGGCTGACCATCCGCAACCGCTGCGCGCGCGAGTAGGCCACACCCGCCGGCCATGAAAGAGGGGCCTGCTGCACGCGGTGCAGCAGGCCCCTGCTCTTTGGGGCGCGGCGCCTACATCGTCTCGGCAAACAGCTCGCGGCCGATCAGCATGCGGCGGATTTCCGAGGTGCCGGCGCCGATTTCGTAGAGCTTGGCGTCGCGCCACAAACGGCCCAGCGGGTATTCGTTGATGTAGCCGTTGCCGCCGAAGATCTGGATGCCTTCACCGGCCATCCAGGTGGCCTTTTCGGCGCACCACAGGATGACGCTGGCGCAGTCCTTGCGCACCTGGCGCACGTGTTCGCTGCCCAGCAGGTCCAGGTTCTTGCCCACCGTGTAGCAGAAGGCACGCCCGGCCTGCAGCACGGTGTACATGTCGGCCACCTTGCCCTGGATGAGCTGGAATTCGCCGATCGATTGGCCGAACTGCTTTCTGTCATGGGTGTAGGGCACCACGTTGTCCATCACCGCCTGCATGATGCCGATGGGGCCGGCGGCGAGCACCGCACGTTCGTAGTCCAGCCCGCTCATCAGCACCCTGGCGCCACCGTTCAGGTGGCCCAGGATGTTGGCCGCCGGCACCTCGACGTTGTTGAACACCATCTCGCCAGTGTGGCTGCCGCGCATGCCCAGCTTGTCGAGCTTCTGCGCGGTGGAAAAGCCCTTCATGCCCTTTTCGACGATGAAGGCCGTCACGCCCCGGGCGCCGAGCTCGGGTTCGGTCTTGGCGTAGACCACCATCGTGTCGGCGTCGGGGCCGTTGGTGATCCACATCTTGGTGCCGTTGAGCACGTAGACCCCGTCCTTTTCGACGGCCTTCAGCTTCATGCTGATGACGTCGCTGCCGGCACCGGGTTCGCTCATCGCCAGCGCGCCCACGTGTTCGCCGCTGATCAGCTTGGGCAGGTACTTCTGCTTCTGCGCGTCGGTGCCGTTGCGCTTGAGCTGGTTCACGCACAGGTTGCTGTGCGCGCCGTAGCTCAGCCCCACCGATGCCGACGCGCGGCTGATTTCTTCCATCGCGATCATGTGCGCCAGGTAGCCCATGTTCGCGCCACCGAACTCCTCGGGCACGGTGATGCCCAGCACACCCAGTTCGCCCATCTTGCGCCACAGGTCCATCGGGAACTGGTCGCTCTGGTCGATTTCCGCTGCACGCGGTGCGATTTCGGCCTGGCAGAAATCGCGCACCGCATCGCGCAGCGCGTCGATGTCTTCACCGAGCTGGAAGTTGAGGCCGGGCAGGTTCATGGTTTGGGTCTCCTGAGGGTTCGTTTCCTGGCGGCGCCACGCGCCAGCAGGGTCTTGCAGCGTTCTTCGTGCTGCGAAATTTCGGCCAGCGTGATCTCGATGTCTTCGCGCTGCTGCTCCAGCTGGCGCCGGTGTTCGCCCAGCACACCCAGAAACGCGGTCAGCTGCGAGGTGGTGTCCGACGGCGAGTCGTACATGTCCACCAGCTGCTTGATCTCCAGCAGGCTCAGGCCCAGGCGCTTGCCGCGCAGCGTGAGCTTCAGCCGTGTGCGGTCACGCTGCGTGTAGACCCGGTTGCGGCCGGCGCGCAGCGGCGTCAGCAGGCCCACGTCTTCGTAGAAGCGGATGGCACGTGCGGTGATGTCGAACTCGGCCGCCAGCTGGGTGATGCTGAAGCTCGGCGGGTGGCTCGAAGCGGGCGGACGCACGGCGGTGGGCATGGTTAGACTGACGTTGACGTAAACGTAAACCGGATCCGCAAATATACCCATGGCCACGCCCCGCATGACCGAGCAGGAACGCGCCCTGCACTACCCGCTGGGCGACACCTTGCCGGCTCCGGGCCACACCGTGGAAGTGGCGCCCGGTGTGCGCTGGCTGCGCATGGGCCTGCCCTTTGCGCTGGACCACATCAACCTGTGGCTGCTGCGTGATGTGCAGGACGGCACCGAAGGCTGGTCCATCGTCGACTGCGGCATCGACAACGCCACCACCCGCGCCCACTGGGAACAGGTCTTCGCCGAAGCGCTGCAGGGCCTGCCGGTGCTGCGTGTGATCGTGACCCACATGCACCCCGACCACATGGGCCTGGCGCACTGGTTGTGCAGACGCTGGTCGACCGACACACGCGACTGCCGCCTGTGGATCAGCGCCACCGACTGGAACGCCGCACGGGTGGCCAGCGCCGCCGACACGGCCTTCGGCGGCGAAGGCGCGGCACGCTTCTTTGCGCGCCATGGCCTGACCGACCCTGCCGCGCTGGACCAGGTGCGCCAGCGCACCGGCTACTACGCCAGCCTGGTGCCCCAGGTGCCGCGCCAGTACCGGCGCTTGCTGGACGGCATGGTGCTCGACATCCAGGGCCGGCCGTGGCACTGCATCGTGGGTTACGGCCACGCACCCGAACACATCGCGCTGCGCTGCCCGGGGCTGAACGTGCTGATCTCGGGTGACATGGTGCTGCCGCGCATCAGCACCAACGTCAGCGTCATCGACCTGGAACCCGAGGGCAACCCGCTGCCGCTGTACCTGGCGTCGATCGCGCAGATGAAACAGCTGCCCGCCGACACCTTGGTGCTGCCTTCACATGGCAAGCCCTTCACCGGTCTGCACACGCGCATCGACCAGCTGCACCAGCACCACGAAGAACGTTACGCCGACGTGCTGGCCGCCTGCGCGCAACAGCCCGGCAGTGCGGCCGACATGCTGCCGGTGCTGTTCAAGCGCACGCTGGACCTGCACCAGACCACTTTTGCGATGGGCGAGGCCGTGGCGCATCTGCATGCGCTGGTGGGCAGCGGGCGCCTGCGGGCCAGCACGGGCAGCGACGGGGTCGTGCGCTTCCGGACGGTGTGAAGGCCTGCTGAGGTCTCCTGGGCCCTGCAGGGCCGTTCAATCCAGAACTGGCAGCACCTCGTGGCGCAGCGCACCGCGCGCCTCTTCGTAGCCGGGCAGCGCAGAACGCACCACGTCCCAGAAGGCCGGGCCGTGGTTCATCTCGCGCAGGTGCGCCAGCTCGTGCGTGACCACGTAGTCGATGACCGGCAGGCCGAAGTGCACCAGGCGCCAGTTCAGGCGGATGGACCCGTCGGCACTGGCGCTGCCCCAGCGTGTGGCGGCCGAGCTGAGCGACAGGCGGGTCATGCGCACACCCAGGCGCTGCGCAAACAGGCTGCAGCGTTCTTCGAAAATGCGCCGCGCCTGGCGCTGCAGCCAGCTTTGCACGGCGTCGCGGATCTGTTCGGGCTCGGCCGTCTGCGGCAGGCCCAGGTGCAGCGTCAGGCGCGGCACACCGGGCAGGGCGTCGGCGGCGGTGTCCAGCACGGCGCCGGTGGTGCGTGGGTCCAGCAGCAGGATCACCGTTTCGCCCAGGAAGGGGATCGTCGCGCCTTCGCGCCAGTCCACACGCGCGGCATCCAGCCGCGCGGCACGTTCACGCTGTTCCTGCAGCTTGCGGAGAATCCAGCCGGCCTTTTCGCGCAGCGCACTTTCGATCTCGCCCATGCCCACCCAGCGCGGTGCGCTGACGCTCAGGCCTTCCGCGGCCACCACGAAGCCAATGCTGCGGCGGCGTGAACGGCGCAGTTCGTAACCGACGCGGTGGCCGCTGAGCAGCAGTTCGCGGTGCGTGCGCGGGTGGCGGAACTCCAGCGTGTCGGTGCTGGCGGCTGCCAAGTTCGGTGGGACCGATGCAGCGGGTGTGGCAGCGGGCGGGCGGCCCGGATGCGCTGTGCTGACCGGCACAGTCGGGGCCAACGGCGGCCGGTGCAGAGGCTCGGCCGGCGGCTCTGCATCGAACAAGGACAACTGTTCGGGCGGTGTTGCAGTGGGCCGGGTCGGCATGAGGCGCGATTCTAGGGTCGCCGCGTTGGCGCTGCCGCCCGAAGGCGGCAGGCCAACACCCGCGCCGCAGCGCGCCGTCGGATCAGCGGGTGCCGCTGACTTCGACTTCCACCCGTCGATCGGGCTGCAGGCAGGCGATCAGCTTCGGTGTGGCGCGCTGGCCCGGGCAGTCCTGGGCCTGGGTGACGGGCGTGGACTCCCCCTTGCCCACCACGTTGATCTTGCTGCCGTCCAGCCCACCTGCGCTGACAAGATGGGCCTTCACGGCTTCGGCCCGCTCCACCGACAGGCGTTCGTTGTAGGCGGTCGAACCCAGGCGGTCGGTGTGGCCCTCGACGGTGATGACCTCGAACTGCGTGCCGCGGATCTCCTGCACGAACTGGTCGAGCGCTGCCTTGCCTTCGGGTCGCACACCGGATTTGTCGAAGGTGAACAGCGAGTCGGCCGAGAAGCTGACGCGCCTGCGCGGCGGCGGCGCCGGAGGGGGCGGCGGCGGGGCTTGCACCACCACGGGCGGCGGGGGCGGCGGCGGGGGCGGCGCCACGACGGGTGCCGGTGCAGGCGCGACGTACACAGGCGCCTGTGCCATGCGCGGCGCCGCTGCCGGCGCGCGACCGAAAGGAAACACCAGGCTCACCGAGTACAGATTGACGTCACCGCGGTTGCCCACCGCGTCGTTGACGCGGTAACGCTCGGCTTCGGCACGCATGAAGAACGACCGGCTGAACTCGTACTGCAGGCCCAGGCCCACCTTGGCGTTGAAGTCGCGTGCGCTGGGGTTCGGGTTCAGCACCGTGACCGCACCGCTGCCGGTGAAGCTGTCACGGGTGCTGGCGTACTGCCCACCCACACGGCCGATGGCCGACAGGCGCTCGGTCAACGGCCAGGTGCCCACCAGGTCGAGGTTCAGGCCCTGCAGCTTGATGCGGCCACTGAGCGAGCCCGCCGGGTTGGTGGTCGACGTGAAGCCGAAGTTGCCCAGATTGAAGTAACCCGCTTCGACCGCGACATGGCGGTTGAACTGGTAACCCGTGAAGATCTTGAAGCCCTTGCCACTTTCGTCGAGCGACATGTCGGTGGTGGTGAGCCCCGCGCCCAGCAGGCCGGCGGTGATGCGCGCCTGGTCGATCTCGGCCCGCGACTGGCCCAGCGACAGGCCGCCGTAGAAGTAGCCCGGTTCCTGGGCCCAGCTGGACAGGGCCAGCAGCGAGCCGAGGCCGGCGATGCCGATCGTGCGCAAGGTGGAAAAGGATGTCATCGGGTGCTTTCGGGCAGACAGGGTTTGCCTGGCGGTGCGGTGGGCGCTCACGGCGCAACGATCGTGGTGTTGACCAGCGTCACCGAAGCCGTGAGGCCGATGGCGCGCCCGATCAGCGTGGTCTGGGCCGTCTGGCCGGCGGTGGATACCGTGACGCCAGCCGGCGCGATGATCGTGCCGACCATCGTGCTGCCGTCTTCGATGCGCGCTGCGCTGCCCACTTGCCAGAAGACGTTGCGGGCCTGTGCACCGTTGATCAGGATCACACGGCGCGGCGTGGCGCCCAGGCCCACGGTCAGGGCCGATGCGCTCTGGAACACCCACACCGCATTCGGGTTGCCCTGCGCGTCCAGCGTCAGGTCGCCGCTGGTGATGGCAAAGGTGCCGCCGGCGGCGGTGTAGGTGGCCGCGGGCAAGGTCAGGCCGCCCAGCTGGCCTGCACCGGGGTCGCTGCCCGGCGGCAGCGCGGCCAGCGTGTTGTAGGCCGTCTGGGCATCGGCGCGGGCCTGCGTGGCAATGGCCGCGGTCGTGCTAGTGCCCGGTGCCGGCGGTGCGCAGTAGATGCTGCCGTTGACCACGCCGATGTTCAGTGGTGTCTCGGTGTAGACATTGGCTGCGTCGTGCAGGCCGGTGATCAGCGTGCAGGCAGCCGTCGACCCGATGTTGCCGTTGACCACCGTGTTGATGCCCTGGTTGGTGACACCGGCGTTGCCGCCGAATGCGCCGAAGGACGCGGCCGAGCGCAGGTCGACGGCAGTCACACAAGCCTGTGTGCCGGTGGTGAAGCTGGACACCCGGTCGGCGGCCAGGCTGTTGCCGGCCAGGTCCTGCACACCGGTGGGGCCCGAGACCACGGTCACGACCAGGTTGCGGCTGGGCGCAAAACCGGCGGCGGCCGTGGGCATGAAACTGGCGACACGGCTGGCGGCGTCGTAGGTCACGGCGCCGGCGACGGCCACGCCACCGTCGGTGACACGCACGGTCGTGGTGTTGATCGTGCCGGGGTTCATCGGCTCGCTGAAGGTGACGCTGACCGCGCTGCTCAGGCACACCGCAGTGCTGCCGTCCGCCGGGCTGAGGGTCAGCACCGTGGGTGCGGTGGTGTCGCCCACCGCGCCGGTGGTGAAGCTCCACACATGGTTGCCTGCGGCAGGCGCCACGGCGGTGTTGCCGGCCAGGCCGTTGCCCGCCAGGTCGGTGACGGCGCCCGTCAGCGTGGCCGTGAACAGGTTGCCTGCCGCCAGCGTGGCCGGTGTGGTTGGCGTGAACGTGGCCGTGCGTGCGCCGGCTGCATAGCTGACGGTGCCAGCCACCGCCGTGCCCAGCGTGGTGTTGGTGACGGTGAAGTTGCCGGCCGTGACCGTGGCCGGCGCCATGGCTTCACTGAAGGTGGCGGTGATCAGGGTGTTGGTGGGCACCGCCAGGGCGTCGGCGGCGGGCACGGTCAGCACCACGGAAGGCCTTGTGGTGTCGGCCAGCGGCACGGTGACGAAGCTCCACACGAAGTTGGCGCCCAGCGGGATGCCCGTGCTGTCTTGCACCGCTGTGGTGAGCGTGGCCACGCACAACGTGCTGGGCGGCAGCGCGACGGCGGGGGTCAGTGTGGCCACGCGGGTGCCGCCGTCGTAGCTGACGCTGGCCAGCACCGGTGTGCCCGCTGGGCAGGCCAGCGTGAAACTGGTCGGCGTGATGGTGGCGGCTGCCATCGGCTTGCTGAAGGTGGCCGTGACGCGGCTGTCGACGGCCACACCGGTGACGGCCGGCGTGCTGGCTGCGGGTGTGGTGGTGGCCACGGTGGGCGCCGCACCGAAGGGCGGCGTGCCCAGGATCGGGTCGAGACCACCGCTGCAACCGGCCGCGAGCAGGGTCATGCCCAGCAGGGCAGCGGTCCATCCAGCGCGGGAGGGGCTGCGCACAGTCAAAAGTTTCATGTTGTCTTTCTTGCGGCGGGCCGCAGCAGGCGCTGTGCCTGAGAGGACGCGGTTGTAGGCCGAAGCCCTGACCCGGTCCGTGCGCTGTCGCACGCTGCGGCCGGGCCCCTGCGACCGGCGGTCGCATGTGGCAAGAAAGACGGAAATCGCCGGCCCGAGCGGGCCGCAACTCAGCGCAGGATGCGCTCGGCGAGCCGCACCAGACTGCGGTCGCTGCCCGGTGGGCCCAGCAGGCTCAGGCCCAGCGGTGCACCCAGGCGCATGCCCAGCGGCAGGCTCAGCTGCGGGAAGCCGCTCAGGCCCGCCAGGCACAGCATGTGGATGGCACGGTTGCGGTAGCTTTCCAGCCCCGCGTCGTCGGCATCGATGCGCGGCGCCACGTCGGGCATGGTGGGCATCAGCAGCACACCGTCATCGCCCAGCAAGTCGGCCAGGTGCTGGCGGAAACGGGCGCGGAAGGTCACGGCCGCGGCCACCTGTTCGTCGGTGACGGCACGTGACCAGGCAAAACGCTGCAGCACACCCGGGCCCAGCGGTGGCGCGTAACGTTCGATGAACGGGCCGTCGGTGAGCCAGGCTTCGCGGCCCTGGATGTGGCGGAAGTGCCAGTACATGGCCTCGAAGCTGTCCAGCACCACGGCCACGGGGGTGGCATCGCCCAGCACGGCTTCGACCCGGCGGCTCGGGGCTTGCTGCGCGGCCAGCACATCGGGTTCCAGCAGGTCCCACACCTCGGTGGGCTGGAGCAGGCGCACGGCGTCGGGCAAGGGCTGTGGGTCTTCGCCCAGCAGCACGTCGGCCACCCGCGCGAAGGTGGCCACGTCGCGGCTGAACCAGCCGCAGGTGTCCAGGCTGGGCGCCAGGTCCATCACCCCTTGCAGGCTGATGCGGCCGTGGGTGGGCCGCATGCCGAACAGACCGCAGTGGCTGGCCGGCGCACGCACGCTGCCGCCGGTGTCGCTGCCCAGCGCAAAGTCGCACAGGCCGTTCGACACCGCCGCTGCAGACCCCGAAGACGAACCGCCCGAGATGCGGTCGGGTGCCGCGCCGTTGATGGGGTTGCCGAAGTGCGCGTTCTGGCCGTTCATCGAAAAGGCCAGTTCGTCGGTGATGGTCTTGCCGATGAACCGGGCACCGGCGTCCAGCAGCATCTGAACGGCGCTGGCGTTCTGCGTCTTGATGCCCGACAGCGCCAGCAGCAAGGGCTGGCCACCGCTGGTGGGGTAACCGGCCACGTCGTACAGGTCTTTCACGCCGAAGCTCAGGCCGGCCAGCGGACCGCTGGCGGCGTGGGGCACGGCCACGTCCGGGTAGGGCATGAAAGCGCGGGCGGTGTCTTCGATCAGCGGCATGGGCTTCTTTCAGGCGGCCAAGGCCGCAGCGGCAGCGGCCGTGGCGTCGGTGCGCAGGCAGCGTGCGCCGTGGTCGGGGGCCAGCATCACGACATCAGGGCGGGTCTGCCGGCACTCGTCGGTGGCGTAGCCGCAGCGTTCGGCGAAAGCACAGCCCGCCGGCAACGCAGTCAGGTCGGGCGGCGCGCCGGCGATCGTTTCCAGCCGCGAACCCTTGGCCAGCGCGCCATGAGCACGGCTCTTCAGCAGCGCCAGCGTGTAGGGGTGGCGCGGCTCGCGGATCAGCGCACGCGCCGAACCCACTTCGACGATGCGGCCGGCGTACATCACCGCGATGCGGTCGGCCACTTCCATGGCCGCGCCGATGTCGTGCGTGACGAAGATCACCGACAGCCCCATCTCGCGCTGCAGCTCGCGCAACAGCAGCAGGATCTGGATCTGCACCGTGGCGTCCAGCGCCGTGGTGGGCTCGTCGGCCAGCAGCAACTGCGGCTTGCAGGCCAGTGCCAGCGCGATCATCGCGCGCTGGCGCATGCCGCCGCTCATCTCGTGCGGGTAGGCCTGCAGGCGGCGTTCGGGGCTGGGGATGCGCACCCGTTCGAAGAGCTCGAGCGCACGTTGGTGCGCGGCTTCGGCAGTGACGCTTTCATGGCGGCGGATGCTCTCGATGATCTGCGCGCCCACGCTGTACACCGGGTCCAGCGCCAGAAGCGGCTCCTGGAAGATCATCGACGCGACCTTGCCGCGGTAGTCGGACAGCGCACCCGCCGACATCTTCAGCACGTCCTGCCCGCCCACCAGCAGCTGGCCGCCCATCTGCGTGCGGCGCGGCGGGTGCAGGCGCAACAGCGAGCGCAGCGTGACACTCTTGCCCGAGCCCGATTCGCCGATCAGCGCCACCACCTCGCCACGCTTGACCTGCAGGCTGACGCCGCTGACCGCCTGCACCGGCTTGCGGCCGCCGGTGAAGGTGACGGTGAGGTTCTGGATGTCGACGAAGGGGGCGGTGCCGGGGGCCGAAGGGGTGGAAGTCGTCATGCCGCCTCCTGGATGGCTGCGGGCGCGGCCGTGTGACCGCTGCCCGGTTCATGCATCAAACAGGCGACGGGGTGGCCCGCCACGCCACCCGTGAGCACCGGCACCCGCTGCGAACACACCGCCTGTGCGTGTTCGCAGCGGGTGTGGAAGCGGCAGCCTGGCGGCGGGTTGATGGGGTTCGGCGGGTCACCCGCCAGCGCCGGCTTTTCGGTGCGCTTGTCCGGGTCCATGGTCGGGATGCTGCTGAGCAGCGCGCGGGTGTAGGGGTGGCGCGGGTTGTCGAACAGCGCTTCGCTGTCGCCGATTTCCACCACCTGCCCCAGGTACATCACCATCACGCGGTCGCTGATGAAACGCACCACGTTCAGGTCGTGGCTGATGAAGATGTAGGTCAGGCCGAACTCTTCCTTCAGGTCGAGCAGCAGGTTCAGCACCTGCGCTTCCACCGACTTGTCCAGCGCCGACACGGCTTCGTCCAGGATGATCAGCCGCGGCTGCAGCGCCAGCGCCCGCGCGATGTTCACACGTTGACGCTGGCCACCCGACAGCTCGTGCGGGTAACGCTCCGCGAAGCGCTGCGGCGACAGGCCCACGCGCCCCAGCAGGTCCCGCGCCCGCGCCACGGCTTCGGCACGCGGAGTGCCGTGCACCTGCGGCGCAAAGGCGATGCTGTCTTCGATGGTCAGGCGCGGGTTCAGCGACGCATAGCTGTCCTGGAACACCATCTGCACCTGGCGGCGGTAGTCCTTCAGGCCCAGCTCGCGGCCGCCGACGGCGCGGGCGTCGAACAGCACCTCGCCCTTGTCGTGCGCGATCAGCTGCATCAGCAGGCGCGCGGTGGTGCTCTTGCCGCAGCCCGACTCGCCCACCACGCCCAGGGTTTCGCCTTTGTGCACCTGGAAGCTGACACCATCGACCGCGCGCACGACGCCGCCGCCGCGGCCCATCATGTCCTTCTTCAGCGGGAAGTGTTTGATCAGGCCCTGCACTTCGAGCAGCGGCGTTGCAGGCGAAGTCATTGTTTGATCTCCATCGCCGAACGCAGGCCATCGGACAGCAGGTTGAACGCGATCGACGTGAAGAAGATCATCACACCCGGCAGCGCTGCGATCCACGGTTGCACGTAGATCGCCGTGCGCAGCGTGTTCAGCATCAGGCCCCATTCCGGCTCGGGCGGCTTCACACCAAGACCCAGGAAGCTCAGGCCCGACGCCAGGATCATGCTCACCGCGATCAGGCTGGTGCTGTAGACGAAGATGGGCCCCAGCACATTGCCCAGCACGTGCACCCGCACGATGGTGAACGCATTCGCGCCGCTGGCGCGTGCGGCTTCGACGAAGTCGCGGCTGCGGATCTGCGTCGTCACGCTCTCGGCCACCCGTGCAATGGGCGGGATGAAGACCACCGTCAGCGAGATCAGCGAATTGGTGATGCCGGCGCCCAGTGCACCGCTCAGCGCGATGGCCAGCAGCACCGACGGAAAGGCGTAGAACACGTCGATGGTGCGCATGATCGCGCTGTTGACCATGCCCCCCGCGTAACCCGCGACGATGCCGATGGTGGCGCCGAAGATGAAGGCAAACAGCACCGGCGTGATGCCCATGAACAGGCTCAGCCGCGCGCCGACGATCAGGCGCGACAGCATGTCGCGGCCGAGCTCGTCGCTGCCCAGCGGGTAGTTCTCGGTGCCGATGGGTTTCAGGCGGTTCAACATGCTCGAGCCGTACGGGTCGGCCGGCGCCAGCCAGGGCCCGAAGACCGCCAGCGTGAACAGGAACAGGATCATCGCGCCGGCCACCAGCGCCGATGGGTCGCGCACGAAGCGCCGGGCCACGGTCTGCCAGTAGCCGGGGCTGCGCTCGGGGCGCACGGCCGGCACCTTGGCAGGATCGACGGCGACGTTGAGCATGTTCATGGCCGTGCTCCTATCGGGCGATGCGCGGATCGAGCGTGCTCTGCACCACGTCGACCAAGAGGTTCAGCACGACGAAGAACATCGCCAGCACCAGGATCGTGCCCTGCAGCAGCGGCAGGTCGCGCTGGAAGATGGCGCTGTTCAGCAGGAAGCCGGCGCCGGGCCAGGAAAACACCGTCTCGATCAGGATGCTGCCGCCGAGCAGGTAGCCCAGTTGCAGGCCCATCACCGCCAGTGCCGTGGGCGCGGCGTTCTTGACGACGTGCTGGAAGATGCCGAAGTCGGTCAGGCCCTTGGCCCGCAGGCCGACGATGAACTCCTGCGCCAGGATGTCGGCCACCAGCGCGCGCACGGTGCGCGCGATGATGCCCATGGGGATGACGCTCATCGTGATGGCCGGCAGCACCAGGTGCTGCATGTGTTCCCAGTTCCACAGCCAGTCGCCAGACCCACCCGGCCCGGCGCCACCCGGTGGCAGCCAGCCCAGGATGACGGCAAACACGATCACCATCACCATGCCCAGCCAGTAGTGCGGCACGCTGACACCCAGCACCGCGGTGATCGACGCGGCCTTGTCGACCCAGCTGTTCTGGTAATAGCCGGCCACGAAGCCGAACAGGCAGCCGAAGACGAAACCGATCAACGTGGCAAACACCGCCAGCCGCAGCGTGTTGCCCACGGCCTTCAAGACCTCGTCCGTCACTGCGCGGCCGGTGGCGATGCTCGTGCCCAGGTCGCCCTGCACCGCACGCCACACCCAGGCCGCGAACTGCTCGGGGTAGCTGCGGTCGAAACCGTACAGCGTGCGCAGTTGCGCCTGCAACTCGCCCGAGGCATCGGGCGGCAGGATCGACACCAGCGGATCACCCGGCGCCAGGTGCACCAGCGCAAAACACACCAGCGCCACGCCCAGCATGATGGGCAGGGTGTAGACCAGGCGGCGGAAGAGAAACGCGATCATGGCGCGAGTGTCCTCAAGTGGACGCCGCGGAACCGGCTTTGCCGGGCCGCTGGGGTCGCCCCCCTTGGGGGGAGGCGGCGAAGCCGCTCCGGGGGGTTACTCGATACTCATGGTTGCGATGTCGATGAACCAGCTGCGCGGCTGCACCACACCCTTCACCTTGGCGTTCATCGCACGCGGGCCCACGTCGTGCGCGATCCACACGAAGGCCGCTTCATCGACGATGCGGGCGTGCAGCTTGGCCAGCGCGGCATCGCGACCCTTGTCGTCGAAGGTGGTGCGGGCGTCGGCAATCAGCTTGTCGATTTCCGCATTGCCGAAGTAGCCCCAGTTGTTGGACACCGGCGGGAAGGTCTTGGTGCTGGAAAAACGCACCATCGCGAAGAAGGGGTCCATCGCCGCGAAGGACACGTTGGTGGCGTTGGCGCCGTTGGCCGACGGGTCCTTGGCACCCTTGCGCCAGTTGGTGAAGAGTGTGTTCCATTCGATGACGTCGAACTGCACGTCGAAACCGCACTGCTTCAGGCTCTGCTGCACGAACTCGTTCATCGGCAGCGGCTGCATCTGTCCCGAACCGCTGGCGCTGATCTGCACCTTCACCTTCAGCGGCTTGGCCGGGGTGTGGCCGGCTTCGGCCATCAGCTTCAACGCGGCGGGCACGTCGTAGCGGATGTCGAACTTGGGGTTGCCCCACCACGGGTGGCCCGGCGGCACGGTGCCCTTGGGCACGGCCATCATGCCGCCCAGCAGCTTCATCAGACCCAGGCGGTCGACACACAGGTTGGCGGCCTGGCGCACGCGCTTGTCCAGCCAGGGCGAACCTTCGGCAAAGCTCAGCTGCCAGGGCCAGACGTGCGGCTGCTGGTTGAAGTAGATCTTGTGGCCACGCTGCGTGATGCTGGCCATGGCGTCGGGCGACGGCGCCTCGATCCAGTCCACCTGGCCCGACAGCAGGGCCGCCGTGCGCGCATTGGCTTCGGGCATCGGCATCAGCACCACGCGGTCGAGCTTGGTGGTGCGCTTGGGGTCCCAGTAGGTCTTGTTGGCGACGAGTTCCAGGCGTTCACGAGGCACAAAACGCGCCATCTTGAAGGGGCCGGAACCCGATGCATCGGCGGCAAAGGCAATCCACGCCGCCTTGGCCTTGTCGGCCGGCGTGGCGCCCGGGGCGGCTTCGAACTTCTTCTGCCAGTGGGCCGGGCTGGCCATGAACAGATTGGTCAGGTTCAGCGGCAGGAAGGCGTCGGGTTCGCTGGTGGTCAATTCGACCGTCAGGTCGTCGATCTTGCGCGCCGAGCGCAGCGTGGGCATGCGCGATGCGGTCACGCCCACCTGGCTGGCGTCGAAGTGCACAGCGTCCTTGTCCAGCACCTTCTGCACGTTCCACACCACCGCGTCGGCGGTCAGCGCGCTGCCGTCGTGGAACTTCACGCCCGGGCGCAACTTGAACACCCACTTGGTCTTGTCCTTGGCGTCCACCGCCCAGCTGGTGGCCAGGCCGGGGATCAGCACGCTGGCGGCGTCGGCCTTCGACAGGTCCCAGTGCGTGAGCGCGTCGTAGATCGGAATGCCGGTGAAGCGATTGCCTTCGAAGCCCTGGTCGGGCTGGCCCAGCGTGCGCGGGATGTCGGCGGCGGTCATGGCCACCCGCAAGACCTTTTCTTGCGCCATGGCGGGGCTCGAGACCACGGCAGCGGCCAGCAGCGCGGCGGACAGGCCGGCCAGTCGCCACGCGGATTGCGAAGGGGTGTGCAGACGCTTCATCAAGGCTCCTCTTGGGGTGTGGCGGGGGACGTCGTGGGTTTCGGGCGGGCACGGCGGCCCGTGACATCTGCACCGGCTTTGCAAGCGGTGTGCCAGCGTTTCAGCGATAGCCGGCAAAGGGGTCGCGCGGCTTGCGGGCTGGCACAGCGGCGGGCTTGGCGCTGATCGACTTCTCGATCTCCGCCAGGTGCCGTTTCATCTCGGCGGCCGCTGCCGCGCCGCCGCGTTCGATGGCCGCCAGCAAACCCACGTGCCGGTGCGCCACACAGCCCGCCAGCCCAGCGGGCTGGTACAGCGCCAGCAGCAGCGACGTGGTGGGCAGGAGCTCGTCGACCACCCGCACGAACACCGGGTTGCCCGACCACTGCGCCAGCTGGCGGTGGAACTGGCCCGACAGGCGGATGGCCGCTGGCCGGTCACCGCGGGCGTGGGCTTCTTCTTCCTGTGCCACCAGCGCATGCAACTGCGCCGCCTGCTCGGGCAAAAGGCTGGCGCCCAGGCGGCGCGCGACTTCGCACTCCACCACGCGTCGGGCATCGAAGACGTGGGTGGCCAGCTCGCGGCTGGGCAGCGTGACCTGCGCGCCGCGGTTGTGCTGCAGCTCGACCAGGCCGTCCTGCGCCAGCCGCTGCAAGGCCTGGCGCACCACCGTGCGAGACACCTCGAAGCCGGCCGCCAGGTCTTCTTCTCGCAGCCGCGTGCCGGGCGCCAGGCGGCCGTCGAACAGGCTGGCGTAGATGGCTTCGTAGACCCGCTCGGTGGCCGTGGTGGCGGGGGGTGCAGCCGGCGCTGCGGGTTCGGGTGCGCTGTCTTTCATGAGCCCTGCCGATCGCAACCCACATGCCAGGCCCGGCCCTTGCTGCACCGGGCCAAAGCTTGCGCCGCGATGGGGCGCATGCCCGTTTTGTATGCAAAGTGCACCACGCTGGAGACCGCGCCGCCATGAAACTGCTGCTCATCAACCCCAACACCTCGGTTGCGATGACCGAAGCCATGCAAGCCGCCGCGCAGGCCGTGGCCGCCCCGGGCACCCAGGTGCTGGCCTGTCAGCCCAGCTTCGGACCGGTGTCCATCGAAGGCCAGTTCGACGAGGTGTTCGGCGCCGCTGGCGTGGCCGAACAACTGACGCTGGCCCAGCGCGACCCGGCCCGACGGCCCGATGCGGTGCTGATCGCCTGTTTTGGCGACCCCGGTCTCGACGCCGCGCGCGAACTGACCACCGCCCCCGTGCTGGGCATCGCCGAAGCTGCCTTCCACGCCGCATCCTTCGTGGCCACCGGCTTTTCGGTGGTGACGACGATGAAACGCACCTGCGTCATCGCCGAACGCCTGGTGCACCGCTACGGCTTCGAACGCACGTGCCGCGGCATCCACGGCACCGACATCCCGGTGCTGGAACTGGAAGCCTGCGGCGAAGACACCGTGGCGCAGATCGAAGCGGCTGCGCGGCACGCGCTGAAGCAAGACCGCAGCGGCGCCATCGTGCTGGGCTGCGGCGGCATGGCCACGCTGTGCCAGACCTTGCAGCAGCGCCTGGGCGTGCCGGTGATCGACGGCGTCAGCGCCGCGGTGAAGTTCGCGGAAGGCCTGGTGGCGCTGGGCCTGCAGACCTCGAAGGCCGGCGACTACGCGCCGCCGCTGTCCAAACGCTGGACTGGCTGGGCGGCGGGTTTGGCGGAACCGGCCTCGGACGCATAAGCCTCAGGGTCCAGCTTGCGCATCTCGGCTTCGATCCAGCTTTCCACTTCGCGCATCAGCTCGTCGGGTTGGCGGTCGGTGCTGGAAATGGGCTTGCCGATGGACACGTCCACCACACCCGGCCGCAGCAGGAAGCTCTTGCGCGGCCAGCACTTGGCGCTGCTGGCGGCGATGGGCACGATGGGCACGCCGCTGGCAATGGCCAGCCGCGAAGCGCCGCTTTTGTAGCTGCCCTGCTGGCCGCGCGGGATGCGTGTGCCTTCGGGAAACATGATCACCCAGATGCCCTCGGCGGCCAGGCGTTTGCCCTGGGCCGCCACCTTGCCGGTCGATGTGGATCATGTCCAGCCGGCCCATGGCCCAGCCGAAAAACGGCACGTAGAGCAGCTCGCGCTTGAACACATAGGCCAGCGGGTGCGGCATGAAGGTGGGAAAGGCGAAGGTCTCCCAGGTGCTCTGGTGTTTGGCGGCCAGCACCACGGCGCTGTTTTCGTCGGCCGCGCTGGGCAGGTTGTCCAGGCCATGCACACGGTACTGCACACCGCAGATCACCTTGGCGCCCCACACCGCCATGCGCAGCCAGCGCATCGTGGGCCAGTACAGCGCCTTGCCGCGCACGAACATCGACAGCACCAGCATCATCAGGCCCCAGGGGATGACGGTGGCGGCCATCCACAGCACGAAGACAAAAGAACGCAGGCCCCAGAACAGTTTTTTCATCGTCGTGTGTTCAGCCGTTCAGGACAGGCCGCCCACGGCCGAGTCGGCGTGGTTGTCACGCTGCAAAAGGAAGTCGGCAAAGGCGCCCAGGCTGGCGTGGGCCCGGGCGGTGGGCACCTGGCTCAGCAGCGCCTGCACCTGTTCGGGCCCCAGGCTGGCGGCACGGCCGCTGAGCACCAGGTGCGGTTCACAACCCGCCGCCTGCGCGGCGATCAGGTCACGTGCGGTGTCGCCCACCATCGGCACACCGGCCAGGTCCACACCGTAGCGGCGGCCGATGTCCAGCATCAGGCCCGGCTTGGGCTTGCGGCAGTCGCAGTCTTCTTCGGGTGTGTGCGGGCAGAAAAACACCGCGTCGATGCGGCCGCCCTGCACCTGCAGTTGCTGGTACATGTGGGCATGCACGGCGTTGACGGCGCTCATGTCGATCATGCCGCGGCCGATGCCGCTCTGGTTGGTGGCCACCACCGTGTGCCAGCCGGCGTGGTTGATGCGCGCCACCGCTTCCAGCGCGCCGGGCACCGGGTGCCATTCTTCGGGCGCGGTGACATGGCCTTCGCGGTATTCGTTCAGGATGCCGTCGCGGCCCAGGATGACGAGTTTGGTGATGTGCATCGTGAAGGTCCCCGATCAGTCCGGCGCCGGGCCGCCCCAAGCCGGACTGCGCCCCCTCGGGGGGCAGCGCAGGCGCGAAGCGACAAGCGTGGGGGTTGTCATGAAACCAGGCGGGACAGGTCGGCGACGTGGTTCATCGCACGATGAAGGCTGGCCAGCAGCGCGAGACGGTTGTTGCGCAAGGCGACGTCTTCGGCGTTGACCATCACCGCGTCGAAGAAGGCATCAACCGGCGCTTTCAACACGGCCAAGGCCTGCAGCGACGCCGCGTAGTCGCCCCGTTCGAAAGCCGCATCGGCAGCTGGCGCAGCGGCTTGCAGCGCAGCCGCCAGGGCCTGCTCGGCGGGCTCTTTCAGCAGCGCCGGGTCGACGGCCGCCGGCACAACGCCCTCGGCCTTCTTCAGGATGTTGCCCACGCGTTTGTTGGCGCTGGCCAGTGCCGGCGCTTCGGGCAGCGACGCGAAGCTGCGCACCGCCGCCAGCCGGTGCGGAATGTCACCCCATCGCGGCGGCCGCAGCGCGATCACGGCGTCCACTTCCTGCGCGCTGTAACCCTGCTCGCGCAGGCTGCCGACCAGGCGGTCGTACAGGAAGGTGGACAGCTCGGCCTGGGCATCACCGTGACCGGGGCCGAACACCGCCAGCGCCGACTGCACCAGCTGCGGCACGGCCAGCGGCAGGTCGCGTTCGATCAACATGCGGATCACGCCCAGCGCGTGGCGGCGCAGCGCAAACGGGTCCTTGTCGCCGGTGGGCACCTGGCCGATGCCAAACAGGCCGGCCAGCGTTTCCAGCTTGTCGGCCAGCGCCACCACCACACCGGCGGCGCCACGCGGCAGCGCATCGCCGGCAAAACGCGGTTTGTAGTGGTCTTCGATGGCAAAGGCCACTTCGTCGTTTTCGCCATCGTGGCGTGCGTAGTAGCCGCCCATGATGCCCTGCAGCTCGGGGAACTCGCCCACCATGTCGGTCAGCAGGTCGGCCTTGGCCAGCAGCGCGGCGCGGTCGGCTTGTTCCGCCAGCACGCTGCCGCCCAGTTGCAGGCCGATCTGCTTGGCGATGGCCCGCACCCGCTGCACGCGTTCACCCTGGCTGCCCAGCTTGCCGTGGTAGACCACCTTGTCCAGCTGCACCACCCGCGATTCCAGCGTGCGCTTGCGGTCCTGGTCGAAGAAAAACTTCGCGTCGGCCAGGCGCGGGCGCACCACCCGTTCGTTGCCCTGGATCACGCGGCTGGGGTCGGCCGGGCTGATGTTGCTGACGATGAGGAACTTGTTCGTCAGCCGGTTTTCCGCGTCGAGCAAGGGAAAGTACTTCTGGTTGGCCTTCATCGTCAGGATCAGGCATTCCGGCGGCACGGCCAGGAATTCGCTTTCGAACTGGCACAGCAGCACGTTCGGGCGTTCGACCAGCGCCGTCACTTCGTCGAGCAGCGCGTCGTCGTCGATGGGCTTCAGGCCTTCCTTCGACGCGGCCGCCGTGAGCTGGCGCACGATGTCGACGCGCCGTGTCGCAAAACTGGCGATCACCGCGCCCTGATCGGCCAGCTGACGTTCGTAGTGATCGGCGTCCTGCAGCATCACCGGCGTCATCGCGGCTTCGAAGCGGTGGCCTTGTGTGCTGCGGCCGGCCTGCAGGCCCAGCGCGGTGACGGGCACCACGTCGGCCCCGTGCAGGGCCACGAGGCCGTGCGCCGGGCGCACGAAGTTCACGCTGGTCCAGCCGGGTTGGAAGCCGGGGGTGTCGCCGGTTTCCAGCTGGTACTGCATGACCTTCGGAATGGGCAGCTTGGCCAGCGTCTCGTCGAGTGCCTGCTGCAAGCCCGCGGCCAGCGTGGCGCCGGGCACGGTGCTGTCGAAGAACAGCGCTTGCGCCTTGCCGTCCTGCGCCTGCTTCAGCTGCGTCACGACGCTGGCGTCGGCGCCCAGGCTGGCGAGTTTCTTCAGCAGCGCCGGCGTCGCCGAGCCATCGGCCGCCAGGCCCACGGCCACCGGCATCAGCTTGACGGACTGCGCCTTGTCGGGCGCCACCGGCAGCACATGGCTGATGTGCGCGGCCAGGCGGCGTGGCGTGGCGAAGACGTTCAAGGCCGAATGCTCGCCGGCCAAGCCGGCCGCGCGCAGCGACTGCAGCAGCACCGCACCAAAAGCCTCGCCGAGCTTCTTCAATGCCTTCGGCGGCAGCTCTTCGACAAACAGTTCAACGAGCAGATTCTTGGCACTCATGTTCATGCCGCCTTCTTGGCAATCTGCGCCAGCACTTCATCGGCCCAGGCCTTCGGCGCCATCGGGAAACCCAGCCGTGCGCGGCTGTCCAGGTAGCTGGCCGCCACGCTGCGTGCCAGGTTGCGGATGCGCCCGATGTAGGCCGCCCGTTCGGTCACGCTGATGGCACCACGCGCGTCCAGCAGGTTGAAGCTGTGCGCACACTTCAAGACCTGTTCGTAGGCCGGCAGGGCCAGCTGCTGTTCCATCAGGTACTTGGCCTGCTTTTCGTGTGCCGCAAAAGCCGTGAGCAGGAAATCGACGTCGCTGTGCTCGAAGTTGTAGGTGCTCTGCTCCACCTCGTTCTGGTGGTAGACGTCGCGGTACTTCAAGGTGTCGGTCCACTGCAGGTCGTAGACGTTTTCCACGCCTTGCAGGTACATGGCCAGGCGCTCCAGGCCGTAGGTGATTTCGCCCGTGATCGGCTTGCAGTCGATGCCGCCCACCTGCTGGAAGTAGGTGAACTGCGTCACCTCCATGCCGTTGAGCCACACCTCCCAGCCCAGGCCCCAGGCGCCCAGCGTGGGGTTCTCCCAGTCGTCCTCGACAAAACGCACGTCGTTGACCTTGAGGTCGAAACCCAGCGCTTCCAGCGAGCCCAGGTAGAGCTCCAGGATGTTCGAAGGCGCCGGCTTCAGCACCACCTGGTACTGGTAGTAGTGCTGCAAGCGGTTGGGGTTGTTGCCGTAGCGACCGTCTTTCGGGCGACGGCTGGGCTGCACGTAGGCGGCCTTCCAGGGCTCGGGGCCCAGCGCGCGCAGGAAGGTGGCGGTGTGGCTGGTGCCCGCGCCCACTTCCATGTCGTAGGGCTGCAGCAAGGCACAGCCCTGGGCGTCCCAGTAACTCTGCAGTTTCAGGATGATCTGCTGGAAGGTCAGCATGGCGCGTGGCGTCTGTGGCTGTCTCGAAAACCCTTGAGTTTACGGGCCACACCTGCGGCTACCCTGCCGCCGATGACGACGCAGCAACTGGTTCTGAGCCTCGTGCTGGCCACGATGGTGTTTTCGGTGGCCCTGGAACTGCGTGTGGCCGACTTCACGCGTGTCGCCCAGGCCCCGTGCGCGGTGGTGGCGGGCCTGGTGCCGCAGTTCCTGCTGCTGCCCGGCGCCACCTGGCTGGCCACGCTGCTGCTGGACCTGCCGCCCAACGTGGAAGCGGCGATGATCCTGGTCGCCTGCTGCCCCGGCGGTTCCTTGAGCAACGTCGTCACCCACTACGGCCGCGGCAACACGGCGTTGAGCGTCAGCATCTCGGCGGTGGCCGCGGTGATGGCGCTGTTCCTGACCCCCTTCAACTTCACCTGGATGGTGGCCAGCAACCCGGCCACCGCCGCCTGGCTGAAGCAGCTGGACATTGACGCCAGTGCCATCTGGTGGAGCCTCTTGGCACTGCTGGCCGTGCCGATGGTGCTGGGCCTGCTGTTCAGCCGCCACCTGCCCAGGCTGACGGCGCGCATCCAGAAGCCGCTGTCCACCTTCAGCCTGCTGGCGCTGCTGGCTTTCATCGTGCTGGGGCTCATCAAGGAACGGCATCTGCTGAATGCGCAGATCCTGCCCCAGCTCCTGATCGTGGTGTTGCACAACGCGGCGGGCCTGGCGCTGGGCTGGGCCGCGGCCATGGCCTTCCGGGTGGTGGAGCGCGACCGCCGCGCCATCATGATCGAAGGTGGCATGCAGAACAGCGGCCTGGCGCTGGGCATCATTGCCGTGCAGTTCAACGCCGACCTGGGCATGGTCATCGTGGCCAGCCTGTGGGGCATGTGGCACATCGTCAGCGGCATGTCGCTGGCCACGCTGTGGAGAAGGAAAGATGCTCGACTCGGTCTTTGAAGGTGCCACCGTCGTCGACGGCACGGGCGCGGCGCCGTACTCGGCCGACGTGGGCGTGCAGGACGGCCGCATCGTCGAGATCGGCCGCATCACCGGCGCGGCGCAGCAGCGCATCGACGCCCAAGGTGCCTGGCTGACACCCGGCTTCGTCGACATCCACACCCACTACGACGGCCAGGCCACCTGGGACGAAACCTTCAGCCCCAGCATCCACCACGGCGTGACCACGGTGACGATGGGCAATTGCGGCGTCGGCTTTGCGCCCAACGTGCCGGGCCGCGAAGCCGACCTGATCGCGCTGATGGAAGGGGTGGAAGACATCCCCGGCGCCGCGCTGGCCGAAGGCGTGAAGTTCAACTGGCAGAGCTTCGGCCAGTACATGGACGTGCTGGACGCGATGCCGCACAGCATCGACTTCCTGGTGCAGGTGCCCCACGACCCGCTGCGCATGGCGGTGATGGGCGACCGTGCGCTGGCGCAGCAAGTGGCCACGGCCGATGACATCGCGGCCATGCGGTCCCTGCTGCGCGAAGCCCTGCAGGCCGGCGCCGCAGGTTTTTCCACCGGCCGCACCGACAACCACCGCACCGCACGCGGGCACGAAACACCGGCGTCGGAAGCCAGTGCGGCCGAACTCACGGGCCTCGCTTCAGCTTTCCAGGGCCTGAACCACGGCGTCGTGCAGATGGTCAGCGACTTCGACCTGCTGCGCGACCCCGCGCGTTTCGACCCCGAGTTCGACCTCGTCGAAGCCATGGCCCGCGCCAGCGGCCGCCCGCTGTCGATGACCTGGCTGCAGCGCGACCCCGGCGGCGAACAGTGGAAGGCCATGCAGGCGCGGGTGGAAGCCGCCGCCGCACAAGGCCTGCCGCTCTTCCTGCAGACCGCCTCACGGGGCATCGGCGTCATCAACGGCCTGGACGCCAGCTTCCACCCCTTCATGGGTTTTCCGGGCTACAAGGAAGTGGCGCGCCTGCCGCTGGCCCAGCGTGCGACCGCGCTGCGCGAGCCGGCACGCAAGGCCCGCATCCTGGCCGAAAAGAGCGAACGCATCAGCGGCGATGGCACCCCGGTGCCGCCGCTGGTGGACATCCTGCTGGCGCGCATCGAGCTGATCGCGGGCCGCATGTTCCCTTTGAGCGAAGCACCGGACTACGAGCCGAACGTGATGCAGAGCTTCTTCGTTCGCGCCAAGCAGCGCGGCATCACGGCGCTGGAAGCGCTGTACGACCACTTCGCCGCAGGCGACGGCACGAACCTCGTCTACTTCCCCATCTTCAACTACAACGACGGCAACCTGGACGTGGTGCACCACATGCTGCAGCACCCGCGTGCGCTGTTCGGCCTGAGTGACGCAGGTGCCCACGTGGGCACGGTGTGCGACGCCAGCGCCACCACCTTCCTGCTGACGCACTGGGCACGCGACCGCCAGCAAGGCCAGCTGCCTCTGGCACACGCCGTGCACCTGCTGACGGCCCGCAACGCCGACTACCTGGGCCTGCGGGACCGCGGCCGCATCGCGGTGGGCCAGCGCGCCGACCTGAACCTGATCGACCCGGCCCGCCTGGCCGTGGGCACGCCACGCCTGGTGCGTGACATGCCGGCAGGCGGAAAACGCTTCCTGCAAGTGGGCCAGGGTTACATCGGCACCTGGGTGGCGGGCCAGTGCGTGCAGCGCGAGGGCACCATCACCGAACAACGCCCCGGCCACCTGGTGCGCATGGGCCAGTAGCGCAACAGACCTGCGCCAGCAACAAGAGCCAAGCCAAGTGAAAGGCGGCAGGCGGCGCCTGGCAGCGGCTCACTCTGGGGCGGCGAGGCGCGCAGATTCGAGGTCGGCGCGCGCAGCGCGCTTCGTCAACTGACTTGCCGCATCTGTTTGAGCGCAGCGCCCGCAGGGCGCGCAGCGAGTCATGCGGCACGACCTCGGATCGAGCACCGCAGCGCAGTCGAAGCGAAGCGCAGACCGCCCCAGCGTGAGCCGCTGCCAGGCGCCGCCTGCCGCAGCCCCCTCAGCTCAGCCGACGCCGACGCCAGCCCAAGCCCAGCACCACCAACAAACCCAGCACCACCAACGGCCACAACCCCCACCGCGCCGCCCACCACGCAAACGGCGTCACCCCGTCCCGCCCCTGCACCCCCGCCCGCAGCACCCCCTGCGTGTGCGGCGGCAACTGCGCCGTCACCTCACCCCGGTGGTCGACCACCGCCGTGGCGCCGGTGTTGGTGGCGCGCAGCATCGGCCGCTGCAGTTCCAGCGTGCGCAAGCGCGAGATGTTCAGGTGCTGCGGAATCGCCACCGTGTCGCCGAACCAGCCGATGTTGCTGATGTTGGCCAGCACCGTGGGCGCGGTGGCGGGGTCGACAAAACGCCGCGCCAGTTCTTCGCCGAACAGGTCTTCGTAGCAGATGTTGGGTGCCACGCGCTGGCCGGCAGCGGGAAACGATGGCGGGTTCAGCACCCCACGCGAGAAGTCGCCCAGCGGGATGTTCATCAGCTCGGTGAACCAGCGAAAGCCGGTGGGGATGAACTCGCCGAAAGGCACCAGGTGCCACTTGTCGTAGCGGTAGGCCGGCCCGGCCGACAGACCCGCCACCGAGTTGGTGTAGCCGTTTTCGAAGTCACCCAGCGGCACACCCACCAGCGCGGCACGGGGCCCGGCCGGGCCCGGCGCGGCGAAGTGTTCGCGCAGCAGGTCCCAGTAACCCGGCGCAAAGTCGTTCAGCTGGAAGGGCAGCAGCGGAATCGCGGTTTCGGGCACCAACACCAGGTCGGCCTGGGCCGTCAGCATCTGCGTCGACACCCAGGCCAGGGCCTGTGGCATGCGCTCGGCGGCGAACTTTTCGTCCTGCTTGACGTTGGTCTGCAGCAGCGCGACCTGCATCTCGCCGGCGGGCCGCGTGAAGTCGGCCGGCGCCACGAACGCAGCCACGGCAACGGCCAGCGTGGCGGCCGCCGCTGGCCACTGCCGGCCGCGTGACTGCAGCAGCCGCAGCAGCGCCACCGCCAAGGCCGCCATCACGGCGCCGATGCCGTAGACACCCAGCCAGGGCGCCAGCGCGACCAGTGGCGAGTCCACCTGCGAATAGGCCGAAGCCACCCAGGGAAAGCCGGTGAAGATCAGGCCACGTGCCAACTCAGCCAGCAGCCACAGCGCGGCCAGCAGCGCCGCGTCCGCGCCCGTGCCTCGCCGCCACCGGGCAAACAGCGCCGCGGCCGCCGCCAGGTAAAGAGACAGCGCCGCCGACAGCGCGAACACCGCACCCGCCGCCAGCGGCGCCGGCAGACCGCCGTAGCGGTGCATGCTGATGAAAAGCCACCAGACGCCGGCACACAACCAGGCGGTGCCGTAACACCAGCCCAGCCAGGCGGCGCGGCCGGGCGTGGCGCGGTCCAGCCGCCAGACCAGCCACAGCAAGGTGGCCAGCGGCAGCGGCCAGGCCCAGGTGTGCACGAAGGCCAGCGTCTGCAGCGCGCCCAGCGCGGCTGCAGCCGGCGCTTCCAGCCTGCGCCAGGCCGGTGGGCGGTCGTTCAATCGACGTCGCCGCCGTCGGCCGCTTCTTCCGCCGGCGCGCGCGACACCCGGAACCAGCGCACCGCACCGCCGCGCGTGATCATCACCGTGAAGCTCAGGCCACCCACGATGACGGCTTCGCCGCGCCGCGGCACCCGGCCATGTTCCTGCGCCACCATGCCACCGATGGTGTCGAAGTCTTCCACGCTCAGCTGCGTGCCGAAGGCTTCGTTCACGGCGGAAATCGACACATCGCCGGCCACCCGGTGGCTGCCGTCGGCCAGCGTGTAGATGCCGTTTTCCTGTTCCTGTTCGTCGAACTCGTCTTCGATCTCGCCGACGATTTCTTCCAGCACGTCCTCGATGGTGATCAGCCCGGCGGTGTTGCCGAACTCGTCGATGACCATCGCCAGGTGGTTGCGGTTGGACCGGAAGTCGCGCAGCAGTTCGTTCAGGCGCTTGCTCTCGGGCACGAACACCGCCGGGCGCAGCAGCGTGCGCAGGTTCAGTTCGGGGGCGCGCTGCAGCTTCAGCAGGTCCTTGGCCATCAGGATGCCCAGGATGTTGTCGCGCTGGCCTTCGTAGACCGGGAAACGCGAATGTGCGGTTTCGATCACCGTGGCCAGGATGTCGTCGTAGTCGGCCTCGATGGCCAGCAGGTCCATGCGGGTGGCCGGCACCATCACGTCGCCGGCCGTCATGTCGGCCATGCGCAGCACCCCTTCGAGCATCAGGCGTGACTCGGGCTCGATGAGCTCGCGGTTCTCGGCGTCGGCCAGGGTCTTGATCAGCTCGGCCTTGCTGTCGGGGCCGGGCGAGATGAACTCGACCAGACGTTCGAAGACGGACCTTTTGTCCTGTCGGAAGTCCGCGCTGGCCGCTTCACGCGACCGCACGGACCTGGGAGATGCGGGGTCGGACACGGGGAGGTGCGGCGCCGGCAGTGGTGGGGCGCCAAGAATAACCGAGCGGCAACACCGTCGGCACGGCAGCGAGGACAATGCGCGCCCATGTCGCCGACGTCCCTGCTTTCCCTGCGCACCCCCATTGCGGCCATGGCCGTGGTCATCGTGCTGTCCAACGTGCTGGTGCAGCACCCGATCAACGACTGGCTGACCTGGGGCGCCTTCAGCTATCCGCTGGTCTTTCTGGTCACCGACCTGAGCAACCGCGCGCTGGGCCCGCAGGCCGCCAAGCGGGTGGCCTGGATCGGGTTTGCGATTGCCGTGCTGGTGTCCCTGGCGCTGGCGCCCTGGCGCATCGCGCTGGCCTCGGGCGCCGCCTTCCTGCTGGCGCAGCTGATGGACGTGGCCCTGTTCAACCGCCTGCGCCAGCACAGCTGGTGGAAGGCGCCGCTGATCGGTTCGCTGGTGGCCAGCGTGGTCGACACCGCGGTGTTCTTTTTCCTGGCCTTTGCCGGTTCGGGCATGGATTGGATGCAACTGGCCGCCGGCGACCTGGCCGTGAAAGCCGCCATGGCCGCCCTGCTGCTGGCGCCCTACCGCGCCATGCTGCCCCGGCTGCAGGCCTGGTCCGACCCCGCGTTGGCGCCCACCAGTCAAGCCCCGCGCGCGCCCTGAAGCGGCGTGCCCGCGTCTGTGCGGCCCACGCTTGACAGGGCCAGGGCCTTGCAACACAGTCGCCGACCCCCATATCCCAGCCCCCTGACCCGCTGATCGTGCTGCCATGACGCAAGGCCTTATCCCCGCCACCATCCTCACCGGCTTTCTGGGCTCGGGCAAGACCACGCTGCTCAAACGCGTGCTGTCCGAAGCTCACGGCCAGAAAATCGCCGTCATCGAAAACGAGTTCGGTGAAGAGAACATCGACAACGAGATCCTGGTGTCCGACACCAGCGAGCAGATCATCCAGATGAACAACGGGTGTGTCTGCTGCACCATCCGAGAAGACCTGCGCAGCACGCTCACCGACCTGGCGGAAAAGCGCCGCAAGGGCGAGCTGCAGTTCGACCGCGTGGTCATCGAAACCACCGGCCTGGCCGACCCTGGCCCGGTGGCGCAGACCTTTTTCATGGACGACGAAATCGCCGAGAGCTACCTGCTGGACAGCGTGCTGACCCTGGTGGACGCCAAACACGGCGACCAGCAACTCGACGACCGCCAGGAAGCGCGGCGCCAGATCGGCTTTGCCGACCAGATCTTCATCAGCAAGTCCGAACTGGTGTCCGAGGCCGACGTGGACGCGCTCAGCCACCGCATCAAGCACATGAACCCGCGTGCACCGCAGCGCAAGGTGCACTTCGGCGAGGTGCCCATTGCCGAGGTGTTCGACCTCAAGGGCTTCAACCTGAACGCCAAGCTCGAGATCGACCCCGAGTTCCTGAACGCCGACACCCATGCACATGACCATGGTCACGACCACGACCATGAACACGGGGAACATTGCGACCACCCCTCGCACAAGACCCACCACCACGCGCACGACGACGACGTGAAGAGCTTCGTCTTCCGCAGCAAGAAGGCCTTCAATCCGGCCAAGCTGGAAGACTTCCTGAGCGCCATCGTGCAGGTCTACGGTCCCAAGATGCTGCGCTACAAGGGCGTGCTGTTCATGAAGGGCAGCGACCGGAAGGTCATCTTCCAGGGTGTGCACCAGCTGATGGGCAGCGACCTGGGCCCGAAGTGGGCGCCCGGCGAAGAGAAAGGCAGCAAGGTCGTCTTCATCGGCATCGACCTGCCCAAGGACGTGCTGCTGCAGGGCCTGGAGCAGTGCCTGGTGTGAGATTTCCAGGCCCTGCGCACCCGGTGGGACGGGTGCCGGGGCCGGCTGCAAATGCGTGGGCAAATGCATGGCTACAATCCGCGCGCCTTGAAGGTCAGCCCGACCTTTCTTGGCAGCCCACCAGGCGCGTGCAGACGTGCAGGTCGAACGGTCAGATTCAGCGTTCCCGAAAGGGGAGGAGGTCCCCGTGAGCAAGCCCCCGGCCAAGGCAGCAGCCAAGGCAGCCGCCGTGAGCAAGGCACCGGCCAAAACCGCGAAGGCCCCCAGCCCGTCGGTTGCATCCAAGAGCGCCCCTGTGAAGGGCGCTGCCGTCAAGAACGCCCCCGCCCCGGCCAGCGCCAAGAAGCCTGAGCCGGCTGCCAAGGCAGCGCCCCCGAAAGCCACGCCGGCCAAATCTGCCGCCGCGGCCCCTGTTACCCCTCAAGTGAAGGCTCCCCTGAAGACTCCCGCCCCCGCACCAGCCCCCAAGGCTGGCGCCAGCAGCAAAGCCACTGCGGCTGCAGCAGCTCCGCAAGCCCCGCCAACCGCACCGGCGCCCAGCGCCAACCGGTTCACCGATCGATTTGCTCCCGCGGCCAAGCCCGCCGCCCGCCCGATGACTGAAACGGCCGAATTGCCCAAGCCCGTCCAAAAAATTGACCCCAAGCTCGCCAACGCCTGGAAATCCAAGGCCGGCCGCGAACTGACCGAACCCGAACTCCTGGCCATGCCCGAGTCGGAGTACATGAACGACAAGCAGCTGGACTTCTTCCGCGCCCGGCTGCAGCAGCAGAAGGACGACCTGCTGTCCAGCGCCGGTGAAACCACCGAGCACCTGCGCGAAGACACCTCCATCGTGCCCGACCCGGTGGACCGCGCCACGATCGAAGAAGAACATGCGCTCGAACTGCGCACCCGCGACCGCGAGCGCAAGCTGCTGAAGAAGATCGCGCAGTCGCTGGCCCGCCTGGAAACGGGTGAATACGGCTATTGCGACGAAACCGGCGAACCGATCGGACTGCAGCGCCTGATGGCCCGCCCGACCGCGTCCTTGTCGCTCGAAGCGCAGCAGCGCCGCGAACTCAAGCAGAAGATGTTCGGTGATTGAACGTGGACGTGAAAAGGTCCCTGCGGACCTTTTCACGCCAGCCCCGGGCCCATGCGGCCGCTGGCACCTGGGCTGAGTTGCCCCCCGGAGTACCATCCCTTCATGGCCGAAAACGAGAGCTTTTTCCGCAAGGTGGTGAGGTTCGTCGCGAACCCCGCCACCGACTGGACCGACCTCAGCACGCGCCAAGAGGACACCAAAGAGCTCGAACTCGAGAAGTCCGAGCTCAAGGCCATGATCGAGCGCAAGCGCCGCAACGACTTCGTGCGCAAGCGCGAGTTCGACATGCTGCGCCGGGTGCGCCGAGAAGGCCTGTCGCCCGAACAGCTGGCCACGCTGGGCACGTCGTCGCGGCTCGATGACTCCGAGTCGCGCGCCCCCGAGGCCGCCGCAGCCCGACCCGACGGTGTGAAGGCCAAGATCGACGAGATCGAACAGCAGATGGTCGGCGACGCCGGCTTCAACGCGTCTGCCCGCAACCGTGGCCCCGCCAGCTACAGCCCGCCCTACACGGACAGCGGGCCCAGCGGGGGGCAATCGCCCCGCACGCCGGCCTACGACAACCCATTTCGCAGCCCGGCACCGGCCCCGCTGCCCGACATCCACCTGCCACCCTCTTCCGCGCCGGCCCCGGTGCAGATGGCCACGGGTCTGCCGCCGCTGGCCCCCATGTCACCAGTGTCCTTCGACGCCGCCATGCCCGCACCGGTGGCGGCCAGCCCTGCTCCGCCGCCCTTCAGCGCGCCCGGCCACAGCGTGAGCCCGCCGACGCTGGGGGAAAACTCCGACTTCAGCAGCCCCTTTGCCGTCGAAGTCAGCGAGGTCATGCACGACCCCGAGCTGGACGAAGCCGTGATCGCCTTCGCCAACGCCGACTTCAGCCAGTGCGAAGAGGCGCTGCAACGCATCACCGGCACCGGTGGCGACCGCTCTCAGCACGCCGAAACCTGGCTGGTGCTGTTCGACCTGTACCGCGCCACCGGCCAGCAGCAGCGTTTCGAGAGCCTGGCACTTGACTACGCGCAGCAGTTCGGCTGGAGCGCACCGCAGTGGTACAGCCTGCCCAAGCTGGTGGCCGATGCGCTGGCCGACGAACCGGTGATGCCCTCTTCGTCTTCCAGCTCGCGCATGTCAGGTGACGTGGGCTGGGTCTGCCCCGAACAGCTGGACATCGAAGCCCTGGCGCGGCTGCGCTCGCAGACGCTGCAGATGCCGCTGCCGTGGATCTTCGACTGGAGCGGCCTGCGCAGCATCGACGCCGAAGCGGCGATGCAGCTGTCGGCCATCTTCCGTCTGTGGTCGGGCCAATCGCTGGAAATGCGCTGGCTGGCCGGCGACCGCCTGTTCACTGTTCTGCAGGAAGCCGCACCCACCGGTGTGCGCGATGCCGACCCGGCTTTCTGGCTGACGCGCCTGGACGCGCTGCGCCTGGCCAACCGCGCCGACCAGTTCGACGAAGCGGCCATCGACTACTGCGTCACCTACGAAGTCAGCCCGCCCAGCTGGGAGCCGACACGCTGCAATGTGCACATCAGCGGCAGCAACCTGTCCACGCGCAACCCGCCGATGTCGATGGTGAGCGACGTGTCCACCAGCTTCCTGGAATCGGGCCTGCTCGAAGACGTGGGCGGTGGCATCGAGGTGGCCCACGTCGAACTGTCGGGGCAACTGGTGGGCGACATCAGCGAAACGCTGAGCAAGCTGCAGGCCGAACTGGGCTCGGCGCCGGTGGTCAGCGTGTCGTGTGCACGGCTGATCCGGGTCGACTTCATCGCCGCGGGCGACCTGCTGAACTGGGTGCTGGCGCGCCGCAACGAAGCGCGCGCGGTGCAATTTGTCGATGCCCACCGGCTGCTGGCGCTGTTTTTTGGTGCCATGGGCATCAATGAACACGCCAAGGTGCAGGTACGGAAAGTTTAGACAAGGCCCCCACGCTCCCTTCGGTCGCTGCCCCCCCGAGGGGGCGCATGCAGCGGCCCCGCAAAGCCGGTTCCGCGCATGACCTTGATCAGGGGCGCTCGGCCCCCAACTGAAACCTCATGGACTCCTACCACGGCACCACCATCGTCAGCGTGCGTCGCGGGCCCATCGTCGCGCTGGGCGGCGACGGCCAGGTCACGCTGGGCCATATCGTCGTCAAGAGCAGCGCTCGCAAGGTGCGCAAGCTCTACCGCGAACAGGTGCTGGCCGGGTTTGCCGGCGCCACCGCCGACGCCTTCACGCTGTTCGAACGTTTCGAGGCCAAGCTGGAAAAACACCAGGGCCACCTGCAGCGGGCGGCCATCGAGCTGACCAAGGACTGGCGCACCGACCGTGTGCTGCGCCGCCTGGAAGCGATGCTGGCCGTGGCCGACGCCACCAGCAGCCTGATCATCACCGGCAACGGCGACGTGCTGGAACCCGAGCACGGCATCGTGGCCATCGGTTCCGGCGGCGCGTACGCACAGGCCGCGGCACGGGCGCTGTTGGCACACACCGAGATGACGCCGGCGCAGATGGTCAAACGATCGCTCGAAATCGCCGGCGACATCTGCATCTACACCAACCAGAACCACATCGTCGAAACCTTGGGCGAGATGGCCGGGGACAAGCCCGCATGAGCATGACGCCGCAGGAGATCGTCTCCGAACTCGACCGCCACATCGTCGGCCAGAACGCGGCCAAACGTGCGGTGGCCATCGCGCTGCGCAACCGCTGGCGGCGCCAGCAGGTCGACGACAAGCTGCGCGGTGAGATCACGCCCAAGAACATCCTGATGATCGGCCCCACCGGCGTGGGCAAGACCGAGATCGCACGCCGCCTGGCCCGGTTGGCCGACGCACCCTTCATCAAGGTGGAGGCCACCAAGTTCACCGAGGTGGGCTACGTGGGCAAGGACGTGGACACCATCATCCGCGACCTGCTGGACGTGGCCGTCAAGGAAGAACGTGAACGCCAGATGCGCAGCAAACGTGCGGCGGCCGAGGACGCAGCCGAAGAAAGGGTGCTCGACGCGCTGGTGCCCCCACCCCGCAGTGGCAGTGGCGGCAGCGTCGGCTTCAACGCCGATGTGGCCAGCGCGCCCACACCCGACAACACCGCCCGCCAGGTGCTGCGCAAGCGCCTGCGCGAAGGTGCGCTGAACGACAAGGAGATCGAGCTCTCGCTGGCCGACAACAAGCCCACGCTCGAGGTGCTGGGCCCGGGTGGCATGAACGGCCTGCCGGGCATGGAAGACATGGCCGAACAGCTGAAGGGCCTGTTCAGCCAGATGAACCAGGCGCAGCGCAAGACCCGCAAGCTGAAGATCGGCGAAGCGCTGCCGCGCCTGGTGGAAGAAGAGGCTGCCAAGCTGGTCAACGAAGACGAGATCCGCGCTGCGGCGCTGGCCAACGCCGAAGGCAATGGCATCGTCTTCATCGACGAGATCGACAAGGTGGCGTCACGCAGCTCAGGCAGCGACCACGGCGGAGCAGAGGTCAGCCGCCAGGGTGTGCAGCGTGACCTGCTGCCGCTGGTGGAAGGCACCACCGTGAACACGAAGTACGGCATGGTCAAGACCGACCACATGCTCTTCATCGCCAGCGGCGCCTTTCACCTGGCCAAGCCCAGCGACCTGATTCCTGAGCTGCAGGGGCGATTCCCGATCCGCGTCGAGCTGTCGTCGCTGAGCGTCGAAGACTTCGAAGCCATCCTGACCAGCACGCACGCCAGCCTGATCAAGCAGTACCAGGCCTTGCTGGCCACCGAAGGGCTGGCTTTGCAGGTCACCCCTGAAGGCGTGCGCCGCCTGGCCGAGATTGCCTTCGAGGTCAACGAGCGCACCGAAAACATCGGCGCGCGCCGCCTGGCCACGGTGATGGAAAGGCTGCTGGACGAAGTGAGTTTCGACGCCCCCAACCGCAGCGGCCAGACGGTGGTGATGGACGCAGCTGCGGTGAACGAACGCCTGGCCGATCTGGCGCACAACGAAGACCTGTCACGCTACATCCTGTAGAAGGCGGGGATCGCAGCCCGGCAGGCGCTGCACACCGGAGACAAGCGATGCAATTCCGCCCCCTCGGCCGTTCCGGCCTGGCCACCGCGCCGCTGGCCTTGGGCGGCAACGTCTTCGGCTGGACCGCCGACGAAAACACCTCGCATCAGCTGTTGAGTGCCTATGTGGCCGGTGGCTTCAACCTGATCGATACCGCCGACGTGTATTCACGCTGGGCGCCGGGCCACACGGGTGGCGAAAGCGAAGCGGTCATCGGCCGTTGGCTGAAAGCATCGGGCCAGCGCCACCGGGTGCTGGTCGCCACCAAGGTGGGCAAGCCGATGGGCGAAGAGGGCTCGGGCAAGACGGGCCTGAGCCGGCGCTGGATCCGCCAGGCCGTGCACGATTCGCTGAACCGCCTGCAGACCGACCACATCGACCTGTACCAGAGCCACGAAGACGACAGCAACACGCCGCTGGAAGAAACGATGACGGCCTTTGCCGAGCTCATCCAGGAAGGCAAGGTGCGCGCCATCGGTGCCAGCAATTTCACCGCACCGCGCCTGGCCGAGGCGCTGGCCGTGAGCGGCCGCCTGGGCTTGCCACGCTACGAAACCCTGCAGCCGCTGTTCAACCTGGCCGACCGCGCGCCGTATGAAGCCGAACTGCAGGCCTTGTGCATGGCGCAGGACGTGGGTGTGATCAACTTCTTCGGCCTGGCGCGCGGCTTCCTGACAGGCAAGTACCGCAGCGAAGCCGACCTCGGCAAGAGCCTGCGTGGCGGTGGCGTGAAGGGCTACCTGAACCCACGCGGCCATCGCATCCTGGCGGCCCTTGACGAGGTGGCGGCACAGCAGCACGCCACCCCCGCGCAGGTGGCCCTGGCCTGGCAGATGGCGCAGCCCGGCATCACCGCGCCCATCGCCAGCGCCACCGGCTTGCAGCAGCTGGAAGAGCTGATGGGCGCGGCCCGCCTGTCGCTGGACAACGCCGCCCTGGCGCACCTGGGCGAAGCCAGCGCCTGCGGCTGAAGCGCCGCGGCGGGCAGCGCGATAAGGGGCTCGTCCCGTAGAATGGGAGATGATCAGCCCCACTTTCTACGCCCCCGAACGCTTCGACGACCCCGAAGCAGCCCTCGCCCGAGTGCGCGAGATCTACGACGGCAGCGTGTCGCATCTGCGCGATGCACTCCGGCAGTTCGTCAGCGGCGCCCCCCTTCAAGACCACGTCCGTGCCTGTTACCCCTTCGTGCGGGTGCGGACCGACACGGTGGCCCGCGCCGATTCGCGCTTGAGCTACGGTTTTGTCGCCGGGCCCGGCACCTTCGAGACCACGGTCACGCGGCCCGACCTGTTTGCCAGTTACCTGAAAGAGCAGTTCCGGCTGCTGCGCCGCAACCACGGCGTGTCCATCGAAGTGGGCACCAGCGCGCAGCCCATTCCCGTGCACTTCTCGCTGGCCGAACACGACCACCTGGAAGGCAGCATGCCGCCGGAGCGGCGCCTCTTGATGCGCGACCGTTTCGACCTGCCCGACCTGGCGGCCATGGACGACAGCATCGCCAACGGCACGCACGAGGTGGCTTCCGGCGCGCCGCACCCGCTGTCGCTGTTTTCAGCGCCGCGCATGGACTACTCGCTGCACCGGCTGCGCCACTACACCGGCACCGTGCCCGAGCACTTCCAGAACTTCGTGCTGTTCACGAACTACCAGTTCTACATCGACGAATTCATCAAGCTGGGCCACGCGCTGATGGCCGACCCGGCCTGCGAGTACGAAGCTTTTGTCGAGCCCGGCAACGTGATCACGCGCCGAACCGGCGAGGCCGCACGCCCGGGCGACGAACTGGGCGTGCAGCCGCCGCGCCTGCCGCAGATGCCGGCCTACCACCTGGTGCGGCCCGACAGCAGCGGCATCACGATGATCAACATCGGCGTCGGCCCGGCCAACGCCAAGACCATCACCGACCACGTGGCCGTGTTGCGCCCTCATGCCTGGCTGATGCTGGGCCACTGCGCGGGCCTGCGCAACAGCCAGAAACTGGGCGACTACGTGCTGGCGCACGCCTACATGCGCGAAGACCATGTGCTGGACGAAGACCTGCCGCTGTGGGTGCCGGTGCCGGCGCTGGCCGAGGTGCAGGTGGCGCTGGAACAGGCGGTGGCCGAGGTCACGCAACTGTCGGGTTATGAACTGAAGAGCCTGCTGCGCACCGGCACCGTGGTCAGCACCGACAACCGCAACTGGGAACTGCTGCCCCCGGCCGGCCCCGAGCGCCGTTTCAGCCAGAGCCGCGCGGTGGCGCTGGACATGGAAAGTGCGACCATCGCCGCCAACGGTTTCCGCTTCCGCGTGCCCTACGGCACCTTGCTGTGTGTCAGCGACAAACCGCTGCACGGCGAGATCAAGCTGCCCGGCATGGCCAACCACTTCTACCGCGAACGCGTCGACCAGCACCTGCGCATCGGCATGCGTGCCGTCGAACTGCTGCGCCAGGAAAGGCCGGGCAGCCTGCACAGCCGCAAGCTGCGCAGTTTTGCCGAGGTGGCTTTCCAGTAGACCAGCAACCGCCGGTCCTGCGTTTTACCGCGGCGGCGTGGCGGCCTCGGCTGCTGGCGCGGCTGCAGCGTTGGCCTGCGGGTTGATGGTGATGCCACGCTGCCTGAGTTCGGCCACCAGCAGTGCCGCATTGGCGTTGCCGGCATCGGCCAGTCGCTGCGTGTCCGCCGCCAGTGTGTCGAGCGAGCCCCGCAGCTTGCCTGCGTTGTCCACCGTCTGCTGCTGGCCAGCGTGGGCGGTGAGCAGCGCTTCGCGTTCGGTGCTCAGCAGCCATGTCTGCCAGACCAGCACGGCCAACACGGCCAGGCCGAACAGCATGACGGGCAGGAAGGCGCTGTGATGGCGTCTCGCAGCGGGAGCCACAGACGCTGCGCTCGAAGCGGCCGTGTCGCCGGCGCCGGGTGATGGCAGGGCGACCACGGTCTTGGAAGAAGGGGTGGCGTTCATTGGAGGCCCTTCACTTGCGCGCAGTGGCAGCCGGCACGGCCACCGGCGCCGCGGCCGGCGCATTCACCGTGTAGGTGATGCCATGCCGCTGCAGCAGAGCGCGCACGTCCTGGTCGTTGTGGCGTGCGCCCAGTTCGGCCAGCGCGCGGATGATCTCGCGGTACAGGCCTTCCAGCTGCACCGACTGCTGCACGAACTGCTGGCGTGCACCGATGTCGCCCTGCAACCCGCGGTTCATCGACGCCAGCGTGATATTGGCCAGGGCCAGCACCAGGCACAGCGCGCCCAGCGCCGTGGCCAGCCAGAACTGCACGCGGCTCATCGTGCGGCACCGGCGGCGCCTGTGCGCCGGCGCACGGCCCAGGCTGCCACCCCGGCGGCCAGCAACAGCGGCAGCGTGCCGGGCACCGGCACCGCCCCGGGCGGGCCACCGGCGTCGATGACACTGGCGCGGATGGTCAAGGTGCGCGTCTGCGCCAGGCCCACGCTGTCGGACGCATTGGTGCCCAGGCCGTGGAAGACGATGGTGTCGCTGTAGCTGCCCAGCGCACCGGCCATCCAGTTGACGCTGAAGGCGCCGCTGGCCATGCCCGCAGCCAGGCCGCTGACGGGTGACCAACCGCTGTAGCCGAAGTCGTCGGCGGCCAGCAGGTCGAAGATGCCGCTCAGGTCGTCGGACGGGCCCGTCGTTTCGTTGTCCAGCTGCAGCGTGGAAGACACCGTGCTGCCCAGCACCAGTGTGCCCAGGTCCAGCTCGTAGCTGGTGCCGGTCTGCGTCAGCGTGCCGCTGCCTGACAGCAGGTCGAAGTCGCCATTGGCCAGGTTGTTGACCTGCGCAAACACCGACAGGTTGGCGTCCGCGCCGGCCGACACGTCGGCCATGTCGGCGTTCTGGCTGGTGAAGCCCACCGTGCCGGTCTGCGAGAAGATGCCCGCGGTGGTGGTGCTCAGGCCCACGGCCAGTTGGCCGTTGCCTTGCGCCACGATGTCGGACAGCGCACCGTTGCCGCTGAAGGGGCCGCCCAGGCCGCTCAGGTCGGCCCGCAGCGTGTCGTTCAGCGCCGTCGCGGTGGCCGTGTTGTTGACGGTGATGTTGCTGGCCGCCACCGTGTCGCCCACCCGCACCACGCCGAAGTTCACGGCCGCCGTGGCCAGCGCACCCACCGCCTGTGTGTAGACCTTGCCCTCGACGTTGACCTGCTGCGAAGCCAGGCTGAGTGTGCAGCTCGGTGCGCAGCCGCCCACGTTGCTGGCGTCGGAGACGAAGTTGATGGTGGCCGTGCCGGCATTGCCGCCTGTGAAGTTGCCCGCCGTGGCCGTGTTCAGCGCCACCACGAGGCTGCTGTTGTTGGTGGCGCCAGGGTCCAGCAGGTTGAAGCTGCCGCTGGCCGCGACCGGGCCGGTGGTGCCGCCGAAGCTGGCGTTCAGCGCCGCCTGCGGCGCGGCGGTGGCGAAGTTGGTGACGCTGACTGCGCCCGACGGTGCCGCTGCGCCGACACGCACGGAGCCCAGGTTGATCGTGGGCGTGTTGACCAGCGGACTGGCCTGGTTGATGACCGAGCCCGTGGTTTCGATGAGGCCGCTGACGCCGTAGCCTTCGCTGCCCACGGCCAACGTGCCCAGGCCGTTGCTGACACCTGCCACCGCCCCGGCGCTGAAGTAGTTGACGGCGATGCTGCTGTTCAGCGCGCCCGCCGTGGTGGCGTTCACGGTGACCGTCATCGTGCCGTTGCCGGCCGTGCTGTTGTTGCCGGCCAGGATGCCGCTGAGCGAGCCGGCGCCGCTGATCTGCGCGTTGCCTGAAGCACCGAAGCTGGCGTTCAGGTCTTCGACAAAACCCGCCGCGCCGGTGGCGGTGTTGCGCACGACCAATCCCTGCGACACCGTCTGGCCGACCTGGATGGTGCCGAAGTTCAAGGGCGCGGTCTGCAACGCGCCACTGGCGGCCTGGTAGACGTTGCCACTGACAGCCACCACCTGCGGTGCATTGGCGCCGGCCAGGCCCAGGCCGTTGCTGACACCGGCCACCGTGCCGGTGGTCTGGTAGTTGACGGTCACGCTGCCGCTCTTGGCGCCGGCGCTGGCGGTGTCCACACCCACGGCCATGGCGCTGCCATTGCTGGTGCCCGCCAGCAGGTTGTTGACGACGGCGCCGTTGTTCGTGGCTGCGCCTGTGTTGGCGGCAAAGCTCGCACGCAGGTCTTCGGTGAAGGCACCGGCTGCGGCGGTGTTGCTGATGGTCAATGCCGCACTGCCGCTGCCCCCCACACGCTGGTTGCCCACCACCACGGGTGAAGGTGCCGCGCTGCCGATGGCCGCGTTGTAGGCCGCTGCGCCGCCGGCCAGCACGATGTTCAGCTTCTGGTCGGCGATGTTGTCGAAGGTGCTGCGCAGGTTGACCACCTGGCCCGTCAGCGGCGCCAGCGCGCCGGCGCTGGCGGCGGTGAAGGTGATGGTCTGGCTGCTGCCCGCGCCGCCGGGGCCACCGGCGTTGTAGTTGCCGGCGGTGACGCCGCTGCCACTCAAGCGTGCATCGCTGATGTTGGCGCCGTTGACGCTGGTCTGAAGGGCGCCGCGCAGCGACGGGCCACTGCTGCCGCTGTTGCCGATGTTGACGCCGTAGCTGTTGGCACCCACACGCACGTTGGCGATGGTCAGCGTGGCGTTGGTGCCGCTGCCACCGGTGACACCCGTGCCGCTGATCACCTGCGCCGCATCACCCCCGGCCAGGATCTGGCCCGCGCCGGTGACGTTGGCGCGGCGGTTGAAGCTGTTGCCGCTGCCGGCATTGGCGTTGGTGTAGTCGCTGTTCACCGTCAGGTTGTTGGCCCCCAGTGCCAGACCGGACGCTGCCGACCCGTTGTGGGTGAGCGTGCCGGTGCTGCTGGGCGCGCCCACGTTCATCTGCCCGCTGCCGGTGATCAGCACCGTGCCGCTGCCACTGAAACCCGCGCTGGCGTTGACGATGCCGCCGTTGGCCGCCAGCGTGCCGTTGTTGATGAGCGGACTGCTCAGGTTCAGCGTGCCACTGGTGGCCTGCATCAGGCCGCCGGTGGCGTTGGTGGCGGTGCCACTCATCGCCACGGTGAGGGCACTGCTCTGGTTGGCGGTGACCGTGCCCTGGTTGACCAGCGACATCGCGGTGCCCGCGCCGAACATGCCTGCGCCCTGCACCGTCTGGCCCGAGCCGACCGTCAGCTGCGCGCCGGCGGCGTTGGCCACGATGCGGTTGGCCGTGCTGTTGCCCAGCGTGGTGGTGCCGCTGCCGGCCAGCGTGGCGAGGCCCGAGATGCGCAGGTCGGTCTGGTTACCGGCCGAAGTCAGGTTGATCGCGCCGGTGTTGGTCACCGTCCCGGCCAGGATCAGGTCGGAGTTGTTGACGACGTTCACCGTACCGATGTTCGTCAGGTTGCTCAGCGTCGCGGTGTTGCCGCTGCGGGTGCGCACCTGGCCGCCACTGGCGGTGGTGATCTGGCCACCGCTGATGACCGAGCCGCCGATCAGTTCGACCACGCCGCCGTTGATGGCGCCCAGCACACCGCCCGCGCCCTGGCTGAAGTTGGTGCCGGTGATGATCACGGTGCCGGCGTCGGCGCGCACCTGGTTGTTGTTGGTGACGGCGCCCGTGCTGTCGAAGGTGAGCGCGTTGCTGAAGCTGCCCACCACCGTGCCGTTGTTGGTGAAGCCGAAGTTCTGGCCGGCGCCGATGCTGCCCGCGCCCTGCAGGGTCTGGCCGCTGCCCAGCGTCAGGCTGTCACCCGCCGCCACGCCTCGAATGGTGTTGGCGGTTGCGTTGCTGAGGTTGATGACACCGGTGCCGGTGATGGCCTGGTTGCCGTCGGCGCGCAGCGAGGTGGCGTTGCCGCCTGACTGCAGGTTCAGCACACCGTTGTTGGCCAAGGCGCCGCGCAGTTCGACGTTGCCGTTGTTCTGGATCGAGAAGGTGCCGGTGTTGTTGACATTGCCGATGCCGATGAGCTGGCTCGAGCCCACCACCAACTGGCCGCCGCTGGCGGCGGCGAAGGTGCCGCCGTTCACGCTGGCGCCATCAATGAAGCTGACCTGCCCGCCGTTGATGGCGCTGATGACGCCGCTGGCGCCCTGGTTCAGCTGGGTCTGCGCGATCTGGAAGGTGGCGGCATCGGCGCGGATCAGGTTGTTGTTGGTGGCACTGCCCAGCGTGCGCAAGGTCATCGCGTTGCTCTGGTTCGCAATCCACGCGCCGTTGTTCACCAGATTCAGGCTGGTGCCCGCGCCAATGCTGCCTGCGCCCTGCAAGGTGACATTGCCGCCGGTGGTCAGGGTGTCGGCACCGGTACCGACGATGCGGTTGTTAGCGGCGTTGGACATGGCCACCAGCAGCGTGCCCGTGAGCGAGCGGTTGCCGACCACCTCCAGGTCGGTGACGTTGCCGCCCGACACCATGCTCAGCGTGCCGTTGCCCACCACGTCACCGGCCAGGATCAAGCGCGAGTTGTTGTCCAGCCGCAGCGAACCCGTCAGGTTGCCGCCGGCCAGCGTGGCGGTCTGGGAGCTGGTCACGGCGATCGCGCTGCCGGCGCCGCTGGTCAGCAGCGTGGCGTTGCCGATCACGGTGCCGTCCAACAGCTGCACCAGCGAGCCGTTCACCGCCTCGATGCTGCCGCTGCCGCTGCTGATGTTGACGTTGCGGAACTGCAGCGTGCCGCCATCGGCGCGCATGACGCCGTTGTTGACAACACCGCCGCTGGTTTCCACGAGCAGCGGATTGCTCTTGTTGGCGATGATCGTGCCGTTGTTGGTCAGCGCCAGCGTGCCGGCGGCGCCGATCTGGCCCCCACCGCGCACCGTGATGTTGCTGCCCAGGGTGAGCGAATCGCCGCTGGCATTGGCCGCCAGCAGGCGGTTCTGGAAGGCATTGCTCAGTTCGATGACGGCGGTGCCGCTGATCGAACGTGCGCCACTCAAGCGCAGGTCGGTGAGGTTGCCGCCCGACGACAGGCTCAGCGTGCCGTTGTAGACCAGGTCGCCGGTGAGCGTGGCGCCGGAGTTGTTGGCCAGGTTGATGGGGCCGTTGACCGTGCCGCCGCCCAGCGTCACCTGCGCGCTGCCGACCGTGGTGACCAGGCTGCCCGCACCGCTGACGGCGAAGTTGGCGTTGTTGATGACGGCACCGTTGAGCAGCTGGACCTGCGCACCGTTCAGTGCCTCGATGTTGCCGCCGCCGCTGTTGACGGTGGTCTGCAGCTGCAGCGTGCCGCCGTCGGCGCGCAGCGTGCCGGTGTTGGTGACACCACCCGCGGCATTGATCAGCAGCCCGTTGCTGCTGCTGGCGATCACCGTGCCCTGGTTGACCATGGCAAAACCGGCGGCGCCGGCGCCGATGGTGCCCGAGCCCTGCAGCGTCTGCCCACTGCCCAGCGTGAAGGTGCCACCCGCGCCGGTGATGCGGTTGGCGCTGGCGTTGGACAACTGGACCGTGCCGGTGCCCAGGATGCTCTGCGCGCCGTTGATCACGAGGTCGGTGATGTTGCCCCCCGACTGCAGCAAGACCGTGCCGTTGTTGGTGAGCGTGCCGTTCAGCGTGATGGCGCTGTTGTTCACCAGACGCAAGGTGCCGGTGTTGGTGACGTTGGCCAGGCTGTTGGCAAAGGCGCTGCTCGCAGTGGCCACGTCGCCAGCCAGGGTCCCGCCGGTGATGCTGCTGTCGTTGAGCACCACGGTCGAACCGGACAAACCTTCGATGACACCCGCAACGCCTTGCGCAAACGAGGTGTTCAGCAGCGTCAGCGTGCCGCCGTTGGCGCGCAGCGTGTTGTTGTTCGTGACGCCGCTGCTGGTGTGGATCACCAGGCCGTTGGACGACGTCGCCTGGATCAGGCCGTTGTTGATGAGCTCCAGCGTGCCACCCGCGCCGATCTGCCCCGAACCCTGCACCGTCTGGCCCGCGCCCAGCGTCAGCTGCGACACACCGTTGGCCACGATGCGGTTGGCCGAGCTGTTGCTCAGGTTGACCGAACCACTGCCCAGCAGCGACACCACACCATGGATCGACAGGTCGGTCAGATTGCCGCCTGAGTTCAGGTTGAGGTTGCCGCTGTTGGTGTTGCTGCCCAGCAGCCCCAGGCCCGAGTTGTTGGCGATGTTCACGGTGCCGGCGTTGGCCAGGTTGGTGGCACCCTGGAAGCCCGTGATGTTGGCCACCTGGCCGAAGCTCAGCTGCGCCACGTCGGCGGCGCCGGGCACCAGGCCGCAGCTCCAGTTGCCGGTGGTCGTCCAGCTGCCGCTGGCGGGAATCCACGTGCAGGTAGCGGCCACGGCCGGCGCCGTGCCCAAGGTGCCGAACAGGGCCAGTGCTGCCGCCAGGGCCAGGCTGTTTTTCTTCATCAGGGGGGTGCGCAGACGCATGCTCTTCTCCGGTTGAGCCTGGAACCGGACTGTGGGAGCCGACCATTAGTCGATCGTTAGCGCAACGTTCCGCAAACCGCTTGGCGGGGCACCGCCCCACCCCGCAAACGCGGGGTCGGCACGGGTCAGCCCCGGGTCAGCCCCCCCGAGTGCGGGGTCGGTGCGGGCTGGCGAAGCGAGGTGCGCAAGGCCAGCAGGCCCAGCAGCGGCCCCAGCGCCAGCCACGGCAGCAACTGCGCCAAAGGCACCGTCTGCGCCAGCCGAACGAACAGCTCGATCGACACCACCGAGATGGCGAAGCCGATGCTGTTGCTCAGCGTCAGCACGCTGCCCACGGCTTCGCGTGGGGCATTGGCTGCCGTCAGCGCACTGAACTGGGGTGAATCACCGGCCACCGTGACGCCCCACAGCAGCAGCCAGACCAGGAAAACGGGCAGCGGCGCTGCCAGTGCCCAGGGCGCCAGCAGGCAACACAGGCCGCTGAACGCCAGGTTCACGGCCGCCACCGGCGCACTGCCGCGCCGCTGCGCCACCAGGCCACCGACCACGCAGCCCACGGCACCGGCGCCCAGGGTCAGGAAGGCCCACCACGACACCGCCGTGCTGTCGATCAAGCGGGTGGCCAGTATCAGCGGCAGCAGCACCCACAGCGTGTACAGCTCCCACATGTGGCCGAAGTAACCCAGCACCGATGCGCGCACCCGGCCGTCACGCCACAGGCTGGACAGCGCCTGCAGCCGCAGCGGCGCCAGGCCCGGGCGCACCGCGGGTTCGGGCACCAGCCAGGTCACCAGCAGTCCGGCCACCACCGCCGCCACGGCCACGGCGATGAACACCGACTGCCAGGGCCAGTCCGCTCCCAGCGCACGCAGCGCATGCGGGCTGGCGCTGCCCAGCACCAGCGCACCCAGCAACCAGCCCAGCGCGGCACCCAGGCCACGCGGGAACCACATCGACGCCAGCTTCATGCCCACGGGGTAGATGCCGGCCAGGAAAAAGCCGGTCAGCCCACGCCAGCCCAGCAGCGCGGTGAAGTGGCCGGCGCTGGCGGCCGCCGCCAGCGTGCAGCCGGCGGCCGCCAGCGCACAGACCAGGAACACGCGCCGGGCCGGAAAGCGGTCGGCCACGGTGAGCAGCGCAAACACCAGCGTGCCGACGATGAAACCCAGCTGCAAGACCCCGGTGAGCGTGCCCACCGCCGCCTGGTCCCAGCCGAAGTTGCGCTGCAGGTCGGGCATCACCGCGTTGACGGCGAACCAGGGTGACGTGCCCAGCAACTGCGCCAGCACCAGCACCGGCAACACGCGGCGAGGTGCGGCGATGCCGGTTGCGATCAGGGGGCTGGGCGGCTGAACGGGTGTCATCGTGAGGGCAACCGAAGACGGTAGCACGCAGACCGGGGCGCCACGGCAGGGCCGCTGCTCTTGTCCGCCGCGCGGGCTTGGCATACGCTGGCCCGGCGCAGAAGGAGACCCCCCATGCCGAGCCCAGCACCGGCCAGCCTGGCGAACACCGCCGCTGGCAGCTCCGACGCCCTTGCACACATACGCACCCTGGCCCTGGTGGGCCCAGCCGCAGCGGGCAAGACCAGCCTGGCCGAGGCGCTGCTGCACCAGTCGGGCGCCCTCACCAGCCCCGGCACCCTGGAACGTGGCAGCACCACCAGCGACTTCGACCCGCTGGAACGCCGCATGCAGCACTCGCTGAACGCGGCCGTCATGCACTTGCAGCACGCCGGTACGTGTGTGCACTTCATCGACACCCCGGGTGGCGCCGACTTCCTGGGCCAAAGCCTGCCGGCGCTGGAGGCGGTGGAGACCGCCGCCATCGTCATCAACGCTGCCGTCGGCATCGAACCGATGGCCGTGCGCATGATGGCCTACGCGGCCAGCCGCCACCTGGACCGGCTGATCGTCGTCAACCGCATCGACGCTCCGGGTGTCGACCTGGCCGCGCTGCTGGCGCAGATCCAGGCCACCTTCGGCAAGGAATGCCTGCCCGTCAACCTGCCCGACGCCGGCGCCAGCCGTGTCGTCGACTGTTTTTTCCAGCGCTCGGGGCACAGTGACTTCGGCAGCGTCGACGACGCCCACCGCGCCTTGGTGGAACAGGTGGTCGAGGTGGACGCCGATTTCGTCGAGCGTTACCTGAACGATGGCGACGTGGACGCCAGCGAGCTGCACGCGCCGCTGGAACAGGCGCTGCGCGAAGGGCACCTGATCCCGGTGTGTTTTGTGTCGGCCAAGACCGGCGCCGGTGTGGCCGAGCTGCTGGACATCATCGTCAAGCTGCTGCCCAACCCGCTGGAAGCCAACGCGCCCGACTTCGTCAACGGCGAAGGGCCCGGGGCCCAGCCCATGCATGCCACGCCCGACCCCGCGCTGCACGTGCTGGCGCATGTCTTCAAGGTCACCGTCGACCCTTTTGTGGGCCGCCTGGGGGTGATGCGGGTGCACCAGGGCACGGTGGTGCCGGGCATGCAGCTCTACATCGGCCATGGCCGCAAGCCTTTCAAGGTGGCCCACCTGTTCAGACTGCAGGGCAAGGACCATGTCGAGGTGCCACGTGCGCTGCCCGGTGACATCGTGGCCGTGGCCAAGGTGGACGACATCCACTTCGACGCCGTCTTGCACGATGCGGCCGAAGACGAACACATCCACCTGCTGCCGCTGGACTTCCCGAAACCCGTGCACGGGCTGGCCATCGAGCCCAAGCGCCACGGCGACGAACAGCGCATGTGGGAGATCCTGAACAAGCTGGTCGACGAAGACCCTTGCCTGAAGGTCGAACACGTGGCCAGCACCAACGAAACCGTGGTCTACGGCCTGGGTGAACTGCACTTGCGGGTGCTGCTGGAACGGCTGCGCGAGGTCTTCCGTTTCGAGGTCAACACCCACCCGCCGCGCATTGCCTACCGCGAGACCATCACCGCGCGCGCCGAGGGCCACCACCGGCACAAAAAACAGAGCGGCGGCGCCGGCCAGTTCGGCGAAGTGTTCCTGCGCGTCGAGCCGCTGCCGCGGGGCGGCGGCTTCGAGTTTGTCGACCAGGTCAAGGGCGGCACCATTCCCGGCCAGTTCATCCCGGCGGTGGAAAAGGGCGTGCGCGAGGTGCTGGCCAGCGGTGCGATCTCGGGCCACCCCGTGGTCGACGTGCGGGTCACCGTGCACGACGGCAAGCACCACAGCGTGGACAGCAAGGACATCGCCTTCGCCACGGCCGGCCGCAAGGCCTTCCTGCAGGCGATGCACGAGGCCAGGCCCATCGTGCTGGAGCCCATCGTGCACATCGAGATCACCGCGCCCGAAACCGCTGTCGGCGACATCACCGGCGACCTGGCCAGCCGGCGCGGACTGGTCAGCGGCACGAGCGGCGGGGCGCCGGGCCAGATGGTGGTGCGCGGGCTGGCGCCGCTGTCGGAACTGAGCAGCTACCAGAACCGGCTGAATGCGCTGACCAGCGGACAAGGGCGCTACACCATCGAGCTGTCCCACCACGAAGCTGTGCCGCCTTCGGTGCAGCAGCAGCTGATGGCGGCATTCAAGCCACACGAGGCCTGAAAAACACGGCCACCGGCTGCGGTGCCGTCAGGCAGGGTCGCTAGACTCCTTGCCAGCAGTCGCACCATGAGCACCCCACCGCCGCTTGTGAGCACCGACCCGGTCGCCCCGCAGCCGGGCCAGCGCCTGGACGCTTTTGTCGTGCTGCTGCTGCGGCTGGCCAGCCGCTTCATCAACGTGCCCCTGCAGCGGGTGGACACCGAAATCGACCGCGCGCTGCAGGACATGGCCGAATTCGTCTCGGCCGACCGCGCCTACATCTTCGACTACGACTTCGACACGCGCACCTCGTCGAACACGCACGAGTGGTGCGCCAGCGGCGTGCAGCCCCAGCGCGAAGCGCTGCAGGGCCTGCCGATGAGCATGATCCCGGACTGGCTCGTCACCCACTTGCGTGGCGAAGCGTTGCACGTGCCCGACGTGCAGACCATGCCCGACGGCGCGCTGCGCGAGCTGTTGCTGCCGCAGGGCATCTGCACGCTGCTGGCGCTGCCGCTGAGTGGTGTCGACAGCTGCACCGGCTTTGTCGGATTCGACTTCCTGCGCCAGCCGCGCGAACTGGGGCCCGAGGCCATCGGGCTGCTGCAGCTGTTTGCGCAGATGCTGGTCAACGTGGCGGACCGGCGCCGCGCCGAGTTGGAGATTCACGCCCTGAATGCCGGCCTGGAAGCCCGTGTGGCCGCCCGCACGCTGGAACTGGCGGCGGCCAAGGAAGCGGCCGAGCAGGCCAACCGCAGCAAGTCCGATTTCCTGGCCCGCATGAGCCATGAACTGCGCACACCGCTGAACGCGGTGCTGGGCTTTTCGCAGCTGCTGGCCTTGCACGACCAGGTCGCGGCAGCACCGGCGGTGGCGCAGCAGGTGCAGCAGATCCACAACGCAGGCCTGCACCTGCTGCAGATGGTGGACGACGTGCTCGACCTGGCACGTGTCGAGTCCGGCGGCTTGCGTTTGTCGCTGGAGGTGCAGGAACTGGGCGGCCTGGTGCAGGAGTGCCTGGCCATGTGCCAGCCCCTGGCGCGCAGCCAAGGCATCAGCCTGCAAGGCCCCGCCACCACCGGCAGCCACTGGGTGCGCGGCGACCGCACGCGGCTGAGCCAGGTGCTGGTGAACCTGCTCAGCAATGCCATCAAGTACAACGCCAGCGGCGGCCGGGTCGAAGTCGCTCTGCAGCACAGCGACCCCTGGGTTCAGCTCACGGTCACCGACACCGGCGTGGGCATGTCACCGGAACAGCTGGTGCAGCTGTTCCAGCCCTTCAACCGCCTGGGCGCTGAAACCGGCAGCGTCGAAGGCACCGGCCTGGGGCTGGCCATTGCGTTGCAGCTGGCGCAGGCCATGGATTGCCGCTTGCAGGTCAGCAGCGAAGTGGGTGCGGGCACGCGCTTCACCCTGTCGGTGCCCGCCGGAGAAGAGCCCACCGTGCCGGCACCTCCAGCGATGGAGTCAATGTCTGAACCCCCACCCCTGGCAGCGGGCGTTGCAGCACCTGAGCCCACGCCCATGAACGTGCTGTACGTCGAAGACAACCCTGTCAACGTGCTGCTGATGGAGGCGGTGCTGGGCCTGCCCGCGCACCGCGGCGTGCGCCTGCACACGGCGGCCGACGGCCCTGCCGGCCTGGCAGCCGCGCTGGCGCTGAAACCCGACCTCATCTTGCTGGACCTGGCGATGCCGGGCCTCACGGGTCTGCAGGTCTTGCAGCACATCCAACGCCTTCCCGAGCTGGCCCACACCCCGTGCGTGGCGGTGTCGGCCAATGCGATGCCGCAGGACATCGAACACGCGCTGGCGGCAGGCTTTGCAGCCTATCTGTGCAAACCTTTCGGGCTGGACCAGCTTTCGCAACTGATCAACAGCCACCGGCCACAGGCTGCGGCGGCCTGAGGCGGCTTCAGCCCGTCGGCGGCTGCCAGGCCGGCGTCACACCGGGGCTGGTGTGGCGGGCGGTCTTCCGCGCCAACACCAGGTGTGTCTGCACCAACGACAAGGCACCCACGCCCATCAGCTGGTAGGCCACCATGTGCAGGCGCGAGCCCAGCTTCTGGTGCGAAGCCTGGTTTGGCCCAGATGCCGACACCGCGCAGCAGCCGGTCGTCCAGACCGTGGGCGACCCCTGTGAGCAGCATCACGAGCGCCATGCCCAGCGCAAACCACGCCAGCGTGCGTTTGCGCCGCAGCACCTCGGCTCAGGCCTGCGAGGGGCTCAGTGGCCATCGCGCCTGGCCGGCAAAAGGGGGTGGTTGGTGTTCATGCCAGGGACCGCCTGAAGCTGCCCGGTCGGCAGACCCGCAACACGGCAGCAAAGGCCAGAGGGCCCCAATCTGCACTGGGCACAAGGGCATGGCCTGGCTTGCCTGCTGCTGGACGGGCCGCTGGGGCGCGCCCGACCGGGTCGGCGCGAGCGTCTGGCGTTTGCTCGAACCGCGTCGGCACTGCACGTGCGCCAGGTGATGGCCAACCGCGGCGGCCACGCGGACGCCTGAGCGGCCAGTGGGCGACGGATCAGTTTCGACCGATACATGAATACGAATGACTCGCATTACGGTTATGATTCGTAAATCGCCTCTTTCTGGGCCGACCGTCGCCACAGCCTTTCGCCGCCGTCCCCTTCCATGTCCGCGCTCCGACCTGCCCCGACAACCGCTGCCACCGCCTCAGACAACTGGGTGCACGCCTTGCAACGCCGAGATGAACTGTCCAGGACCGATGGCCGGTTGATGTTCGTCGCCATAGCGTGTGCTCACATCGTGGCCTTGTGGGCCCTCCTGCAGGTGGTCAGCGTGCGCGAAGCCGTGCGTGAAGTGGCCCCGCTGATGGTGGACCTGGTCGCGCCGGATTCACCGCCCGCTGCCCCGCCGCCGGCCGCGCCGCCGTCACGTCCGATGCCGCGCACGCCACCCGCGCCGCAGCCGCCGATCCTGGCCGCACCCACGCCAGTGCCGGTGGCCGCCGAGACCTTCACCGCGCCGGCACCGCCGCCGGCTCCCGCCCCCGAACCGGTGGCCGCAGTGGTGGCGCCGGCGCTGGCCGCGCCCAGCCCGCCGGCACCACCGCCCCCGGCACGCAAGGTGATTTCAGCCACCGCCGTGCGTTACCTGGTGCAGCCGCAGGCCGAGGTGCCACGGGCTTCGCGCCGTGCCGGCGAACACGGTGTGGTCTGGCTGCGGGTGGTCGTGGCCACCAGCGGCGTGCCATTGCAGGTGACGGTGCAGCGCAGCTCCAGCCACCCGCGCCTGGACGAACAAGCGCTGTGGGCCATGCGCCAGGCGCGTTTCCAGCCCCACAGCGAAGACGGCCGGCCCATCGAGGTCGAGGTTGTCGCCCCCATCGAATACCCACAGGAGTGAACCCCATGGAACCCTTGGCCGCCACCGGCGCTGCCCCGTCTTTCGGCTTTGCCCACCTGCTGGCGCAGAGCGACGCCATCGGCAAGACTTTGCTGGCGGTGCTGGTGCTGATGTCCATCGCCACCTGGGCGCTGATCGCCATCAAGGGCCTGGCGCAATGGCAGCGCCGGCGCCGCGCTGACGCCTTCCTGAATTTGTTCTGGAACGCCACGTCGCTGGACGCGGTGCAGCACGAACTCGGCACCCACGGTGCCCGCGACCCCTTTTCGCACCTGACGGCCCACGCGATGCACGCGCAGGCCCACCACCTGCGCCACGGCAGCACCAAGCTGGCCGAAGCCGGCAGCGCCAGCGACTTCATCACGCGCACCATCAAGAAGGTGCTGGACGAAGAAACGATGCGGCTGGAGAGTGGCCTGACGCTGCTGGCGACGGTCGGCGCGACGGCACCTTTTGTCGGCCTCTTCGGCACCGTGTGGGGCGTGTACCACGCGCTGGTGGCCATCGGCATCAGCGGCGCCGGCACGCTGGACAAGGTGGCCGGCCCGGTGGGCGAAGCGCTCATCATGACCGGCATCGGCCTGGCGGTGGCCATCCCCGCGGTGATGGCCTACAACGCATTCACACGTGGCAACCGCGTGCTCACGGCGCGCCTGGACGCTTTTGCCTTCGAACTGCACAGCTTCCTGACGCTGGGCCACGCACCCGGCGCCGCGGCGCGCGAAGGTGCAGCGCGTGTGCAGCCGCTGAAGCCGGTCGCGGCCTGAAGCCGGGGCAACCGACCATGGCCTTCGCTTCTTTCGACCGCAACCGCAGCGCCGCGCCCATGGCCGAGATCAACATGGTGCCGCTGATCGACGTGATGCTGGTGCTGCTGGTGATCTTCATCGTCACCGCGCCGCTGCTCACGCATGCCGTGAAGCTGGACCTGCCCAAGGTCAGCTCCAGCCCCAACCCGCTGAAGCCGCAGAAGATCGACTTCGCCATCGACGCCGCCGGCCAGCGTTTCTGGAACGGCGAGCCGGTGCCCCGCGAGGTGGCCGCGCAGCGCTTCAAGGCTGCCGGGCAACAGCAGCCGCAGCCCGAGATCCACCTGCGCGCCGACCAGTCGGTGGCCTACCGCGCGGTGGCCGAGACGCTGGCCGATGCCACGCAGGCTGGCCTGTCGCGGGTCGGCTTTGTCAGTGAACCCGAAGCGCGCTGAAGGAGAGCCGCGCACCCCATTTCCGAATTCCTGCACCCGACAAGACCCAGCCAGCCGCCGCCAGCGGGTCCCGTGGACACACCCATCCCGATATCCACAACACCACGAGGACACGATGAAACCCCAACGCAACTCCCGCCTGCGCCTGCATGCACTCAGCGCCGGCATCGGCCTGGCCTTCGGCTTTGGCACGGCCGCCCACGCCCAGAGCCTGGCCGCACCGGCCAGCGAAACCGTGATGCCCGTGGTGCGCGCGAAGGTCAGGGCCGAACCCACCGGCAAGGACACCGTGCAGGCCACCACCACGACCATCGGCAAAGGCAGGCAGGAACTGCGCGACGTGCCGCAGAGCGTGACCGTGGTCACCGAGCGGCTCATCGACGACCGCAACCTGGACACGCTGAAGGACACGCTGAAAAACACCGCCGGCATCAGCTTCCTGGCCGCCGAAGGCGGCGAAGAAGACATCCGCCTGCGCGGCTTTTCGCTGCAGGCCACCGGCGACATCTTTGTCGACGGCCTGCGTGACCCGGCCTTCTACGAACGCGACACCTTCAACTGGGACCGCCTGGAGGTGCTGCGTGGCAGCGCCAGCATGCTGTTCGGGCGCGGCTCGACGGGCGGTGCCGTCAACCAGGTGAGCAAGCTGCCGCGCCTGTTCCAGGACAACGAAGTCGCCGTCACGATGGGCAGCTCGGGTTACCTGCGTGCCACCGCCGACCTGAACGTGAAGACCGGCGACAGCGCGGCCTTCCGCGTCAACGCCATGAACAATGTCGGCGACAACCACGGCGCCAAGATCGACAAGGTCGGCATCGCGCCCAGTTTCCGCTGGGGCATCGGCCAGGCCGACGAATTCCTGGTGTCGCTGTACCACCTTGAAAACAACAACGGCATCAACTACGGCCTGCCCTGGCTGCAGGGTGAAATGCTGCCCGTGGACCCCAGCAGCTACTACGGCACGTCGACCGACGTGAGTGCCGGCAGCGCCAGCATGGGCACGCTGGGCCACGTGCACCGTTTTACCGACCGCAGCGAACTGAAGACCACCTTGCGCCTGGGCAGCTACACCCGCGATCAACGTGCCAGCACGGTCCGCATCGCACCCGCGGCGGTGCAGCCCGGCGCCGTGCCGGTCACACAGGCCAACTTCGGCCCCGACACCGTGCTGCGCCGCTCAGGCGGCAACAGCACACACGCCAAGATCCAGGACCTGGACGCGGTCACGCTGCAAAGCGACTACGACACCAGGTTCACGGCCTTCGGCCTGAAACATTCGGTGCAGGCGGGTCTGGATTTCACGAAGGATGATTTCATCGGCTACACCGTGGCCAACCCGGCCAGCGGCGCGCTGCTGAAAGCCGACATCACCGCGGCGCAGAACCGCGGCGGCGGCGCGGTGGACGAATCGCTGCGCCTGGTGCACAAGAACCGCGACTTCAAGTCGCAGGCGACGGGGCTGTACGCGCAGAACCTGGTGCAGCTGTCACCGGCGTGGAAGGTGCTGGGCGGTGTGCGCTACGACCGCTTCGAGGGCAGCTACCGCACCTTCTCGACGGCCGCCGCCACCTACGGCAACGTCACCGCCGACCGCTCACGTGCCGACGGCCTGTGGAGCGAAAGACTGGGTGTGCTGTTCCAGCCGACTCCGCTGTCGTCCTTCCACTTTTCCTACGGCACCAGCTTCAACACCTCGGGCGACGCCTACCAGTACGACGCGCTGGGCTCCAACACACCACCCGAACGCAGCCGCAACCTGGAACTGGGTGCCAAGCTCGACAGCGACAGCGGCAACGCCACGCTGCGCCTGGCCCTTTTCCACGCCACCAAGTACAACGAACGCAACCGCGACGAAACGTCGGTCAGCCCGACCAACTACGTGTTGTCGGGCCAGCGCCATGCCGCCGGCGTTGAGGTCGACATCGCCGGTCGCATCACACCCCAGTGGGAAGTGTTTGGCTCGTATGCCTTCATCCCCGACGCCGAGGTGGACAAGGCCTCGTCGGTGCTGGGCACCACGCTCACCGGCGAAACCGTGGGCCAGCGCCCGGGCCTGACCCCGCGCCACTCGGGCACCTTCTGGACCACCTACCAGTTCACACCGAAGTTCCGCTTCGGCGGTGGCCTGAACGCCCGCAGCAGCGACACGCCGCAGCAAAGCAGCATCGCCGCGCCGCGGTTCGTCACCGCCGACCTGATGGCCGAGTACGACGCCGGGCCGGTGCTGTTCAAGCTGAACGTCAGCAACGTCAGCAACAAGCTCTACGCCGACGTGCTGTACCGCGGCCACTACATCGCCGGCAAGCCGCGCACGGTGCAGCTCACGACCGCCGTCAAGTTCTGAGGAGCAGCCCATGAAACGCAGGCAAGCCTTGTTGGCACCCTGGCCGCTTCTGGCCGCCGGGTCCTGGGCGCTGGCCGCCCCGGCGCTGCCGGCCGAGCCCGTCGAACGCCTGGCCACCGCGTGGCGCGTGGCCCCGGGCACGGCAGACGACCGCGAGCAAGGGCATCACGTGGGCATCTTGCGCATCGACTGGACAGCCGGCCAGGTGCAGGTGCAGGCCGACGTGCCCGTGCCCGGCCGAGCACACGGGCTGCTGGCGCTGCCCGACGGCGGCTTCCTGGCGCTGGCCAACCGGCCGGGGCGCTGGCTCCTGCGCTGCGATGCACAGGGTCAGGTGATGCAGTTGCGAAGGCTCGATGACGAGCCGTGCACGCTGAACGGCCACGCGGCCAGCAGCGCCGACGGCCACTGGCTCTTCACCACCGAAACCGACCCGGGCACCGGCACCGGCCGGATCAGCGTTCGCGACGCCAGAACGCTGGCGCGTGTGTCGCAGTTCGAAAGCCACGGCATCGACCCGCACCAGCTCTTGTGGACCCCCCAGGGACACCTGGTCGTGGCCAACGGCGGCATCCCACGCGACACCCAGGGGCGCAAACGTGCCGACGAACCGATGGCGCCCAGCCTGGTCTGCATCGAAGCCGAGTCGGGCCGCCTGCTGGGCCGCTGGACCTTGCCGGACCCGCAACTGAGCCTGCGCCACCTGGCCTGGTCGGCGGGCTCCGAACACCTGCTCGGCGTGGCGCTGCAAGCCGAACACCCGTCGGCGGGCGAGCGCCAGGCCGCGCCGACGCTGGCGGTGTGGGACGGCAAGCAACTGCTGCTGCCCACCGGCGACACCCGCGCTGGCGGTTACGCGGGCGACATCGCCGCCGGGCCGGGCGGTGGTTTTGTCATCAGCGCACAGAAACAGGGCCGTGGCCTGTGGTGGCACCCGGCACAGCCCGAGCAGATGACGCTGGTGGCCGAACTCACCGAGCCCTGCGCCCTGGTCGCCTGGCCCGACGGCCGCGGTGTGAGCCTGAGCGCGGGCCGCGGCGTGGCGCGCTGGCACAGCGAGCTGGCGCCCCGCATGCTGCGTTGGCCGATGCCGCTGGCCCCCGACAACCACTGGGTGCGACTGGCCGGCTTGGGCTGAGCGGCCCAAGTTTCCCGTCTCAGCGCATCGACAGCGCCTGCTTGCGGCGCGGCGGGGGAAAGACCCGGTCGATGGCGGCCAGGTCTTCGCTGTCGAGTTGCAGCGAAGCCGCGGCCCAGTTGTGGCGCAGGTGCAGCGCGCTGCCGGCTTTGGGAATGGCCATCACACCGGCCTGCCGGCCCTGCCGCAGCACCCAGGCCAGCGCCACCTGAGCCGGCGTGGCACCGTGGCGCTGGGCCAGCGGGCGCAGCGCCGGGTGGTCGGCCAATTCACCCTGGTCGATGGGGCTGTAGGCCATCAGCGGCATCTGCTGCAGGCCCTGCCAGGGCAGCAGGTCCCACTCCACGCCGCGCTGGCTGAGCGAGTAGTGCACCTGGTTGGCCGCGCAGGCCGCACCCCCGGGCACGGCGGCGAGCTCACGCATGTCGTCGAGGTCGAAATTGCTCACGCCCCACTGGCGGATGCAGCCGCGGCGCTGCAGCTGCTCGAAGCCGCGCACGGTGTCGGCCAACGGTGTGTGGCCGCGCCAGTGCAGCAAGTAGAGGTCGATGCGCTCCAGCTGCAGCCTTTGCAGGCTGCGCTCGCAAGCGGCTTCCAGCGCGTCTGCGCTGGCGTTTTGCGGCAGCGCCTTGCTGACCACGAACAGCTCTTCGCGTGACACGCCGGCCTGCACGGCCTGGTCCAGTGCCTGGCCCAGCACCCGCTCGGCACCGCCATCGGCGTACATCTCGGCGGTGTCGAAGACACGGTAGCCAATGTCCACCGCCAGCCGCAGCATGCGCACTTCGGCCGCCATGCGGGCTTTGTCTTCGCCCAGGCGCCAGGTGCCCAGGCCGAGCGCGGGCCACTCCTCACCACTGGGAAAGGTGACATCGCCGGGGCTGCGGTGATGGCCGTGCATGGGCCCATCGTAGTGCAGCCATCCGACCCGCGGGGCCGTCACGGGATCAAGGGAGATTTATCATCGGGGCGCGATGCCAGCCAGCCCTCAAGACCTTTCCCAGGCCCTGGCCCAGGTGCGCCTGGACAACGCGCTGGCGCTCTTCGAAGAGTTCGTGCGTGCCACCGCCCGCCATGCCGATGCCGCCACGCTGCGCGGCCTGGAGCGGCGCTTCGCCGAGCGTGTGCAGATCCAGCCCAGCTACTGGAGCCAGATCAAGGGCCGCTCGCGGCAGATCGGTGAACGGCTGGCGCGCCAGTTCGAGCACCTGTGCCACAAACCGCGCGGCTGGATGGACCTGCCGCACGGCGCTGGCGCGGCCACCGCAGCGGCACTGCCGGCAGCGCCGCGCGACGACACGGCTCGCGACGAATCCATGCCCCGCGACGACGACGAACGTTTCATCGTCGGCCTGGTGCTCAGCTACTACCGCCGCCACCCGCAACGCGCGCGCACGCGGCTGCTCGACCTGCTGGGCGAGGTGCTCACACCGCCGCCCGCGCCGGCAGCCACCGCTGCCCCCCGGGCCGGCCTGCCCCCTGCGCCGCTCAGCGCGGCGGCCGAAGACGCACACGACCTGTGGCTGCGCACGCAGTCCGGCGTGGCGCCGCTCAAGCGCAAGAAGTGAATCGGCCGGTTGCCCGGCAAGCGGGTCATGGCCTGCGTGACAAGTGGCACGGGCAGGGGTCCTCCCCCTTGTTTGAAGGATGCTCCGCGGGTTATTCCGGGGGTTTTCAAGAGCAATGGGGCTTGCGCAGTGATAACCGCTTGTTTATCATTTGCGCAAGCCTGCAGAGAGCCACCCGGCAACGGGTACCGCTGCTGCAGCCGATCAACCCCACCCCTAACACCATGGAAATGAGCCTGCCCTTTGTCGACATGCCCCTGTGCCCCCGCCTCGCGGCGGCGCAGGCCGTCGGCGCACAAGGCAGCGCGGCCAGCCGTGGTGCAGTCAAGGATGGTGCTCCGCCCGGGGTGCCGATGAAAGTGCGGTCCAGCGCCTGAAGCGCGGTCCTCATCCTTCATCACGGCCCGGGTTGCACCAGCACCCGGGCCGTTTTGTTTTCTGCCCGCAGCCCAGTTCCCGCCACCCACCCGCCACGAAGGAGATCCCGATGAAGCTGACCGTGAAGAACCCGAAGCCACGCAACCCGTTCGTGGCCGCCAGCCTGCGGCGCGTTGCCGGTGCCCACCGGTCCGGCACCGGCGCCGTGCGCCAGCAAGCCGGCCGCGAACTGCAGCGCGAACTGAGTCGCCTGCGAAAAAGCCCCTGAATCAAGACCCTGGTCTGCCGCCCCGCCATCGGGTGCGCCAAGACCTCACGGAGAAACACCATGATGTTCCATGACTTGCCTTTGGATGCCGCACCCCCGGAAGAGCGCAAGGCGCGCGCGGCGGCGGCTGCGGTGTTGCGTGCGGCCAGCCGCATGCTCGACGCCCTGGCCGAACGCCTGGCCCTGGCCGAAGCAACGGTTGCCGTCGAACCGGTGCTGGAGTTCCACGGCGACGCAGCCGCCCCCGAGGGCGCGCTGTATGTCAACGGCCAACTCGTCGGGCATCTGCTCGGCGTGAATCGCCTCTGAGATGGCACCCTGGGCCCACCCTTGCGACGCTTCTGCGTCGCAAGGGTGACAGCCCCTTCTCCGCTGCGCGATGATGCTGCCTGCTGCTCAAGCGGAAGCATCCATGACACCCGAAGCCGGACAGCGACTTTTCATTCAGCGCAGCGACCTGCACCGCGTGCAGATCGGACCCGATCCTGATGCGCCGGCTTCACGGCACTTGGACGAGGGCCAGGCGCGGCTGGAACTGCAGCACTTTGCGCTGACGGCCAACAACATCACCTACGCCGCCTTTGGCGAAGCCATGCAGTACTGGCAGTTTTTCCCAGCGCCCGACCCGGCCTGGGGCTGCTTGCCGGTGTGGGGCTTTGCCGTGGTATCCGAGTCGCGTGCCGCGGGCGTCGACGTCGGACAACGTGTCTACGGCTACTTTCCCGCCGGCACGCACCTGGTGGTGACGCCGGGGCGGGTGCGCCACACAGGCTTCATCGACACGGCCGCGCATCGGCAGGACCTGGCAGCGGCCTACCAGCAGTACGTGTTCTGCGCGGCCGACCCCGCGTGGCAGCCAGCGCTCGAAGGCCTGCAGGCGGTGCTGAAGCCGCTGTTCGTCACGTCTTTCCTGATCGACGATTTCCTGGCCGACAACGGCAACTTTGGCGCCAGCCAGTTGCTGCTGAGCAGCGCGTCCAGCAAGACCGCCTACGGCACCGCCTTTTGCTTGGCGCAGCGGCGCGGTTCGGCGGGTGCCGCACGAGTGGTCGGCCTCACCTCGACCGTCAACCGAGCTTTCACGCAAGGCTTGGGCTGCTACGACACCGTGCTGGACTACAGCGAGCTGAACCGCCTGGACCCCACCGTGGCCACCGTGTACGTCGACTTCGCCGGCAACGCCGCGCTGCGCCGCAGCGTGCACACGCACTTCGGCGATGCCCTGAGATTCAGCAGCTCCATCGGTGGCACACACTGGGACGCACTGGGCAGCGGAAAGGACTTGCCGGGGCCGCGGCCCACCCTCTTCTTCGCGCCGGCCCGCATCAAACAACGCGCCGCGCCGGCCCCCGAGGGCTGGGGTCGCGAGGTGCTGGAACAGCGCCTGGCCGACGCTTGGCAGGCTTTCATTGCCCGCGTTCAGCAGGCCGATGACCCGTGGCTGCGGGTCGCCCATCGCGCGGGCGCCACTGCCAGCCTGGCTGCCTATCTGGCGCTGCTGGACGGCAAGGCCGACGCCCACGAAGGGCTGATGCTCAGTCTGCACGGCTGACGGTGTGCCTGCTGTCGACCAACGCAGCCTCAAGTGAGACGGCCCAGCGGCCGATAAACACGATACGTTACGGATCGACACCCAGCCCCATGTCCACCACGCCCTTGCCCTTCATCACCCGCGCGCCGCGCGACGTGGCGGGCTGGGTGGCGCAATTCGAACTCTCGCGCCTGCCCGTGCTGTCGCACACCGCCGACGTGCTGGAAGAGCTGCGAGCGACCGAGGATGCGGTCGACGCACACTCGCTGGCCGAAGACATCGTCAGCGACCCCTTGATGACGCTGAAGCTGCTGGCCCATGTGGCGCACCTGCGCCGCGGCCGTGAAGGCAGCGAGGTCGAGACCGTGACCGAAGCGCTGGTGATGCTGGGCATCCCACCCTTTTTCAAGGCCTTCGGGCCGCAGCAATCGGCCCAGGCACTGCTGGCCGACGAACCCGATGCACTGGCCGGCTTCGAGCGGGTCTTGGCACGGTCGCACCGCGCCGCGCGTTTTGCCATCGGCTTTGCCGTGCACCGCATGGACCACGACGCGCCCGTGATCCACGAAGCGGCGCTGCTGCACGACTTTGCCGAGCTGCTGCTGTGGCTGCACGCACCGGCGTTGGCACTGGACATCCAGCACCGTCAGGCGGCCGACAGCACACTGCGCTCGGTGGTGGCACAGAAGGCCGTGCTCAACATCGAAGTGGCGGAGCTGCAGCACGCTTTGATGAAGGCCTGGCGCTTGCCTTCGCTGCTGGTCGACATCACCAACGACCACGCGATGACCATCAATGCCCAGGTGCGCAACGTGATGCTGGCCATCCGTGTTGCACGCCACAGCGCAAAGGGCTGGGACAACGCGGCGCTGCCCGACGACGTGAAAGAGCTGTCGACCTTGCTGCAGCTCTCTTCCGACGCCACGCTGCGCCTGCTGCAGGAAATCGACAGCGAGTGAAACGCTGAGCGGCCGGCCTGCCCAGCCACGGTTCAGGGCCGGTGTTCCCCTTGCCGCAACATGCCACCGACCATACTTTGTGATGGCAGCAAGCACAGGCGTTGTGCAATAGTTCCGGTGCGTGATTCCACGCAACTGATCCGTTACTTCTTTTGCGCAGAGCCTCGACATGGACATGCAGACCATCCAGACCTTCGTCAGCACCACGCTCTTCGAGCTGGGCATCAAGATCCTGGCGGCCATCGCCTTCTGGATCGTCGGCCGCTGGCTCATCGGCAAGGTGATCTCGGTCATCCAGGCGGGCATGAACCGCAACAACGTCGACCCCACGCTGACGAAGTACCTGGGTTCGATCATTGCGGTGGCGTTGAACATCGCGCTGGTGCTGGGCATCCTGGGTTACTTCGGCATCCAGACCACCAGCTTCGCGGCCATGCTGGCTGGCGCGGGCGTGGCCATCGGCGCGGCCTGGAGCGGCATGCTGGGCAACTTCGCGGCCGGTGCCTTCATGCTGATCCTGCGGCCCATCAAGGTGGGCGACTTCGTGCAGATCGGCGGTCTGGTGGGCACCGTGCACGAGCTCGGCCTCTTTGGCACCACCATCATCACCCCCGACAACGTGCACACGCTGGTTGGCAACACCAAGGTCTTTGGCGACACGGTGCTGAACTACTCGGCACGCCCTTCTCGCCGTGTCGAACGCACCGCGCAGTTGGCCGGTGGCGTGGACCCGCTGGACGCCATGAGCCGCTTCAAGGCCGAACTGGCGAAGATCCCGAACGTGCTCACCGACCCGGCGCCCGAGGTGAACCTGCTGGACATCAACCTGGTGGGCACGGTGATCGCGGTGCGGCCCTATTGCCACACCGACCACTACTGGCAGGTCTACTTCGACACCAACGAGATGATGGTGCGTGTGGCCAAGGAAGCCGGCTGGCCGGCGCCGACACCGACGCAGATCATGAAGACCGTGGCTCTGACCTGATCGGGTCGGCGGCGCTCAGGCGCCGAAGGACAGCACACCCAGCAGCCCCAGCACCAGCAGCAGGTAACGCAGGCCCTTGCCGACGGCGATCCAGAACACGCTGGGCCAGAAGGGCATGCGGAACCAGCCGGCTGCCAGCACCAGCGCGTCACCCACCAGCGGCAGCACCGACAGCACCAGCGCGGGGGGTCCCACGCGCTTCAGGCGTTGAACGAGGCGGCTGTTTTCGTCGATGCGCACCCGCTGGAAACGTTCATAGCCGTGGCGGCTGGCCGCGCCCATGCCGAAGGTGAGCACGGCGCCCATCAGGTTGCCACACAGCGCCACGAGCAGACTCCACCACGCCAGGTGCGGGTAGGCGGTGACCAGCGCGGTCATCACCACCTCGCTGCTGCCCGGCAAGATCGTCGCCGAGGCAAAAGCCGAAAAGAACAGGCCCCACAGACCGGCGTCCGGGCTCATCCACGATTGCAGCCAGGCCGAAGCCTGCGATATCCATTCAAACATCAAGCGGATTGTCCACGGGCCACACAGCGGGCCGTGTGAAGCCTGCAACACACGGTGTGTGCATCACAGCGGCACGGCGGTCGTTCCCTTCAATCGGCGCATCATGAAGCTGGTCTTGCAGTCCTGCACCGCGGGGTGCTTGAGCAGGCTGTCCATGATGAAACGCGAGTAGTGCGTCATGTCGCGCACCAGCACCCGCAGCAGGTAGTCCATGTCGCCGGTGAGCGCGGCGCACTCCACCACTTCAGGCCACGCCTGCACAGCGGCCGCAAAGTCATCGACCGGGCTGCGTGTGTCGCTGTTCTTGGCCAGCCGCACACTGATGTAGGCAGTGAGCCCCAGGCCCACGCGTTCGGGCGCCAGCAGCGCGACGTAGCCGGCGATGACACCCGACTCTTCCAGCCGCTTCACGCGCCGCAGCGTGGCGCTGGCCGACAAGCCCACACCCGCCGCGAGTTCGTCGTAAGTTGCACGGCCGTTGTTTTGCAAGGCTTGAAGAATGCGCTTGTCCAGCGCATCCAGGCTGTTGTCCGTCTCCATCTTGAAGATTTTTGCAGGTTTCCGGCGTTCTGATGCCAAATCACGCCAAGCCTTGCAGACAACTTGCGCTTGACGCAACCTACAGTGCGAGGTTTTCCAACCGCGGCGCGAGGCGACAGATGCAATTCACTCCTTGGGACAACCCGATGGGCACCGACGGCTTCGAGTTCATCGAGTACGCTGCTCCCGACCCCGCCGCGATGGGTGCGCTGTTCGAGCGCATGGGCTTCAAGCCGATTGCCAAGCACCGCCACAAAAACGTGCTGCTGTACAGGCAGGGTGGCATCAACTTCATCGTCAACGCCGAACCGGACAGCTTTGCGCAGCGTTTTGCTCGCCTGCACGGCCCCAGCATCTGTGCCATTGCCTTTCGGGTGCAGGACGCACGCCAGGCCTTCGCCCGCGCGCAGTCGCTGGGCGCCTGGGCCTACGCCGGCACCGCTGGCCCGGGCGAACTGAATATCCCGGCCATCAAGGGCATCGGCGACTCGCTGATCTACTTCGTCGACAAGTGGCGCGGCAAGGGCGGCGCCAAAGAGGGCGACATCGGCAACATCGGCTTTTTCGACGTCGATTTCGAGCCGCTGAGCAGCGACTCGAGCGCCGCCCTGGACGCGCCCGGCCACGGATTGACCTACATCGACCACCTCACGCACAACGTGCACCGCGGCCGCATGGGCGAGTGGGCCGACTTCTACGATCGCCTGTTCAACTTCCGCGAGGTGCGCTACTTCGACATCGAAGGCCAGGTCACCGGCGTCAAGAGCAAGGCCATGACCAGCCCCTGCGGCAAGATCCGCATCCCCATCAACGAAGAGGGCAACGAAAAGGCCGGGCAGATCCAGGAGTACCTGGACAAGTACCACGGCGAAGGCATCCAGCACATCGCGTTGGGTTCGACCGACCTGTTCAAGACCGTGGACGCACTGCGTGCCCAGGGTGTGCGTTTGCTGGACACGATCGACACCTACTACGAACTGGTGGACAAGCGCATCCCGGGCCACGGCGAAAACGTGGCCGAGCTGAAGGCGCGCAAGATCCTGGTCGACGGCAAGGCGGGTGAACTGCTGCTGCAGATCTTTTCCGAGAACCAGCTGGGCCCGATCTTTTTCGAGTTCATCCAGCGCAAGGGCGACCAGGGTTTCGGCGAAGGCAACTTCAAGGCGCTGTTCGAGAGCATCGAGCTCGACCAGATGCGCCGTGGCGTGCTGAGCAAGGCCTGAGCACCATGCCGGCGGTGGACTTTCACGACGGGGTGAACAAGGGCGTGGCGCCCGTCACCTACGGCACCGGCAGCCGGCCGCCGCGGGGCGACTATGCCAAGGCGCGTGCCGACTACACCTGCGAGCAGGCTTACGCGCAGTACACCGAGGCCGACCACGAAACCTATCGGCGCCTGTACACACGCCAGCTGCAGCAGCTGCCGGGCCTGGCCTGCGACGAGTTCATCTCGGCCGTGCAGCAACTGGGCACACCCGAGCACATCCCGCACTTCGACGAGGTGTCCGAGCGTTTGCTGATAGCCACCGGCTGGCAGATCGTGGGTGTGCCGGGGCTGATTCCGGAGGAGGCCTTTTTTGCCTTGCTGGCGGCGCGCAAGTTCCCGGTCACCGACTGGATCCGCAAGCCCGAAGAGTTCGACTACGTGGTCGAGCCCGATGTCTTCCACGACCTGTTCGGGCACGTGCCGCTGCTCTTCAACCCGGTGTTTGCCGACTACATGCAGGCCTACGGCGCCGGTGGCATGAAAGCCAGCCGGCTGGACGCGGCCGAGCTGCTGGCGCGGCTGTACTGGTACACGGTGGAGTTCGGTCTCATCGCCACGCCGCAGGGGCTGCGGGCCTATGGCGCCGGCATCCTGAGTTCGGCGGGTGAACTGCGGCACAGCGTCACCTCGCCGCAAGCCGAACGGGTGGCCTTCGACCTGCAACGCCTGATGCGCAGCCGCTACACGATCGACAGCTACCAGGCCACCTACTTCGTCATCGACAGCTTCGACCAGCTGTTCGAAGCCACCGCGCCCGACTTCACGCCGGTGTACCGCCAGGTGCGGGATCGCATCGCGGTCGAAGGCGAAATCGCAGCCGGCGCGGTGCTCGCCGGCGAACGCCGCTTCAGCGCGAACCCGCCGGCACGGGGCTGATCCAGCGCAGCAGTTCGGCCCAGGGCTCCAGCCGGTCGGCCATGTGCACGTGGGCCACGCCGGGCAGGTGCCGGTTGTCGGCCCCCACCAAGGTGGCGGTGGCCGGCGGGAACACGATGTTGTCGCAGTTGCTGTAGAAGCAGGTGAAACGCGCGGCCCGGCTGGGCGTTTCCCTCTTGCCCATGGCCAGCAGCCACGCGCCCTTTTGCTGCATCTGGCGCGCGTTCAGCGTCATTGCAAAACGCGCGAGCCAGGTGCCGTGGTGGGGTGTGCCAATGGTGATGGCGTGGTGCACACGGCTGTCGTCGCCGTGTGTGGCCCACCAGAAGCGCAGCGCCAGGCCACCCATGCTGTGGGCCACGATCACGGGCGCCAGCCCGGTGTTTCGCTCGATGGTCTGCACGGCCGTTTCGAGGGTCGACAGGTAGTCGTCGATGGTGCCGAACACCGGTTCGAGGTTCACCGCGACGAAGGGCACATCGTCCTGTCGCAAGCGCTTCAGCCAGGGGTTCCAGACGCCGCGGTTGCAGACGAAACCGTGGATCAGCACCACGCCGCGGCGCCCCTGTGCGGAAGCGGGCAGGTGGTCGGCGTAGCGCTGGCTGAAAAACGGTTGTCGCCAACAGAACACCAGCGGGGCCGAGCGCACTTCGCCCCACCACGCACGCAGCAGTTGCGCCGGGGTGGCGCGCGGCGTGGGGTCATCACCATGCACCCGGTGCAGCAGGGCGAATTCCAGTGCCAGGACCAGCGCGTAGCCCCCCAGCACCAGCGCGGCGCCTGCTGCCGCCCAGGCTGGATAACCCGCGCGCCAGCACAGCCACGCCCACAGGCCTGCCAGCAACAGTGCACCGACCGTCAAGACTTGCTGCAAGCGCGCCAGCATGGCGCGACTCAGGCCAGTTTCACGTCGCGGCCGCTGAGCTGGCGTGCCAGCGCCGTGGCGAGCTTGTTCACCAGGCCGTAGATCGACAACTGCGGGTTGGCGCCGATGCTGGTGGGAAACAGCGAACCGTCGTGCACCGACAGGTTTTCGATCTGCCAATGCCGGCCATCGGGCCGCACCACACCCAGTTCAGGCTTGCCGGCCATGCCACAGCCGCCCATCACGTGCGCACTGAGCACACGCGTCAGGTAGGGCTGCATGCGCAAGCCGGCGATGCCCGCCTTGGCTTGCGCCCAGCTGCTGTACCAGTCGCTTTCTTCGTGCAGCGCCGTGGCACGCTGGGCGCCAGCGGCAAACTGGATCTCGACCATGCTCAACAGCGCACGGCGTGCACCGTCCATCACGAAGGGCGTCAAGGCGTAGTCCAGCACCGGAGAACCGTCGCCACGCAGCTTCACCTGACCACCGGGAGACTGCTCGTGAAAGCCGTCGCGCAGCAGAGCCAGCAGGCCCTGGATGTGCGGAAACTGCTTCAGCATGTCGGCCTGTGCCTGGCCGAAGCCGGTCATCGCCACAGCAGAAATCAGCGGGTACAGCGGAGGTGCTTCGACCTTGTAGCCGATGGGCCCGTCGATGGGCTGCGTTTCCAGGAAGTGGTCGCTGTAGATGGTCTGCGGCGCACCGTCCCAGGCGTGGATGGGCTCGGCAAAGAC